>Ga0310914_10000072_pt1 | contig 47578 bp, 30 predicted proteins | sample GREbulkMGAN108_FD_203450 | JGI IMG/M metagenome (GOLD analysis project Ga0310914, IMG submission 203450) | Lab enrichment of tropical soil microbial communities from Luquillo Experimental Forest, Puerto Rico - GRE.bulkMG.AN108 | ecosystem: Environmental > Terrestrial > Soil > Tropical forest >... | reverse complement strand
TGCGGACCCATTTCCGGATGCGCGTGGCCCGGCTATAGCCTTGAGGGTAGGTCATCGCCAGCAGGTCCATCATCACCTTGATGCTGCCGGCCAGCGTCTTTTCGAGCAGTTCTCTTTCCGCCGTGATCAGCCGATGCTGCTCCAGGGCGGCTTCCAAGCCGGCTTCCAGGATGGCGGGTGGACAGGGCTTGGTGAGAAAGCGGAAAATACTGCCGTTGTTGATGGCGTCGATGGCCGTCTGCATATCGGCATTGCCGGTAAGCATCAGGCGCACGGCGTCGGGAGCCAGATCTTTCGCCTGCCGCAGGGTTTCGACGCCATCGATGCCGCCCATGCGCATGTCGCAGACGATCACGGCTGGGGGCTCTTGCGTCTCTTTCAAATGGGCGATCGCCGCCTCGCCGCCCTCTACTGTGCGCAGAGGGAAGCGCCCCCTCAGCTGCCGCTTCATTGCCGCCAGCAGATTGAGATCGTCATCTATGATCAGAATGTCCGTGGCCATCTCAGATGCCTTCGCCTTCGGAAAGGATATGTTGCGTCGGATCGGGCAGAGGACTGGAGATGGGGAGTGAAACCACGAAGGTCGCTCCCGGTCCATCCTGAGCGCCCAGATACAGCTTGCCGCCATGCTTGTTGACGACGGTGTTCAGGCACAGGGCCAGCCCCTGGCCAGTGCCCTTGCCAACGGCTTTGGTGGTGAAGAAGGGATCAAAAATCTTGTCGCGCAGTTGGGATGGGACGCCTGGTCCGTCATCGGATATGTGAATCTCGACGGACTCACCTTTGCGGCGGCTGGAGACGCGGATCGTACCGCGGCTGCGATCATGCGCATGCTGTTCGGATAAGGCTTGGGCGGCGTTGACGATCAGGTTGAGGAAAACCTGATTGATGTCGGAGGCAAAGCATTCGACGGGCGGAAGATCCGGCGCCAGATCCATTTCGACCAGAGCGAATTGCTTCCATTCGTTTCGCGAAATTGTGACCGTGCTTTCCAGGGCGTGATTGATGTCCGTCACCGTTTTGGCCATGGTGCCGGGATGGGAAAACTCTTTCATCGAGCGCACGATGCCGGCGACATGCTCGGCACCCTCCAGAGATTGGGAGGTGGCGACCGGCAGCTCTCCCAGCAGATATTCCAGATCATAGCGGGCAAACATTTCCCGGAAGCCGCGCTCGTCCTCGGGGGAAAGACGATTGCTGGCGACCAGTTCATGGACATGTTCGAAAATGGCCGAAACCTGCCCGAGAGACTTCAGGATAAAACGCAGATTATCCCCGACATACTGGATCGGCGTGTTGATCTCATGGGCAATGCCGGCGGCAAGTTGACCGACGCTGGCGAGACGGGAAGCCTGTTCGGCTTCTCGCTGAGCAATCTTGAGAGCCTCAATGCTGCGGAAGGAAATGACGACGCCGCCAAACTCCTGTTCCTCGCGAATCGGGGCGACGGCATAGCTGACTGGGACATCCCGCTGACCGGAGAGACGGAATAGGGCGTCATGATCTGAAAACGCCTGTCGTAAAGTGATGGCGCGCTTGACGATAGAGGCTTCGAACGACACCTCCCGTCCTGCGACGATCAAGCGTATCAACTCATCCAGACGATAGGTCTCGGGGGTATCCATGCCGAGGAACTGCCGGGCTGCAGGGTTGCTGAACATCACCTGGCCCTCGCCATTGATCAGCAAAACGCTGTCGAACAGACTGGACGTGATGGTCTCCAGGCGCCGCTGGCTGGTCCGCAGAGCTTTTTCCATACGGGCCTGGATCACCAGCGAATCGATCTCCTCGGAGCTGTTGTCCATTTCGGCGAATTGATCGATCAGACTCTGATCGGTTTTTGCGCGCAGCCGGTTCAGCAACTCGACCCGGTTGAGCCGGCATGAGGTGAAATAATTGGCAAAACGGCCGTACTGGACCGGAAAGCTATCCATGAAGGGGTCGGAAAAAACGCTCCCTTCAGGCACATCGAAGAAAAACAAACCCGACAGGGTTTGGTTAATGTTGATGCCGAACAACTCGCCAAAAGTGGAAAAACCGGCGACCGGGCATCCCCATAACCCATTGATCTTGTCCAATTGATCGGCGTTGTTCAGACGGCGCAAGATGCAGTCATTCAGGATACCTGCCACCGGATGCGGCTTGCCTTTTAGAAAAGCCTGATAGTCGTGACGGGTTTGCTCTGCGAAATCCAGTTTTTCTAAGAGATAGAGGCGGTCTCCGGCATTGACGTCGCAATAAAAGGAGACGGTCCCTTTATCGCGGTCGATGCCGGCGACCGAGCGGATATAGATTTCACCATCCAGATCAATCCCAAAGGTGTAATTCTCTAGCCGCTGGTCAAGCTCTGCCGGCGCGCAGCCGAGAACCTGAGCCATGCCGGAAATCACAGGCTGCACCGCCAGCGTCTCGGGATCGACGATAGTGGAAATGAAACGGTGATCGGGATCCGCTTTTAGTACCACGAAGGATTTCTCAGTGCGGTGGAAATTCTGGCTTTTCAGCACGGAAAAGCGTTTGCCTGGGGCCAGTTTGAGGAATGCGACGACGGCATGGTTTTCCAGCACGCGCTGTCCGTCATAGACATAGGTCGCCTTGAAATCGAACTTCCCGCCAGCAGAGCCGCCGATGAACAAACAGGGGAAGCGTCCCGACTGGTAAACGGCCTCCATAAAATAGCTTTCGCAGGCCGACACGCCGTCGATAAAGGTCAGGGCGATGGTATCGGAGCTGTCGATGGGGAAGTGAGGCGTCACCGCACTCAAAGACGCTTTGATCCGAGCCAATCGTTCGGCACGACTGATGGGCGAGGCCTTGCCTCGAATATCTTCGTTATGCAGCGGGATGGCGTAAATACCGACGTCGGAAATCAAGTCCCGGTGGAGACTTTGAATGACCGCGGTCTGTCGGTTATCGCCGGCATTTTTGTAAAGCCGTTCCGCTACCTCGTTCATTTCGCAAAGCTCACCCGCCGTGGTCACTGCGACCATGGGGCGATTGCCGAGGCTGTCGCGGATGATGCCAACAGCCGATTCGAAATCGGTATATGGAGAGATATAGGCGATCGAAAACAGCGCGTCCTGATCCGGAAAGGCGCTTTCCTTGCTTTGGAGAGGGTTTGTAAAATCGATATGGACGACGTTGGTCAAATTCATCGCCATTGCCTTTTCATCTCGCGGTCAAAAAGAACCGCGCGCATGGGCCAATGATGGCCCCTCCTTGTTTATTGACGCCATTTTTACAACCCCTCTGCGAACCGTCTACTTATCGAAGGGACAATGCGCTGATCAAAAAGGTCATGTCTGGACAAAGGGCCGTATGACGGTATGGAAAAGTGCTCCGTGATTATTTCTGCCTGTGGAAAATAGTTTTTTCTGCCAAATACTTAGGCAACAAATGACGGTAACAAAGAACTTGAACTGATGTTTGGCATCGCCGACGCCCCTGCCGGGACAGAGCTCAAGCCGCTGACTGGCACCTTTTGCCCAGAGGGATGGCCCAACTCAGAACGGCCGTACCACGTCAGTCAATGAACAGGCAGGAATTCCTTGGATATCTTATCCGAGATGATCTCTTTCTCTCCTGGCTTCGACAGATAGTATCCCTGAAAAAAATCGCAGCCGAGACTGAGCATGAAGTCGAACTGTTCTTTCTTTTCAACGCCTTCTGCCAGAACCGCCAAATTCAACCCCCGTGCCATGGCGACAATCGTCGCGGCGATTTCTTTTGCCGCTGTGTCATGGGGAATGTCGCGCACGAAGCTTTGGTCAACCTTCAGCGTATCGAGAGGAAAACGCCTGAGATTAGCCAGCGATGAATAGCCGGTTCCGAAATCGTCGATCGACAGACGCAAGCCCAGATCCTTGAGGGCGAAAAGCTGGCCCTCGGCATCGGCTCCTTGCGCCATCAACGCACTTTCGGTGATTTCCAATTCGACGTATTCGGCAGAAAGCTTGGTGTCGTCAAGGATACCGCGAATGCTCTTATGTAGCTTCGCCTCGCGGAATTGCCGAGGTGAGAGGTTGATCGCCATGGTCTGCAGTTGCAGCCCCGAATCCAGCCAGCGTCTCATTTGAGTGCAGGCTTCCTGCAGAACCCATTCCCCCAAGGGGACGATGAGCCCGGTTTCCTCGGCAATCGGGATGAAGCGGCCCGGCGCGATCAGACCTTCCTTGGGGCTGGCCCAGCGCACCAGGGCCTCGACCCCACGAATCCGGCCTTCGACATCGGTCACCGGCTGATAGTGCAAAAGAAACTCTTTGTTTTCCAAGGCACGCCGCAGGCCGGTCTCCAGCATCAGCCGCTCGCTGGCAATATGGGTCAGGGCCTTGGTGTAGAAGCGATAGGTGTTCCGACCGGCCTCCTTCGCCTGATAGAGAGCGCTGTCGGCATGCTGGATCAGCAGGTCGCTGGTGTCGCCGTCGTCGGGATAAAGGCTGATGCCGATGCTGCCACCCAGGCGGACCTCATGTCCGTTGGAAAGACGGAAAGGCGTATTGAGGCGGCCAATCAAGTCCTGAGCGACACTGGCGGCATCCTCGACCCGGTTCACGTCATCCAGAACGACGATGAATTCATCGCCCCCCAGCCGTGCCAACGTGTCGATGTCGCGCAGACGTTCGCGGAGATGGCGGCTGGCCGTCTGCAGCAGTTCGTCCCCACTGCGATGCCCCAAGCTGTCGTTGACGACCTTGAAATGGTCGAGATCGATGAACAGCACCGCGCAGCGGCTTTGTTCCCGTTCCGCCCGTTCCAGCGCATGGTCTAGCCTGGACCTCAACAACAGCCGATTGGGCAGGCCGGTCAAAGGGTCGTGATGCGCCAGATGATGAAGCTCGGCCTCGGATTGCTTGATCCGGGATAAGTCGCTGAATACGCCGACATAATTGATGACATTTCCCGCCACGCCTTGCACGCTGCTGATACTGAGCCACTCGGGATAGATTTCGCCGCTTTTGCGCCGGTTCCAAATCTCGCCCTGCCAGCTTCCGGTCGTCAGCAGTTCCTGCCACATGGCCTGATAGAAGGCCCGGTCCTGTTTGCCCGATTGCAACAGCCGAACATTCCGGCCCAGAACCTCGGCTTCCTCATATTCCGTGATCGTCGTGAATGCGGGATTGACGGTCAGGAAATGCCCTTGAGGATCGGTGACGAAGACGCCTTCCAGAGTATTCAGGAAGACCTCTGTGGCCAGCCTCAGTTTCAGCTCCGCATTCTTTCGTTCGGTCACGTCGACATGGGTGCCGATCAGGCGCTTCGCCTTTCCATCCGCATCCCGCATCAGAAAGGATTTGGCGGTAATCTCGCGATAGCTGCCATCCTTGTGGCGGAGACGGAATTCCAGCTCGATATGATCGCCGTTGGAAATCAGGAAACGCGATATCCGGTTCTGAACGACGGCGCTGTCGTCTGGATGCAACAGATTGATCCAGGTCAGCGGCGAGGCTTCCAACTCGGTTTCAGCATAGCCCAGAATGGCCTTCCAGCGGGGCGAATAGAAAACCGAATTCGTCTCCAGGTTCCAATCCCAGAGCCCGTCATTGGCCCCTTGAAGCGCCAGTTGGAAGCGCTCCTGACTGAACTGCAGAGCCAGTTCCGCACCATGACGGGCGGCATGCTCTTTGACGTCCGTCAAGGCCCGGTGAATCGCAGACCCCAGCCGCCCCAACCTGTCCTTAAGGATGAAATCCCACGCCCCCAGTTTTAACAGTTCAACGGCCTCTTCCTCGCCGATGCTGCCGGAAATCAGGATGACGGGAAGATGCGGCCAGAAGATACGCAGGAACCCCAGGCTCTCGCGGATATCCATACCAGGCACGTTATAGTCGGACAGAATGATGTCCCATCGTTCCGAACCCAGCGCTTCTTCAAATCTGGCCTGGGAATCGACCCGACGAAAATGCCCGGAGATTCCTTGCTTTTGCAGCTGCCGCTGAACCAGCAGAAAGTCGGCCTGAGCGTCTTCGATGACGAGAATGTTGATGTTGTCTGGCATCGCAATCATCCATGCGGCGGTTCGTTGGTGGCCAACCAATAGATGCCAAGCCGAGCCACTGTTTCCGCGAATTCGGCAAAGTTCAGAGGTTTGTGTACGAAGCTGTTGGCGCCCTCTTCGTAACCGGTCAGCCGATCCTTTTCCTCGTCCGAGGAGGTCAGGATGACGATCGGGAGCAGCGCCGTCAGAGGATGCGCCCGGACCCGCTTTAAAACATCCAGGCCATTGATGCGGGGCAGGCTCAGGTCCAACAGAACCACGGCCGGCAAATCCTGACCGGGCCGGTCGGCGAAATCGCCCTCGCGGAACAAATAGTCGAGAGCCTGCTGGCCATCGCGGGCGACATCGACCTGATTGGCAAGATTGATTTTGCGCAATCCTCGCAGGATCAGCATCTCGTCCTGACGGTTGTCCTCCACCAGCAGAATTGTTTTCGCCTGCATCATGCCGTCTCCTCGGATTGTGGAGGCGTGACGGGGAGCGAGAAGCGGAAGGTCGCCCCCTGTCCCGGCTCGCCGAATGCTCGGATCTCGCCGCCATGCCGCTGTATGATGCGCCGCACCGTGGCCAAACCGACGCCGATGCCGGGAAACTCGTCCTGGCGATGCAGGCGAGAGAACGGCTTGAAGAGTTTGTCTGCGAATTTCACATCGAAACCGGCGCCGTTGTCGGCGATGCAAAAGAAAATCTGGCCGCCATCGTTCTCGCCATAAACGCGAATGGCGGGATTTTCGGTCTTGCCGGTGTATTTCCAGGCATTGCCGAGCAGATTGCGGAAAACCGATTCGATCATACGCCGGTCTCCCCAGGCAAAAAGTCCCGGAGTAATCTGGGTTTCCACATGCCTGCCGGGTTCGGTCTTCGACAATTCGTCGATGATCTCTGCCGCCAGAATGGTCAGATCGACCAGATCATGCCGCAACTCGCTGCGGGTACAGCGCGACAGGGTGAGCAGGCCGTTGATCAGCTCTCCCATCTGGGTGCTGGCCTTGAGGATTTCGTCCAGATAGGCTCGCCCCTCCGGGCGGAGATCGCCTCCGCAGTCTTCCAAGATCGCCTGACCGAAGCCCAGCATCGCCCGTAATGGCGCCCGCAGATCGTGCGACACTGCATAGGCGAAACTCTCCAGTTCCTGATTGGCGATCTGAAGAGCCTGGGTGCGGGCGGCAACCTTCCGTTCCAGGTCGGCGTTCAAGGCGCGTACCTCGGCCTCGGCATCCTTGCGGCGCTGGATATCCTCCAGCACCACGATGAAATAAGCTGGACTGCCGTCATCATTGCGCACCAGAGACACGGTCTGGGCGATCCACACCATGCCTCCGCCTTTGCGCAGATAGCGCTTATCAAGCGTGAAGGTGCTGATCTCGTTCGCCAGCAGGCTCTCAAAAGGCGCATGGTCCAGATCGACATCGTCGGGATGGGCGACATCGCGGAAGCCGTGTTGCTGCAACTCCTTGGCGCTATAGCCCAGAATGGCGCAAAGCCGGTGATTGATCTGTTGCCATCGTCCGTCCAGCGCCAGATGAGCGATGCCGACAGCCGCCTGTTCGAAGGTCGCCTGGAAGCGCTTTTCACTTTCGAGCAAAGCCTTCGCCTTGCGTTGCCAGTCTGCCGTCAGGCCGATGGCCCGCGCCAGCAGCACATCGGCGGAAAACGGCTTCGGCAGATAATCCTGCACCTTCTGGCTCAGCAGCCTGACCCGCAAGGCTTCATCGCTTTTGGCCGTCAGCACGATGATCGGGATTTCCGTCATATCTTTTCTGGTGCGGATTTCTTGCACCATCTGATCGCCGCTCATACCCGGCATCATCACGTCGGTGACGATCAGATCGGGACGGTACAGAACGGCTTTTTCCAGCCCCTCTTTCCCGTCGAAAGCGTACACAAGGCGAAAATGCGTCCCCAGCACCTCGCGGATGAAGCTGCTCATATCCGCGTTGTCCTCAACCACCAAGGCCAGAGGGCGATCACCAGGAACAGGTCTGTCGTTTTGAAAAAGGGGCTGCCCAACTTTCAGACTGGCGAGTTGCCGGTCCGCCACGTCGCTCAACAAGGGCGGCAAAGGATAAAGCTGGCTGTCCGGCGGAGCCCTGCGAGGAAGAACGACGGTGAACAACGCGCCGCCGCCATCGGCTTTCTCTACGCTCACCGAGCCGCCCTGCAGCTGTACGAACTCCCAAACAATGGCCAGTCCCAGGCCGGTGCCGCCATGACGCCGCTGCAAACCGCCATCCACTTGCCGAAAACGCTCGAAGATGCTGGAGCGCATATGTTCGGGAACGCCGGGACCGTTGTCTCTGACCTCCAGCACCACCAGATCGCCTTGCTCCGCCAGCGAGATGGAGATGCATCCGCCCTCGGGGGTGAACTTGAACGCATTGGAGAGCAGATTCAGAAAAATGCGCTGGTACTTCTCGGGATCGACCTGAGCCGTCAGGGTTTCGGGCAGATGCTGCTGATAGGTGATCCCTCGTTCCTCGGCCAGCGACTCGAAATGCGCCGCCAGAAAACGGACCAGGCGGACGAGATCCAGTTCGGAATATTCGACCTTCATCCGCCCGGCTTCGAGCTTGGCGATATCAAGCAGATCGTCAACATGATGCTGGAGCAGACGGATGTTCCGCCGGGCGATGTCTAGATCGTGGCGCATGTCGTCGGGCAGATCGGTCCGCTTCAGGCATTTGGCGACAGGACCGTCGGCCAGGGTCAGGGGAGTGCGCAGTTCGTGACTAACATTGGCGAAGAACTGGGTCTTCAATTCGTCGAGTTCCCGTGTCTTCTGGTACAGTTGCTCCAGGTCGTCGTTGGCCTGCTTCAGCTTGATATTGGCCTCTGCAACCTCGCGCCCACGGGCATAGATCTCGGCCTCCATCTGCGAAGCCCGTTCGCGCAAGGCGTCGTGCTCGCCCTCCTGCTGTTTCAACTGGATGAATTCGGTGACGTCTTCGACCCGATGCACGATATAGGCGACGCCGCCATTCTCCCCCAGCACAGGCGAGTTGATCGGGCTCCAATAACGGGCCTCAAAGCCGCCGCCTTCAGCCTCGGGCTTGCGAACGTCATATTTCTGCACGGCCATGACGTCCGCCTTGCCGCTTTGCAAAACGCGTAGCAGCGACGCCTTCAGATAGCGGACGCCGTCGGCGGTGGGATCATCCGGATTGTCGGGGAAAATTTCAAAAATGCCGCGCCCGAGAACACCCTCTCTGGCTGTTTTCGTTGCCCGCAAATAGGCATCACTGGCGCCGACCACCCGGAAAGTTCGATCAAGAACAAGATACAACCCAGGAACAGATCTAAATATTGTCTCAAAATCAGGCTCAAGCGAATTCACCGGGGAGCGCCCACCTTGATCGTCTTTTTTGTTTCTTATGCCCATATTTTATTCCCAGGTTGCCATCACAGAAATCAGGGAACTCAAACTTTCTTACCAAAAATGCCACCCATAGAGAGAGGCTGGCATTGTTCTCATCTACTGTAAATGGAATTTAAGCATGGCAACGGGGCAAGCGACAAGGTCGAAGGCGGGTGGTATGGCTAATGATGGATGCCACAGATCGTAGGTATCAGACAAAAAATCCATTTGTCGCAAATGGAAATATGAGAATGGTTGCCGAATACTTTGCCACTTAGCCATGTGACAATTTGTCGATTCTTGCTCATTGTGGCCAATAAGTCTGTTATCAGATGATATGATAACAAATGCATAGATCACGAAAGAGCATTAAGAAATCGAAGCGAAAGACAAAACAATCACTCATCCCGCCGAGCTGCCGCACGATATTGGTGGTTTTGCATGACGGCTTCGGGCGGAGAGAGCTCAATTGTTAGCCTCAAATCGTAAGCGCCTCTGCGGTCCCATATGCGTCGGCGTTAAGAGCTAGAAATCACCCGCCCCAATTTTTGGAAAGCGGCATGGCGCAATTGATCAGACCGACCATGGAATAGGTCTGAGGGAAACTCCCCCAAAGTTCGCCGGAATGCGGATCGATATCCTCGGGCAACAGGCCAAGGGCATTGCGCTTTTCGAACAGCTTGCGGGCCTCATAAAACCACCCCAGCGTTGCCAAGGCATCGATGTACCTGAAGACGCAGATGATGCAGTCAGCGGGCGAAGCAGCTCAACTCGCTGCGCAAGTGAACTAGGTCCTGTTGACAAAGGAGATTCCCAAACTGGTGCGGACGTGATTCAACATTGGTCTTTGCGGAGACCAGTGGCGATCTGACGGATGAGGAATGGGGGGGGGGTGACTGAGGTTTCCCGCCTGCTGAGCGGCGTCTAAACGCGTGCCTTAAAACACTGAACCCGCCGCTCCCGATTGGGGTGCGGCGGGTTTTCGTGTCGTTTGGGCCAAACTATGCGTCGCTTTGGCCAAACTATGCTGCGCTACTCATCAAATATGAAGCGTCCCAATGCTCGGCTCAGTCTCCGAAACGAGATTTGCAATACATTGATATCGCTAGAGAAAAATTTAGCAGATCGACGGTGCGCACGAAAGAGTGAATCAAACGACCCAATTAAACGGCTCAGTTCCGGCCACCGAAGCGCCGCCGATCCATGCACGACGCCGCTCCGGGCACAAAAAAACCCGGGCCTGAGCCCGGGCTTTGGGATAGCAATGAAAGCGTAGATAGGGATTACAGCGGAGGCAGATCACTCCGCCGGTAGAATGTGGTTTTCGCCTTCACCGGATCGAAGGCCGGATGGATTCCTGCTGCATCGATCTCGGCCTTCAGGACCGTGACGCTCCGATTGAGTTCTCCTGCCAATACGTACAGCGACACATAGTCAGAGGTGAAGCGCTCCAGGTCTTCCTGGAACACGATGGACTGGAAGAAATGGGTGACCGGATTTCGCACCCGGCGCGACGGCAGCCATCCGTTCTTGACCAGGGCGCTGACGACGGAATATCCGCATTTCAGGGCGACCTTAGCCTCCTTCAAGGTCAAGCCTTCTTGCGAGGGCCGGTCCAGCAGGCGGCGGACCTCAGTCACGTCGAGCAAGACAGACATGTAGCCGTCGATGCCGGGGGCCCGGCGCACGCGGGTCAGCCTCCGGTCGAGCACCATGGAGACGATGTCGACAGCCGAGCAGCGCGCCGCTTTCGCCGCGGTCGGGATGTCCATCAGCCCGGTGTCCGCTTCGGTCAGTTCCGTCGCGTCCGTGGTCAGGCGCGACAGAAACTCATCCAGGTCGCGTCTGGCAAAACCGTAGGTGCCGATGTCCTCTCCGCCACCACGGACGAAGGGCTTGATAATGCCGTGGTCGTTCAGCAGGCCGATCTGTACGCGGGGCGCGTTGACGTAAACGCCAGCCTTCGTGAGCGACATGGCTCCCTCGACGCGCCCGAGGAAGTTGGACACCTCCGGAGTGGCCGGGAACACAATCCGGTCGGAAGACAGGTTGGCGGTGCTACCGTCGTCGATGAAACCACCCGCGGCCAGGAGCTTGCGCAGGCGCTTCGGATGCGCGCCGGTCTGCCGCGAGGCCGTATGCACGGACCACAGCCGCCGTTCCGTGATCGGCTTGCCGAAGATTTCGTTGCCCGGGCCGACCGGCATGGTGTCCATCACATGGTTGGCGATGACCTCCCGCACCGGCTCATAATCCGGCTCGTCGTCCTCATGGGCCAGCCACTCGTACAGCCGCCCGAACAGGGCCTTGGGGCCGGTGTCGCCCTTGCGGGACCAGTAGGCCGTGGCCAGCCGGTCGAGGATGCCGCGGAGACCGTCCGGCCCGTCAGCGAGGGCGTCGTAGCCGATGTCGCCGACCTCCCACCAGTCGTCGTCGGTCATGGCGTTGAGCTTGACCTGGGGGCCATGCAGGGCGACGGCGCCGAGGACTTCGCACAGACGGGCGACCGCATGGAACGGCAGGCTGTCCAGCCAGTCGGTGGTGCGCCGGGCGAGACCGTGGAGGCGATTCCGCAGATAGGTTTCCAGACCGGATGGCTTGCGCACCACGGCACCCGACATCCAGTCGCCGATCCGTTCCAGGGTGGGGCGAATCAGCAGGGAGAAGTCGTGGACCCGATGGGGGAAGTTGTCCGACGCCACCTGGACGAGCGGAGTTCCATGGACCGGGCAGGTGCGGAAATGGATGATCTGCCACTCTGCCCGACCGTATGCCGCCAAAGGACCGAGTTCCCGCCAGCGCGCCATATCGTCGGCCAGGCAGGCGGGACAGGCCCTGATGCTGGAACGCCGCAGGGCTGACTTCCGAAGCGTTTGCCCGTGGAGATCAAACCTGTCGGCATCCCCGGTCCGGCGGAGAGCGTTGTCGACCAGGGCGGCGTGGTCGCAGCCGCCCAGGCGGGACAACTCCTCCAGGGTGCCCAGCTCACCGTCGACGACGGACTGGAAGGTGAAGCCCATGTCCAGGCAGAAGTCGCGGACGGAATGGGCACCGGTCCGGGAGGCGAGCCGGGAGCAGAAGGAGGCGGGCGATTCACCCGCGCCAAGGGGGACGCGCAGTCGCAGCATGATTACTTCTTTCCTTTCGGTTGCTTGGCCTGCTTGGCGGCCTCGACGAGGTTGGCCTTGGACGGCTCGCGGTCGCGGGAGTTCCGCGGGTCGACCTCGTGCCAGTTGGCGGCGAGGAAGACGTTTTGGCTGAGCACGGCCCCCTTCTCCTCGGCGTAGGCGGCGGCGAAGTCGTGGACGCGCACGGCGCCGTCGAAGTCTTGTCGGTCGAAGGCGTTGAGCACCGCCTTGCGGGTCATGGTGACGATGACGCCGAACTGGCTGCCGGTGGCGTGGCACAGGCGGTTGCAGAACTCGTCGGTGGCCAGGTCGAGCGTCCGCTCCGCTCCGGCCGGGCCGACAGTGGTGGGCCGGGCGATGTCGGCTCCCTGGCGCATTCCGGCATGGTCGACGACGACGCTCCGGACGAGGTGGCGCACCAGCGCGACGTTGTCCGGGTAGGTCACGGCGCCGAAGATGACGGTGCTGCTGCGGCGCTCGATCTGGCGGTCGCGCCCGAGGAAATTCGAGACAACGGGCAGACCGGACACGATGAAGCTGACCGGCCAGGCGCGGCGCTGCATCAGATTCTTGATGGTGTCGGAGATCTTCAGCAGTTCGGCGTCGTTCTTGCCCTCGAAGCTGTGCTGGAGCTCGTCCAGCCAGACGAAGCGGATTTTGAGGCGCTCGAGCTGCTCGCGGACCTTTTCCCAGATGATGTGCTCGGGCAGGTCGCGCTTCAGCTCGTAGCCGATGGCGGAGAGGATGCTGCGCCCGAGCTGCTTGAGCGTGCACGGCCTTGGCGTGGTGACGTAGAGCAGCGCGTCGACCAGGCCGGGAACCTCCTTGATGGCCTGCTCGACCGTCCAGGTCTTGCCCGCCCCGGACTCGCCGATGACCGCCAGAAGGCGCCCTTCGGGATGGGCGCTGGCGATGGCGGCCTGAGTGCGGTCGACGAGGGTGAACAGCTCCTTCAGCAGGGCGCGGTCGCGCTGGGTGCAGATGTACTTGTCGTCGATGCGCTGGATCAGCTCGAAGCGCTTGTGCCGGGTCTCGTCCATCCCGGCAAGGATCGCCTGCATGGGGTCGTCCTGGAGGTAGTCCGCGTAGTCGTCCATGATCGTTACTCCTTGGTGAACCAGTCTTCGGGGGAACCGAACTCGTCGCCGCCCAGGTAGGGCGACGCGGAGGTGGGCTTGGTGGCCGTGGCGGCCGTATCCGGCGACGCGGCGGGAAGGTCAGGGGTTGCGTCGATGATCGGGCCTCCGCCGAGAAGGTCCTCGTCATCACCCGCCTGGTCGTCGGCGAAGGCGAAGCTGAGGAACACTTTGTCCTCGATCCGTTCGAACTCCTCCCGGGTCAGGACCGGCGTGCCCAGTTCGGCCCGCGCCGTGGCCATCTCGGCGATGCCGCGGATATCGGCCAGGGCCCGGCGGGCAACCGCCTTGGGAAGGGCGGAGGTGACGGCGTTGCGGCGCGCCATGCTGTCACCGGCGGCGACCCATTCCCAGTAGCTGGCACCGGCGACTTCCGGGAAGGTGCAGGGCACGGACATCCAGTCTTCGCCGACCTGGACGGCGATCGCGCCCAGGTCATAGCGGTCCACGCGGACGTGGACCGATTTCTGCCCGACCTCGGCGCGGAGGTGCTGGAGAGCCGGGGACTGGTAATGCAGCCCGAGGACGCGGATGCCGCGGTTGTTGATCTGGCGGTCGAGGTTGAGGCCGAAGGCGCCACGGCGCTGCTCCAGCGACGGCGGCGGCAGCACCGGGTACAGGGCGCTCAGGCGAAGCCAGGCGTTCCGGGGCGTCTCGCCGTTCAGACCTTCATGGGGGCTGTTGTGGTAGACGTCGACCACGTAGCGGATGAAGATCAGGTTGAGCTCGTGAATGTTCAGGCAGGCGTTGCCCTCGGCGTCGTACTTGCCCTTGACCATAAGATTGGCGAACGACTGCCCGGGGAAGTAGACCGTCAGCTGCGAGCGAAAGGTTCCGAAGATCCGCTCGATCCCGGCGCGGAGGAAAGGGAGCTTGGCGGGCGGGTGGATGTAGCCGATGCGGCAGTCGCGGGCCGCCGCCTTGAAGGCGAGGGAAACGAATCCCGCGCCGGTGTCGGTGGCCACGGTTTCGAGCGAACCGTGCATGTCCCACGGGGTCTCCGCACCGGCCTCGATGGCCAGATGCGCCTTCTCGCACATGGCCATCTCCAGCGCGGCGATGGCGCTTTCCGCCGAGGGGGCGGATTCCGAGAACCGCAGGGCGAGGACGCATTTCGTCGTCCGGTCGACGGCCACGGTGACCCATACCCGGCTCCGCTCGACCGCCGCCTTCACCTCGGGCGGCATGCCGTCCCAGATACCGGCCTTCTCCAGGAATGTGTGAAGCGTGACGTCCCACTCGTCGATTTCGACGCGCTCCAGCGGACGGGTAACGTCGAGGCCCCGGTTGACCAGGGCGAACTTCAGCCGGGCGGCTTCCTCGCCCTCGCGACCGGCGCAGACGAAGAGCGGGTTGAGGCGGGCGATCCGCTTCTCGAAGCAGCGCTGCCCGATCTTCTTCAGCGGCTTCTTTCCAGCCGCGGCGCGCTCGGCATTGGCGGCGTCGACGGCGTCCTCGTACGCCGTGTACAGCGAGACCTTGGTCGGCTGCTTCGAGCTGGCGTACTGGTCGACGTGCTCGGCGATCAAGGCGTCGGTGGCTTTGTCGAACCGCTCGTACTTGCCGCAGTTTCCCCGGTGCCGATTGTCGTAAAAGGCCATCGGGTCCATGCCGCAGTCGACATAGCGACGCAGCCGTCGCCGCATCTGGGTCGGCGAAGGGATTTTGAAGTCAAACTTGACCTTGGAATCGCTGCGCAGGCCCAGGAGCTTTTTTCTCTCGGCGACAATGCCCGCGGCGATGAGCGGGAGGTTCTTCTCCAGCGACGCGTTGGACCGCGAAACCTTCTTCTTCTCCTCCAGGACGAGGAACTCGTCGCAGAGCTGCTGAAGGAACTCGATCTCCCGCTGCTGCTCTTCCGGCAGGTCGCCCAGATTGAGGGTGCCGACGATGCTGCGCAGGGTGGCCTTCTCCCGCGAGTACCAGCCGGGGTAAACGACCAGCTGGCCCGAATGCAGCAGTTCGTAGAACCGCGCATGGGTGAACATCTCGGTGAGCCGTTCCGGGCCGACCCTGAGCAGCACGTGCCCGAGCTTGTTTGAGGACTCGGGCACGTAGTCGGCATCGCCGATGGCGATACGGTCGTGCCGGTGGACCCGGTACACGATCACCGGCGCGGAGGCGGCTTCAGGGATGGCGGGAGTCATGGCGGGCACCTCAGTGAACCGCGACGCGGCGCACCGTCGCCCGGTAGTCGATGCGGCCGGGACCGGCCAGTTCGAGGGCGCCGTCGCCGATGAGATTGACCAGCGCGTAGAAGCCGCGCCCGCCCAGGCCGGACAGCCCGACGACGTCGTTGATCCGGACGTCCCCGTGCAGCGTCGCGACGATGTCTTTGAGCCTGGCGACGTCCTCCTGGTTCCGGCCCCGGCGGGCATGGAGGATCAGGCGGGCGTTGAAGACCCGGTCCCTGGTGATGTGCTTTTCCGTGCGCAGCAGGTAGCGGTCGGCGAAGCGGGCCCCGACCTGCTGGCGGATCAGTTCCAGGGTCGTCCGGATGCCGCTCTTCTCGACCTTGGCCTCGGGTTTGACGGCGAAGGCGATGTGGACGCCGTCCGCGGTGACGGCCATGAAGTCGAAGGTGTGCTCCCTGGCCTTGCCGTTGGAGTCGGTGTAGGCGACCGCTGGCGGCTGGTCGACGACGCGGGCGACGTCGTTCCGGGCCACCAGCATGTAGGCCAGTCCGGCCTCCAGGTTGCTCTCGAAATAGAGTTCCCGGTTGTCGGCGTAGTCGATGATGGCGCCACGGCACGATCCCCGGGACTTCATCGCCGGGCGGCGGGAGGCGATGGACGGGCGGATCGGGAACCAGAACTGGTTCTCGTCGTCCATGCGGCCCGAGACGATGTCGTCCGGGATTTGGAAAGCGGTCGTCGTCCCGGCGGCTACGGCGGGGGTGAAACCTGTCCTGAGGTCCTGCATGTGTTGGATGAGGGTCTTGCTCATGGTCGTCTTCTCGAAACGGGGTGCGTATCCCGTAAGGGCCGGAGTCCGGGCAAGGCGGGGGCGTCCGCGGCGACGGGGTCGCACGGTGCCTGTACCGAGACCGGGGGGGGCGGGGGTGGCGGCCGGTCAGGCTGCCGGGGCGGGCGCCTGGATAGGGACCGGGTGGTTCACGGACATGGTCTTCACCTCGTTGCTTGGCCGCAGGGCGGCGTGGCGGGGCTCAGCAGGCCCCTCACATGGTCCTTGTCGTTTAGACGCGTTTCGGTTCCATACAGGCAACAATTGTAGATGGCGCATGAGCCGTCGCAGGGCGCGTCTTCTCCTTGCCGGGTCTTTGGCCAAACCTTGAGGTGTGGTGATTTCTGTTTGTGGCCGTGACGAAGGCCAAGCAGAAAAATTTTTTAGATGAGGGTGCCGCCGCGATCACTCTGGGGCATGAACCGGATTTTTTTACCGCTGACGGAACCGAAGACGCTGTTTGGCACAAGAACCATACAGACGATGTCCGTTTCAGCGAGGCCGAAGATGAACTCCGACAAATCTCCCAGAAAGCCGGTTCCTTCCGAGGAAGCCCTCCAGTGGGCCGAGAAGATTGTTTCCGCCCTCCACACCAATCCGGGAGAAGGGCTGCTGATGACGATGCAAGTCGCCCGGCGCCTCGCCAAGGTCATCCACAGGAAGGAGGGCATCCGGCTGACGGCCGCCCAGCACGTGGTGGCGAAGTGGTGCGGCTTCCCCAACTGGAACGCCGCGCGCGCCGTGTTCATCGCCAACAGCGCTGACGAGGAAACGCTCCATAATCTGGAGAGAAGCGCTTTCCGAAAGGCGGAGAAGATGGGGCTGCCGTGTCCTGTTCGCGCCGCCCAACGCCTGGTCCAGGAGGGGTTGAGCGATGCCGAGAACGCGCGCAGGAGTGCCTGGCGTGCGGCGGAGGATCGTCGAAGGGAAGCCCGTGTTGTTCACGACGCTGGCTTCGCAGGCGAGGTTCCGTCCCATGGCATCCAGTCCACGATGAGCGCCTTCACTCCCGGCGACAGGCCCGTCGACCACATGGCCGCTCAGGTGGCTTTCAACCTGGGCGGAAGCTAATCACCGACAGGAAGCCCTGTCCCGGCGCCGTCCGTGCGATGGACGGCGCCGGGCAGATCCACTTGGCGGGTCCATCTTGCATCTTCGCGTGAAACGTGGGGGCACCCCGAGCTCACCCGGACATCTTCCTGAGACACTCCTCCCCATCAGCGATAACCATCGTGCCGGGCCGTCCGGCGCCCGCGTGCCGCGTGAGGAGTGTCGCCCCATGCCCAAGACGTTCACGAAATTCCAGAAGCCGAAGCCCCTGTCCCGTTCCGGGATGCTGGTCGATGGCAAGCTGACCGAGGTGTCCCCCGTCTCCATGCCGCCGAAGTCCAGCCCCTGGCCGACGGCCATCCATCACGATGGCTAGGCGGGCTGGGGCGGTACGCGTTCCTGGACGCGCGTCGATACCCTGCTCGGCGGTGCCAAGCGCCCCACCAGCACAACCGGCCACGTCATCCTGGACTGATGCTCCTGGTGACCGAGGTGCAGGCCGGTGTCGACCGCGAGGTTCTCAAGACCAAGACGCTGAATCCGGAGTTCACCGAGTGGCTGATGGGGTTCCCCGTCGGCTGGACCGACGCCGCCCGACCAGACGTTTAGCGGAGTTCCGACCAGTTAATAATATACGTGCCGCTTCCATATGATTTTACAATGTATGTCGCACCAATTGGGATAATGGCAAAATGCGTTACTGCGTTTCCTGCGCTATAAGAGTTCTGTGTGTGGCCAACATCCGTACCGTCAATGGATAATACTGTTGAGGTTCCGTCAACATCACTAATGGCTATTGCAACCTGCATCGGCCGTGAGGTGCTGTTTGTATATGTTGTATTCATGGTTCGGTTTGCCGTTTCATTGACCCAGGCTTGTCCGCAACCGATTCCACCGCAGACATATGCCCAAGCACCGCTTTGACAGACCAGTAGATTACTGGAGCTGTCGGTCGCAATCGTTCCATTGGGCGAGCAGGCCCCTCCCGCGACGGCTACGGCACCAAGGGCGACGCCCTTGTTGGCGGTGGCGAGGCCGGTCATCGCCGTGGTGCCGCTCACTGTCAGATTCTTTGAAACCGTCAGATTTTCGCCGTAACTTCCGGATGTCCCGTTGCCGTAAAGCGTGTTCACCATCGCCACGTCGTTAGGCGTCAGGATGTTCCCGCCGACCTGCACGTTGCCTGATGCGACCACAGTCGCGGCGCTCACGTTGCCGGTGGCTGTCACGTTCCCCGCAGCCGTCATGTCGGTCGCGTTGACGTTGACCGCGTTCACCGAGTTGGCGTTGTCGACGTCGTTCCCATTCATGTCGAGGGCTGTCGACATCTGGTTGGCTTCGGGGTGGCCTGGCACGGACACGCGGTACAGGTACTGCGCCAAGGGCGTCTGCCCGTAGGACAGGACGGCGGCGAGGTGCCCGTCGGACGGGGCGTGGCCGCCGATGTTCCATTTCGAGGCGAGGTAGGACCAGCCCCCGTAGGCGCCCTCGATATTCGCCGCGGAATACGGCGCCTGGCTGGAGACGAAGCCCCCGGCGGCGCCGACCTTGGCGGCCACGTAGGGAAGTTCGCCAGCGGGGATCATCCGCCCGCCCTGGGTGACGATCATGAAGTCGAAGGTCGGGGTGGCAGTGGTCTGGAGGACGAGAAGCCATTCCGCCTGGCCGTATGGGTTGGTCGTGGTCCATCCCGATGGCAGCAGGCCGGACGCTTGGATCGACGTCAGTCCGGGAGGGGCGGCGCCGCTCGCCGCGTAGACCGGGATGGCGAGACCGGGTGCGGCGTAGGCGGAGACGATCTGGGTGAAGTTCTGCTGGATGTAGGTCGACGTCGCCTGGACGATGGCCGCCGTCCTGTCCGCGGTCGCGTTATCCTTGGTGCGGGCCGCAGACTGGGCCTGAAGCGCGACGAGGCCCGCAGACACCACCGCCATGATGGCGAGAGACAGCGCCGCCTCGAGCAGGGTCACGCCCGCGGTCCGTCGCCTTGTCCTCTGCCGGAAGCGTCCGTTCAGATAAACCGATGTGGGGAGGGCGTTCGCAGGCAACATGCGCGTGTCTCCTACTGGACGACGGTGAGAAGGGCCGGGGTGCCGACGGCGGCCCCGTTGGCGACGCTGGACGGAAGCGAGACCTTGACCGGCGCGGACTGCTGCGGCTGGACCTGGAGGTAGGGGCCGGTCGCCCCCTGGGCGATGACGCCGGACATCGTCGACTTGACCGCCGTCGCCGTGTCCATGGCCGCGACGGCGGTGACCTCCTGGCTCAGGGTGGCGGCCATCGGCTGCCACAGCTTGCTGTCGCCGGGAAAGGTGGTCATCACCAGGGTGGACCCGTCCGTCGCGGACGTGAAGCGCGCCCCCGCCGTGAACCACGTCGGCTCCTGCGGTGACAGCCACGTCCGGGCGATGGTTCCCGTCCCCATGGCGGCAGGCGTGGCGGCGACGGCGGCATTCACCGCCGCTTGGTGCTCGATGAGCATCTGCTCGGCGGTGACCTTGGCCTTGGCGTTGACCACCTCGGAGAAGTCCGTCGCCTTCCCCGGCTGGAAGGCCAGGAAGGTCGCCAGCATCAACAGCACGAGGGTGATGGCATACATGTCCCGATTCCTGTCCCGGATGCTGTCAACTATTTGACTCTGTTGTGTTATCTGTATCTCTACGCTAGATCGCACATTCTCTTGCATGCAACCATCTGGATCAGGGTGCCGTGTCCTGGCAGATGACGTTCGCCGGGACGGGGCGGCCGGAACTGCTGTCGAAACGCTCGACGCATTTTGTGATCCCCGGCCGCAGTGGCCTGACGAGTGTGACGTCGCTGTTTCCATAGGAACAGACGAGGGTCAGCCGATTGGGGGCGTCCACGAAGAACGTCCATTCCCGCTTCACGGCCCCGGCGCCGGATGCCGTCAGCCACGTAATGGCGTTGCTTTCGCGTTTATTCACCAGGCCGACCGCAGTGAGCTTCTGCTCCTGATGAGCCTGACCGGTCGCCCGGGGATGCCTCAGGCCGTCCGCGCAGGAGAAGCCTCCCGCCTTGGACGGGCCGCCAGGCAGAAGCGGATATATGAGGGCGGCGGACAGGGCGGCGGCCCCGAATCTGGCGGCGAAGGACGAGATGCTCCTCATGGCGGCGTTCCCAATGTTCCGGTGGCTCCATGACCCAGAGTTGATCGGGAACGCGGATTTGGGAGCCCATTTTTTTCTGCCGAACGGAATCCGAGGCAGGGAGGGGAACCGAGCTGCTGCGCGATGCGTGGGAAAGCTAGTCCTGCCGTGCCAGTCTGGCACCCTCGCCTTTACCGCCCGCCGCCTTATCGCTTCCCGGCGAGCGGCTTTCCGTTCTCAGTGACGTGGTCGGACACCACGTCGAAGACGTAGACGTCCTCGGCTCCCTCGCCGCCGCGCGGCGGCTGGACCATGCGGAGCCTGCCGTCGTCGACCTTCACCTCGATCGCCTCGCCGCAGTTGCCGAAGACCGGGGTGACCGTCGCGCCCGCCCTGGTGACGGCGACGGCGCGGAAGCGCGCCGGGCACAGGGCGCCGCCAATGTCGGTGACCAGGACGAGGTCGACGTCGCCGATCCGGTAGGTGTTGGCCTGCGTCACCATCAGGTCGGTGTTGCCTTCGACGCGCGGCTCCACCGGCTGACCGCGGAAGGTCAGCGCGCCGTTGTGCACGCCGACCTCGCCGTACCGGGTGGAGACGGTTCCGTCGATGGCGGACGCGGACGTCGCCCATGCCAGCCAGAGCGCTGCCGCGCCCCATCCCGTCCGTTTCGACATTGCCGTGCTCCCGCCGATGGGCGCGTCCTACGAGGCGACCGCCAGCCGCCCCTCCTTGATCTGCCGGAAGATTTCCATCCACCGCAGCAAGGTGCCCTCGTCCCAGCAGGTGAACTGCCAGACCTGCTTGTCGATGTCGGCCACGGTCACGAAGAAGCCGCTCGCCGCTTTCGCCTGCGCGGAGGCATGGATGTTGGCCGCGTTGGCCTGGACCTGGGCGTTGAGCTTCCGTCCGACGGGCACGTTGCCCGCGGCGAACACCTCGGCCCTGTCGTAGCCCTCGATCGACCACCGCCATTCCCTGACGGTGGACCACGGGATTTTCCCAATTTCGCCGTCGTCCATCACGTAGATGTAGCGTCCGTCGAAGGCGACGCCGCTGCCGACCAAATAACCAGGTTGCGTCCGGCTGCCGACGCCGTGGACGTCCATGTGCTGCGGCTCCGAGCCGATGAAGCGGACCATCGCCTCCCTGGCTTGCCGGGCGAGCTTCGTCACCAGTCTCTTCTCCGCGCCGCCCCGCATGAGCGTCTTCAAGAACCAGAACAGCAAAAGGGCCGGGACAAGCAGGACCCCGGCGAAATGGCCGAGGAACTCCCTGTTGTCCGGCCTGGAGCCGATGGCCACCAAGGCTATCAGGTACAGCGGTGCGACGATTTTGAAGGGGCCCGCCAGGTGCCCTGAGAACAACGTCGGCTCCATGACTTTCTGCCTGACGACCTGCTCGCTCATCATTTCATCCTCTCAGCCCGGAGATTGTGGCACTTTATCCAGGCAATATGGCCTTTACAAGGGTCTTTTAGGCCCTTGTGGTGTCCTGATGGGCGAGAGTCCGCTCTCATTCATCCATGCTTTCGTCACGACAGATACGCGCCGCACGCGCGCTCCTTGGGTGGTCGCAACAGACCCTCGCCGACAAAGCCATCCTGTCTTTGAATGCTGTCAAACGACTCGAAGTCGGGAAATCCGACCCGAAGGTTTCGACAATCCTGGCGGTTAGGAACGCTCTCGAAGCCGCTGGTGTGGAGTTTATTCCTGCAACGAGCAGTAAAGGCGAAGGTGTCCGCTTGGCTTTGCCCGAGTAGGAGAAGCCGCAGTCGCTCGTCTCGGCTTACGAGGCCGGTCAGCGGCGCGTCGACGTGCTCGAGCTGCTGCGCATCGCGGGGGCGATGGGCGTGACGTCCGGGGAGCTATTCACCGAGATCGAGCGGGCGTTCGACGGGCGGCGGAGGTAGACGGCAGCGGGGGACGATCCTATCGCCGCTTGGACACTACCCGGATACCAACATCTGCGGCGGATGTTCGCTCTACGTGGTCCGCAACGGTATCGTCTTCTCCGCAGCCCCCTTTGAGGGGCCCGTCCTCTTCCGTTGTAACGGATCATCTTGGTCGCTAGTATTTCGCTGCACATCAGAGGGGTAGATGCAGCGGATGTCCGTGTTCACGCCATACCACAGCCAGTACCTCGCCCACCGGGTCACCCTGGAGGGCGTGAGCGACGACGCGTTCGCCAAGTCGCTGTCGGCGGCGCGGGTGGAGACCAATCCCCATCAGGTCGACGCCGCCCTGTTCGCTCTCCAATCGCCCCTTGCGCGCGGCGTGATCCTGGCCGACGAGGTCGGGTTGGGGAAGACCATCGAGGCCAGCCTGGTGATCGCCCAGCGCTGGGCCGAGCGGCGGCGGCGGGTGCTGCTGGTGGTGCCCGCCAGCCTGCGGAAGCAGTGGAGCCAGGAACTTCAGGAGAAGTTCTTCCTGTCCTCCCTTATCCTCGAGGCGAAAACCTACCGGGAGATGGTCAAGGCGGGCAACCGCCGCCCCTTCGAGGCGGACGGACGCATCGTCATCGTGTCCTACGAGTTCGCGGCTCGCCAGGCCGACGACGTCGCGCGCGTGGCGTGGGACCTCGTCGTGTTCGATGAAGCGCACCGGCTGCGCAACGTCTATCGGAAGGGGACCGGCGTGCGCGCCAAGGCACTCCGGGACGCCGTCCGCGAGCGGTTCAAGATCCTGCTGACCGCGACCCCGTTGCAGAACTCCCTGATGGAGCTCTACGGCCTCGCCTCGATGATCGACGACAGGCTGTTCGGGGACGAGGCCAGCTTCCGGTCCGTCTATGGCGGCGCCCGTCCGACGCCGGACAACCTGCTGGTCCTGCGCAACCGGCTGAAGCCGTTCTGCCGCCGGACCCTCCGGCGCGACGTCCAGGAGGCCGGACACGTCAATTACACCCGACGCATCGCGTCGACGTTCCAGTTCGAGCCCGGCGACGACGAGGTCGCCCTCTACGAGGCGCTGTCGGCCTACCTCCAGCGCAAGGACAGCATCGCCTTCGGCTCCAAGCCGAACCAGCTGGTCACGCTGGTCGTCCGGAAGATCCTCGGGTCGTCGACCTTCGCCGTGGCGCTGACCCTCAACACGATCATCGACCGCCTGACCAAGCTCCAAGTTCCCGAGGTCGCCGACGTCGCCGACGACTTCGACGCCGCCGACGAGGACGCCGAGGAATGGGACGACAACGGGGATGGTGAGGACGGTGGCGCCGAGGCGTCTGGCATCGACCCCGCCAAGCTCAAGGCCGAGATCGCCGAGCTGACCGGCTACCGCGACATGGCGCGGAACATCCCGATCAACGCCAAGGGGCAGCGCCTCATCGCCGTCCTGCCCGAGGCGTTGGACGCCATCGTCGAGCGCGGCGGCCAGCGCAAGGCCGTCATCTTCACCGAATCCGTGCGCACCCAGACCTACCTGGCGGACCTGCTCGCCGCCAACGGCTATGCCGGGGAGATCGCTCTGCTCAACGGGTCGAACAGCGACCCCGAGAGCAAGGCGATCTACGCGGACTGGCTGGCCCGGCACAAGGACACGGACGCGGTGTCCGGGTCGAAGAGCGCCGACATGAAGGCGGCCATCGTCGAGGCGTTCCGGGACCGGAAGACCATCCTCATCGCCACCGAGTCCGGCGCCGAGGGCATCAATCTCCAGTTCTGCTCCCTCCTGGTGAACTTTGACCTTCCTTGGAACCCGCAGCGCGTCGAGCAGCGCATCGGCCGCTGCCACCGCTGGGGCCAGAAGATCGACGTCACCGTGGTCAACCTCATCAACCTCAAGAACCACGCTGAGCAGCGGGTGTACCAACTCCTCGACCAGAAGTTCAAACTGTTCAACGGCGTGTTCGGCTCCAGCGACGAGGTGCTGGGGGCGATCGAGAAAGGCGTCGACTTCGAGCGGAAGGTTCTGGAGATCGTCCAGGCATCGCGCTCCGGACAGGAGATCGACGCTGCCTTTGATGCCCTCCAGCAGGAGCTCCAGGAACAGATAGACGCCCAGATGCTGGACGCCCGCAAGCGCCTGCTTGAGACGATGGACGAGAACGTCGTCCGGCGCCTCAAGAGCCGCAAGGGCGCCATCGAGCACGTCATGAGCGACTTCGAGCGCCGCCTGGTCACGGTCGCCAAGGCCGAGTTGCCGGATGCCCGCTTCCACGACAACGGCTCCCCGCGCTTCGACTGGGACGGCCGCACATGGACCCCGGAATGGCCGCTGGCCGACGAACGGGGCTGGCAGTTCTTCCGCCTGACCGACGGCAACCTCGCCAGCGACCTCGTCGACCGGGCCAAGGCGCGCGCCCTGCCGGTCGCCCACCTGCGGTTCGACCTCGGCGCCTATGACGGCGGCCGCCTGTCGGACCTGGACGCCTACCGTGGCCGGTCCGGGTGGATGCGTATCTCCAAGCTCACGGTCCGCACCGCGGACCGGGTGCAGGAACACCTGCTGCTGGCCGCGATGGACGACGGCGGCACGCCCGTCGTCGCCGAGACCGCTGACCGGCTGTTCCTCGTCCCGGCTTCCAGCCAGGCATGGCTGGGGACACCGCCCGCGACGGAACTCGATGCCGTCGAGGCGGCGTTACGGCAGGCTCGCCTGGACGATGCCGAGCGCGAGAACGCCGCGTGGATGGAGCAGGAGACCGAGAAGCTCGACGCCTACGCCGAGGACATGGAGCGTGCCGCCGACGCCGAGATCAAAGCGCTCGAGGAAGAGGTCAAGGCGCGCCGGAAGGCCATGCGCGGCGGCGGCCTGTCGGTCACCGAAAAGGTCGAGGAGCAGCGGGCCATCAAGCGGATGGAGGCCCGGCGCGACGAGCTCATGCTGGCAAAGTTCGAGCGGAAGAAGACCATCCGGCAGGAGGTCGAGGATATCCTCGACCGCGTCCAGGAGAGCTTGAAGCTGGCGCCGACCGTGGAGCCGGTGTTCACGGTCCGGTGGGAGGTCGCATGACTTGGGCGCTGACAACATGACCCTAGCGTGACCGAGCTTCAATAGATGCTATGGACACGGGATTCAACCTTACGGAAACACCGGATTCCGGTTATCCTGGCGTTACTCATGGCGGATGTGCCGCCCAATGGAAAATACCGGATAGATGAAATGGAGGGGCGATGTTAGTCCCTTACAACACCAGTTACCCAAAGCTGGCGGATGGCGAAAGACGACGTCTTCACGAAGAAGTTGCGCGCCAGAAGCGCGGAAATCTGCTGTCTGAGTTAAGGTTGCTCACTGGTCTGCCCGACGTCATCAGGGCTTGCAATCAGGATGTCCTCTATAAGTTGGTTGCCCCAGAAGGTGCGGTGCTCCAGCAGGTTCCGGGGACTGACAACTTCCGCGGCGTTATCTACGGCGAAAATGGGCGTATCCAGAAGCACGCCCAGTTCGCCAAGGTCGGCCCGAACCTGATGACGGCTGCGAAGGCTGTTGGCGCCCAGATACTCCTGGTCAGCATTGCCATGCAGCTGAATGAACTACAGCGGTCCGTCGAGCAGTTGTCAGCAGACATGCACCGCGATCGTATCGCTGAAATCCTGGCAGGCGAGGCCCAGTTGCGTTCCGCCCTGCTGTGCGTCGACGAGTCGAACCGCAGGCCGCTTATCCACCAAGCCATCCAAACGCTGCACCTCGGCCTCAAGAAAACCACCGCTGAGCTAGGTGCCCGTATCGCAGAGGCCCCCGGGGCGGACAGCCGGTTCATGGAGCACCTGTCGTTCAAGGACAAGCTCGGGAACGCCGAACGCGTCATGGGTGTGGCCCGAGAGTCGTTCCTGGTGGCGATGCGTGGAGTAGGGGCGTTAAGCGAGTGCTACAGTTTGTTGAACGAGCCTCAGGCCGCTGAAGCCGCAGTGAATGAGCATCTCGACGACATCGTAGCCTGCGATATCGAACAAGCGGCGAAAAAGTCGCGGTTACTTGAGCCTAAGGGGCCGATACTGCCACAGGCACCATGGCGGAGCTTCTTGGAAAAGGCGCCAGTTCTGAGACAACAGATGGCAGTGCTGTCATCACAGGAAGTCATCGAGATCGAATTCCGCCAGCACGAAATCCTCGGAGACGTAGTATGACCATTTGCCCGAAATGCGAGAAGCAAGAATTGGAAGGCGACGAAAAGGTTTGCCCTAGGTGTGCGAACAAGAAGGATAGGACGATCGTCAAATCTGCCGCAGGTGGAGTCTTATTATCTTCTTTGATATGGGGGGCGTTCAAGATTTTCTCTGGCGGCGGTAGCGATAATAATGCCTAGGGGTATCCCCCGGCATTGTTTAGAATACAGAAGCGCTTTCGAATAGGTTGTCTTAATGTCGTCGCCTTGGATGGATTCCTACGTTTTAAGATCGACCGCCTCGTCACCGCCATGTGGGATCCTATGAACGCAGGTAAAGCAGCTTGCAGGCTGGCGGCCTCCGTCCGTGCCACGGAGGGCGGCGCCGGATGAAGCTGTCCCAACGCAGCCTGGGCGTTCTCCGCGAGATCATCACGGGGGATCGGCGACAAGACGCCGAAGCCCTGGCGCCTTATCGTACCTTGGGGGGCATCACGGACTTCTTCCGGGACTTCGGGGAGCGGGACATCCATCCCAGTTCCGGCGCTCCGTCCCGTGGCACCTATGCCAAGGAGAAGCTGGAGAAGTTCAACGGCACCGACGTGATGGGACGGATCGTCTGCGCGGCGCTGGAGTCGTTCTGGGGCGACGCGACGTTCAGCCCGGAGAACGCCGCCGCGGAGCTGAACAAGGTGCTTCGCCGGGACGGCTACGAGGTCATCATCGAGGAACGCTATCTGCGGATGAACGGCAACGTGGCCGAGACGGAGCCCTACTTCGCCGTCCGCTCCATCCGCTCCACGGTCATCGAGCCGGACAACCTGGTGAAGCTGTCCGAGGAGTCCATCACCGAGCACGTGGCCAAGGCCAAACGGAAGGTCGATGCCGGTGACTACGCGGGGGCGATCGCCAGCGCCTACACACTGACCGAAGGGTTCCTCAAGGAAATCCTCCGGAAGACGGCGGTCGACTTCAACGTCAACGAGGGGGATATCCGCCAGCTTTACAAGGCGGCCGCGCAGCCCCTCAACCTGGACCCCAAGGGCGACCACCTCGAGGTCTACCTCAAATCCATCCTCACGGGGCTGCAACAGCAGATTTCCGGCCTCTACGAGGTGGCGAACAAGGCCAGCGACCGCCATGCCCGGCGGTACAACCCGGCGCGGCACCATGCGAAGCTGGCGGTCAACGCCGCCCTGACCTTGTGCGAGTTTCTCCTCGACTCCTTCACCTACCAGCAAGAACGCAAAGATAGAAAGCAGGCTTCCTGATGAACGGCAACCAGCGACTGGAGCTGACCTGGGTCGGCAAGGATAAGCGTGAGCGTCCGGAGCCGCGCATCCTTCTTGAAGACTCTGAACGGTCCTATCGGGCCAGCCGCCCCGCCCGCAAGAGCGACATCTTCGACAATCGCCTGATCTTCGGCGACAACCTGCTCGCACTAAAGGCGTTGGAAAGTGAATTCGCGGGAAAGGTGAAGTGCATCTTCATCGACCCGCCATATAACACTGGTTCCGCATTCGAGCATTACGACGATGGCATTGAGCATTCAATATGGCTGTCTCTGATGCGAGACAGACTCGAAATTCTTCGCCGTCTGCTCGCGGCTGACGGGTCGATGTGGGTTACAATTGACGACAATGAGTCTCACTACCTCAAAGTATTGATGGACGAAATCTTTGGGCGCGTAAATTTTGTTGGAAACGCTATCTGGCAGAAAAAATATACTGTAGCAAATGATGCAAAATGGCTGTCTGAGAACCACGATCATGTCCTGATTTACGCACTGAATAAGGAGTCTTGGCGACCGTACCGCCTGGCGCGAAGCCAGGAAATGGACAGTAGGTATCGCAACCCAGACAATCATCCGAAGGGGCCATGGAAGGCTACGCCGCTGTATGCCAAGAGAACAGGAACGGAGAAGGAGCAGCAGTTCTCCTATGAATTTAAGAATGGAGTGGTGTGGTCTCCACCAAAAGGAACGTCTCCGCGCTTTCCCGCCGATACTCTTCGGAAGATGGACGAAAATAACGAAATTTGGTTTGGTGTCGACGGGGGCGCAATTCCCTCTCGTAAGACATTTTTATCTGAACTGAAAATCGAAGGGCCACCATCTCCAACAGTCTGGCTTCACACTGAGGTGGGAAACAATCATGAGGCGAGGGATGAGGTTAAAGCGCTAAATCCGAATGATTCATTTGCGACTCCGAAACCAGAGAAGTTGCTAAAGCGAATTCTTGAGTTGGCAACGCAGCCTGGCGACCTTGTCCTCGACTCCTTCGCTGGATCGGGCACGACGGGCGCTGTCGCTCACAAGATGGGCCGACGGTGGATCATGGTGGAGCTCGGCGAGCACTGCCATACCCACATCATCCCCCGCCTGAAGAAGGTTGTCGACGGCCAGGACCCTGGGGGCGTCACCGAGGCGACCAAGTGGAAAGGCGGCGGTGGATTCCGTTACTTTGGGCTTGCGCCATCACTTCTGGAGCGCGACGGTTGGGGCAACTGGGTCATCTCTAAGGACTATAACGCCGCTATGTTGGCAGAGGCCATGTGCCGCCACATGGGCTTCACCTATGCCCCCAGCCAGGATGTGGCCGAATACTGGCGTCACGGCTACTCGTCAGAACGCGACTTCATCTACGTCACGACGGCGTGCCTGACCCACGAGCAGTTGAAGGCGCTGTCCCTGGACGTCGGCTCGGACCGAACCCTCAAGGTCTGCTGCAAGGCGTTCAACGCCGACGTCGACCGGTTCGAGAACCTAACCGTGGTCAAGATTCCCCAGGTGGTTCTGGACCGTTGTGAATGGGGGCGTGACGACTACAGCGGCGGCATCACCGCCGATGCCGGTATCGAGGATGAGGAGCCGGAGGAGGTCGTAGAGGACGTCGAGCAGGACGCAGCGCCTGCGCCGAAGCGCCGCGGCAGGCCGAAGAAGAAGGCGTTCGTCGATTCGGACGACCTTCTGCGTGAACTCGAGGATTTGTGAACCATGGCCCAACCTGATCGCCTCATCCGCCAGATCAACGCCCGCCTATCCCTGCGCAAGCCTCAGGCTGATTCCCTGGAGATGCTCGCCGACCTCGTCGGGCGGGTGTCGCTGGGCAAGGACGCGGACGTCGCCGACGTGCTCGCCGCCGTCCGCGCGGACTACCCCCAGGTGCGGGATTTCGAGCGGGACTTCCCTTCACTGTGCTTCGCCCTCGCCACTGGCGTCGGCAAGACCCGGTTGATGGGTGCCTTCGTCGCCTACATGGCCCTGTCGGGACGGTCGAAGCACTTCTTCGTCCTGGCTCCCAACACGACCATCTACCAGAAGCTGGTCACGGACTTCTCGCCGGGCAGTCCGAAATACGTCTTCCGGGGCATCGCCGAGTTCGCCGCCAACCCGCCCGTCATCGTCACCGGCGACAACTGGGACCAGGGACGCGGCTTGCGGCGCCAGGGCGAGCTGTTCGACGCCGACATCGTCATCAACGTCTTCAACGTCGATAAGATCAACAAGGACGCCGGGCGCATCAAGAAGCTCCAGGAATACATCGGCCAGAGCTACTTCGACTACCTGGCCGGACTGCCCGACCTCGTCATGCTGATGGACGAGGCGCACCGCTACCGCGCCAAGGCGGGCATGAAGGCGGTGGCCGAGCTCAAGCCCATCCTGGGGCTGGAGCTGACCGCCACGCCCAAGTCGGTTGGCGCCAAGTCGGCGGATTTCCAGAACGTCATCTACAGCTACGGCCTGGCCGAGGCCATGGCCGACGGCTTCGTCAAGGAACCCGCCGTCGCCACCCGCACCGACTTCAACCCGTCGTCGGTCGGGGCCGAGGAGCTCCAGCAGATCAAGCTCGAGGACGGCATCCACGCCCACGAGAACGTGAAGGCCGAGCTCGAGCTCTATGCCCGACAGTCCGGTCGACCGCTGGTTCACCCGTTCATGCTGGTGGTCGCTCAGGATACCACCCATGCCCGCGACATCCGCGAGATCATCGAGTCCGATCGCTTCTTCGCCGGGCGCTACAAGGGCAAGGTCATCGAGGTCCACTCGGCCCTGAAGGGCGAGGAGAGCGACGAGGCCGCCGAGCGGCTGCTGGCGCTGGAGACCGACAACGGCACCGAGATCGTCGTCCACGTGAACAAGCTGAAGGAGGGGTGGGACGTCACCAACCTCTACACCATCGTGCCCCTGCGCGCGTCGGCCTCCGACATCCTGACCGAGCAGACCCTGGGGCGCGGTCTCCGTCTTCCCTATGGCGAGCGGACCGGCAACGAGGCCGTCGACACGTTGACGGTCATCGCCCACGACCGGTTCGACGAGGTCATCCAGCGGGCCCGCGCCGCCGATTCCCCGGTGAAGATGAAGGCGGTCCAGATCGGCGCGGGCGGCGACGTCTCCTCCGAGGGCGCCGTGGTGCTCGACTCCCCGAGCCTCCTGGAGCAGTCCCTGGTGGGCGGCCGGTCGGAACTGGGGGAGGAGGCCGTCCCGTTCGTCTTCGAGACGCCGGAAGCGCGCACCGTCGCCAACGTGACCCTGGACGTCATCCGGCAGATGGAACGCGAGCTTCCCAACCTCGAGCGGCTGAAGGCCCCCGAGGTCCAGGAGCGCATCGCCAAGCGCGTCGCGGAAATCACCCGTCCGGCCCAGGGCGTCCTCGAGGGGATCGTCGCGGCCGCCGACGTCGGCAGCATCGTCGCCACCGTGGCCACCAAGGTCGCCGAGCAGACCATCGAGCTGCCGGAGATCGTGGTGCTGCCGACCAGCGAGGTGACCTACGGCTTCACCGACTTCGACCTGACCGGACTGGACCGGCTGTCGCCGCAGCCGATGTCCAACGAAATCACCATCCACGAACTGCGCACCGAGCGGCGGCGGACCATCGCGCGTCTGCTGGGCGGACATCGGGAGGAGAAGCCGGAGGACTATCTCGTCACCCACCTGATGGACCGGGACGAAATCGACTACGACGCCAACGCCGACCTCCTCTACAAGCTCGCCGGGCAGGTCGTCGCGCGGCTGCGGCAGTACCTGACCGAGGACGAGGACATCGAGAACGTCCTGCTGAACCACGGACGCATGCTGTCCGACCTGGTGTTCAGCCAGATGATGGAGCATTACGTCGAAACCCCGACGCGCTACGTCGGCAGGGTGTCCAAGGGCTTCCAGGTCCTCAAGCCGCTCGCCTTCAAGGCCCCCAGCGCCCAGGCCGTGCTGGACTTCAAGGTGCCGGTGAAGCCCCTGAGCGACACCAAGAAGCACGTGTTCAACGGCTTCACCAAGTGCCCGTACGAGTTCCAGAAGTTCCAGTCCGACGAGGAGCGCCGCTTCGCCGTCTTGGTTGACCTGCATGAGAAGAAGGTCATCCGGTGGCTCAAGCCGGGATCAAGACAGTTCCAGATCGAGTACCGCCGCCGGGAGCGCTACGAGCCGGACTTCGTCGTCGAGACCGTCGACGGGAAGTTCATCATCGAGGTGAAGGCGAAGAAGGACATGGCGGACGACACGGTCCTGGCCAAGGCCAAGGCGGCGCGGACGTGGGTCGGCTACGCCAACCGGCACGCCAAGACCTATGGCGGTAAGCCGTGGCAGTACGTCCTCATCCCCCACGACGAGATGACCGAGAGCGCCACCCTCGCCGGGCTGGTCGCGAAGTTCAATCTGCCGGAGATCGTGGAGGAGGACGTGGCCGTGGTGGCCATGGCGGAAGCATGACCGTTGCCCGCCATGCTCCGCCCACGCCCACCGCTCCGCCCCGGTGACGTGCTGCGCGTCGGGCACGGCTTCCCGCGCCAGCGCTTGGACCAGGACGCCGTCGACTTCCTGCGCGTCCACTATGAGACGGATTCCCCCGGCCTCGGCCATGTGGTCGATGTCACGGACGACGGCATGGTCATCGAGCTGTGGGGGCACCTGTTCCGCACCCCGGAACCGGCCACCGCGCCCCATCTCCGCCGCCTGACTTGGCTCGAGCGCCTCCTTGCCCCCCAGCGGCTGGGCGAGGCTATCCTCCGCCGCGAGGTCCGCGTCGGTCGAGTGGTGATGAACACCTCGCGCCCGCAGACGCGGCAGGCGCTGGTGTGGGCGTGGCTACACCGGACCCGTGGACGGCTTCCGGTCCTGGAGGCGCTGGGCGGCCGCATCCGCGTGCCCGCCCTGCGCCGGATGAAGTCCTGGCTGTTCTACCGGCTGGGACGGCTGGGCATCCTGCCGCCACTCAACGGATTCCTCGACCACGGCTTGCTGGTCGACCGCATCGGCGTCACCATCGAGATGACTTATTCCGGGCGTCGCCGCTCTCTCTGGCTCGACCGCATCCTGCTCCACAAGAACCATTCGCTGCATCTGGTCGGGATCGACCTGGAGAGCGGCGAACAGCGCACCTTCCGCCTGGACCGGGTCGAAGCCTTCGCCATCCCTGAGTTGGGTTCTGTCGACAAGGACGATCTGTACTGGGAACTTCAGGCCCTGTGCATGTCCCGCTCGGGGTGGCTGTGGTACTGGAACCGGCATCAGGCACGGCTCGGGCGTCCCCTGGCTCCGCCTATCGGGCCGATCGGGCGCGTCCTGGAGACTCTGGGCCGACTCCCCGGGGCAGCTCGGAAGACGTCCGGGTTCGTCGTCCGCGCTCTTCGCCGCGCCTGGGGGGACGTTGTTCAGACGTATCGGGTTCGGCGCACGGCGCTGGCCAAGCGGGTTCGCGCCTGGCGCGCCGCCCGCCGTCCGCCGAGCCGGAAGGCGTTGCGCCGGGCGGCGCTGTTGGCCGAAATGCCGACATGGCGCCGTCGCCTGCTGCGGACCGTCGCCACCGTCGAGGCGGGCGGTCACGACCAGATCACCTGCCTGCTGCCGATGAACGCTCTGCTGGCCGATCCCGCCCGGTGTCTTGCATACCTCCATCATCTGGTCGAGGTGACCTTGGAGGAGGCGAAGGCGGGCCCGTCCGGCCATCCAGAGGCGGCAGAACTCCTGGCTGAGACGTCCGCCCTGCTGCCTGCCTCGCCCCGGCCTCTCCTGATCCAGGAATGCCACGACGCCATCAGGCTGATCCTGCGCTTGGAGTCGCTGCAACCCGGCTCCAAGAGGATATGGATTCATGCCCGGCGCCGCACGGGAGCGGATGCCCGCCTGCTGATGTGCGAGTGCGCCCTGACGGCGATCTACGGGACTGATGGACCGTTCTTCGAGGCGGCTCCGTCGCCGGATACGGTCGTTCCGATGAAGCTGGGACAGCGGGCCTTCTATCTGACCAGCGCCTATTTCATCGCCCGCTGGGACAACCTGCGCTTCCGCGTCGACGCCACGTCCGCGCCGCGCCTGCGGGCGATCATCGACTGGTGGGATGCCTGACGGCCAATGAAGCTGGCCCGCTTCCTTAACGTGCTGTGTAGCCAGAGCCGGAAGCCCCCCAGGCGAATCCTTATGGTTGCCCAAAAGTTTTCCTCTGATCGCCCTTATTGACAAGGAAGCAATCCTTGTGAGAGGCTCCAGCTAGATGACATCGCTGGATGTCATATAAAATGACATCGAGTGGTGTCACATGCTCAATGATTACAAAGGCTGGACCGGAAGCGCGGATGAGTTGGCTGGCGTTCTCGCCACCTTAGCCCCCGCATATGTTCCAGAAGTGGAGCCGCCGTCATTGCGGGTCGTCCGCGACTGGCGGAACAAAGGTATCTTCTCCCAGCCGAAGCAGAAGCCATACGGGTATCGCCAAGTGCTTGAAGGCGTGGCGGCGCTTTGGTGGCTCTCAAAGAAAGGGTGGCAGTCGAAGGTCATCGTCGAAACGCTTTCTGCATTGCAGGACTCCGACCTTGTCGACTTCATCAAGCGCATGAATCTTGACGACAGCGGCGTGGCCGCCGCTCCGGTCAGGGATACGCGGCGGCAGGTGCGCGACGCCAATGTCGCCATCGAACTGTTGGCGCGGGGAATCGTCCGCCAGTACCAGTACACGGTACTCGGGCGTCACGGCATCGTCAGGCAGACCCAGCCGCTTGGTGAAAACGGCGGGATACACAAGGACCTCAGGCTGGCGATGTCCAAGCTCAGCCGCCTCCAAGTCGAGTGTCGCGGCGAAGATCACTGTGCCTGTGTACACGACGTCCTCAGCATGGCGAAGGCGCCGGTTTCTTCGGAGGGCTGGGGCATCGATCTGGTCGACCAGACGGACTTCGAACACAAGGACATCGTCCTCGTCGACCCCGTCCATTCGACGCCGACGCGGGAATGCCAGGATCTGGCGTTGATGGCTGCCGGAGGAGAAATCGACCTCATCGAGGGGCGCCTGCACGACCAGTTGAGGGCCATCGTGGGACGTTCCGTGCTCTCTCCCGCCGAGGTCTACACCGCCGTGCGGGGGTTCATCTGCCGCAACCCGCTGGTTAACCTTTCGGTGGCGAACGCTTTCATGTCGAGGTCGGGCATGAACGGTCTCTACAAGGCGTTCCGCGACTTCTACGAGGAACTGCACGAGGGCATGCTCATCGGGGGAATGGCGCACAAGTGCGTCCATTGTGGTGCGCTCATGCGCCCGCGCCGCGGCTATCCGGACGGAGTCTGCTCTGTCGAGCCGTGCTTCAGGAGCAACCCGGCGAAAGTCGGCGAGCGCCTCGATCCGGTGAGGGACAAGCTCTTCGTCGCGGTCCCCGCTGTCATGGCTTATTGGGTCACGCCCGCCTACGACGAGATACGCATTCACGACGCCGCGAAGGCGATGGGATACGTAGCGGAGTTGTATCCCGACGAGGACGCCTGCGATGTGGGCATCAACGGGCAGGCGGTCGGGATCGACGCCAAGAATTACGCCAGTCCCACCCGGCTGGCAAAGAAACTCAATGGCTCCATCGGGCGGCTCCGCAACTACGACACCAGGATCATCGCGGTGTCGGATCACCTGGTCGCCTCACGCCGGGATTACGTCGGGGTGGTCCGTTCCGAACTGCTGAAGAAAGGCGAGCCGTCGACCCTGAGGGTGATGAGCGTCTCGGACGTGATCGCGTGGCTGCGGCGGGAGGTGCGGAATGGCTAGCGCCAAGCAATGGGATGGCTGGCCCCGTGAGAAGCGGGCGTGCTGGCTCTGTCTGTTCGCCTCCGAGTACCTTGGCGTCGACACGCTGGCGGACGTCCATGTCTTCCTGACGGGCTATGACAGCCTCACCGACTGGTTATCTAGCCGCAACCCTGCGGCGGCGACCGCAGTCCTGAACTTGAGGGGGATGCTGCCTCCCCATGTCACGCGCGACGTGGTTCGCGCGATAATTCGAGACTATGCGGCTGCGTGTCGGGAGGGGGCTGGCGGACCCTATCGCATCGATCCCAAAACCAGGCGGTTCCGGCTGGAGTTTGACTCGCCCGAATTGGATTTTGCCAGGGCGCGGCTGTCCTCAATCCCAGACGGAGACGGCCCCAAGGAACTGCCTGTCGCCGATCCCGAACGGCCGATGACGACGGAACTGATGGATCGCGAGGTTCCTCTCGGCGCCATGGGGAAGCTCCCCATCACGGCGATCCGCCATGACGTTTCCTCCAGGCCACGGCCGGGACTGTCGGTGACCATTGACGACCTCCTCGCTACCGCTCGCGACATGGATCAGGCGGACAGGTCGCGGTGCGACGAGGACAATGGATGGGAGCGCCGACTGAGTGGCATCCTCTTCCTGTCGCCCGCAGCGCACGGCCTCGTCGAACAGGGTGAACTTCGACTGGAAGGGCTCAAGCACCTGATCGGGTTGCCCGGCGTGGGCAAGACGACGCTGTTCACCGTCCTCGGCGTACATCTCGGGCGACGAGGCATCAGGACGCTGTTGCTGTTTCCGACCATCGAGGTCTCGCGCGCCTACAAGGAGACGATCGAGCGGTATGGCGTCCGGGTCGGCATGCTGGTCGGACAAAGCGATCCCAGCAGGGTGCGCCATGCCCAGAGGGTGGCGGAGGCGATTGCCGCAAAAGGCAATCGGGGATTTGGAGAAACCGTCCCCGGAGCGGCGGACTTCAGTCTGTCCTGCATGCTTCCCGCCTTCGCCGTCCAAGAAGCCGACGCCGAGATGTGGGCCAGGGACTTCCCGACCTACGCGCCATGCTCGGCGGTGTGGAACTCCGGGGAGGGTAGGCCAAAAGGAGCCTCGTGGTGCCCGTTGTGGTCCGCGTGCGGACGCCACCATGCGTCCAGGATGCTTCCTTCCACCGACGTCTGGGTCGGGCATGTCATCTCGACGGACACCTCAGTTCCCTTGCCGCTCATCGGCCAGAAAATGCGTTACTTCGAGCTTGTCGGCCGCACCTTCGACCTTGTCGTGTTCGACGAAGCCGATGCCGTCCAAGCGTTGCTGGACCAGCACGGCATCGAGCAGATGGTGTTGAACGGCGACCGAGGCTCCCTGCACGACAAGATCATCGAACACGTGTTCAAGCCTCGGGCGGGCGGGCTCGGCGGTAACCTAGCGACGGCGTCGCACGAGCGGATGCGCTCCTTCACGGAGTTCCACATCCAGTCGGAATCCCTGATCACGGCCGTGATGTCCAACTTGGCTGTCCTCCAGCGCGACTTCGCCAACAAACTCCTGACCGCCTATAGCATCCTCGCCAAACTGATGGAGAACAGCGGCGTCGAAGCCGGGATTGTCAGCGGCATCCGCAGCTTCTGGGAAAACGCTGCGCGCGCGGCCTACGCAGACCGCACCGGCCTTCAGGATGGAAGGAAGGCGGATTGGCAACCCGGTGTTCGCCTAGAGGACTTCGCAGGCGAAAACGGCGAGGCGATCGACGCCGCCATCGCCGAGACCGAAGGCGAGCGCCCGCTCCAGGACGACGCGGCCACTGCGGATCGCCGGATGCTGAAGGCCCGGCGCACGCTGGTGAGGAGGTTCCGGGACTACCTCAACGAAACGACCAATGAAGGCCGGGACGAGGTCACAGAGAAAATCACGAAGCTGATGGCACCGCTGATGTTCCCTCGGGGCCATGGCAAACCCGACCATCTGCTCGAAAAGATGAAGATGTTGATGGGTGTCACGTTCCAGATCGTGGCGTTCCAGCACATCACGCGCATGATGAGGGCGATGGTCGAAGAGGGCAGCCTGTCGCCCGATGCTTTCGCATCCACGTCTTCCGCTTCGCAGGAACTGCGACGGTTTGTCCCGACATCCATCTTGAGCGTGTTGTCCGGCGTCCGGTTCATGGTCTCCGAGGACGAGGCGGGGCGACGGCGATCCAAGGTCGAGTACCTCATGTTCACCTCGGCCGCCCGGATGCTGATCTACCGCCTCCATCGGCTCGTTGAAGCCTGGGGGATGGGGGGACCGGCAGTGATCGCGGCATCTGCGACCTCCTTCCTCGAGTTCAGCCCGACCCACCACGTCGACGCCGGTCCTCACTACGTTCTCGCTCACCGCGAAGACGTGGCCGACCCGTCTGAAGGTGGTGCTCCGCCGAGCCGTTACAAGTTTCTGCCCCTCCGGGACGGCGGCGACGGCGGGCGTCCAATCTTCTACAGTGGCGCGCAGCACAGCGTGCGCGAGGACAACCTGCGACGCATGGTGGACGTGCTGCTCGAAGGCGGAGCCGACTCCATGCTCTACCGGGCCATCGACTCCTTTGACGTCGTCGAGAGCGACGGCCACCGCCACCGTCGCAAGGCCGCGTTCGTGGTCAACAGCTATGACCACGTCCGCCTGCTCAAGAGGCACATCGACAGTCGCCACAAGGAAATCGGCCCAAGGGTGCGCGCCGTCGTCCGTAATCTCGAAAAGGGGGACGAAGCCCCCTATTACATGACGGCAGCGCAGGCGGAGCAGATCGGTGACGACGACGGCTGCGATATCGTCATCTTCCCGATGGCAGCCCTGGGGCGTGGCACCAACATCGTCTTCAGGAAGGACCCTCGCAAGCGCCACGCGGCGATAGGGACGGTCTATTTCCTCACCAGGCCACACCCCACCGAAGACGACACCGGCTTCCTGGTCAATCTAGCGGGCGAAGCGTCGATGCGTTTCGACGCATTCCGCTTCTCCGACGACGACACCATCGGCGACGTTGTCGCCGAGTGGGAACGACAGCGCAAGGCTGCGTTCTCGCTCGCCCTGAAACTTCTGGCGCAGCCATTCCGCGTAAATGTGTTGAACAACGAGCTCTACGAACGGTTCGTGGCGCAGCAGATGGTCATGGTGTTGCAGACGATCGGGCGGGCGATGCGGGGAAACCGCCCGGCCCAGGTGTACTTCGTCGATGCGGCGTGGGCGCCGAACTCGGCTGCCAGTGGCGACGATCCCGAAGCCAAGGGCGACACCGAACGAGAGAGTATGTTGCTCAAGATGCGGGCGCTGCTGGAAGCGTGCTGCACCCATCGGGACCCTCTCCACGCGGACATCTACAGGCGACTGTTCATGCCGTTCCTGGAACCCTTCCGCGCCCTCCAAGGCGTGAACGCCCAACTCGGAAAGCCCGCCCGAAAAGAGGACGAAGAGCCGGACGAGGCGGATTTCGACGAGGACTACGACGATGAGTGAGAAGACGCTGATCATGTGTGGCCTGTCCGTGCCTCTGGGCATGCCAGCGATGCACCTCAACGGTGCCGAGATCCGCTGGACGTCCGGCGCCCTCCGCGCTTTCGAGGTGTTGCGTGGGATCGGCGAGAAGCTGGAAAAGTTGGAGCTACCGTACCGCTCGCTTTCGTGGCTGGTCGAAATGGGCTGCCCCGGCCTTCTGGTCGCCGACTCCTCGGTGGGGTTGAATCGGAAGCAGATGGCTGCATCCGTGAAGCGACTGGAGGCGGGCAAGGACTGCGACCCGATCATGTGGATCGACCTGGACGAGTCGTTGCCCGGCGTCGACCAAGTCGCCAAGCTCCGACAACTGGTCAGAGACTGGCTGGACAGCGACGCCTTCAGGGCCTATTTCGCTCCCCTCGATCACGACGACGATGACGAAAAGCTCCAAGTCGACGTCCGCAGGCGGATGATTCGGGAGCTCGAGGAGGGCAAGGTCTTGGAGGTCCGCCCGTTTTCTGGACGGGTCGCGCCCTGGTCGAAAGCTCTCACAGCCGAAGTCCCGGCACCGTACGAACTGTTGCGCGCCCGCGTCCAGCATCTTCTCTCCGGGTGCGAGCTGTTCCCAGGGGCGGGGCCGTGCCGGAGGGTGGTGACGCCACGGAACACCGACTTCGCGGAGCTGGTGACCGACCCGATGTCGTTCGGCAACATGCTCGACTTCAGCCTCAAAGCCCGGCTGAGCATCGTCACCGTCCCCGGGGTCGACCACCCCATCGTCAAGGTGGAGGCGTCCCGGGCTCGGTGGACCCGGGAAATCCCCGACGTTCCTCGCCGTAACTCCAACGCCGACGGGCTGGCCTTTCCAGCGGATCGGACGGACATCGCCTACCGCTTCAAGATCGCCAAACAGCGCGTTGTCCAGGACGTGAACGGCGAGCGGAAAACGAGTTGGAGCTGGGTGCCGAACACGGACTTCCATGAAATGCGTCGCCACCTCGGACAGACGCCCATCGGCGAAGCCCAGGACATCCTTTCCCGCGGGGCAGACGACCGGAAGTGCTGCTATCGCGTGGCGCACCATTCCTCATACGGGAATGGTGGCGACGACATGGTCAAGAGCGGCGTCCCGGAAACGGACCGTGTTGCGCTGATGGAGCGCGTCACCGAGATGTTGGCCGAGCACGGCCTCAAACCCTTCTCAGCCGTCAGGAGCCTGTCGGCGACCACCAAGAAGGCGAAGAGCGAGGATGTCCGGGACTTCATTCATCCCCATGGCTTGGGGTGGATGCTCGAGGCGCTCGACCATAATGGGGATGACCAGGTGGTCGATCCCGCCGAGTTGGCGGCGATGTCCGAGGACGATATCCGCGCCACCATGCAGCGTCATATGGATCGCGCATGGGCGGAGGCGACCAAACTGACCCTGCCGACGGGGAACGAGAAGCGAGAAGCTGCCGCAAAGGGCTCCGCCAACGCCCTGGATGCCGCGCGGGCGGCAATGGCGGCCCTCTATGGCGACACGAAGCCGCTGTTGACGATCTTCCACCATCAGAGCAAAGACGCGCTGGACAGCGCCAAGGTGGCCGGTGTGTGGGCCAAGGTGATGACCGGCGACGCCGTGGAAATCCAGCTCGTCCCGCTACCCGACGGCGTCCATGGGCCGCGGCCGTTCGACCCTGGGACTAGGCGCCCCATGAAGCGGGATCGGCGCGCAGAACATTGGGAGGCGGCGTGGCGAAGCTCTGGCTGGCCCGAGAAATTGGCCCAAATAGCGGCGGCGCGTCCGGTCCTCTGCCTGATGGTGGTTCCCAGATTCATGCTCACGGGCCAGACAACGGGGGATGGCAAGCCCCAGGTGGTGCAGGACGACCCGATCGCCAAGCTCATCACCCGCAAGGTTCTCGCTTCAGCAGGGCGGGCCACCGTTCAGTACCTGCTCCCGGCGCCCGCAGGAAAGCCGATCAGCCTGAATGAACGGATGCACCAGGTGCAATCGGCGCTCCGCGACCTCATTTGGGCGCATGCCGGTCGCGTCGACGGATTGTCCCAAGTCGTCAGCCGGGTGGTCGACCCCGGACGTCAGCCGAAATCGCTGGTGGGAATTTTCGTGCTGGCAAGCCAAAGTAAGCTGCTTTTCACCAAGCATGGCTTCTTCCTGCCGCTGGCGACCAAACTGGACGTCGCCACGAGGCGGTGTTTCTTGAGCTGGATGCAGGCGAACGGGACGATGGCTCCCTGGACCGATTTCCGAGAGGGCCTGTTCCGCATCGCCGCCCTCGACGGCATGTCGGGTGAGGAGCGCGGGAACGCCAGGGCGGCGTTCCAGCGGTTTGTCCGCGGCGTGGTCGATTCGGTGCGGGGAGACCATCCCCTCGTCATGATCGACGCCACCCACACCAGGAACCTGTGGACCTGGCTCACGAACCCCAGGATCGGTCAGACGCCGTTGACGATGGACGGCCAAGACCACGTCACCCACGGCTGGGACGGCGTCCGTATCCTGAGGGTCGACGGCGAACTGGGGATGCGTGTGATCTCGAAGAAGCCTGTTCGCGTAGACCTCCCCGATGGCTCGTCCTTCGACTACAGCTACGGCACGAGCGATAAGGAATTCCTGGCCATCAATCCAGGCGGCCCAGCGCCGGTCTTCTATTCCGTCGTCCGCCACCTCGGTTACGGCCAGCCAAAGCGCGGCCAGTCCTGCTATCGACCGATGGTCATGGACGGCGAGAAGGTCATCGTGGACGACAAGTCTCCCGCCGGGTTGGTGACGAAGATCGGGGAGGTAGAGAAGCCACTCGGCGGCCAAGTCAGGCGGATGTGCCGCGGACTGTTCGAGTACCCGCCGATGGCCGACAAGAACGCATCTCTCCCGGTGAGCGTGGAAATCACGGTCGGCCTGCACGGAAAGGAGGACGATCCAGTGGCCATAGCCCGAATGGCGCACGACCTGCGGGAAGCGATGGCCCACTACATCGACGGAGTGAAGCTGCCCCCGCCGCTGTATCTCAAGCGCATCGTCAAGGATTACGCCATCGGCCTGGAACTGAAGGGCACCTCGGACGATGAGGACATGGACGTGACGCAGGCTCTCTCAGGCTGAAAGTACCCCAGAGGTCGGTGTCGCGCTGCTTCTAAGCCTTGAGAAAGCATGGCCGCGAATTCAACACGCAGTACCGCTTGCGTCACCGTGGCAGACGCTTCCGCTCACCGTCGACAACCTTGCCGAGGAACTCCTCCAACGGCATGGGCAGCGACAGGGCGCGCCCGGCGACGACGGCGACAGTCGTATCCTGGCAGGGGTCGGAGTCGGACATCATCTGGATCGACGACACCCGAACGACGTGGCGGAGGCCGTCGACGTCGGTCAGCAGCACGTAGCCGGGGATGAAGTTCATGGCCATGGCGGGCTCTCCTTCATGGGGACGTCGGCGTGGAAATGCGGTCGTGGATCACGGCCTCGACCTCGGCGCCGGACAGGGTTTCGCGGTCCATCAGCATCTCGATGGCAGCCTCGAGGGCGGGGCGGTGCTGCCGGAGCACGGCAAGGCTCTGCGCGTAGGCGTCCGCCAGCATGGCGGACACCCGCTGCTCGACGGCCGGGCGCATGCGGAGGACAATGTCGACGGTCTGCGGCGTGGCTTCCCCGAGCCAGAGTAGCCCAAGGTCGTCGAGGCCGTACGCCGTGACCATGGACGCGGCGAGCGACGTCGCCTGGGCGAGATCGCTGTTCTGGCTGCCGCCGGAACTCGCCGACACGTTGCCGAGGATGACTTCTTCAGACGCGCGCCCGGACAGGAGCACGACGAGCTTGTTCAAAAGGTCCGTCCGGGTTGGGAAGGCGCCGTCCGGGGAGGACGTGGTGCCGCCGCCGGTGGTGGCCGTTTCCCGGATGGTGACAGAGAGCAGCCTGCCCGGGGTCAGTGTCGCGACCGCGACGGCGTGTCCGGCCTCATGCACCGCGCACCGGCGCAGCGCGTCCGGGGAGCGTCCGCCGGGACCGCGCACCTCGGCGACGAGGTCGTCCAGGGACACCGGGCGGCCTTCCGCCCGCGCCCGGCGTCGCGCTGACCGGGTCCAGCGTTCGACGTCGGCGCCGGTCCCGCCGAGGGCGAGGGTTGCCACGGCCGTCAGGTCGATCTCGGGCAGGTCGTCCTTCAGGTGGTGGCGGATGATGCCCTGCAACGCTGGGACGTCCGGCAGCCCGATGTGGACGACCTTGTCCAGGCGGCCGGACCTGAGGATGGCGGGGTCAATGCGATGGATGTTGTTGGTGGCACCAACAGTGACGACGCCCTCGCGTCCAACCGCTCCGTCAATTTCTTCCAAGAATCCGTTGATGACCTGGACGCCATAATCCTTATTGTCGTGTGAAATTGTGTCCCGGTCGCCGAACGCATCGATCTCGTCGATGAACAGGATCGCTGGCACCGCTTTCCGGGCTTCGTCGAACGTGTTGCGCATGGCCTTTTGCAAGTCGCCGAGGTGCCCCATGCTTTGCCAACGGTACAGCGAGCCGATGACGAGTGGGACGTCGCAGGTGGCGGCGAGGGCCCTGGCGAAGGTCGTCTTCCCGGTGCCGGGTGGCCCATCCAAGATGATGCCTCGGTCGACTGAGCTCCAGGACAGGCGCCCGGCGGCGTAGTCCGCCAGGTCCGCCGCCAAGGCGCGTCCCCAGGCCACGGCCTCGTCCATGCCGCAGAGGTCGTCCAGGGTCACCGTGGCGCCCTTGGGAGCCTTAGCGCGGGCGAGGGTCCGCAGCCGGGACAGATAGGCGTCCGCGTCCTGCCCCTTGCGCTGCGACAGCAGCAGGTCGGACGGGGTGAGCAACCGGCAGAGCCCGTCCTCGAGGGACGCCTGCGGCGGCGCGCCGAAGGCCCTCGTGACCGCCTCCGTCAGCGCGGCGGCGTCGAGCAGCGGGACGGAAACTCGCCAGTCAGCGGCGGACAGGAACTCCTTCGCCAGGTGGCGTTCCGGCGCCTGGCTGATGCCGACGGCGCTGTACCCGGCGGACAGGGCCACCGGAAGAGAAACGCGTTCCGACCACCAGCCATTCCTGTCGCGCCCGTCGCTCCGATGCTCCAGCCAGCGCCCCGCACGATGATCGGGTTTTCCGTAAAGCGCACACCACCCGGACACCTGTTCCTTCCAGGCGGCGGCGACCGGCGCGATCCACTCGGCCGTGGAGACGTCGATGATCACCATGGTGACGTCGCAGGTGACGGTCTCCGCCAGGTTGGGCATGCCGTCGACGGCCCGTTCCAGGAGCACGCACGCGGCCGCGTCCAAGGGATTGGGGCGTGGCATCTCGGACCCGGAGCTCTGGTCGGAGAGGGCGTCGGTGTCGAGCCGGATGCCGGAGTTCTTCCGCCTGGACATCACTGCCTCGCCTCTTCGCCATGGCGGCGGCCGAGCCGGTACAGGCGGCTGATGGTGCGCGCCCATCCCGCCGCCGGGGCGAAGACCACGACGTCGGAGGTCACGCTGACCGGCCCCCGGCAGTCGGGATGCCCATGCACCTCTCCGGCCAGACAGGGGGCGGGGCGCGTGCACTCGAGCCAGCGGTCGATGAGCGGCGCCGCCGCCAGTTCGTCGGCCGACGGCATCTCCCCGGCGGCCAGGCGGCGAAGCGCGCCGAGCAGCCCCTCCAGGCGTGCAATCTCATCGGCGATGTCGCCGACGACGACCGTGTTGCGGTCTCCGATGATGATCATGGATGCCCCCGTCGCGGATAGGTGATGGGGCTGAACGTATAGCGAACATCGGAGGGAGGATCAATCGCGAAAATGCAGAAAAGCGATCTAAATCAATATGTTGACACAAGGTGAGGGCGTGGGTCTGGACGGCCGAATCGAGGTCTTGAAAATGAAACGCCCCGGCGGGCCGTTCTCAGGCTCGCCGGGGCGGATTTCTGCGGTTTTGCGGCTCACCCCGAGGGGTGAGCCGTTCTAATGGGTCGTTTGATTCACTTGATGGCTACGTTAGCTCAAGCCTTCGTTCGCAACATACATATCAAACAGGCCTTGGCCGATCACGAGCAACCGCTGGTGCTGCCGCAGGTGTTGCACTTCAGGCAGGTGCCGTTGCGCACCAGGGTGAAGTTGCCGCATTCGCCGCAAGCGTCGCCCTCATAGCCCTTCAAGCGGGCTTCGCGGATCTGTTCGGCGCGGGCGTCGAACTCGCGGATCAGGCCTTCGGTGTCATAGGACACGGCGGTCACCGACTGCTCGACTACGGTGCCGGCCGACGAGGCCGTCGCTGTCTGGGCCGTGGCAACCATGCCGCCGCCCAGATTGCCGCCCTTCAGGACCAGCAGGTTGGACGAACGCATATAGCCGCGGCTGGCCAGCTTCTCGACCATCGAGCCCAAGCTGGTGGCCGGCAGATTGCCCTCCGAATTGCCGCGGCCGATGCTGTCCGGTGTCAGGTCCGGCGGGGTGACATGGGCCAGATCGTTGCGGCCCAGATAGGAAATCGCCAGCTCGCGGAAGATATAGTCCAGGATCGAGGTCGACATCTTGATGGTCTGGTTGCCCTCGACCATGCCCGAAGGCTCGAAGCGGGTGAAGGTGAAGGCCTCGACGAACTCGTCCAGCGGCACGCCGTACTGCAGGCCGATCGACACGGCGATGGCGAAGTTGTTCATCATAGCGCGGAAGGCGGCACCCTCCTTGTGCATGTCGATGAAGATCTCGCCCAGCTTGCCGTCTTCATATTCGCCGGTGCGGACATAGACCTTGTGGCCGCCGACGATGGCCTTCTGGGTGTAGCCCTTGCGGCGATCCGGCAGCTTGCGGCGGGCGGCAGCGATGACCCGCTCGACGATCCGCTCGGCGACGATCTCGGCGCGGGCGGCCATCGGCTTGTCGGCCAAGTCCTCGGCCATCTCGCCGGCATCGTCCAGCAGAGCCGCCTGCAGGGGCTGGCTGAGCTTGGAGCCGTCGCGATAAAGGGCATTGGCCTTCAGGCCCAGCTTCCAGGAAGCCATATAGGCGTCCTTGCAGTCCTCGACGCTGGCCGAGTTAGGCATGTTGATGGTCTTGGAGATCGCGCCCGAGATGAAAGGCTGAGCGGCGGCCATCATCTTGATGTGGCTATCGACCGACAGCGAACGCTTGCCCAGCTTGCCGCAGGGGCTGGCGCAATCGAACACCGGCAGATGCTCAGTCTTCAGGAAGGGAGCACCCTCCAGGGTCATGGCGCCGGTGACATAGGTGTTGGCTTCGTCAATCTGCGCCTTGGTGAAGCCCAGGGCGATCAGCATGTCGAAGGACAGGTCGTCCAGCTGGGCCGGGGTGAACTTCAGCACCTCGGTGCAGAACTGCTCGCCCAGGGTATATTTGTTGAAGGCGAACTTGATGTCGAAGGCGTTGGCCGCAGCCTGTTCCAGACGCTCGATGGCTTCGGGGTTGAAGCCCTTGGCGCGCAAGCTGTCATGGTTGATATGCGGCGCACCCTTCAGCGTGCCGTGACCGACGGCGTAGCGCACGATCTCTTCGACGTCCGAGGCGTTGTAGCCCAGGGTTTCGAGGGCCTGCGGCACCATGCGGTTGATGATCTTGAAATAGCCGCCGCCGGCCAGCTTCTTGAACTTCACCAGGGCGAAGTCGGGCTCGATGCCGGTGGTGTCGCAATCCATCACCAGGCCGATGGTGCCGGTGGGGGCGATGACCGAAGTCTGGGCATTGCGGAAGCCGAATTCCTCGCCCAGGCGCAGAGCCTCGTCCCAGGCCTCGCGAGAGGCGGTGACCAGGGCTTCGTCGGGGCAATTGACCGAGTCGAGCGGCACCGGGAACACGGTCAGGCCTTCATAGCCAGCCGCCATGCCATAGGCGGCGCGGCGATGGTTGCGGACCACCCGCAGCATGGCGTCGGCGTTCTTGGCATAACCGGGGAAGGGGCCCAGCTCCTTGGACATCTCGGCCGAGGTGGCATAGGACACGCCGGTCATGATGGCGGTCAGGGCACCGGCATAGGCGCGGCCGACATCGCTGTCATAGGCCATGCCCGAAGCCATCAGCAGGCCGCCAATGTTGGCGTAGCCGAGGCCCAGGGTGCGGAAGTCGTAGGACAGCTGGGCGATCTGGGCCGAGGGGAACTGGGCCATCAGCACCGAAACTTCCAGAACCACGGTCCACAGACGCACGGCATGCTTGTAGCCTTCGAGATCGAAGGAGCCGTCGGCATTGCGGAAGGCGATCAGGTTCAAGGACGCCAGATTGCAGGCGGTGTCGTCCAGGAACATATATTCCGAGCAGGGGTTCGAGGCGTTGATGCGGCCCGACTCGGGGCAGGTGTGCCATTCATTGATG
>Ga0310914_10000065_pt1 | contig 49335 bp, 43 predicted proteins | sample GREbulkMGAN108_FD_203450 | JGI IMG/M metagenome (GOLD analysis project Ga0310914, IMG submission 203450) | Lab enrichment of tropical soil microbial communities from Luquillo Experimental Forest, Puerto Rico - GRE.bulkMG.AN108 | ecosystem: Environmental > Terrestrial > Soil > Tropical forest >... | reverse complement strand
TGGGTTGAGATGGACTGGAAGGCTGATTCGCGACCAATCCACAATGTCATCGGATCGGTCACGAACCAGAGCCCCAACGCAATTACAAGCTTCGACCAATTTTTGCTCGGCGTCGCACTGTATGAACGCGATGCCAAGGCATGTGAGAGCGCGATTGCGGCTATGCCGGCCCAGGGTATCGGGACCGATCAGGTAACTTTGCCGGTTCCGTTTTGGAAAGGCCTGACCGCTCGGATGCAAGGCGATTCGGCTGCCGCTGAAGCTGCCTTTCTCGCGGCCCGAGCACAGATCGAGAGCATTGTGCGCGACCAACCAAATTACGCTTCCGGCGTTTGCGCACTTGCGATGATTGACGCCGGATTGGGTCGAAAACGAGAAGCGATCGAGGAAGGACGTCGCGCTTGTGAGTTATTGCCCATAAAAAGAGATTCGATCAATGGAATTCACATGATGGAGTTCTTGGGAGTGGTTTACGCGTGGACCGGTGAGAAAGACCTCGCGATCGAGCAGTTGAGGACCACCTTGCCGTATCCCGGATTGATCAGCTATGGTCAGCTAAAATTGCATCCATATTGGGATCCACTTCGCGGTGATGCCCGCTTCGAACAAATCGTAGCTTCTCTCGCACCGAAAGACGCGGCGTCACCAGCCAACCGATAGTAAATCTAGTTGCACCGTGCATGGCTGCAGTTGGTTTAACGCCCGCTCCCTCGCCCTCGCGCGTGCGCGGAACGGTTTTCTGAGACGAACCGGGCGTAACACGTGATCGGGCTACAATCCGGCAAAAGGAGCCAGCGTTATTACGTATGCTTGGCACCGAATTAAAAAGCCAATGCTGAAACGCATTTCAGAGGCACTGAAAGCAGATGCGTCCTTGGACGCGCTGTTTGACGCTGCGGGACCTGATCAGCCCTATCCCGATGGCACCACGGGAGCTACCCCAACTTTAGGCGGCGCTCTAGAGGACAGGGAAACGCCGAGACCTGATGTTGCTTATGGATGGACAGTCGATACAGACAGAACAGCCGAGATTGACGAGCTAATTGAAAACGAAGCTGGACTTACCCGGGAAGAAAAGAAGATCATCCGGCAGTTTTACGGACTCAATTTAACCGGCAAAACGACGCCACTTAAGGAGATTGCCTCGAGACGCCGCATAAGCTCCGCGCGAGCCTCGCAAATCAAAGAGCAGGCGCTGGTAAAAATAACCGCGGCAATAAGGCGTCGCCGGGACCTCGGTGTGGCGCTCCATGCTAAATTCCTTATGGAGGGCTGTTAAGGCGGAGGTATTCTAAAGCTCACTCCCGCGCTGCTCCGGCTCGATCCAATGTTCGATCCGCTGCGGAATGATCCGCGCTTCCCAAAACTCGCCGATCAGCCTGTTTTGCAAAACTCGAAGTAAACGCATCGACCCTTTTCCACGCAGGCGCGAAGCATTCAGGACGATGCGCTGAACGCCACAACGTTTTCCGCATTTGCTGCTGGCCGGATGTTGAAATATCTCTCCGCATCTTCGCGACGAACGCGGTTGCGGTAAGTGTTCATTAACAGGCTGGCGTTCGGATGTCCAAGCTCGCTTGCCACCAGGTGCGCGTTGTCGGTCGCGGCGTAGCGATAGCTCGCATAACCATGTCGGAGAGCGTTGTCCGGCCAATCGGTGATGCCAGCAACTTGGCGCACACGCTCGATCTTGCGGCGATAACCCCTTGGAGTAACGCCGCCAGTCACGCCGGAATACGGTCTGAGCCATTCGGCGAGGTTTGCCAATATCGGGACAAATCGCCTGCGGGCGGTCTTGCTTTTTGTCGAGGGAATATCAATCTCGCCGCGAACAAGGTCTATTTCATTCCAGTGCAACCGATGGATTTCGCTGGTTCTTAAACCGGCAAACGCAGCCACAGCCAGCATCGGCAGCACTTCCGGCTCGATGCGACATGCCCCTTCAAGCAGAGCGCGCGTCTCGTCAACGGTCAGTGTGCCGGGTGGTCTATCCACTCGTTTTGGCTTGATGATGCGCGCTACCGGGTTCGTTTCCGTTAAATCCATGCGCTCGGCGTCGGAAAACAATGCGCCGACAACGCGCAAGTAATTCGTCCTGCTCTGCGGCGAATACGGCAGCGCCCTTTGCCATTGGTCGATTTCCGGCGTGGTAACGGTCGCAACGCGGCGATCTCCAAATGTTTCACAGAATTTCCGCAGACGGAATTTCAAATCCTCAATGTAACGCTTTGAGCGCCCGTCTTGGCGTCTCCGCTGTATAAGTTCCGCAGCCAACTGCCGGATTGTGATATTGCAACGGAGGATCCGCTCCTCATGATCAACAAAAAAAGCCGTGGCCTCGTTAATCGTCGCGTTGTATTCGGCCAGCTTGTTTCTCGCCGTAATAAAGTCGGACATTTCGCGCTGCGAGAGGCCGATGGCTTCACGGCTGTGGCGCTCCAAGAGGGTTTTTTGGCGCAGACACTCGGCGCCTGCTTCGGCGCGCGTGCGGAAAAACATGCGCTGCTTGATGCCCTTGCGTTTCTTGACGAATCCGCGAAGATCAAGCTTCCACGGATGTGTTTTACTGTGAGGATTTGGCCGGACCGCGAGCTTGGGCTTTTTCATGTCGAAAATCCTACCATACGGTCACCATCAAGGCAACACCAAATTCTCACCGAGTTAGCCTTTAGCTATAACTTATTGATATCAAGTAGTTTGCCGATGTAGCTCAGCTGGTAGAGCAACGGTTTCGTAAACCGTAGGTCACGGGTTCGAATCCCGTCGTCGGCTCACCTCTGAAAAGTGCATTTTACGTCGATTCGCTATCGCACAATGGTGCCGACCAGGGCCAGGACACCGAGTAACGCGATCAACACCGCGATTAAACCCGAGATAGGCACCGGTAGTTCGGGGCAGCGCTCACGCAACGACTTCACGGCCCGTCGCTCCTGGAAATGTGCGAGAATTAAGCCGACCAGTCCAATGATGATGTTGATGAGACCAATTGTTCGGGGACTGAACATCGTAGCTGTTTCACCGTGCTCCTCACGCAGGTACTGAAAAAATTTTGCGAGGCGAATCCAAACGTGATGAGCGCCAGCGCCGTTCGCACCCAGGCAATCCGCGTGCGCTCCTACGCAAGAAACGTGCGCTCAAAGGCGAGGCGTACTCTGGGGTCAGGTTGCGTGGCCAGTGGTTTATGAACTGCTTCATTGTTCATAGTTGTTCCTTTCCTTGCGGGTCAACTAAGTGACGAGACCGCGTCCACTAGCAGGTGCGGAACGATTGTCAGCACGCAGGCAGTTTGCCGAAAAACAGTGCAAGTTGGCAAGCCCGCTATAGCGAAAGGCAGTGCCGCTGGCCTGACTCATCCGGCCAATCAGCCGCTTTTGGGGTTAGGCGCTCTGGCCCTCCAAACCCATTCCAGGGTTCAGTTCCACGCCACTGACTACTTCAGCTTCCATCGGCTTTCGGTTTGGGAGCTTCTCAAGCAGCGCGTTAAAATCTGCGAAGTGGTCGTGGCGGTGCAGGTGTCGGTGTTCGTGTTGGATCCGGATAGCGGGATCGCCGGAAAGCGCCAATACCTTGTCGACGCTCATGTCGGCGACGGGAACAAGTTGAACGCCTGTGATACTGCCGGCGGCGAGTTCTTCTTCGATTCGTTCAAACCCAGGTTCTGCAACGCGCGCAGCAGTCGCGAGAATTGTTTGTTTACGTTGCTCTATAGTTTGCGCTTCAGCTTGCTTTAGTGCTGCAACAGTGTTGCGGGAAACGCGGCACAACCTTGCGATTCTAGAATCACTCGTGCCTTGCGCTACGAGAGCAATCACTTGGCGATAAACTTTCGGGCGTTCACGCGCTAACCGCTGACCAGTAAAAGCGCCTTTTGGCTTGCCGCAATCTGGCATTTGGCCATTTCCAGCCTGGCTCATGTTCGAGTGAACATTTGGACTCGTTTGTGTGAAAGCGCAAAGCCTACTCGCTGCGCCGGGAGCTAAGGTTATGTCGTATACGTATATAAGAAAAAAGAGTAGACAAGCGTCCAAATGTTCCAACATTGAACTCGATTACGTCACCGGACGTTTCAACGCATGTTCGGTGTCGCTGTTCGTTTACAGTGGCTCCGCCGACATAGGCTCAAACTTCAGAATTGATAGCTGTCAGTATGTATACAACCTGGACTCAAGCGCACTTGGTGCCGGTACGTATCGGGAGTGATCCCTGTTACGCTTAATTCAGAATCGGAATAACAGGCGTTGAATAGGAAATCACGGCCACATGTCAATTTAGTGATAATCAAACGTACGAAAAATACGTTAATCCTGCTCCTGTGTATGCTGGCGTTTGCCTTGATCTTCGCCCAAGAGATACCCAGCGTTTCGATCGCCGATCTGGTCGAGCCACAGGCGACGCTGAAAGGTGCGGTTGATGAAAAGGGCACATTCATCCAGCACGCCGTGTTCAAACCGTGGACGCCGGTCGACGCTTACCACAGTCAGGGGGAACTGTTCGCGCGATTGTGCGAGGACTACGAGGCGAGCCAGCCATGGACCGAGTCGACGCCGATCCCGACAAGGTCGAAAGCGCCAGCCGTCGTCGAAGAAAAACCGGCGATACCAAAGCCGACAGTGATCGCCAAAAAGGATCACGACATCGTGATTAAGAAAACGACCAAGGCCGAGCTGGTCACGCCGTGGACCAAGAAGCGCGCGGAGAGGGACGATCCGCTGGGCTTGCTGAGCAGATGAGCGTTGGATACTCTTTTTCTCTCCTTGCGGCAGCGCAATCGAGGTGCTTCCAGGGAGTGGTTTTTCACTCCTAATAATTTGTGCTTCCGGCGTAAGCTTCGGGGCCTTCCCGCTGAAGATCACCCGATTGCTCATCCCGTTATCGACGCGCGCCGCCGCCGAACCCTTCATCGGCAAATGGAAGCTCAACTCAATCGCTCCTTCGGGTGCAAGATTCCGGCGAGAATTTCCAGACTATCGACGATGCGTGGACCGGGCCGGGCAAAATAAGCGCTCGCATCGACAATATGGATTCGGTCGTTTTGCGCGGCTGGCAGCGAATCGAATCCTGGAAATTTCCTAAGTAAATTGTAATCGCACGCCGCACGGTGGGCGTCGTACCCGCAAAGCGCGACTACAATGACTTCCGGCCGCGCCTCCAACACCGTTTCCCATTTGATTTCAACCGACGGCTGATGTTTGCGGCCTAACGGATCGTATCCGCCGGCGATCTCGACCAATTCCGGTTCCCAATGGCCGGAACAGAACGGTGGATCGACCCACTCCATCAAAAAGCATCGCGGACGTTCTGGAATCCGCGCGGTTCGTTCGCGGACGAATTCCACCCGTCGCGAAAGTTCGGCGACAACTTTGTCCGCGCGCTCGCATACGCCGCACGCTTGGCCAACGCGACGAATATCATCGAAGATATCGGACAAACTCGTCGGCTCGAGATTCACCACTCTTGGTGGACCTGGCAAAGTTTGTGCTAGTCGAGCGACCGTACCGTAGCCAACGGCGCAAACGTCGCACAATTTTTGCGTCAGGATCACGTCCGGCCGCAGTTCGCGCATCAACGGTTCGTCGATCGTGTAGATCGTTCCGTTCTCGCGCAACGCGCGTCGCACCCAATCGTCGACTCCGCGGCTGCTCAGTCCGGCATTGTGGACTGGACAACGGGTCACTCGTGGACGCCCCTTCGCTTCTTTCGGAAAATCGCACTCGTGCGAAACGCCGACGACATCATCCATCAATCCCAGCGCCGCCGCGATCTCAGTCGCAGCCGGCAAAAGTGAAACGATCCGCACCACGCGTTAAGTTAATCCGGATTCGGCGTCTGACGTCGATTAAGTGTCCTAATCCTCTACCCTGATGATTTATGTCGGCGAACAATATCGGACGAAAAATGCGAAATTGCTTTGGAACGCACAACTCCACGTACGCGCGTGAGAATTTCTCGGCGGCATTTCTAACGGCAAACAAGTTGATAACCGTGTGGCGCCCCAAAATAATCGACATATACCCGCGTATCGCCGGTTACGCGCGTATATTATTAGAAGAGATAGCGCAGCTGATGAACCGCGATGTAACCTAAAGGAGGTTAGAAATCGCAAATACACACAAAACGGTGATCGTGACCGGCGGCTCGCAAGGGATCGGAGCCGGTCTGGTGAAAGCCTTCCTGGATCGCGGTTACAACGTGGTGGCGAATTCGCGAAACATCACCGGGTCGGGCGCGTTTGAGGCATCAGATAAACTGGCGTTGGTCGACGGAAGCATCGCCGAAGCTGCAACGGCAGCGAGGATTGCCGAAGTCGCCAAGACCAAATTTGGGTCGATCGACGCGCTCGTGAACAATGCCGGCATATTTTTCGCGAAACCCTTCACGGACTACACGGTCGACGATCTGCGGTCTCTCGTTTCCGTTAACATCGAAGGTTTTCTTTTCATCACGCAGCTCGCGATCAAACAGATGTTGGCTCAGAAGACCGGCGGAAGCATCGTCAATATCACTTCGACGATGGTGGATCACCCGATCGCCGGAATAAACGTTGCGGTTGCGATGATAACGAAAGGCGGCCTTGAGGCAGTCACGAGGAGCCTGGCAATGGAATACGTGAAACAAGGCATACGCGTGAACGCCGTCGCGCCGGGCGAGGTTGATACACCTATGCATAAGGATGACCCGAAAGATCTTCTCAAGACCCTGCAACCGATGGGACAGATTTCCGATGTGAAAGACATCGTGGACGCGATCGTTTACCTGACGGAGGCCCGTCAAGTGACCGGGGAGGTGTTGCACGTGGATGGCGGTGCGCACGTTGGCAAATGGTAACTCGGGAAGACTCTCAACCACTCGGCGCCGAACACCGATGCAGCGGAACCGCGCGGACTGTCCGTATGCATCGCCGAGCGACAAACAGCAGCGGGAGCTCCGCGCCCGCAACACGTGGCTAGTCGTCGATGGAGATCTGGACGCCGGAGCGCCGACGTGGAATGGCCGCCAAAGAGTTGATTGGCTCGTCACTCCAACGGCTTCAACTCACCGAGCATGGTCGGAATCAATTCTGAGACAGTCGGGTGAATGTGCATGGCGCGCTGAATCACCGTGTATGGCGCGTTGGCGTACATCACGTCTAGGATCGAATGAATTACCTCATCGCACTCGATCCCTAGGAGCGACGCTCCAAGGATCTTTTTCGTTTCGGCGTCCACCAAAACTTTCATGAATCCGTCCGTCTCGCCTTTTTCCCGCGCACGGCCGACTTGCGTCATCGGACGCTTTCCAATCAAAGCTTTCCGTCCTGATTTTCGCACTTCCGCCTCAGTCATTCCTGCTCTGCCCAGGGGCGGATCAATGTAAAGGGCGTAAGCGGGGATCCGGTCGCTCACGCGGCGCTGGTCGCCGTCTAAAAGATTAGCGGCGACAATTTCATAATCGTTGTATGCGGTATGAGTGAAGGCTCCGCGTCCGTTGCAATCACCCAGCGCGTAAATGCCGGGCACATCGGTGCGAAGTTGATCATCAACCTGGATGTAACCGCGCTCATCGACTTTAATCCCGGCGTGTTCCAGACCGAGATCGCTCGTGTTCGGCACGCGACCGACTGCGAGAAGCGTATGCGAGCCGATGACAGTCTTATCGCCGCTGCTGCATTCAACCTGCACGGCCACTTTGTCGCCGCGTTTTTCAAAGCCGACGCATTCAGCGTTCAGACGGATGTTGATACCTTCGCCTTCGAGAATGGTTTTGATGTTTTCGGAAACGTCTTCGTCTTCACGCCGACACAGTCCCGGGCCCAGCTCCACAACGGTGACCTCACTGCCGAAACGGCGATACATCTGAGCAAACTCCAGTCCGACATAGCTGCCGCCGATGACGATCAGGTGATCGGGCAGAAAGTCCGCGTCCATCATCGTTGAATTGTTCAAATAGCTCACCTGATCGATGCCACGGAGCGGAGGAATGGATGCGCGTCCGCCAACGTTGATAAAAAATTTGTTTGCCTCGAGAAGTTCGTCGCCGACACGAACCTGACGCGGGTCGGCAAAGCGCGCGTGTCCTTGATAAACAGTCAGGTTCTGAGTGTTCTTTAGCCAGTTCTCCACGCCCTCTCTGCTCTGACGGACTAGTGCATCTTTACGCGCTTTGACTTTTTTCATGTCAACGGCGATGGGGCTGCCAATCGTCACGCCGTAATCGCCGGCGCGGCGAGCAACATGAGCTGTGCGGGCACTCGCTATTAGCGTCTTCGTTGGGATGCAGCCGTTATTGACACAGGTGCCGCCGAATCGCTTGCGCTCGATAATCGCCACCTTCATTCCTGTCTCTGCCAAGCGGACCGCTAAAGACGGTCCTGCCTGCCCAGTGCCAATAACGATCGCATCATATTTAGTTGCCATAGGGATACCTCCGCTCTTGTTAAGGTCGCTTACAATCTTCAGCGTTCCTACCAGCCGTTACGAACTATGATGGCGGCGGAACGCATTTAGCGCATCTGGAGTGAGAACCACGGACACTACGTTCTGCGTATCGCGGCATTTACTGGCTAGAGCATCACGCCAGACCCAGCAGCGCGCCCGCGGACGAAAACCGCAGCTTGGCTTGTCCTGCTACTCTGCAGATTAAGGTGTGTAACGGGTAAAGACGAAGTCGCGCTCTTTGCAATATCGCTACGCTCAAATCCGAGCCACCGGTCATGTTGTTCGGTCCGCAGCCATTCGTGTTGGTGCGTGTCGGCGTCCCTGATTACAAGCCGCCCACCTGGTTTCAGGACGCGCGTCATCTCGTGGTGTAATTCCCCCTCAGCTTGCCGTGATCGGGAAGGTGGCCGTTTCCAGACTGGGTCATGTTCACGTGAACAGTTACGCTGCTTCAACCAATTCGCAATTAATCAAGTCGGCAAAAGTAACAAAGTCGTTACTTTTCTTTTGCAGCCCCGGGTACGGCTTGTTGCGAATGTACGATCAGGAGGGAATTCCATGAATCACAATATGCCAGCTTACGTAAGAGACCACGAAACTACGCCTAGGATCAAAAACCGGATTACCAGGCTTCTTTTCGCAGGAATTGCGCTCTGCGGAGTTTTTGGCGGAATGCGATGCGTTGACGCCGATGGCTTTCTACCAGATCAGATGATCGTTTCCACAGTTCCGCCAAACGGAGACGTGAATCCCTATGGCGTTGCGTTTGTTCCGCAAGGCTTCCCAAACGGTGGGCCCCTGCAAGCGGGAGATATTCTGGTCTCAAATTTCAATAACAACATGAACCTGCAGGGCACCGGCACCACCATTGTGCGTGTTTCTGCAAGTGGGACAGTCTCACCTTTTTTTGCTGGGCCGCCTCACCCAGCGGGATCATCCGGCCTTGGTCTTTCTACCGCACTGGCAGTGCTGAGCCAAGGCTTCGTCATTGTTGGAAACGTGCCTTCAACGGATGGCACCGCTGCAACCGTTACACCGGGTTCGCTGCTAGTCATCAGCAAGACCGGCCGTTTAGTCAGCACGATTACCGGTCCGAATATTAATGGGCCATGGGATATGACAGTGCTGGACCAAGGCAGTCAGGCGGTTGCCTTTGTCTCGAACGTGCTTGCGGGAACCGTTGTGCGATTGAACCTCAATGTAGCCCCGAACGGTGTGACGGTGGCGAACCAGACCGTGATCGCATCCGGATACGCGCACAGGGGCGATCCGACTGCCTTCGTAGTTGGGCCAACCGGCTTGGTATATGATCAAAACCAGGATGTGCTTTTTGTGGCATCCACAGAGGACAATGCCGTATTCGCTGTTCAAGGGGCCGCAACAAGAACCGGCAGTGGAGGCAAAGGCACGCTTATTTACGCAGATGCCGTTCACTTACATGGTCCACTCGCTATGGCTGAGGCTCCCAATGGCCACTTGCTCGTTTCCAACAGCGACGTGATTAATTCCGACCCGAATCAGCCGAGCGAAATAGTTGAGTTCACTAAACAGGGCCAGTTTATTAAACAACTGTCCGTCGATCCCGCACAGGGTGGATCATTCGGGTTAGCCGTGAGCGTTAATGCCGCCACATCGTTTTTCGCTGCGGTTAATGATAACACAGCAACTCTAACCGTGTGGAGGATTCCGCGTTCGCCGTGAGCGTTAATGGCGGCACATCGTTCTTTGCTGCGATTGATAACAACACAGCACCTCTAACCGTGTGGAAGATTCCGCTTTCGGAGCGCCCGGTAAGCGTAACGAACCCCCTTTTGCGATGCATTACGTGGAACTGCGAAGTTTTGCAGACAAAATCTTGAGACCGTAGAAGAGGACCGTGACAAAGATTAGCTTTCTTTTTGCCGCGCTTTCTCTTCCGCGTTCAGACCTAATTTGAGCTCAACGAACCTGCTTCAAGCACCGGTCGGCCGTTGTCAGTGTCTTCTGCGAGCGCAGTCCGTTGGGGGACGTAGCCATTGACGTGACTTAACGTTAAAAAATAGACGACCGGCGGTTCGCCCACTCACCCTCTTTGCGAATTCCGCCGGTCGATCCCGAAAAGATTGTACGACGCGACTACCACCTGCCATTGTCACCAGTCACTGGAAGAAACTCGCTCAACTTGCGTACCCGTGGTTGCGCTCGTAGGCCCGAATTGCTTGGCGCGTTCGTGGTCCTAAGACGCCGTCAATCGATCCGTGATAATAACCGGCGTGAGCGAGCTTGCGCTGTAGCTCGGCTACTCTAGACGGGCTGGCGTCGCCGTAGTGACCATAGCCATATCCGTAGCCGTACGGGTCACTATAACCATAATACCCGTACGGATAGTACCCGTACGGATAGCCCCAGCCCCACCACGGATCCCAGCCCCAACCCCACCACCACGGAAAGCCGAAGGAACCGATAAAGATAACGTCATTGTCCTCATGGTGATGGAAATGATCATGGTGATCGAAATGATCAAAATGATCATTGCGGTGATGCAAATCGCCAACATGCCGGTTGCCACCGCTCAGCATGCCCATTCCGGGGCGACCAGGCATACCCATTCCGGGACGACCAAGCATGCCCATTCCGGGACGACCAGGCATGCCCATTCCGGGACGACCAGGCATGCCCATTCCGGGACGACCAGGCATGCCCATTCCGGGGTGACCACCGTGCGCGCCGGCTGTGACTAGTGGAGCAGTGAGTGTTGCCGCAAAAAGGCAACTCGAGAAAATCAGAACTTTTGAATCATTCATAGGAGGGCAGGTTTCTAAACATTAGACCCCCAAACGTTCCCGAAAGTTGCGCTTTCTCGATCGCCGGGCCGCACCGGAAAAGTAACGCGATTGTTACCTTTGCGAGGCGGCGCTACGACATGCACGTTGCCGCCAGCAACCATCGCTCTGACCCGAACAGCCGGCGGCACGACTGGCGCCGTGAACAAATCCACTTATGTAATGCCCTCCGACACAGGTTCAAATTTTAGAATCGATAATTGCCAGTACGTATACAAGCTGGACTCAAGCGCACTTGGTGCCGGTACGTATCGCGTGGACATCCAGATCAACGGCGTTCCCGTAGGTAGAGCTACCTTCCAGCTTAAGTAAGCGTTCGCACAACCCTGCTCGAATCGAGATCAGCGGCAAAACGGCGACAATTCCGATGTCAACGAATCGAGGCTCGGCCCGTTGCCCGTGTTGACCTACACACGTGACGCGTCCTTTTTCACATCGCCGCGCGGCCAATTGAACATGGATTCTGGAATCTTACATTTCATGGCGCATTCGCGGCGTTAGCTTTCGCTTGTCCTCAAAAATGGATACCTGCTCGTTTCAAACGAGCTTGAATCGCTGCGGACCAATCTCGTTGCTTTGAGACATTTTTGCCGTGGGCAGTCTCCGCGTCATACCGGTCCTGCTCCCTCTGTGCTTCTTTAGTTACGCGCTCAGCCAGAGCTTGCAGCTTTCGCCCTAAGTCAGCGGATGCTGCTTGCGGGTTGGCGCCTTCTCCAAGGGGCAACTTATCGAGTGGCATTTCGGCCAAGTGCCTACCGTGAAGTTCGCTGATGTCTAAGTGACCTTGCTCGTGTGGCAGAGCCTCTTTCACGGGTTTGAACCAACTCTTGCGCCATGATTTATTTCGGTTGAAGCCTGACCAAACAAGCCATTCGGTGACCCGGTCCAGCACATGGCCGTTTTGCATAATCCAATGACCCTTGAACCGGTAATGAATAAACCCCATTGTGTACATCCCCATCTCGTTTCCTGGATGGACGGCATCGTTAATTGGAAAATCGCCGACTGCGAGACGATGGTAAGGAAAATAGCCCTTTGCTATTTCCTCTTTCCAAGGCGGTGCCTCATGAATTGCTTGTCCCCAAGACGTGAGCGCTGCGCCCTGCAGCAGCAGAATGAAAACCCATTTATGGACAAAAATCGAGCGCTGTTGGTTCATCGCTGATTAGACTAACTATATGCGGGGTGCGGATCTGCGTCGTCGCGCTGCGCTGCGCGGCCCCGTGTATTGTAAAGGCAGCGTTATACATGCCGAATTGTTGGCGACGGCGCGACACACTTGGGTTTAGCCGACGCGACCCCTCTCGGGCCCTCGCGAGGGGTGGCGAGGTATGGATTTTGTGGCGCGGAGTTGTTCGATTGTCCAGCCGCTGCTCTACCATTTCCCAAATACATGAGCGCCCTGGGCCGCTGATAGATTGAAGTGGTGTTTCCCTTCTCGTCGGCTGTCCTTTTGTAGCGCATTTCTGTGAAACGCCGCGGTATCCGACACAGAAGCCTTACAGCTTCGGCCGCTGTTTGTGCCAGTCGGTGCTTTGCTCGTACGCATGCGCGACTTGGAAGATGCGAGCTTCATCGAGCGCTTTGCCGAGAATCTGAAGACCGATCGGTAATTGGCTCCCCTTCACTTTCGCCAGACCGCAGGGAACGCTAATCCCACAAATGCCGGCGAGGTTTCCGGTGTTGGTGAAAATATCGGCGAGATACATCGCCAGCGGATCAGCCGTGCGTTCGCCAAGCTTGAACGCCGGCACCGGCGAAGTAGGCGAAATGATCACGTCCACCTTTTCAAACGCCTTCACGAAATCTTGGCGGATCAGCTCGCGAACTTTTTGGGCACGAACGTAGTAAGCGTCGTAATAGCCGGAGCTCAAAACATATGTTCCGAGAATGATCCGCCGTTTTACTTCCGCGCCAAACCCTTCCTCCCGTGTGCGTCCATAGTGATCGAGCAAATCCTTCGGATCTTTCGCGCGATATCCATAACGAACGCCGTCAAAGCGCGCGAGGTTCGCCGACGCCTCCGCCGTCGCGAGGAAATAATAGACGGCAATTCCGTAGTCGGTGTGGGGCAAGGTAACATCGACAATTTCCGCGCCGAGAGATTCGAGTTGCTTGATCGCCGCATTGACTGCCGACTTCACCTCTGGGTCGAGTCCTTCGATCCGGTACTCTTTCGGGGTCCCCAGCCGAATTCCTTTCACATCGCGCCCGAGATTTTTCGTGTAATCCGGAACCGGATCGGGCAGCGACGTCGAATCCTGCGGATCGTGACCGGCCATTGCGTTCATGATCATCGCGGAATCGCGCACCGTTTTTGTGAGCGGGCCAACCTGGTCGAGCGAGGACGCGAATGCAACCAGCCCGAATCTCGAAACGCGGCCGTAACTCGGTTTCAAACCGACGACGCCGGAGAGCGACGCGGGCTGACGAATCGATCCGCCGGTGTCTGTTCCAAGCCCACCGAACGCAGCATCGGCCGCCACCGCTGCGGCCGAGCCGCCACTGGAGCCACCCGGCACGCGCGACAAGTCCCACGGATTCCGCGTAACCTTCACACTCGAATTTTCGGTCGACGAGCCCATTGCGAATTCGTCCATGTTCGTTTTGCCGAACGGAATCGCACCGGCTGCGCGCAATTTTTGAATCACGGTTGCGTCGTACGGCGGTCTGTAATTTCCCAGAATCTTCGAACCGCAGGTGCACGGCTGACCCTTAACGTTGATAATGTCCTTGATCGCGATCGGTACGCCGCCAAGTGAAAGAGCGACGTCGACTTTTTCAGCTTCCCTGATCGCGGTATCGAAATCAATTGAAAGATAAGCGTCGATTTTCGGCTCGACGTTTTCAATCCACGTGCGGAGCGATTGGATAACTTCGCGCGGCGATACCTCTTTGCGTCGAAGCAGTGATTGGAGATCGGCGATCGTTAGCGCCGGCAAATCAGGCCGGCTCATTCGACAACTTTGGTAACGATGAAGAGCTGATTCGCTTTTTGCGGCGCGTTGGCGAGCGCTTCATCGGCCGTAAACCAATCGTGCGGCTCGTCTTCGCGAAAAACGTTGAACATCGGGACAGCGTGCGCCGCTGCTTCCACGTGAGTGACATCAACTTCGCGCAATTTCTCTGCGTATTTCAGAACGTCGGCCAATTGCTTTTGGAAAAGCTGTGTCTCTTCGTCGCTCAAATTCAAGCGCGCGAGTTTCGACACGTAGCTAACATCGAGATCAGTTGTCTTGGCCATTGTTAGAAATGGAGATAATTAAGCAACCAAATCGCCGCGAGCAAAAGGGCAATGACCAGAACCAGAAAAAGAATCCGTCCCTCGCGTGCTTGCTTCCGCAGCGACCCGCGCGGCCGGGAGGGTACACCACCGCCATAGCGTTCATCATGCAAGGCCAGCGAAACATCCAGACGGCTGCCGCCCTGGCTCGCGCGCATCAGCAATTCCTCGCGTTGGCGCTTTTCAATTTCTTCCGCGACGCGGGGCGCGTCATCGATCATTCGTTGCAGTTTTTCCATTTCTTTGCGCAGCTCGGATTCCTGCCGCGCCAATTCTTGTTTCGTTTGATCGAGCGCGGTTGTCGACCTAGGCGAACGACGAAGCATGCAGCGTCACCGGCTTGTTGACGCCATCCAGAAAAAAAGGAAAAGCGCGATAAAACCGAAAATGATCAACGGCAAACTGAATGCGAACCCGATTTTGAACCATTGAAAAAGCGAACGTCCGCCGCTGGAAAAAACCGGTTCCATCTCTGGTAGGGCTTCGCCACTATCGCCGTCGTCGGTCGCCTGCAAACGACTGCGTTGCTGAGTGTATTCAACGCTTGCGCCCTCGACGGTGCTGAGCGCGCGGCTCAGTTCCTTGTGCAAATCAGCCGGATTCCAGCTCTTCGGGTCGATCGCTTCGATCAATTCCAAATGTTGTCCAAAACTCTCCCGCATCGCACGGAGTTGCTCGAGTCGTTTCTGTGCATCGTACGCTTCCCGCTCCAGAACAACCAGCGCCCGGGTCAGCTTATCGGTCATTTCCGCCCGACCGCGTTCTAGTTCCTCCTGTTTTCGGCTCAGCTCCTCGAGCTCACGCTTTTGTTTCTCGATCTGGTCCTGTTGACGTTTGAGTTGAAGCAGCTGTTCCTGCGCTTTTTGGACTTGGGAATCGAGATGTTCTGACGAGAGCGGCTCTTCTTCACCCAACTCCAGCATTTGTTCGATCGGTCGAATTTTCTCCGGCATGTCAAACTTCTTCAAACTATCTCACCTCGCGTCGTTGCCGCCGACGGCACATTAATGAGGAGAATCCAGAATTCCAGATTTTTTCGTGGTTAAATGCTAAGTCAACGTCCCGGCATCATCTCGAGCAAAGCGCCTTTGAAGTACTCCGTTTCTGGAATCGCTGGCAACACTGGATGATCCAACGCTTGTTCGAAACGTTGGAGTTTTCGGGCGGATCGGCGCGCATCCACGAGCGCATTGGCGATCGTTTGATTGAACGCCGCGTCGCCCACGTGATGGGAGCACGAAAACGTCGCGAGTAGACCATTTTTCGAAAGCAATTTGAACGCACGTAGATGCAGCTCGCGATAACCTCGTAACGCGTCGCGCAGGCCGCTTTTTGTTTTCGTGAACGACGGTGGATCAAGAATGATCAGATCGTATTGCGCTTCCGCTTTCTCTGCGCCGCGCAAAAACGCAAAAACATCCTGCTCAATCCAGCGCACTTTGAGTCCATTTCGTTCCGCGTTTTGTTTTCCGGCCGCGACGTTCTCCGGACTTTCTTCGACCGCGGCCACGTCGGCCGCGCTGGCGCGCGCACACGCGAGCGCAAACGCGCCCTGATTGGCGAAACAGTCTAGCACACGCCGTCCGGAGGCGAATTGCGCGACCGCCGAATAGTTTGCCGCCTGATCCAGATAAAATCCGGTCTTCTGCGCCTGCAAAAGATCGACATCGAACTTCAAACCGTCGATATCAATCGTGATCGGCCCCGCTGGCGCCGTGCCTTCCAGGACACCGGTTCGCGATTCGAGTCCTTCAGCTTTGCGAACCGGCGCGTCGTTTCGTTCAATGATCGTGACCCATCCGAGAAGATGGACAATCGCATCAATGATCAGCGTTTTTCGCAAATCCATCGCCAGGGTGAGCGTTTGGAGCACAAAATGATCGCCATAGCGATCGAGGATAACGCCGGGCAGGCCGTCACTTTCGCTCCAAACGATTCGCCGCAATTTCGGATTCATTTTTCGCCGATCTCGATACTCGGATGCCTGTGCTATTCGGCGTTTGAAGAAATCCAAATCGAGATCTTGCCGCTGTCGCGAAAACCGTCGCGCGACAATTTGCGATTTCGAATTGTAGATCGCACTTCCAATCAAGCGGTCGCGTCCGTCCTTGAGCGAAATGACATCGCCGTTGGTGGGTTTTCCGAAGATTTTGAGTACCTCGCTGGAAAAGACCCAGTCGTGGCCGTGAAGAATTCGCGCTCGCGGTTTGACGATTAATCCGGCCATGGCAAAGAATGGTAAATGCAAACCGGCGCACAATCGATTGTCGATCTTTCAGGGATAAAAAAGCTGCGGAGCGGAAAAGTCCGCGAAGTTTTCGATCTGGGCGAGACGCTGCTCCTCGTCGCGACTGACCGGCTCTCAGCCTTTGATGTCATTTTGCCCGATCCAATCCCGAAGAAGGGCGCAGTGCTGAATCAGCTCTCGACTTTTTGGTTCAACCGCTTCAGCAAGATCGACAATCACTTTGTTACCGCGGACTTCGATCAGTTTCCGAAGAGGCTCCGTCCATTTCGCGAACAGCTTGCCGGGCGCTCGATGATCGTGAAGAAAACGAAGCCGCTCGCGGTCGAGTGCGTGGTGCGCGGTTATCTCGCCGGTTCGGGTTGGAAGGAATATCAGCAGTCGCAGAGTGTTTGCGGGACCAAATTGCCGGCGGGATTGAAGCAGGCCTCGAAACTACCGGAACCGATTTTTACGCCCGCGACCAAAGCTGAAACCGGTCATGACGAGAACATCGGCATGAAAAAGTGCGCGGAGATTCTTGGAGCCGAAATTGGCGAGCGCGTGAAAGATTTGAGTCTGCAAATTTATTCCGTCGGTCGCGATCATGCCGAAAAAAAAGGAATCATTGTCGCCGACACCAAGTTTGAATTTGGAACGATTGACGGTCAGCTGCTCTTGATCGACGAGGTACTGACGCCGGATTCGTCGCGCTTCTGGCCGGCGGACCAATACGTCGTCGGCCAGAGTCCGCCGAGCTTCGACAAGCAATTCGTCCGGGATTATCTCGAAACACTCGATTGGAACAAAACCGCGCCCGGTCCGAGGTTGCCGGGCGACGTGATTGCGCGCACGGCGGCGAAATACGTCGAAGCGTGTGAAAGATTGACCGGTAAAAAATTAAACTTGTAGGGCGTCTTTGTCAGACGCCGCGGCGTTTCACAGAAACGCCCTGCAACAAATCGGCCACCATCGATTTCTCTTCCTTCAGCTCGGTGACCGATTTGTCGATCTTCTCGCGGCTGAACTCATTGATCGGAAGTTTTTGGACGATCTCCAGTTTGCCGCCACGGACGTGGAGCGGAAACGACGAGATCAAATCTTTGTCGACGGAGTAACTTCCATCCGAGCATATCGCGACGCTGTGCCAGTCATCTTTTGGCGTGTCGTTGGTGAGAAAGCGAACAGTATCAACGACCGCATTCGCGGCTGAAGCAGCCGATGAAAGCCCGCGTGCTTTAATAATTGCCGCACCGCGTTGCTGAACTGCGGCGATGAAATCTTCCTTCAACCATTTTTCATCACCGATCACTTTGCCGGCGGGCTCTTTGTCAATCCTGGCGTTGTAGAAATCTGGATACTGCGTCGAGGAGTGATTTCCCCAGATTGTCATGGTCGTGACACGGGTGATTTCGACGCCTGCCTTGTGCGCGAGCTGTGCGCGAGCACGATTTTCGTCGAGCCGCGTCATCGCGAACCAGCGGTGTCGTGGAATCTGCTTTGCGTTGTTCATTGCGATCAGGCAATTGGTGTTGCACGGATTTCCGACCACAAGGACGCGCACATCCGCAGCGGCGTTGCGTTGAATCGCCTGACCCTGGCCGACAAAAATCTTTCCATTAATGCCTAGCAGATCTTTGCGCTCCATGCCGGCTTTGCGCGGCACGCTCCCGACCAGCAGCGCCCAATTGATGTCGCGAAATCCTTCGTCGAGGTCGGTCGTTGGGACGATCGATTGCAAAAGCGGAAACGCGCAGTCGTGCAATTCCATTACGACGCCTTCGAGCGCGTTAAGCGCTACCGGAATTTCAATGAGATGCAATGCAACCGGCTGATCAGCTCCGAACATTTCGCCGGAAGCGATCCGGAACAAGAGAGCGTAGCCAATCTGTCCGGCGGCGCCGGTAACTGCGACTTTGATTGGGGACTTCATTTCTATTCTTTAGTCACACTCACTGTCATGTCGAGCGGAGTCGAGACATCTCCAAATATTTCCAAGCTACCGAGGCCAGACAATGGTAAGAGATTCCTCGACTTCGCTCGGAATGATAAGGAAACGCAAGTCGCTGATCAAATTCTGCCAGTCGCTTCAAGGAGACCGCGGATCAATTGCATTCGTTTTCGTTCTTTCGGGCTGGAGCGCAATTGTGAAATGCTGCGCTGCATCCGGCGGACCCAATTCGAGCTCGCTGCGGTTCCGGGAATGTTGAAACGATATTTGCGAGCGAGCAGGTCAGTGACCATCACGATCGCGATCCACGATTCGCTTTGGAAAAGAGCGTGCATTATCGCAGGGTAAAAATCGCGCTCGAAACCGATTTGCTCGCTAGTGTGTTCGAATTTCGCGAAAGTAGCGATCTTTTCCAAATCGGAGCGTGCCTGGTCAGCGGTCGCACCGTCGCCATTCAATGCTTCTTCCCACATCGCGCGAATCGGCGGATGATCGTGAGTGGCGTAGGTCGCGACCGAAAGCCGTTCGTATTCGGTACCGGGCGTGACCCGGCCATGATAGTATTCCCATTGCGGAATTTTGAATCCAGCAATGCCTAAAGAACGCAAGCTCGGCCGGACATAATCCGGGACCATGCCGAGATCTTCACCAATCACTCGCGCGTCGCCCGATTCCTCGAGCACGGCGCGGAGGTATTGCTCGCCTTCGTGGCGATTTGCTTCAGAATGTTGCGGGCCTTGATCGTCGCGCGGGTGAAAGTGTGGTGCGCGTCCACCGGTTTTCTCGAGCATTTGGTTCCAATCGAGCAGCAGAAATTTCTTATTCTGCTTTGGCCGCCAGGGAAACGCATAGATCCGAAAAAATCCAAGAATGTGATCGATCCGGAAAAGATTAAAACTGCGTCGAACGCTCCGGACCCGTTGTCGCCACCAATCGAGGTTTCGTTGCTGCATTACGTCCCACCGAAAAAGCGGAATGCCCCAGTTCTGGCCCCATTTTTGGGTGAACTGATCGTCCTTGAAGTGAACTTCCGGGGGTGCGCCGCCGCACCAATCGAGCGCAAATTCATTCGGCCGCGCGAAAACGTCGGCGCTGTAGTAATTGATGCCGAACGGAATGTCGCCCATCAGCGCGACGCCGCGTGCCCTGGCGTACGACTTGATCGCTGACCATTGTTCGTCCGCGATCCATTGCACGTAGCGAAAAAATTCCTCGCGATCACGAAACTGTTTTTGCCTTTCTGAAGACTGTTTCTCGAGCCACGTGCGCGCGGAGCCGATTTGCTGCTGCTCAGCCGGCCATTTGTCCCAGGCCTCGTTGCCGCCATTTTCTTCAAAGAGTGTTCGGAAAAACGCGTAGTCGTTGAGCCAGGCGGCCTCGTGTTGGCAGAAATGCCGGAACTTTGATTGTCGATCCTGCGCCGCGTGCATTGAAAAAATCGCAAATGCTTTCTCAAGCAACTCACGCTTCAGTTTTTTGACCGGCCCATATTTGACCGGGCCATGCCGCAGTTTCCCAAGGTCGGCATCGGCAAGAACTGTTTTGTAATCAGCATGTGTTAATTCTTGCGGTGAACCAGGCGCCAAATGAAGCGTTGTTGGCTCGACCGCCATCGCGCTGATCGCGTTGTAAGGGCTGTTGTCGCGCCCCATCTCATTGATGGGCAACAGCTGCACCAGTTTGAATCCGATCTCCGCCGCCCAATCAATGAACTCGCGCAGCACTGCCACGTCACCGATTCCAAGATCAGTCTCGCTGCGCAATCCGAAAAGTGGCGCCAGAATGCCTGCGATTTTTTTCTCCGGCGACAATTCCATTCTGAAACTTCTTAACCCCGCTGCACCTGCCAGTCTTCGACGAGCTTGTTCGGAATTTCTTTCAAGAATCGCGACGGCCGCTGGAAAAGCTCGCCATGACCGCCGGTTAATCGCATATGTGGATAAGTCAGATAAAGCTCGTCTTTCGCGCGGGTGATCGCGACATAAAACAATCGCCGTTCTTCTTCCAAATCTTTCCGTTCGTCCATTGATCGGCTGCTCGGAAACATTCCGTCGGTCAGCCAAATCACGAACACAGTGTGGAACTCGAGCCCCTTGGCTTGATGCACCGTCGAAAGATTGACCGCTTCCTTATCGCTGGTTTGGTTCGGCGCTGCTTCCGCGTCAACATTGCTGATCAACGCCAGCTGGGAGAGAAATTCGTTCACGTCCTTGAATTGCCGCGCGAATGCGGCGAGCTGATTCAGATCTTCGCGGCGCAATTCGTAGTTCGTGAAATTCACTTTTGCGTAATCGTCATAAACTGCCTCGACCACGGACGTAATCATTTCCGACGGCCCGTTCAGCTGACTGTCAGGCGCAATCTCATCGAGTGTGTGCGCCAGTTGCGTCCAGTGTTTCTTCGATTTCGCGCTCACGCTCATCGATAACAGCCGTTCGCCCCACGAGCTAGTTTCGCCGCGCTCGCCCAATGACTTGTCCCAATTGGTCCAGAGATTTTCCGCGCTACGATTTCCGATTCCGGGCAGCAATTTCACCATTCGCTTGAACGCGACTTCGTCCCGCGGGTTGGCGACGAAGCGTAAAAACGAAACCACGTCCTTGATGTGCGCTTGTTCAAAAAATCGGATGCCGCTCGTGATCTGATAAGGAATGCCACGGCGCGAAAGTTCGAGCTGCAACTCGAGCGCGTGATAATGCGCGCGGTAAACCACCGCGATCTCGCTAAGATCGACATTTTCATCGCGCAGCTCAAGGATCCGTTGCGCCACGAACTGCGCTTGCTCGCTGCCGTCATTCAACGCCACGACCGCCGGCTTTACGGAATTCGATTCGCGCACCGGTTGCAAATTTTTTTGAAACTGATCGACGTTGGCGGCAATCGCCGCGTTGGCAACTTCCAAAATCTCCGGCACGCTCCGGTAATTCATCTCGATCTTAAAAACCTGCGCGTCGGGATAACGTTTCGGAAATTCGAGAATGTTTTGGAAATTGGCGCCACGCCAGGAGTAAATCGACTGCGCGTCGTCGCCGACGACCATCACGTTGTGATGTTCGCTCGCGAGCAGGTCGATAAAGTCCGCCTGGATCTTGTTCGTGTCTTGATATTCATCCACGAGAATGAATTGAAACTGCCTCCGATAAAACGACGCGATCGCTTCGTGCTTTTGCAGCATCGTCAGCGTTTTCTCGAGCAAATCGTCGAAGTCGACTGAGTTCGTCGCTTTCTTTTTTTTCTCGTAGCGGCAATGAACATCGAGGATTTTTTCGAGCAGCGGCAGGAAATACGGTAACTTCCCGGCCAACAATTCTTCCAGCGGCGTTTCGGTGTTGACGACAAAACTGAAAATCTCCGCGAGCACGTCGCCTTTCGGGAATCGGATTTCTTTCGGATCGATGCCGGCGCTCGCCACCACGGTGTTGATCAAATCCTTTTGATCTTCCCGATCCATGATCGTGAATCCGCCGTTGTAGCCGAGCGCTGTGCCATGTCGCCGCAGCATCCGATTTCCGATTGAATGAAATGTTCCGCCCCAAATTCCCCTGGCATCGATCGGCAACAGATTCGCGACGCGATCGAGCATTTGTCGCGCTGCTTTGTTGGTAAACGTGAGCAGCAAAATGTTTCGGGGATCGATCCCGTTCTCGAGCAGGTAGGCCACACGATAGGTGAGGGTGCGCGTTTTCCCTGATCCTGCGCCCGCAATGATGAGTTGCGGTCCGGGTTTTGCCGTAACCGCGGCAAGCTGTTGTTCATTCAGCTCCGCCACGTAATCGATGTGGATCGATGTCGATCTTGCGCTGCGGAGCGTGTATTGGCGGGACACATTTTACCTGTAGCGGCGGTCAATCGCCGTCGCAATCGCGCTTCAGTGAGCGATCACGCGGCACGAAGTCGCGCGGCCATGATCGTCTAGCGCAGTGATTTCGTAGTCCCCTGCGTTCGCGTCCCATCCTAGAAATTCGTCTGGGCCAGCCTGTCCAATGAATTTTTTGCCAGCAAACCAGTAAATCTTTTGCACGTCACCATCGACTTTCGCGCGAAGGGGAATTGTTTTCGCCGATGCGAGCAAAATCTCTTTGTTCGCCGGCGAGATGATCTGCGGTTGGTGACCGGTTCGGCCGGTGAGCTCGCTGCCGGTCCCCGGCAAGAATGGCGGCGGAGTTTTTCGCGGAACACCTGCCTGCTCAAACAGTTTGAGAATGTCTCCCGGCCAAAATTCATAAACCTCGCGCTTCAGCTCGCGTATGCCGTTGTCGATTGGAACGCGCAACCCACTGGCCCGATCGATCAAAACTTCGCGATGCACATCGCAGGTCTTGATCGGTGACATACCGGGAATGAACCAGCCTTCGACGCGCTGCGAGCAATGCTCGTTCGGCAAATCGCCGGAGAGCGCGCAGAACTCGACGCGCTTCAAATTCGCTCCCGGCGGTGGAAGATGCGGCGTGTTCGGCTCCGGCCAGGTCGTGCGCAAGCTATCGATGATCTGAAACAACAGCGGCGCCGCTGCGGTCCGTCCAACGAATGCAGGATTCGCGTGGCCGTCGAAATTTCCTACCCAGACTCCGAGAACGTAATGATCGAAGACCGCGATTGACCACGCGTCGCAAAATCCATGAGACGTTCCCGTCTTCCAATAAACTGGCGGGCTCCGAGTTCCATCCGTGCAGTTCATCTCCGGCCGCGGAACGTTCGCGAGCATCTCCAGAGTCAGGAATGCGGCTTCAGGCGAGAGAATTTTCTTCGGCTCTCCGACTTGATCCTGCATCGTGTATCGGAGTGGCCGCAGCTCGCCGTTGTTCGCGAGCGCCCCGTAAAGTCGAACTAAATCCTGCATCGAGACTCCCGCGCCGCCGAGTGGAAGCGCGAGTCCGTAGAATGATTCCGGCCTCGGCAATTGGACGCCGGAGGTTTTCAGGAATTCGTAGAGAGTCGGTTGCGCGAGATGAGATGTCAGCTCGACGGCCGGAACGTTGCGACTGCGTGCCAGCGCATCGCAGGCGCGGATCGGTCCAAGAAATTCGCGATCAAAATTTTCCGGATTGTAATCGCCGAAACTGCGCGGCGCGTCTGCCAGCATCGACAGCGGATGAATCAATCCCTGCTCGACCGCGAGCGCATAAACGAAGGGCTTCAGCGTTGAACCGGGCGAGCGCCGACTGCGTGTGCCATCGACCTGACCATTAATGTCGATCTTGTTGAAATCTGCCGAGCCAACCTGCGCGAGCACGTCCATCATGCGCGCATCGACAAGGAGCGCCGCGGCGTTCTCGATTCCACGATTGCGACTCCATGCAATGTAATCGGCGATTCTTCGCTCAATCGCTTGCTGTTTTTCAAAATCGAGGGTGGTTACGATCTCATCGCGAGCGTGTGAATTCTGCAGGACTTGCTGGACAAAATGAGGCGCCAGAAATTTTCCATCTCCTTGCGTTCGGGCTCGAAACTCGCGCGGAGAAAGTTCTCCGCTTCGGTCGCTCTGCGTGCGGTCGTACCAGTTGGATTGCGCTCGATTGACTGAATGGTTGTCGCGCTCAGAAAGAAGCGCGCGTCGGCTCGGGCTTTGGGGAATAACGCTGAGCGCGACCGATTCCGGTCCGGTCAACTGCGACGCCGGCTTATCGAAATAAATCATACTGGCCGCGCCGATTCCTTCGATGTTGCGGCCGTAGGGCGCGAGATTTAGATAGGCTTCGAGAATTTCGTCCTTCGAATAATGCCGCTCCAGTTCGAGCGCGCGCACAATCTGTTCGAGCTTTCCCGAAATGGTGCGGGTGTGAAAATGAAAGCGTAGCCGCGCGAGCTGCATGGTGATTGTCGATCCACCGCCGGTTGCGTGATGAAATCGAATCAGATCAAGCGCGGAACGCGCAAGCGCGACCAAGTTCACGCCCGGATGTTTTGAGTAGTATTTGTCCTCGTAGCGTAATGTTGCGTTGATCAGGTCCGGCGAAATTTTTTGGAGCTCTGTCCAAATCCGGAATTTTTGATCGGCGCTGAGCGTTACCCGCAGTAATTTTCCATTGCGGTCCCAAACGATTTGCGAGAACGAAATCCCATCGAGCAACGGCGGCTTTGGAAGCACCAACCAAAGCACGCTGACAAACGCGCACGCCAGCAGCAGAGGCCGCAATATTTTTCGAAGCGGAATCATTCCGTCACCGTGATCTTTCCGCCGATGCCGCGGCCTTTGACGTTGCGATCGTACATCGATTGGGCGAAGACAGGCGGGACGGTGAAATCGCCGCGGTTGCAAGATTTGATTTGGTAATCGATCTCGAGCGCGTTTATTGGCGCGGTCACGAAGAATACTGCGCGGTCTTCGCGAACATCGACATAATCAAGGCCCAGCGTCGCGCCCGTTCCGGTGTGAATCGAGGAATCGACCACCTCGAATCCGCCCGGCAGGAGATCGACAATCGCAACGTTTGTGATCGGCTCACGCAGCAAACTACGTACGTGCACGCGGATATGAAGTTGATCGCCGAGCTTGGTTCGCGACACGGTTTCATTGTTTTTCCCGAGGACTTCACGGTAGACCTCCAGACCGTTGCTCAGTATTTGATTCGGAACTTGTCGATCAAATCCTGCCTCAATGAGCTGGAAAAACGCGCCGAGACCGCTCAGGCGTTGTGCTGAATTGAAGCGAAGTGCAGTCGCCTTATCGGAAAATTCCGAGCGCAGCAAAGCCTTCATACCATTTATGAGGCGCGTTTCGCTCTTGTCTTTGTGAATTTCGGCCATGCTGAGTTCCGGCGGATTTTGCGCAACCGCATGCGAGTACACTTTTAACGCGCGCACGGCGTAGGCGGACGAAAGCGTGTTGAAGTTGCCGTCACCGATTGGCTTCAGGATTTTTTGGAATTGTTCGGCTGAAATTTTGCGCAGCCGCGCCGGAAATTCGCGTGCGATCACAGCAATGTATTGCGAATTGGTCCCGAGGGGCTGACAGAAATCATCGCGCGCTATCGCGTTGTTATTATCGATCTTGTAATTGTCGATCAAACTCTCGGCGTCGCGGTCCTTGTGGAGCAAGTGCAGCGCGCCGGCCAGATAGACTCCGGTGAGGTCGTTCTGCCAACTGTCCTTTTCGTTCTTTTCAAGGTAATCGCGGAGATTCAAAATGTAATTCGTGGCGGTGACGCCTTCACGACTGAGGATGTAGATGGCGTAGGCAAGCGTGCGCGCGTCAGCAAGATTCTGCGGCTGACGTCCGACCATTTTTTGCAGATTGCGCAGACCGTTCGCGAACATTTCGTTCGGCGGCGCGAACCCGGTCGATTTCGATTCGCTCAGAAAATCCATCACGTAAGCGGACACAAAACTGATGTGATCTCCCGTTTCTGGGACCCAGTAACCGAAACCGCCCTGATCACTTTGCCGGCGCGCTAAAATCCCGAACGTGTGTTCGAGTTGTTTGTTGATCTCGGCGCGGCTGAGCCCGAAATCGGCTTCATCCGCCAGCATCAATCGGCAGAATGCGCCACTGGTGATTTGTTCGCTGCAACCGTAGGGAAAATCTTTCAGATAAACGTCGAGTCCATGCGCGAGCCCAAGTGGCAACGCTGAAACGCTCGCATCGAGTTTGCGAAACTCGAGATGCATATCGCGTGTCAACATCACGTCGATCTTGTCCTTGAAACTGCCGCTGTGGACTTCGGTCATGTACGGTGCAGGCGGTCGAATGCTCAGAGTCGCACGCCGTTTCGTTTCCTGCCCGTTCGCTTTCGCGACAAATGTGATTTCGCCGGAACCGAGCTTGTCGTTTGCACGGAATTTAAAAATCGCGGTTTGTTCGCGGCCTTCGGCGACACGCAACGTCTGTGTCGATCCACTGAGAATCGTCAACTGTTCGTTGGTTTGGACGCGCAGCTCGATCCCAGCGTTTTGACCGGACCCTTCGACGTTATTGGCAATGGTCACACCGGTTTCGAACTCGTCGCCGGGTGCGGCAAACACCGGCACGCTCGGCGTGATCACAAACGCTCCACGAATCAGCGCGTCGCGATCGCTTGAACCGACGTTGTCGTTTGCAATCGCAACCGCCATGATTTTCAATGTGCCGTCGAAATAATCTGGGACGTCGTAAACGACTTCGCGTTGCGTATTGTCGGCTTCTATGATTCCTGACCAGAATACGACCGGCTTTTCGGTGATACGTTTGAACGGATTCAGCTTTTGGATGTCACCACCGCCGCCATAGGCCGAGACTGAGCGCAGCAGCGAAAATTCCGGAATGATAAGATCGACAATCTGCGCCGTGTCGACGCGGAGCATGCATTTGCGGAAATAAAAGGCGAGCGGGTCGGGGGTCTTGTAATCGGTGACCTGAAGAATTCCTTCATCGACCGCGAAGATGACGATCCTGCTCGGACGATCCGTTTTGTAGTTGATGTGTAGCGGTTCGCCTGGTTTCGCGGCCGTGAGCGCGTTGATATCGACTTTGAGCCGGCGTTTCTCTTTGTTTGCGGTGAAAGGGACAACTCCGTAGCTCAGCGGACTGACGAAGATCTCTTTGGAATCCAGAGCGCGCACGAACGCGACGTTGACGTAGCCGCTGCCCTCGAAGTCTTCGGGCAGACGAATGTGCTGGACGCTGCTTGCGCTGTTGGCCTGAAACCATTGTTGCGCATAGACACGGTCGCGCTCGATCGTGATCAAACCGCTGCCGGCGTAGGGCGCAGTGATGCTGACCGCGATCTCGTCGCCACTGTTGTACTGCGGGCGATCGAGCTTCACGTTGAGCTCGGAATTTTTCTCGAGGGATCGCGAAACCGCGCCGTGACCAACGACACAAAATTGCAGCTTGGTCAACCTGCGGTCCTGGTCGTCGCGCAATTCGAAAATGTAGTTGCCTGGCTCATCGGTCGGCAGCGAGTAGTGAGATCCATTGGCAGCCACGGAAATCTTTTCTGTTTTGGTGGTGCGCTCCTTTAAAACGGATTCGTAGGCGAACTTGCCGCTTTCCTGTTTCGTGAGAACAGAAACGTATTCCTGGGCGATGATATTCGCGGTCACGTTGCCGAGCGCGATCCGGTTCAACTGCGGATCAAGCGCGACAAGATCGACTGTGCGCGGTTTGTTCATATCGATGTAACGGAGGTCGCCGTCCGCCATGTAGCCGATTACATAGGGCAGCGCTGAGATCAGCGAGGTCGTTGTGGTCGTGACGCTGCGGCCGCCTTCAGCTTCAAATCCTTCGGCGATGAAACGCATCGAATAAGTCGCGTCGGCGAATCGCTCGAGCTGTAAATCGAACTGCGTTTGGCCGGCCTCATCGGTTTTGTTCTCGCCGAGCTCGATCGTTTGTTCAGTCCGTTCCTTTTTCGGATCGTAGAGTCGATCGAAGAAGACGTAATCGCGAAATTCCGGGAATGAGAATGCAGTCGGCATCAGTTCGATGCGCGAGACAATTCGACGATCGGTCGCCGGCGTGCCGTATAGATTGGCCAGCGAAACTGACGCGCGCATTTCTTTGGGCTGGATCCAGCCACGCGGCGACGTTTGCGACAGGCGACTGTCGATCTTCATCCGGTCGGGCACAAATTCCTTTACGTTTGCCGTCGTCGAACCGAGCAGGGTCGAGCGTTTGCTGTTTTTGACGAGGTAAACGTTGAATGTGTAGAGGCCGGTGGGCGATTCGGTCGCAGTCTGGTAAGTGAGTTCCGTGAACGCGGAGTCGGGCAAGTTGATTTTCTTCGTTTGCACGCCGTGCCCGCGCGCATCGACAACTTCGGTTTCGAGAGGCAATCCTTTGAGATTTCCCTGCCAGTTCCGCTGTTTTACCGCGACTGCGATATGAATTTCGTCGCCGGGTCGATAAACGCCGCGCTCGGTGAAGACGAAGGCATCAAGATTTTCCGGCAGTGCATTGTCGACACCGTCGATGTCGAAGCGGGAAAAGTTTAATTGTCGATCTTCGCGAGCGTAGGGGATGAACGAGACGTCGTCGCCGTTACGCGCCACGAACGCGACCGGTGTTTTCTCGCGCGTCGACTTTTCAACCGACGTAAACGCGCAATGGCCGTTGGCGTCCGTCTTCGTAGTTTGGAGTGGGATGCCGTTCTTCCCAAGAAGATCGACAACCACGTTCGCGAGAGGTTGGCCTTCTTTGATCGACATCAAAAAGACGTCGTGACCGCCGTCGGCACTTTTCTTGGTCAGAATGCCGATGTCGGTAACGAGAACGAAACGCGAATCACGGACCCCGATCGGCTTCTTTTGGACTGGGTCCCAACCGTGCGCGGTCAGGAAAAAGAGGCCGCGTTCGCTTCCGCCATCGGCCGGTTTGCGAAGATGTTCGGTGAAATCGAACGCGGAGTAATTCGCTTTCCATTTGTTTTGCATCGCGATGCCTTGCCGTTCGGTCGCGACGCGGGAGATGTTTTCGTTGTTGAAGTAATCCGGGTTCTCAAAAAGCGGATTTTCAAATTTTCCTTCGGTCTGACTGACGAGGTGATTGATCTGGGTTGTTGCGACCCGGCTAATCTCGAATTCGATCGCGCTCAATGCGCGCGAACGGATCGACAATTTCTTCTCGCCATTGACGGCCAGGACGCCGCCCTGGCCTTCGATCTGCAGTTCGCGCGGCAACGATGGCACGTTGACGACCGCGTCGTAATCTTCGCTCAACGGATAATCGCCAAACGCGCGAACGCCTTTTTTTACTCGAACGTAAAGCTCGCCGTCGGTTTCAACGCGGATACGAAAGGCGTGCTGTCGATCCTGCACTTTCTCAGAAGGAAGAGGCATAAAAGCGATTGGGCGTGATTCATCCAGAACATCCTCGGGAACATCGGTCGCGCTTTTCCAAAGCTCCGTTTCCTTCAATTGTGAGCCGACTGTTTCTTCGTTCGAGTCAGTTTCATCGTTGGAAGTTGGGGACTTTTGTGCCGTCGGCTCGGTATCCTCTGAGCTGTCCACTTCCGCTTCTTTTTCCTCCTCAGAGACTTTGCGCTTTGGCAGCAATCGAACCTCGAGCGCTTTGGCCAGATCGCGCGTGCGGATGTCTGCCGTGGTGGTGAGAACGATTAGCTGTTCGGGCTCGCCGCTTTTGTTTCGAGCGATCGTGGTTTGGATCGAATCGACTTTGAACATCGAAGCGATCGACGGAATTTGGAGCTTCTGCTCGAGGCTATTCTTCGTCTGCGCGCCGCCTTGGATTGTGCGGACGCCTTTGCTCAAAGTCAGTTTTATAAAGTCGTCCCGTTCGGGAAGAGTGAGTGACGAGCTCTGCACAAACGCAACCCGATGATGTAGACCATAAGTAACTGTGAAGTGCGGCGCGGGATCGTTCGGCACGAAAACGTTCGCGCCGCCGACGGTGGTGAATTGAAGATGTTGATCTAACTCGCCGGGCTCGACCGCGTGCGTGAGCTGGAGTGTCGCAGTGATGGTTCGCTGTGCCGGGTTCGTCGGATCCTGATAAAGCTGGATTTGTTTGATCGTGATCTCGAACGAGGGGGTGTGCGTCTCGTAAACGAAACGTTCCATTCGCACGTGGCTCGGGAAGAATTTCTTGTCGAAGTTCACTCGGAATTTCTGATCGGCCGGCCAATCCTCTGTCGGCTCAAAAACCAGGACGTCGTCTTTGATCCAATGCCAGGTTCCGTTGAGGTGGGGCTGAAGTTCCACGCCTTGGACCGATTGTTTTTTTAAATCGTCTAGGCGCGCGGCCGACTCGCTGAAATAAACAACCAGCCGCGGAAAGTTGAGGTCCTTGTCGAGTTTCGTGACTTCAACTGGCGTGATGGTGACGGTGACGCGCCGCGGTTTTGGCAAATGCGAATACCAATTCCAAGTCCACGCACCTATGCAAGAGATTCCGAACAGCGCCAGGATTGCAGGAGCGATCAAGCGGGGGTAGGCGTTTTTGAGGCGGTTCCAACCTTCGGCGGTTCGACTGAGCCAGCGCGGCGGTCTCCAGGAAATGCTTCCGAAGATTTGTTCAGGAATCCGTCGCACAAGAACGGCTGCAGCGGCAAGCCATTTCATCGCATTCGAGAGAGGCGCGGGAGTATTCATGAGGGGAATACGAGCCACTCCGCGAAAATCTTTCAGGGGACTTTTCCTAGGCCGCCGAACCCGCTACAAACGTCGGTATGAAGATAGCGGGATTGGCCAGTACGCGCCGAAGTTTGGTCGATCGGCTTGCGAATTGGGATGACCAAAAGCGGTGGCAGGAATTCTTCGATACTTACTGGAAGTTGATTTATTCAACCGCGCGTAAAGCCGGGTTGACCGATGCCGAAGCACAGGAGGTCGTGCAGGAAACCGTAATCACCGTCGCCAAAAAGATCGACAAATTGAAATACGATCCGGCGATCGGTTCATTCAAAGGCTGGCTCCTTCAAATCACGCGCTGGCGAATCGTTGATCAATTTCGGAAACGCAAACCCGGCGAAGCAAAACGTCTGTGCGAAACGGATGACCGACTCACGGCAACGATCGAACGCGTGCCGGACCCGCGCGCTGTCGATCTTGATGAGGTCTGGGAAACCGAATGGAAAGAGAATTTGTTGGAGGCAGCGATCGCGCGAGCGAAAAAAAAAGTCGATCCGAAGCAATTCCAGATTTTCGATTGTTACGTGCGCAAAGAGTGGCCGGCCCAAAAAGTGGCAGATCAACTACGGATCAGCATCGGGCAGGTTTATCTCGCGCGACATCGCGTTGGCGCAGTGTTGAAAAAGGAAATCAAAGCTTTGGAAAAGGCTGGCCGTTAGGGCATTAGCGTGCGGCGAGCGCAATTGCTTCACGCTCGCAGCTTATGTAAAATCGCGACATCGAAGTTTCTGCTCGAGTTCCAATCATTCCTGATCACGAAATGCTGCGCGTGATCGGGCACGGGGCCTATGGCGAAATCTGGCTGGCGCGGACCATTACCGGCGCGTTGCGGGCGGTGAAAATTGTTTACCGCAGCACGTTCGAAAGTGAGCGCGCGTTTCTGCGCGAATTCGAAGGAATGTCTGCATTCGAACCGATCTCGCGCGGACATGCCGGATTTATTGACATCCTGCACGTCGGCCGGACCAACGAATATCTCTACTACAGTATGGAGCTGGCGGACGACCACGTGGCCGGGCGCAAGATCGACATCACGAATTACGAGCCGCGCACGTTGAAGAGTGATCTCGCACGCCACCAACGTTTGTCGGCGGAGGAGTCGATTCGACTCGGCTCCTCATTGACTGACGCCCTCGAGGCGTTACACGCGCACGGGCTCACGCATCGCGACATTAAGCCGTCGAACATCATTTTCACCGAAGGCGTGCCGAAGCTTGCCGACATCGGCTTGGTCGCGGCGAGCGGACAACAATCGTTCGTCGGCACGGAAGGTTACGTCCCGCCGGAAGGACCGGGCACGCCACAGGCCGACATTTACAGTCTCGGCAAACTTCTCTACGAAACGTGCACTGGCAAAGATCGGCTCGATTTCCCCGAGATCGATTCGCAGTTGAGTCAGCGACCGGATCGTGAGCAGTTGCTACTGCTTAACAACGTTCTCGTCAGGGCATGCGCGAACGATCCGAAGAATCGTTACGAGTCGGCCGCGGAAATGCATCGCGATCTCCTGGCGCTCGAGCGCGGCGAGGGGCCAAGGAATGCGCGGCCGAAAATCTTGCTCGCGACGATGTCGATCCTGGCGATTGCAATCGCAGGCGCCTACTTTTTGTTGCAACACCGGCAACCGAGTCCCGGTTTGCATTTGCAAACGACTGTTCGAACCGAGCCGCCGGGCGCGCTGGTGGTTTTAGGGGATCACGCCGAAAAAAGTCCGGCCACCTTCCAGGATCTGGAGGCACGCAAATACAACCTTCGGATTATGGCTCCGGGCTATGATCCGATCGAGACGGTGGTCGAGTTTAGCCCAAGGAACTCGTTGATCTTGCCGCCATTTCATCTGGTTCGAAGCAAAGGCGCGATCGAGATCCAATCCGATCCGCCAGGCGCGCAGTTTTCGATTCACAGCCAAGACGCTCAGATTTTGCGCGAAGGAACGGCGCCACAATCGATCACCGATCTTCCAACTGGAAAATATTCGGTGGAGGCGCATCGCGGCGATTGGGAAATTCGCGATGAAGTCGAGGTGCAGCGTGGTGGCAAAACGATCAAATCTTTCGCTTTCATTAGCGCGATGACGAAGATCACAAGCGAGCCGACCGGCGCCGAGATTTTGGTTGATGGAACTTCACGAGGACAAACGCCGTTGCGACTTGAACTGCCCGCCCGGTCGCACGAACTGAGCGCCCATCTGGATGGCTGGCCTAACGAGCAGCAGAAGTTCGATGTCGATCCAAAGCACGAAAACAGTGCGCATTTCGTTTTCGCCAACGGCAGTGTGAAGATCACGAGCGCGCCAGGCGGCGCGATGGTGAAGGCGAACGGTAAGGAACTTGGTCAAACGCCGCTCGTGATCGAGGAAATAAAGCCCGGCGATGTGACTTACCAATTACAGCTTGCCGGTTACAAGCCGACTTCGATCAGCGGCAAGGTTGAGCCACAACAGCAAACATTCCTGGCGGCGCGTTTGGAAAAGAGCGTCGGTCCGGCGCCGGGACAACCCTTTGCTAATTCGTTAGGCATGAAGTTCGTTCCGCTAGGCGATATTCGCATCTCAATTTGGGAAACGAGAGTGCAGGATTACCAATCTTTTTGCGCTGCGACCGGGAGGCGGTACGAACCGCCGGATTTTCAACAAGCGCCGAATCATCCAGTCGTGAAAGTGAATTGGTTCGACGCGATGGCGTTTTGTAAATGGCTGACTGAAAAGGAGCGCGACGAAAATTTAATCGAAGATCGACAATCGTATCGTCTGCCGACCGATAAGGAATGGAGTCTGGCAGTCGGATTGCAAAATGAAAGCGGCGCTACGCCGCAAGCTCGTGACAGCAAAATTAAGAATGAGTTTCCATGGGGGAAACAATGGCCGCCGCCCACCGGCGCGGGCAATTATGGAGCGCCACAACGGCGAGGCGCAACGATGCCCGTCGGAAGCTTCAAGGCGAACTCGCTGGGCCTGTACGATTTGGGCGGCAACGTTTGGGAGTGGTGTGCGGACACCTACAAAGGCGGAAGCAGCGGGAGCGCACGTGATTGGGGCGTTCTTCGAGGAGGATCGTGGGCCACAAGCAATCGCCTGGAAATGCAATCGTCTTATCGCAACGTGATTGACCGAAACGATCGCGATGTGATTTACGGATTTCGTTGTGTCCTTGCGCCGGAGACGACGGACAATCGCTAAACTCACGACTCCGCTGAGTGGGCACCGCGTCCCGCACCTGTATAAAACCAAACGGGCAAAAGCGCGAGTGCAATCACGAAGGCTAAGAGAAAGAACACCGGGTGAAGCGCGATGCCCAGTCCAACCAGCAATCCCAGTAACAAAGCGGTCCTCGGCGGGTCCAGCATCTCGTATGTTTTCATAACGCCTCCTTCGTCAATTCTAATTTAGAGATGCTGCTTACCGAGCGCTAACTGCGTCTTGCTTTTGGTTGGGCGAATTTTGTGGGGAGCTAGATCCCCCAGGATGGTGCGGAGCCGTTTGAGAAACGGCAGTTGTGCGGGATTGATCTTCCGCCCGGCGATTTCTTCGCCAAGAAACTCTGCCCGATCGATTTCCGGAAATTCTTTGAGCTTTCCTGAGTGCGGCGGCCACTCAATTTGAAATGTGTTCGAGTGTGCCTTGAACGAAACGGGCAAATCGCCTTCGACGGCCCAGGCGTGCACGGTTTTGCCTCCTTTTTGTCTAATTGAACCGAGCTGAGCAAAATCTCCTGACGGTTTGATTCCGATTTCTTCTTCGAATTCGATCCGCCCTCGAGCCAGCAAATCCTCGCCCGCTTCAGCTTCGCCTTTGGGAATCGTCCAGGCGCCGTCGTCTTTGTTTCTCCAAAACGGACCACCGGGGTGAACAAGCAAGAATTCAATGCTTTCGATCCTGCGCCGAAACATGAGCAAACCGGCGCTGATGTTGCTTCGCGTTTGTTTTCGTGGCCGGCGCGAATCTTCCACACCGAATTTCAACGCCGGACTGCGCGAAGTTGCAACTAATGAATGATCTCGAGCGAACCGAGCGTGGCCGGATCGATGCCGGACGTAATCGGTAGGCGATGATCGCGTTGATAACGCGCGATTGCCGAGCGGGTTAGCGGACCCATCTGCCCGTCAATCGCGTAAGTGTAGTAGCCGAGCTCCTGCAATGCGGCCTGAACACTGGCGATAATCTGTTCCGGCGAAAGTCCGTCGTAACCGTAGATCGGTTCGTTGTAGGCATAGTACGAGTAAGGATCGTAGCCCCAGGCCGGATACCACCAGCCGTCCCACCATCCCCACCAGCCCCAATCCCAAAAGATGAAGGCGATACAGTGGTCATGCCACCAATCGTGGTCGTGATGATGATGGCAATTGTTCCAGTGGTTCTGATGCGCCTGGGCAGTGGTTGAAACATTTCCATTCCAATTGCGCAAACGAGCCGAGGTTTGCAGAGCAAGTCTGCTCTTCGCGGTAATATTTACAGCGCCAGTGTGCTGTAAATTTCTGTTGCCGCTGCGTTGAAGTGCGCGCGTTTGGTTCAAATTGCTTGCGCCGGAATGCACCGAGTGATGCACCGTAGAAGGTCCGACTGCTGAATAGATAAATACGCGGTTACCGTTGCGATAGGTGACGACCGGGTGGTACATGCCCTGGGAATAACGATACGGCATACCATAGAAAGAATGTGGGCCCCCACTGAGATGTGACGCTCCCGCGGCGGATGGTGCTGATGCTGAGCTACTATGAGCCGCCGGCGCGGCCGAGCCACCGCTGTTACCGTGAGCCGACGCGTTACTGACACCAAAGGCGAGCGCCGCGATCGCTACGATTACAAAGAGATTTTTCATAAACAGGACTCGCCAATGAAACCATTCCACCTTCCTTTAGTTGCAGTATTCTAAGCTGATTTTAGCCTTGGAAACGGTCAATCTGCCGGCGAAAGCATGTGATATTTGCTTCGTTCCAGAATCGGTCCTTCCACGCTGCCATTCAAAAATTGGACGACTGCAGGGTTGGTCGATTGTCGGAACTGCTCGGCTGTTCCTTGCTCAATAATCTTGCCGCGGTGCAACATCGCCATCCGCGTCGCAACGTGAAATGCGCTATCCATCAAGTGCGTCACGATAATGGATGTTGTTTTCGTCTGGGTCGTGAGATCGATGATCAACTTGTCGATCAGTGCGCCGATCACGGGGTCAAGCCCCTGGGTCGGTTCATCGAAAAGGATCAATTCCGGTTCCATTACTAACGCGCGCGCCAGGCCAACGCGTTTCCGCATGCCGCCGCTCAACTCGAATGGCATCAATTTGTCTTCTCCGGACATCTCCACCATCTCGAGTTTTTCGTCGACGATGCGATCGATCTCGCTCGGCGTTTTGTTGGTGAGCTCCTGCAAAGGCAAGGCGAGGTTTTCCCGCACCGTCATCGAGCTAAGCAGAGCCGCGTCCTGATAAACCATTCCGAAATGAGTGCGAATTCTTTCCAATTCGTGATCGTTCATTCGCGAAATTTCGTTCTTTTTGAAAAAAATCGCGCCGGCAGTTGGTTTTAAGATCCCGAGAATCAGGCGCAGAATCGTTGTTTTTCCGGCGCCGCTTTGACCAATGATGACCAGCCGCTCCTGTGGATCGACTTGGAGCGAAACTTTGTCGAGCACGCGCTTGTCGCCGAAACTTAGCTCGACATCGCGCAGTATGACGATTGAGCCCGTCGACTTCTGAGCAGAACATGTCGACATTAGTGTGGCGGTCATGGCGTCGCCTTACAATTGTGCACGGTCTCGATCAGTTTGCGTCTCGTCGCTTGAAGCCGGTGCGCCATCACTTGGCAGATCCGCTGAGAGAGATCGTGAGCGAGCGTAATATCTTCGTTGTAGTGTTGGCGAAGAATGTCGGCGTGGAAAAAGATCGCCGTCGTCGGCTCAATCGCTCGCGCATCAAAGTGCCAGCGATAAGGCGGGAACAACCACGACCATCCGAGCGGTTCGCCGGAGTGCACCGTGTCGGTCGCGATCGGCCCATGCTCCATGACCGAGCCTTCGAGCGCGATCGCTCCTGTTTGAATCAGAAAGAATCCGTGGGCCGGTTCGCCGGCACGAAAAATCATTTCACCGGCTTTGAATTGTTTCTTGGTCGCGTAACGGGCGAGCAACTCGACATGATGTGGGCTCATTCCGGTCAGAAAAGGGTGAGCGGCGATTTCCTTCCACACTTCTTGTTTAGCGGTGGCTTCGCAGGGCTGAGATGTAGTGTTCATACAACAAAATAATGACGGCGAGCCATTCCTGGCGCTTGCCGCCGCTTGGCTAATGGTGTGCGTTTTTTGGTGTTGATGTGGTAACCTACCGCAAGAAATGGCCAGTGAATGACAATTCCAGCGAAGCCTTACACTTGCGCGTCCGGCAGACTCCAAGCATGAAAAGGCCGAGCAGTTGCGTTGCAGTCGTGGACAACGCTTCTCTTTCCCGGCTAAGTCAACGTCGACGACCCGGGAACGTTCGAAAGAAAAAGCATGCGCGTGATCACACATTCACACTCGGAATCGAAGAGGAATTTCAAATCATCGATCCCGTGACACGCGAGCTGCGTTCGCACATTCAGCAAATTCTCGCCGACGGCAAAGTGCTGTTGCAGGAACACGTCAAAGCCGAAATGCATCAGTCGGTAGTCGAGCTGGGAACCAAAATTTGTAGCGACATCGGCGCGGCGCGAGAGCAAGTGGTCGAGCTTCGAAGCGAGCTGGCTGCGATCGCGGCGATGGAAGGACTTAAAATCGCATCCGCCGGCACGCACCCGTTTTCGCACTGGATGGATCAGTTGATCAGCACGGACGAGCGCTACCTCACCATTTTGAACGACATGCAGCAAATCGCGCGGGCAAACCTGATTTGGGGTTTGCACGTGCATGTCGGAATCCCCGATCGCGAGGAAGCGATCGACGTGATGAATCAGGCACGCTACTTCTTGCCGCATCTTTACGCGCTCTCAGTCAACTCGCCGTTTTGGCTCGGGCAGAATACCGGACTCAAGGCCTACCGACAGATGATTTTCGAGCGTTTCCCGCGCACCGGAATTCCCGACGCGTTCGAAAGTCTTTCCGAGTATGACGATTATTTGAAATTGCTGGTCTCAACCAACTGCATCGACAACGCAAAAAAGATTTGGTGGGACATCCGTCTGCATCCGTTCTTCAATACGATTGAGTTTCGGATTTGCGACGCGCAGTCACGAGTAGACGACACGATTGCGCTCGCCGCGCTGATGCAGGCTATTGTGGTGAAGCTGCACAAGTTGCGCGAACAAAACGTGACTTTCAGAAGTTACCCGCGACGCTTGATCGATGAGAACCGCTGGCGCGCGGCGCGCTATGGACTCGACGGCAAACTGATCGATTTCGGCCGCGGCTGCGAAGTCAATGAGCGCGAGCTGTTGCACGAAATGCTCGAATTCATCGCGACCGAAGTGAATGAGTTTGGGCTTGCTCGCGAAGTGGCGCATATCGAAAGGATCATGCGCGAAGGCACCGGCGCGGATCGACAAGTCGACGCGTGGGAGCGCAACAGCCACGATCTCAAGGCTGTTGTCGATCAGATCGTCGACGAAACTTACGAAGGTTTAACGATCAGTGGCAAAGGGATGAATTCCAGGACCGGTGCGGTTTGATCGGCGCAGCGCGAAAAGTTCCATTAAGTGATAGCAAAGCGCGACGCAAAGAACTGAGCCGGCAAAAAGCAACAGCGCGTAAAGCAATTGCGCGTATCGCCCGATCCAATCGCTTTCGCCACTGGCGACTCTCAGCGCAAGATCGACATCGCGTCCGGTGTAAGCCGTCCCGTAAATCCACTTCGCAACCCGAAGCTTCGAATCGAGAAAGACAACAATGTTCGGATGCGTGAATTCGACTCCAGCGTTGCCGACCTGAATACCGATTGATTCGAGTAAAGTATCAATGTTGGTTTGCGAAGCGGCGCCGATCGACCAGCCGAGCGGAATATTTTCGCGCTGCCGATAGTTTGCCAGCGTGGTTGCGTTGTCGGATGGATCGAAGGAAAAGAGCAACACGCGAAACTGTCTTGGATTGTTTGAAGAATCTGCCAATGCGGCCTTCAAACGATCGACGTTTTGCCGGCATGGGCCGGGGCAACGCGTGTAAATCGGAAGCAGGATCAGCGGATAACCGGAGAATTCCGACAATTGGCGCGCGCCCTCGCTTTCATCGGTCCAGTTTATCGATGGGATTGAACGTTCGCGTTGCGGTGCGGGATCGACGACGTTCGCGCGCGAAGTCGCAGCGCAAACGCTCAGAAAGACAAAAGTGAAGATTCGTTTCACGGCTTTGAAACGCTGACGGGCGTCGGCCGATCGGGTGTGTAGGCGCGCGCGCCGGGGAAATTGCTTCGCAATGTCTGCGTGATTGGCGGTGCGTAAGCGATCACGAGCAAAAGGGCGGCCCCCACCAGCCATGGCGTGAAACTTTGCACCGCGCGAACGTGTTCGTCGTGATACGGTTCAGAAACGACCAGCTCGAGCGCGCCTTGTTTTGTCGATCTGCTGAAAAGCGTGGCGAAGAAAACGATGAAAAACATCAACGCCGCCAGAGCCATGATTGTTCCGCCAAGGCTGCCGAGCATTTTGGCGGTCTGCCAATCCGCGTGATAAAGCGGCGACTGCGGGTTGGTGTAGGTCAATCCCATGTTGGTCCGTCGCGGTTCGCCCGCGGCGCCGCCGATAAACAGGCCGGTCGAGAAAATCATGATCCCGAGCGTCCAGATGTACGGCGTCCAGACGTTTACACGCGGGAGTTTGATTTCTTTGCCGGTCAATTTCGCGACTAGGAACAAAGTCATCCCGATGTAAGAGAGGAAGACCGGACCGGCGACCGTTTGATGAAAATGCGCCGGCAACCAGGAAGTGTTGTGCACCACAGTGTCGAGGTTGTAGGAGGCATTGATGATTCCGGTGACGCCGCCAAAAATAAAAATGCCGAGTCCGCAGAAGAAATAACCGAAGAGCCAGCGGCTTGTGTCAGTGTAGGGAAGCTTCTTCCACCAACCCATCAAACCGCGGCCGCCGTTGGCGCGCGCGCCGAGCTCCATCGATGCTGCCATCACGAATGCAGTCGCCAAACTTGGGACTGCCACCAGCATGGTGAAGAATGCGTGTACGAATTTCCAAGTGCTGCTGATTCCCGGTTCGGTGAACTGGTGATGAATGCCAACCGGCGCTGAGTAAAGAATGAGCCACATGAAGGTGAGCCGGCCGGCAAAATCAGAGAACAATTTTCCGCCTGAAACCTTCGGCAGCATCGTGTAATACATGACGTAGGTCGGCAGCAGCCAGAAATAGACGAGCGGATGCCCGAAGAACCAGAAGAGCATCCGAGCCAGCGGCACGTTCACGGTCGCAACCCACCCCATCGACCACGGGATCAGTAGAAAAATGATTTCGATTGCGACTGGAATCGTTGCGATGATCCAAACGATGAACGCGGCAAAGATGCCGACGACCGCGAGCGGAACCTTTTCGCCTGGATGCTCGCGTTTCCACGCAAAATAAACCGGCAACCAGTTGAAGAAGGCGATCCACGACCCAACGACCACGAGCGTTAGCCCAATGTAAAACGCAGGATGCGCGCGCAATGGCGGATAAAACGTGTAGAGAACGCTCGATGTTCCGGACAAAATCGCGGCGGCGGCGAGCACGGTTCCCACGATCATTAATCCGAACGATAGCCATGCGATTTTCATGTTTACGCGGCCCAGATAGAAACGAATCACCGCATAACCGAACGCGACTGCGAAAAATGTGGTGAACACGATTGCGTTGACGACGCCGTGCAAGGTGAGGCCCTGGTAATATTCGATACCCAAAACTTTCCGCGTGTGAATATGACCGGCCCGATAAAGTACCTGCATCAAGCCGTGATAGATCCCGAGGACGAGCAAGGCCGTCGGAAAGATCAGCTCGATCAGGATCATCCGCTTCAATCCCGATTCGATGGTCCGAGCAGTACTGGCAGTTGTTGATTCGTTAGGTAATTCCATCGGATTACTTCAAATTCTTGAGATACTCGATGAGCGCGTTCACTTCCTCATCGGTCAGCTCTGGCTTCGGCATTACGTCATCGAAGCCGGCCACAAGTGTTGTGCTTGGATTCATGATCGCTTCGCGCAGATACGCTTCGTCCGCGGTGATTGTCGATCCGTTCGTTAACTTGGTCTTACGGCCATAAATGCCTTTCAGCGTCGGGCCGATTCCCTCGGAGCCGTCGATCGAATGACAGGTCAGGCAATCTTTTGCTTCCAGCAGCTTGGCCATGTCATTAGTCTGAGGCACTGAGGTTGGCGCGGATTTCGTCGCCGTAAACGTTGCCGCATCGACTACTCGCAGATTGGCGGCCATTCGCTCGTGTCCCGTCCCGCAATATTCGTGGCAAAGCAATTGGTAGGTGCGCGTTTGATCTAGTTTAACGCGCGCGTAGTTCACTACGCCCGGTACAACCATTAGATTCAAATTTGTCCCCAACAAAATCAGTCCGTGCGTTACGTCTGGAGTGCTGACATAAATGTCGATGGTCGATCCCGCCGGCACCGTTATCTCCTTTGGCTCGAAGTCCCACATTTTTGCAACGTAATGCAGCTCGTAATGCGTCGGCGAATGCGTAACTAGCTCACCTTTTTCGAACGGTTTGATGTCGGTCAGACAAGTCGGCAGTCCGACGTGAAACATGTTGATCGCCAGTACCGCCAATCCAAAAAGGACAAGCACGAACGCGACTGAGATAATAATAATCCGTCGTTCGAGCTTGAGCGCGGGAGCCATATCAGCTTCGCGCGATCATGAGCCAGTAAATCACTAGCCAAAGCGCGGCGTAGAAGACCAATAGCAACGCGAAAAAGAAAATCGCACCGCGGGGAAAAAACGCTTTGTCGCTTTTGGATTCGGTGGGCGGCGTCAAAGTGACATATGAGGTTGCCACGTTTACTCCAGGGAAAAAAGAGAAAATTGGCTGCGGCGATTCAGCCAGCTGCTAATGCGCTGTTGTGTGCAGCCGGACTTTCAAGTTCCTGAAGTCAGGAACTTGAGAATTTAATTGTGCTCCTCTGGTGTGAAATTGGCGCAGATTTGCATCTGCATGAGTGCGAACCTCCCGTTGCGATGGGCGAGACAACCGGGGGCAAACGTTGCGGCAAAGCACGAAGCTTTCCGCCTAACGTGGCGCTCCTTATTTTCCGGCGCCCCCCTCAAGGTATTTTTGAAGCTCCTTGACCTGGTAGGCTGGCAGATTCGCTCGCACTCGCATGTGTCTAATGATCGTGCGCCATTGGGCAGCAGTGAATTCCCCTGGGTTACGCGCCATATGGCAGCGACTGCAATTCATCGTCCAGAGTTCCGCTCCTGATAGAGGCTCGGCTTTTGCCGTGGTGGCGGTGGTTTCCGTTTTTGTTTTGGAAGCGGGAGCTGGGGTTTGTGCGGTCGCAGGAAGGGAGATGATGATGGCTGTCGCGCTGACGGTCGTCACGGCAAGAAGCTGAATTAAAACGCGGACAAAAGCGCTGGTCTGTTTCGGTGTATGCATGGCGATGTGGTTAGAATCCATAGGAAATTTGAAAGAGAAGTGCATCATCTGGCGCGGCGGGATTGGGGCCATGATTGTTCGCCCATTCATAATCCCCCTCGAGCCAGAGAGTGTTTGTGATGTAGTAAACTGCGCCTACCGTGCCGCGATTTGTGCGTGAACCCAAGCCATCATCAACTGTGTCATAGCGGCCAACCAACTCGAGCTTGTCGAGGTACGGGACGTTCAGCTTGAGGCCCGCCAATTTGTATCCGGCCTGTATCCACCAGCCATCAGGATCGATGGTGCCCGCATTATCAGTTCCAACCCAGGTATTCATGTACTCGCCTTTCACTTCCACGTAAGGCCCTACGTGCAGAGCCCAGTCCGCGACCAAGGCGCTGTATTGCCGCCTACCGGCATTATCCCACGGACCCGACATACCTGAGACGCCGATTTCTAGGTCGTATAGCGGTTTCCACAGCAAGAAAGTGGCGATACGTCCGCCCCAACCTGCGCCTCCATGTAAATTGGCAAACCTTCCGTCGCTAGTAAGACCCACGTTGCCGCCCAAATCGAGTTGATCGGCGTTGCCAGCGCCGTCCACCGAGCTAACGCCATTGACCGCAAAGGCGGAGTAGGTAACGCTGGGCCCTCTGTCACCAATCGGGATTGCACCGCGCAATTCTACGCCGACGCCGTTGCCCGGAAGAACGGCTCGCGGCAACGGAGCGTCGGGAAACTTGTTCAACCAACCCGCGCTCCGCTCGCTATAAGTACCCAGCGGCAATAGCAAGTTACCACCAAGAAACGTGACGTAGTCATTGATGATATAATCGAGTGTCGCAAAGCTTAGATTAACCGTGGTGGTGGACCCGGAGCTGCCTGGCGCATTGTTTTGAAGAATGAAGTCGAAACCAGCTTCAAAGAGAATCTTGTCGCCACCCCGAAAGAGAAAGATCGGCGCAAAATCGGCCAACATGAAAGCCCCATGCTGATGGGAAATTTTGCCGAACTGAACCTCGGCGTCGCCGACAATGTCAAAGTCGTGGGTTGCGAGCGGACCGGATAAGTCAGCCGCGGTCGTTTCGGTAGAAGGCGCGGCGGCAGTTGTCGATGTTGTGCTGACAACTTGTTTGGCTTCAGCTGGCGCTTGCTTGGCCTCGGCTGGCGCTTCCGCTTCCGTAGGCGGCGGAGCTTCAGGCGGAGCCGCCGGCGCAGTCCCATTGGCCATTTGCTGAACCATTTTCTCCAACGCTTCCATTCTCGTTTTCATCGCTTCATGCTCGGCCTTGAGCTTATCGTACTCGGCGCGCGAAACGTAATCGCCGGAAGGCGGGGAAGCAGCGGTTGGCTGCTCTTGCGCTGGACTGGTAGCGGCACCCTGCGCCTGAAGCGGAGCGGGCAAACTTACTAAAGTGATCGGCAGGAGAACGAACGCGATCCAACGGTTAAAGAAATAAGTTGCGGACATCTTCATTGGGTAGGTATCAGGCTTTCATTTTGCGAAGGTTGCTCGGACATAGTTCACAAGCTGCCATCGTTGCGCTTCCGAGAGGGGAGTAGCCTTCCACATAGGCATGGCAGCGTGTCCCTCCGAGATTTTCCAAAACAGTTCGCCATCTGTTTCACCGGTCTCCTTGATGCGCGCTGGCAGGTTGGCCGGTTTTTTCTCCAATGCCGCCGCGCCTGGCCCGTCGCCCGTTCCTTCCTTCCCGTGACAGATCAGGCAGTTGGCGACGTAAAGCTTCCGCCCACGCTCAATTGTGGTAGCATTCGTCGGCACCGGATTTGACCAACTAGCTGCAGCCGACGCTGGAGCCCTCCAGTCTTTTGCGAAGGTTGCTCGGACATAGTTCACGAGTTGCCATCGCTGCGTTTCCGAAAGAGGAGTAACTTTCCAACTGGGCATAGGGGGGTGCCCTTCGGAAATTTTCCAAAACAGCTCGCCGTCCCGTTCGCCGGTTTCTTCGATGCGCGACCCCAGGTTTGCGGGTTTTTTCTCTAGTACGGCCGCGGTCGGTCCGTTGCCTTTTCCCTCTGGCCCGTGGCAGCCAAGACAGTTGGCAACGTATAGCTTTTTGCCGAATGCAATCGCACTCGCGTTTGGCGGCACCGGATTTGGCCGATTAGCGGCAGAGGCCGGAGCTCGCCAATCTGGGTTTTGCGCCAAAGCGAACGTGCTGGCTGAAACGAGCCCAAGTGCGGCCAAGACTCTGCGAAAGAAGCTTGATCGCTTGGATGTATTCACGATTAGGCAGTTACGTCTTCACTTTGCAAACGTTGCTCGGATGTAATTCACAAGCTCCCATCGTTGCGTTTCTGTGAGCTGTGCCTTCCACGTGACCATCGGCGCTCTTCCCTCGGAAATTTTCCAAAATAACTCGCCGTCGGTTTCGCCGGTCGACTTGATGCGCTGGCCGAGATTCGCCGGTTTTTTCTCCAATGTCGCCGCACCAGGCCCGTCGCCGTTTCCTCCCGCGCCGTGACACGTAAAGCAATTGGCCGTATAGAGTTTTTGCCCGAGCGCAATCGTGTTGGCGTTTGCCGGCACCGGATTTGGCCGATTCGCCGCCGAAGCGGGAGCTCGCCAATCTGAGCCTTGCGCCAGCACGAACGTGCCTGTCGCGGCGAACGCAAGGCCAAGCAGGATTTTACGAAGCGTTTTTCGTTGATCTCGTTTCATAAATTTTGCGCACAATAAAATTATCGAGTTGCATCAACTACGCGTTTCTTGGGATTTGATGATCGACAATTGCTGTCGGCAAGAGCGAGTCAGTAGCGATTAGGCACCGCATTTTTTTTGGTGTGAGGACACCCGCGCCCGTCACGGCCGCAGCCTGCTTATCGCAGACCAGGCCCTTACCGACTACGCATTTTTTCGGTAAATCGCACATGTGGCACGCAGTTCTGTCTCATGGATTGGCGCTACACTGCGGGGCGCATTGGCGATTAGCTTGACACAGATGATCGACATCATCAGCCTCGCAACATGAACTTTCTCAATCGATTCGCAGATCCAGTTTACTGTATCATGCGGCTCATCATTGGATTGACGTACGCATGTCACGGTAGTCAGAAGCTTCTCGCGATTCCCGGCGGCGGACACGGCGCGGGCGGAATAGCAGTAGTGGCGGGATTCGTCGAGTTGTTTGGCGGATTGGGCATTGCCTTCGGTTTCTTGACACGGCTCGCGGCGTTCTTGGCGAGCGGTGAAATGGCGATTGCCTATTTCACGTTTTATGTCGCAGCCGTGGACCTGCCGGCAGCAAAGTTTTTCCCGATCATGAATGGAGGCGAGCTCGCGCTGGTGCTTTGCTGGATTTTCTTTTTCATGATCTTCTATGGCAGCGGACGTTGGAGCATCGACTCGCTGATTTTCAGAAGACGCGGCAACGCGCCGGGCACCTAACACACGTCTATACTTTCTTAATGGAGCGCTGCTGTGTGCGCTGCGAAGCGAAAACGTGGCGTGTTCTTACTTTTCGAGCTGACGCAGTTTCAAATACACGGTTAGCATCAGCAGTCCGATGATCGCTATGCTCGCAGCGAGGCCGAGTTGCCGGTATTTGTATTCCTGCTGTGCCTGATTGACTAACGCATCCGTTTTCTTAACAGCTTCTTCTCCCGGGGCGGCAATTTGCTCGAAGCTGGTCCGCGTAAATGAGTGAATATACGTCCTCGATTTTTTCAGTGCGTCGGTCAGCTCGGTCAATTGGTTGTTGATCGGTTCGATATCAAGACCTCTGGCCGCGAGTTTCTCCGACTCGGCCACGAATCGATTCCGCGCTTCGTCCATTTGGGTAATCGTTTGACGGAAATAATCGGCCGTTTGAATGCACTCCGGGTGCTCCTTCGCGTATTGGCGGTGGCAATCACCGCACAATTGTCCGGATCCCGTGAGAAGCATGGAGTCGTGCGTCTTCGCGATCGCGTGGTTGCCATGGCATTGCCCGCATTCAGGCCAGTTATGCTCGTCGAACGCCTGCTTGTGTTTGCTGCCGTCGAACAAGCCGGCGTTAGCGGAGTGACAAAGGTTGCAACTTTTGCTGACTTGCGCGATGCCGGGCGGGCTGGCCGCGTGATTCCCATGACAGGTGTTGCACGCGGGTGCGCCGAGGTCACCGCGGCCAAGAAGCGCCTTGCCGTGGACGCTGTTGCGATATTCGGCAAGCTGAGTCGTCGGCAACGGCGAACCGTCCGTGCGCTTGAATCCTGCCATCGTCGCCTGATTGGCATGACACGCGCCGCAAGTTTCCGGAACGTTGCGAGCGTAAACTTTCGATTGCGGATCTTTTGCCGGTCGAATGCCGTGAACGCCATGGCAGCTCACACACGACGGCGCACGGTCATCATGTTTTTCCATTAACGTTTTGCCGTGCGGACTGTCCTTGAATTTCGCAAGCTGATCGGTTGGCAACGCAGCGTTGAATTGATGCATCAAACCGGGGTCCGAGTGACACCGCGCGCAAAACTGGACGACCCAGCCTCGGTTCTTGTCGCGATCTTTCTCCGGCCATTCTTTGACGTGGGCATGTCCGAGTTCGGCGGTCGGATCCCCGCCGTGGCATCCGGCACAGGAGAGTCCGCGCTGAAAATGAACGTCGTCCACGAGCTGTTTCAAATTCATGCGCGACGAAGTGCCCGGCTCCGGATTGATAACAAATAGCGTGTCTGGAGTCTGATTCGCCGAGTCGCTGTGACAAAGGACGCAATTGTTCTGGAGAAGCAGTTCCATTTTTTGCGGGCGCAATTGCAACCCGAGCAGAATCGACAAATGCTCCGGGCGCGAAATGGTTTCCTTTTGCACCGCCTGATCGAGTAGTTCTTTCAGGCGATCGTTCAGACCGTTGTAGTACGCCTGCTCTTCCGGTGTGATGATAGGCTTGCCGTTTTGGTCTTTCGCCAAAAGCATCTCGGCAAGTTTCGGAATCGACGCAACCGCGCTTTGCTCCGCCGAATTCGCAGTGACGCAAATTAAAAATGACGCGAGGACAAACGCGGCCGTTTTCACGTTTGATTCCCGCTACTTCGCGAACGCAACAGGCGCATCGTCGCGCCGATAAATGCGGCAGCCGCCAGCGAGATTGTACCCGCGACCAGATAAGAAAGCCCGGCAAGTCCATGAAGCGCGACGTGCAACAGCGCAGCGCCGGTTAAGACGAACCAACGATGTTCGTAAAGGAAATAACGAACGATGGTGATCGCTACGCCTGCTGCGAGAGTCCACAAGGCGCAAACGCGCGCGACATTGTGCGTGGATGCGAGTTCGCTGGTTGCTCCGCTGGAGCCGATGTCCCAACCTGCAAGCGTTAGAAAAATGAGAAATAAAATCGCAGCCCAACCGAAATCGCTAAATGTCTGCGAGTACTGGTTGCGATAAGCGCGGCGATCGAGCCAGGGAATGATCGCCCAGATTCCAAAAAGGAGGCCAATCATTAGCAAGCACATCTGCGGACCTTCCAATCCGAAGAGATGCGGCGGAAATTCTTTCAGGAGCTGGTACTCCCAGAGAAAATACCATTCCGGTTTGATGCCGGGATAAGCCGGCGCCATCGGATTCGCTTTTTCGCCGAGCTCCCAATCCATTCCTGGAATCCCCGGGCCGTACGGCAGAAAGACAGTGAGCGTGAGCAGCAACATCAAACCCCCGAGCCAGAGCAAAAGGTCGCGCAGCGCGAAGCTGGGAAAGAATTTCATCCCGCGCGGTGCAGCGGTCGCTCCGACTGGTGGTGCCATACCCTGGCGTTGAATCAAAAGGAGATGCAATCCGATCAAGCCGACGAACGCCAACGGCAAAATGACGACGTGTGCCGCAAAGAATCGATAGAGCGTGTTAATCGTCACGTCCTGGCCGCCGCGCAAGACTTGAAGCAACCAGTGACCCAAAATCGGAACGGACGCGACGATGTTCGTTCCAACTGTGGTCGCGAAATACGCTAGCTTGTTCCAGGGCAAAAGATATCCGGAGAAACCGAATCCGAGCGTTAGGAGGAACAGCAAATAACCGGAAACCCACGTCATCTCGCGCGGTGGCCGGTACGCTTTTAACATCATTGTGCTGAACATGTGAAGTGTCAGCGAGATGATCATCAAATGCGCGCTCCAACTGTGCATCGAGCGGATTAGCCAGCCGAACGGAACTTTCGTTGTTAGAAATCGAATACTTTCGTACGCGGTCGCTTCGCCCGGTTGGAAATACATCAACAGCAAAACACCGGTGATCACCTGAACCACGAAAAAGAACATCGTGATCCCGCCGAGATAGTACCAGCCCATCCAGTGGGTTCCAATCGGCACTTCCTTGTGCCTCAGAAATTCGAACAGTGGCGTTAATTTATAACGACGATCGAGCCACCCTCGTAACGCTCTGCGATTTTCGAAGGTATCTATATCATGTCCTTTCTTCGGAAATAACGATGCCGCCGTCAGGCTGACGTTGGGCGAGGTACTTGGTTAATGGTTTGGGCGGCGGCCCCGACAACACGCGGCCGTTCATGTCGAATCGTCCGTCATGGCATGGGCACCAAATCACCGATTGCCCCGGCAGATAGGTAACGGTACAACCCTCGTGCGAGCATTTTGCGCTGAAAGCGAAGACCTCATCTTGCGACTGCAAAACGATCACGCGCTGACCACTAACCGGCACAATCACGAATTTGTTTTGTTCGAGCTTGGCAGTTTCGTCGCGCGTCAGATGCGTTGGGCCGGTCGGACCAGTCTGCGGCAACGGTTTAAGATAACGAATGATGGGATAGGCAACGCTGACTAGCCAGCCGAGCGCGCTCGCGCCGAGAACCATGTCGAGAAAATGGCGACGCGAGGTCTTCGAATCGGAAGCTGCGGTTTGCTCCATTCTCGATCGCCAAAAATTCTATCGAGTCGCCCTCATCCGTTCAAGCAGCACTTGTGGCCGGCAATTCTTCATCGCGAGTGTCGCTTGTTGCGTTGAAACTTCTCCAGTTCTCCAACGGCATGCTCGCGATCGTGATTAACGCGAGCTGACTGATCATAAAACCAAGTAGCCAGGGAAATGCTTTTTGCATAAA
>Ga0310914_10000058_pt1 | contig 52046 bp, 49 predicted proteins | sample GREbulkMGAN108_FD_203450 | JGI IMG/M metagenome (GOLD analysis project Ga0310914, IMG submission 203450) | Lab enrichment of tropical soil microbial communities from Luquillo Experimental Forest, Puerto Rico - GRE.bulkMG.AN108 | ecosystem: Environmental > Terrestrial > Soil > Tropical forest >... | reverse complement strand
TTAATGGTGTAGCCAGCGGTCGCGAATGATGGACCGGGAGGGTGCAATCTGATAACCCGTGCGCGATGACGCTGACGCTCTACAACACGCTGACCCGGCGCAAGGAGGTGTTCGAACCGCTCGATCCAATGCGGGTGCGCCTCTATGTCTGCGGTCCGACCGTCTACGACCGCGCCCATATCGGCAATGCGCGCTGCTTTGTCGTGTTCGACGTGCTTTATCGGCTGCTGCGGGATATTTACGGCCGTGATCACGTGCGCTATGCACGTAACCTCACCGACATCGACGACAGGATCAATGCCGCTGCCCGCAAGAACGGTGAGCCGATCGCCGCGTTGACGGCGCGCACGACCGCCGCCTTTCACGAGGACATGGCGGCGCTCGGCAACCTGCCGCCCGATATCGAACCGCGCGCCACCGAGCATATCCCGCAGATGATCGCGATGATCGAGCGGTTGATCGCGAGCGGGCATGCCTATGTCGCCGAGGGTCATGTGTTGTTCTCGGTCGCCTCCGACCGCCATTACGGGATGCTGTCGCGACGCAGCCGCGATGAGATGATCGCCGGCGCACGTGTAGAGGTCGCACCCTACAAACGCGACCCCGCCGATTTCGTGCTATGGAAGCCTTCGGATACAGATCTGCCCGGTTGGGATAGCCCCTGGGGGCGTGGGCGGCCGGGCTGGCACATCGAGTGCTCGGCGATGAGCGAAGCCCATTTGGGGGAGACCTTCGATATCCACGCCGGCGGTCTCGACCTAATCTTCCCGCATCACGAGAACGAGATCGCGCAGAGCGAGTGCGCCCATGCCGGCCGTCAGTTCGTCCGATATTGGATGCATAACGAGTTCCTGACCGACGCCGGCGACAAGATGTCGAAATCGCTCGGTAATATCCGCACGACCGGTGAACTGCTCGACGAGGCGCCGGGTGAGGCGATCCGCCTGGCGCTGCTGACCGCGCATTACCGCGACCCGCTCGATTGGACAAACGACAGGTTGCGGCGGGCGCGGCAGAGCCTCGACCGCTTTTACCGTGCTCTTACCTTGCCGCGCGACACGGTCTTCGAGCGGTTCGGCGAGGCGGCCGAGGCGCTGCGGCCGGTCCGCGAGGCGCTCGAGGACGATCTCAACACGCCGCTCGCCTTGACCCATCTCCATGAGCTCGCCGGCGCGATCAACCGGACCAGTTCTGATGCCGAGCGCTCCGCTCTGCAGCGGGCGCTCGAAGCCGGCGGTCAGCTGATGGGGTTGCTCGGGCAGTCGCCGCTCGACTGGCTGCAAGGCAGCGCTAAGGCAGACGCCGACCGGATCGAGCAGCGCATTGCCGAGCGGGCGGCATTTCGGCGGCAGCGGCGCTTTCGCGAGGCCGACCACATTCGCGCCGAACTCGGCGCCGAGGGCGTCCTGCTCGAAGACCGGCCGGACGGTACGACCACCTGGTGGCAAAAGGACTAAAGATGGCGGGAACCGATCATCGCCGCCAGGCGGTGACTGGGGGTCCCGCGATCATCCTGGTGGAGCCCCAGCTCGGTGAGAATATCGGCACCGCGGCGCGGGCGATGATGAATTGCGGCCTCGACGACCTGCGCCTCGTGCGCCCGCGTGACGGCTGGCCCTCCGACAAGGCGGTCGGCGCGGCGAGCGGCGCCGACGCGGTGCTCGCGAAAGCACGGCTTTGCCCCACAATTCCCGCGGCAATCGCCGACCTCATCCACGTCTATGCGACAACCGTGCGCGACCGCGGCATGGTCCGGCGTGTAGTGACACCTCGTCGCGCGGCCGAGGAGATGCGAGCCTGGCTCGCGGCGGACGAGCCCTGCGGCGTCCTGTTCGGACCGGAGCGGACGGGCCTCGTCAACGACGATGTGGCGCTCGCCGACACGGTGCTGACGGTGCCGCTCAACCCCGCCTTTTCGTCGCTCAACCTCGCGCAGGCGGTGCTGATCGTCGGTTATGAGTGGTTCACAGCGGGCACGGTGACTTCGCGCGAAATTCTGCGCCGCGGCGGCGGCCGGCCGGCGGTCAAGGAAGAACTGCTCAATTTCTTCGCCCATTTGGAAGAAGCGCTGATCCGCAGCGGCTTCCTGCGCCATCCGGAAAGCCGCCCGCATATGATCCGCCATCTGCGCAGCCTGTTTCAGCGCGCGCAATGCACCGAGCAGGAGCTGCGCACCTTGCACGGGGTCATTACATCCTTCGCCGGCCTCCGGCAACGCAAGGAACAACTAAAGGAGGGACTCGAACATGCCGAACCTGAGCTATGAAACTGCGTTGATCGTCGGCGCTGGCAGCGGCTTGAGCGCGTCGCTGGCTCGTTTGTTCGCCCGCGAGGGGCTTCGAGTGGCGCTCGCCGCACGCAACTCGGAGAAGCTCGCCTCATTGTGCGCCGCGACCGGCGCCCGGGCCTTCGCTTGCAATGCTGTCGAGCCGGATCAGGTGGCGCGGCTGTTTTCTGACGTCGAGGGGGCGCTCGGCGCGCCCGATGTTGTCGTCTACAATGCCAGCGGGCGGGCTCGCGGCCCGCTGGTCGAGCTGGTCCCGGCCGAGGTCGAGCGCGCGATCATGGTCAGCGCGTTCGGCGGCTTTCTCGTCGCTCGCGAGGCGGCAGCCCGGATGCTGCCCAAAGGGCGCGGCGCGATCCTGTTCACCGGCGCTTCGGCGAGCGTGAAAGGGTATCCGCAGTCGTCGTCATTTGCGATGGGCAAGTTTGCGCTGCGCGGCCTCGCGCAGAGCATCGCGCGCGAGCTCGCGCCGCAGGGCATCCATGTCGGTCACTTCGTCATCGACGGGGCGATCCGCAATCCCGGGCGCGTCGAGCCGCCGGACCGCCCCGACAGCACGCTCGACCCCGACGCGATCGCTGCCTCCTATCTGCATGTGCTGCGGCAGCCACGCTCGGCCTGGACCTGGGAAGTCGAGCTGCGGCCGTGGGTGGAGCGGTTTTGACCTAATTTTGCGCTGGCCGGATCTATCCCCTCACCCCGCTTGCACTGCGCTGCACATTGAGCGTCATTCCGGGGGCCGAGTGAAGCGAGGCAGCCCGGAACTTACGAACACAGCCTCTGGAAAATGGGTTCCGGGCTCGCCGCTGCGCGGCGCCCCGGAATGACGGGCGTGGATGCGTTCTGTCAGGATTGCTCGACTGGGGACCCAGGACACCAAGCTTCCATGGCCGGCACGGCGCTGAGGATATGGAGCGCGGTTGCGCTGCTGATGGTGTTCGTCTCAGTGCCGTTGTTCTCGACGGTACTGCCGCCACTGTTCGACTATCCCAATCATTTGGCGCGCATGCATCTGCTGGCAGAAGGCGGTAATGCCTTTTACGAGGTGCACTGGGCGGCTCTTCCCAATCTCGCGCAAGACCTGATCGTGCCGCCCCTTGCGAGGGTGCTGCCGCTCGAGTTTGCCTCAGGATTGTTCCTGGCGATGATTTTCGCTGTGATTGCCGGCGGCACGGTTTGGCTGAACCGCGTTGCGACTGGCGCCTGGCGGCTTTGGCCGCTGCTGTGTTTCCTGCTGCTCTACAACCGGGTCTTTCTTTGGGGCTTTGTCAATTACTTGTTCGGGGTCGGTATTGCGCTGGCCGGAACCGCATTGTGGCTGGCTCTCGAAAGAGCACGGTGGTGGCTGAGAATGACCGCGTCCTCGATCGTAGGGCTCGCCTGCTACTTCAGTCACATCGCCGCCGTCGGCTTTTATGCATTGGTGATTCTGGGCGTCGAGCTACTGCCCGCTTTCGGCGAGCTGCGCACCCGCAAGTGGCCAGCGCTCGGCCGCAGGATTGCGATTGCGGGATCGCAGTTCGTTGTCCCCGTGGCGCTGATCCTCGGCTATTGGCGCCCGACCACCGCCGGCACGATCAGCTATGCCGCCCTCTGGCGCAAAGCCGATCTCCCGTTCAGCGTGTTCGACAATTATAATCGCGCCCTCGATATAGCCTCTTTCGCGCTGTTGTTGGGTCTGCTCGGTTGGCTCTGCTGGATGCGATCGCTGCGGCTGACGCCTCGGCTGGCGTGGAGCGTCTGCCTCGTCTTTGCGGTCTATTTGTTGCTGCCGAGCCAAATCTATGGCGGCTCGGGAACCGATCACCGCTTGCCGGTAGCGCTTTTTCTGCTGCTGATCGGCGCGAGTGCCCCTCGCTTCCCAAATCGCCGCGCAGCCGTCACCGTCGCCGTCGTCGCGGCATTGCTCCTGGTCACTCGTCTGGCGGTCATCGAGCATGTCTGGCGTCAGGCCGATGCGGTCTATTCCGCCGATCTCGCCGGCATCGACGCGCTGCCTCGCGGCGCCAAGCTTGCGGTCGCGATGCCGTCCGGCCTTACCCACGTGGCGGCGATCCCCGAAGCGCATCTCCCGGCCCTGGCGGTTGCGCGGCGTGAAGCCTTTGTGCCGACCCTCTTCGCCGATCCACGTCAGCAGCCGATGGAGCTGAGACCGCCATACGCGGAGTTGGCGGAAGCGACGCCTCCGACACGCCTGTGGGCCGCGCTTGTCGACGGCGACATCGGCGAACGGCAGCGAATATTGCCGACGCTCGCCCATTACGATTTTGTCGTGTTCGTCGATAAACGCCCGGTTCACGTGCCGCCAATCCGATGTCTCGGCCCGATCTTCGAACGGCCGAGTTTTCAAATCTTTGCCGTCCTCCACGACGCGGGCTGCGCGAACAGCTGACTGTTACGGTGTACGGCAGAGCGGGCCCCATGCCAGGATATGTTGCCATCGTTGCTTAGCCGTATTGGCAGGATAGGGCCAGGCTGCCAGAACATGCCATCCATTGGGACCATAGCGAAGCAGGACGGCCTCGGAGGACGGCAGTTCCTGCGATCCTTCAGGCGTGCAGGATATCAGGGCTAGCGCATAGCCAAGTCGAGCCACGTCGTCGAGCGTCGCCGAATCTGCCGTATTACGGCGCAGCAGATCAAGCCGCAGACGGCGCGGCGGCGTGTCGGCGAGCACGCCCGCCATCATCGTGGCGACGCTGTCGTTGTCGCCCGGCAGCAGCAATGCCAGACGATCACCATCTTTTAAGTAACCAGAAAGCTTCTTAGCGAGATCCCAGACCAGGGGCTGCGGCATATCGAGATCAAACCGCAGTCGTTTTACAAAAGCGATCGGCGCCAAGGTGGCAAATACCAACACGGCGGCACTGGCCAGCCGGAACCGCTCGCGCCGCAGCCAGGCTGCCACACCCAGGTCGCGGGCGGCGAGCGCGAGAGCGAGAACGAGCACCAGCGAGAGATGGGTATTGTAGCGAAAATAGGAGTGCGCCTCGAGGCTCATCTCGGTTGGAAAAGCTGCTATGTAGGTCAGGAAAATAAACATGTTGTAGAGTGCGAATAGTACCGCGTTGAACATCAGGAGCCGCGTCGTCGGTGTCCAACCCTGCCGCAACAACAACAGCGGCAGCATCAGCAGCGCGATCGCGACGCAGGCAAAATAGGTCGGCTTGCCGTAGATGACATGGGCTGCGCTCGCACCGGTCGCCCAAAGACTGGTCCAGTGCCACTCAGCAAAACGCAGCGGAGTCAATTCCGGCATACCGGCGCGAGCCACATGATGGCGCCAGATCGCATAGAGGCAGATGGCTGGCAGCAGTGCCAATGCAATAACCCGCGGCGCCGCCAGCCGCGGCACGCTGCGTTCGGCCCACGCACTGATCAGCGCGGCGCCGGCGAGCGCCGCGACGAGCCCGAACCCGGTTTGCTTGATATTGACGATAGCCGCCAGCACCAGGGCTAGCGGCCAGAGCTGCGCCGGCCGGTCGCGGGCCGCCAGCTCGCCTTGCGCGACAATAAAACGCCAAGCCGCGAGAGCCGCCATTGCGGCCATTGACGCCTCGCCATAGGCCGCAAAGTGAATGCGGGGCACAAAGCCGGGGTTGAGCAGAGTCGTCAGCAGGAGGCAAACCGCTAATAGTCCCCAGGCCGGCGGCGCTGTTGCCGGCGACAGCGGCTGACGGCCGAGCGCGCGCGCGATCGCAAGCGCGGCGACCAGCTGAAGCAGCACATTGATGAGCGACATGCCCGAGGCTGGGTAGTCCGGTTCGATCAACGAACCAAGGAAGCTCAAAAACTGCGTGTTGTAAGGGGCGGCCGGCAGTAGCGATGAGCTCGGCGGCATGAGTGCCGTGGGGAGGCGGCCATAATCGATCAAGTAGAAGGCATTGGGCAGCAGGTTGAGGAAGGTGTCCGGCTGCGACGGCCTGACCGGCGCCATGACCACCCACAGCGGCAGCGAGACGACGAGCATGCGGCCCAGCGTTTCCCAGGCCCCAGCGCTCGGCCGCAGCCCGGGGAGCAAAAATACGCCAAGAGTCGCGAAGGCAAATCCAATCGCCGGGATCCGCAAGCTCAAGGGGAGGAAAACCCCCCAGCCGGTCAGCAAGAGACATAATGCCCCCCAGCCGGCAGCTATTTGGACTTCCGGAGCGATGCGGTTGCCGGTCAACCCGGACCCGGCGAGAAAAAGCACCGCACCGATCGCCCAGGTCACCAAAAGCGCGAGCAAGTCGGATAGGTGCGGAAAGTACGAACTCACGCTGCCGTCCACGGGGTCAACCGGCAGCAGCCGTGACCATCGCCATGCAAGCGGCGAAAACACCCTCGACCGGCAGATCGGCCAGATCGGGTTGCACCAACACTCGGACGCGCTTGCCGCGTGGCGCGCATAGCCGCGGATCGGACGCCCGCGAGAACAAGACGACTACCGGGTTGCCACCGGCTGCGGCGACATGCGTCGCGCCGGTATCGTTGCCGACCGTCAGGGCTGCCGCTCGAGCGAGCGCGGCGAGCGCTGCCACGTCCGTCTCCCCGATGAGATTGACCGCCTCTGGGCAGATCTCGCAAATCGTCCCGGCGAGATCTTTCTCGCCATGAACGCCCACCAGGACAGGCAAATAACCGATGTCTCTCAGGCGCGCCGCCAGCTCGCCATAATGGTCTGCTGACCAGCGTTTCGGCAGGTGGCGTGGCGATGAACCGGGGATCAGCATGGCAAAGAACCTGCCCCCGACAGCCGCGGGCAAAGATCCGGTCGTCGGCAGCCAAGGCACGCCCGAGACTGGATAGATGCCGGCCATCAGCAATTGCTCGGCCTGCCGGTCCATCGTGTGCTGCCGGTCTCGTTCGCGGTTGGCGTGGGGGTGAGTGCATCGCCACGCGATCCCCGACCATTCCGGCATTCGCCCCGTCCAAAGCAGCCACGCATAGATGCCGGACCGGTCGGAGGTCTGCAAATCGTAGACCCGGTCGAACCGTCCGCGCCGCAACTTCCGGCGGAGCGCCAGCCAACCCTCGAGATCGAGCGCCTTCGGACGATCATCAATCAAGATGTCGTCAAACAGCCGCGTCTGGGCCGCCAGCTCGGCATAGCGAGGTGTCGTCAGCAGCGTGATCCGATCATCCGCGTGATGCCGGCGGATTGCCGGCATCGGGCCAAGCGCCTGGATGAAATCACCGAGAGCCCCGAGCTTGATGATCAGAATCTCCTGGGGCGAGCGTGCAGCAGGCTTGGGAGCGGGGCGCAGCCGGGCGAGCGCGTCGAGATCCACCTCGCCCGCCAAATCTTCGAAGGCTCGAAAAACCGCAGCATGCCGAGCGATGTCTTTCGCCCCGATGCTGGACAGCAGAGCTTCGACGAGGCGCCGTGCTGCAGCGACGGCGGGAGCGAGGTGGCACGCTTCGATGAGTTCGCGCGCGGCGAAGAGCTGGCTCGTCGATACGCCGAGTCGCCCGCCAGCTCGCCAGCGAATGATTGGTTGGCCCGCCAAATGGGCGAGACAGAGCCCGATCTCCCCTTTGAATCTCCGAAGCAACCGATGAATGTCACAAGCGATAACATAGCGGCGATCCCGAACATGCCGCGCCTCGTTCCAGGCGAAGAACGCTCTGAGCGGCGTAGCCTTTGGAAAGGCGCAGGCGTCGAGTCGGGGCGGTAACGAGATGGTGATCGATCGAGCACCGCACAGCCAAATCGGAACCGCTGCCGTCGCGTCGTCAGCGATGGGCTTCGAGCCTGACATCACTCTTTTCTAAACCGCTTTTGTCGCGGTAGGGGATTCCGGATTGCCGCAGCAACCCGGTTCACTTCTCGATTACCAAGAAGAGTGCCGATCTGCCGTCTCAAGCCGACCGGCAGCCAGTGAGCGTTCATCAGCCAGACGGCGCCAGCCGAGCCGTGCCGTGCCAGAGTGTGGCTCGCGCCAGGTCTTCTGAAATCGGACGTCGCTGGCCCTGTCAGCGGTTTTTTCATGGTACTGCGCGAAGTTGTGAACGCCGGGGCTGCTCGGTTGTCGGAACAAAGATCCTGATCGACTTTCCGGCACCCTCGCCGCGGCCGTTACCGGTAACGGGGCTGCCCTATCGGTTTCGCGGAAGAGGTTAGGGCGGCGGCAAGCTGGAATGGTTTACCGTGCTCGAGCATTTGGCGCTGCTCGCCGAAAAGGCGAGCAGTCATTACATCTCGTCGAAATTCGTTCTTTTTTGCCTCGTCGGCGCGAGTGGCGTGGTCATCCATCTTGGGGTACTCCGAGTTCTGCTGGTTCTCGTTGGTGCCGGATTTGTCGGCGCTCAATCGGTGGCGGCGGTGGTGGCGATGGTGTGGAATTACTTCCTCAACAACAGGCTGACTTATCGAGAATACCGGCTCGTCGGGTGGAAGGCACTGCGGGGCCTTGTCTCGTTCGTGGCAATATGCAGCCTTGGCGCTGTGGTAAATATTCTGGCTGCGCGCGATCTCTATACCTTAACTGGCATGTGGCTGCTTGCTGGAACAGGCGGAGCGCTGGTCGGGTCGCTGATCAATTATGCACTTACCTCGATGTTTACCTGGGACGTCGGTTCTCGTGAGCTGACGCAGATGGCTCTTTCGGAGGGGTGCCCGATTAGGGCATCGTGGCGCTTTCCGGGGAGCGATCGAGACCGCGATGTTCGAAGCCGAGGCTTGCTGGCTCCGCCGCGCGCTCGAAGCGTTTCCCCCCGAGCGGCTGTCGCCGCTGCTCAACCTCGGCAGCAGTTCGGCGGTGGTGCGCAAGGCCATACAGCCATGGATCGACGCCGAGGTGTTTTGTCCGTTGCGCGGCCGCGGGGTGGAGACTCTGCATGTCGACATGCGCGAACTACCCGGCGTCGATGTCCGGGCGGATCTGACTGATGCCTCAGATGTCGAGCGGCTGAGTGCGCTTCGGCCAAACGCGCTGCTTTGCTGCAATCTGCTCGAGCACGTGCTCGAGCCAAAGCAGCTGGCACGCCACTGCCTCGACCTCCTGCCGAGGGGTGGGCTCGTCTTCGTGACAGTGCCGTTCAGCTACCCCTACCACCGCGATCCGATCGATACGCTGTATCGGCCGAGCCCCGCCGAGCTCAGCGAACTCTTTGAGAGCGCGAGGATGCTCGACGCCACGATACTCGGAGCCGGGGTGTCCTATCGCGATGCGATCCGGGAGCGGCCGTGGATTCTGCTGCGGCATGTCTGGCGCTTCCCCGTGCCATTCCTGTCATTCGAAAGATGGAAGCGCTCGATGGCGCGGCTCTATTGGCTCGTCGCCGAGTATCGGATTTCCTGCGCAGTATTCGAAAAAACTTAGAGCTTAACGCGAAAGTGAGTTCTGCTTTCGCCACCGATCATCGTCACCCCGCGAAAGAGGCTGTCAGGAAATCGACGATTGGCCGGATCAGCATTGCGCGTCCTTCGAGACGGCCGTGGAGCTGTCCCCGGGCCGCGCGCAGCGCCGACCCGTGGGCGGCCTCCTCAGGATGAGGAAATTTTCTCAATGCCATCGAAAAATACCCGGCGCAGATCGACCTGTCGTTCAAACACGGCCACGAAATCGCGTTGCACGGCTATCTGCACGAGCGGTCGAACGAGATCGACAAAGACGATGAGGGTTCGACACCTGCGCCGACGTGCTCGAGGCCAAGAGGCATCGGCTCACGATCGCTTCGCGGCTTGTGCCCGCTTGATTGCCTGCACCACCGCTGGGCGGTGGCTCTCGGCCGCCCAGCCGGCGGCGTCGCGCCCGGTAAAATCGGTCTTGGTGACGCTGGCGCCCTTCGCGAGCAGCGCCTGGACGATTTCGATATTGCCGCGGCTGGCGGCAATCATCAGCGGCGTCATGCCGTTCTTGTTCTCCGCATCGACCGGCGCTCCTACATCGAGGAGGAGCTGCGCCGCGTCCACCTGGTTGCGATCAGCCGCCAGATGCATCGGCGTATTGCCGAGCTTGTCCTTCGCGTCGAGCTTGGCCTTCGCCTTGACCAGAATCGCGATGATCGTGAGATTGCCGTTCATCGCGCCGTAATGCATGGCGGTGCGCGACTCTTCGTCGGTTTGGTTTGGATTGCTGTCGTTGGCGACGAGCAACCTGACCTGGGCGGCATCGCCCTGCCGCGCCGCCCGGGCCACGTTGTCATAGTAGGTGGTGAAGGGGTTGATTTGGGCGTTACAGACCAGACTGGCCGAAACGGTGGGTATCGCGGCGAAGACGACTATCGAAACCAAGCGCGTGTTCATTACACCATCTTTAATTCGAGGAAGGCCGAGCCGGCGAGCCAGTCAAGCGCCGCTTCCACCGTCTCGACCGCCTCGCCCGGCTGGATCGGCGGTCGCCGCACCATGATCACCGGAATGTCGAATTCGCGCGCAGCGATGAGCTTGGCTTCAGTTGCGGCACCCCCGCTCGCTTTGCAAACTAGCACATCGATCGCATGGCGCTCTATCAGGTTGCGCTCTTCGACCAGCGCGAACGGCCCGCGTCCGACAACGACTTCGTAAGAGTGCAGCGGCAGCGGCCAACGGGGCGGATCGACGAGGCGAACGAGAAAGCGGACCCCGGCCGCCGCGCTGAAGCACGTAATCTCACTGGCGCCAACGGTAAGCCAGGCGCGTTGCCCGATACGCGGGACGACGGCAGCCGCCGCACGCATGTCGTCAACCTCGATCCAGCGATCGAGTGTATGACGCTGCCAAGGGGGCCGCAACAGCATCAATCGCGGCACGTTTGCGGCCGCACAGGCCAGCCGCGCCTCGGCCGAGATCCGCGTGGCGAACGGATGGGTGGCATCGATCACCCGGCCAACGGCATATTCGGTGAGGTAGGCGGCCAAGCCCGCCGGGCCGCCGAAGCCGCCGGTGCGGATTTGACCCGGAAGCGGGGCCGGCCGCTCGGTTCGGCCGGCAAGGGACGTCGTGACTTGAAGCTTATCGCCAAACCGGGCCAGGGCACCGCGTGCGAGCGCTGCCGCCTCGGCCGTACCCCCGAGGATCAAAAGCCGGCCAGCGGTCATTCGCCGACCCGCACCATGATTTCCGCCTGGCGATCGACGATTGCCACTTCGACAGCGATCTCACCGCTGATTGTCGCCAGCGCCACCTCGCGTGCCCGCGCCGCCACGACGCGCGCAAGTGCTTTCCGCTTGGCGCCGGCGCGGGTGAGGATTTCGCCGGCGCCGGCGGCAGATCGCGCGGCATCGACGACTGCAGCGTCGGCGCCGAGTTCCGCCAGCATCCGGGCCAATGCCTGGGTATCGACGCGGCTGCGCGCCGAATGCAAATCGAGATGTCCGGCGGCGAGCTTGGCAACTTTGGCAAAACCCCCGGCGATCGTCAGGCGCGGGACCGGATGGCGGCGCAAATATTTCAAGGTGGCGCCGGCGAAGTCACCCATGTCGATCAAGGCATGATCGGGGAGATCGTAAAGGCGTTGCACGGCACGCTCGGACGTAGCGCCGGTGGCGGCGGCGATTCGCTCGAGCCCGGCGGCGCGCGCAACATCGATCCCGCGATGGATCGAATGGATCCAGGAAGCGCAGGAGTAGGGGATGACGATGCCGGTCGTGCCGAGGATCGAGAGCCCTCCGATGATCCCCAGTCGAGCATTCATCGTCTTTTCGGCGAGGCGTTTACCGCCCGGGATCGAGATCGTGACCGTGACATCGGGAGGCGGCGCGCCGTTCTTTGCCGCCACCTCGATCAGCATATCACGGATCATCGCACGCGGCGCCGGATTGATCGCCGGCTCGCCGACGGCCAGCGAAAGGCCGATGCGGGTCACTGTGCCGACGCCTTCACCGGCCGCGAAGCCGATGCCCGAACCTGGGGCCGCCCATGCGGCTTCAGCGATGATCAGCGCGCCGTGCGTGACATCGGGATCGTCACCTGCGTCTTTGATGATGCCGGCGCAGGCGCGGGCCTCTTCTCGCTCCGCGAACGCCAACGGAAAGCTCGCGGTGCCGCCGCGCGCCAGCCGGATCGACACCGGATCGGGAAAGCGTCCGGTCAGCATAGCAGTGAACGCCGCCCGCGCCGCCGCAGCAGCGCAAGCGCCGGTGGTCCACCCTCGCCGCAGCGCTGTCCCCGCCTCCCGCGCCATGCGCTGATCTTAGCAAAAACGTCCGGCGTGACTACCTTTTGGCCTTCAATGCTCGGCTCATCGCCTCAGAGATCGCTTTGATCGACAGCGCGCTTCTCGGTCTGCCGGAGTTCGCAAAGGGCAGCGTCTGGCTCGTCGGGGCTGGCCCGGGCGACCCGGGGCTGCTGTCCGCATTGGCGCTCCATGCGCTCGCGCGCGCCGATGCCGTCGTCTACGATGCGCTGGTCGATCCGCGCACTCTCCGCCTCGCCCAGCCTCAGGCGACCCTCGACTACGAGGGCAAGCGTGGCGGCCGTCCTTCGCCGAGCCAACCGGACATCTCGGCACGGTTGATTAAGTTGGCTCGCGACGGCAACCGGGTTCTGCGCCTCAAGGGTGGGGATCCCTGTGTCTTCGGGCGCGGTGGCGAGGAGGCCTTGGCTCTCGCCGCTGCCGGCGTCCCGTTTCGGATAGTCCCGGGTATCACCGCTGGTATCGGCGGGCTCGCTTATGCCGGCATACCCCTCACCCATCGCGAGACCAATTCCGCGGTTACATTCCTTACCGGACACAATAGCGATGGCGAGATGTCCGAGGGGCTCGACTGGGTTGCGATCGCCCGCGGTGCCCCCGTGCTCGTCGTCTACATGGCGTCGAGGCATTTGCGGCAGATCGCCGGGCGGCTGCTGAGCTGCGGCCGGGGGCCCGATGAGCCGATCGCGATCATCAGCAAAGCGACAACACCCGAGCAGTCAGTGACCGTGTCGACCCTCGGAGGCGTTGCGTGCTCTGCGCCGCCTGTTCAGGCTCCGGCGATAGTCGTCATTGGCGAGGTCGTGCGGCTCCACGCCGCGCTCGATTGGACCAGTGGTCTGCCGTGACCGGGGGTGGATTGATTTTGTCTGCGCCGGCCTCGGGAGCCGGCAAGACTTTGATCACCGCCGGCTTGACCCGGCACTTGTGCCGGCGGGGGTTCAGGGTCGCCACGGCAAAGGCCGGCCCGGATTTTATCGATCCGACCTTTCATGCTGCCGCCACGGGCCGGCCTTCGCTCAACCTGGATGTCTGGGGAATGCGGCCGGCGACCCTCACAGGGCTCGTCGCCGAACTCGAGGACCGCACCGATATCGTCCTTTGCGAAGGCGTCATGGGATTGTTCGACGGGACGGGCGCCGAGGGCGAAGCCGGATCGACCGCCGAACTCGCACGCCTCACCGGCTGGCCGATCGTACTGATTGTCGATACGCGCGGGCAGGGGGCTTCGGTCGCTGCGTTGGTGCGCGGCTTTGCGACACACCAGGCCCGGCTGCCGCTCGTTGGGGTGATCTTCAACCGAGTGGCAAGCGACCGCCACCACTCCCTCCTTGCCGGCGCGGTGGCCCGACATGCGCCGTCTGTTGTTTGCCTCGGTACACTGCCCTCCGATCCGGCATTTGCTCTTCGGTCTCGTCATCTCGGCCTCGTGCCCGCCGGCGAAGTCGAGATGGCAGACAGCGTCATCGACCGCTGCGCCAGCCAGATCGGTGCAGGCATCCATGTGGACCGGGTTCTGGGCCTGGCGCGCAGGTCGGTCCTGCGCGCTACGGGCGCAGCCGCGCCGCTGCCGGTTTTGGGTTGGCGGATTGCCGTCGCGCGCGACGAGGCGTTCTGCTTCGCCTACCCCGCTGTGCTGCAGGGTTGGCGCCGTCAAGGCGCCGAGCTCACGTTCTTCTCGCCGCTTGCCGATGAGGCGCCCGATGGCGCTGCGGATGCGGTCTACCTCCCCGGCGGCTATCCGGAGCTTTGGGCGGACCGGCTCGCGTCCGCGGAAAAGTTTGGAGCCGGCCTCCGCAAAGCCGCAGCTGATGGGAAGACCATCTACGGCGAGTGCGGCGGCTATATGGTTCTCGGCCGGGCTCTGATCGACGGCGAAGGAGTCCGGCATCAGATGGCCGGTCTATTGCCGCTGGTCGCGAGCTTTGCCCAACCACGCCCGTATCTCGGCTACCGCTGCGTGAGCTTTTGCGAGGATGGACCATTCGGACCGTCGGGGTCCCGTTTTCGCGGCCACGAGTTTCACTACGCGGCGGTTGTCGAAGAAGATACCGAAGTCCCGCTCCTGTCGGCGCGCGATGCGGCAGGAACCGATCTCGGCGCCTGCGGCTCGCGGCGCGGATCGGTCTCCGGCTCGTTCATCCACCTGATCGATCGCTGCGATGAGTGAGAATTTGGTCCATACTGCGGGATAAACCTGCCGAGGGAGGAGGTTATGGGAGAATTTCCGCAAATCGATCAGGTGTTGCGGGCTGCGATCGATCGGGGCGACATGCCAGGGGTTGTCGCGATGGCGGCAACAGCCGCGGGTCCGGCCTACCAGGGCGCCTTTGGCAGGCGCGTGTTGTCCGGCGCCGAGATGACCGCCGATACCGTATTCTGGATCGCTTCGATGACCAAGGCGATCACATCAGCGGCGGCGATGCAGCTGGTTGAGCAAGACAGGCTCGCGCTCGACGGCCCGATCGCGAGTGTGCTGCCCGAGCTCGCCTCGCCGCAAGTGCTCGAAGGCTTCGATGCCGCTGGCGAGCCGAGATTGCGGCCGGCGCGACGGCACATCACCTTGCGCCATCTGATCACCCACACAGCCGGCTTCGCTTACGACATCTGGAGCCCGGAGATCGGCCGTTACATGGAAAAAAGGGGCATTCCCGGCGTCATCTCGTGCGAGAACGCCGCGTTGGCCCTGCCCCTGACCTTCGATCCCGGCGACGAATGGGATTACGGCATCAACATTGACTGGGTCGGCAAGGCGGTGGAGAGGGTCAGCGGCCAGGTCCTCGGTGAGTATTTCGCCGAACATCTGTTCGGCCCGATCGGCATGAACGATACCGGCTTCAAGCTGACCCCGGAGCACCGCGCGCGGCTGGCCGGCATGCATGCGCGTGCACCGGACGGAACGCTGGCGCCGATCCCGTTTGAGCTGCCGCAGGAACCGGAGTTCCAGATGGGCGGCGGCGGGCTCTACGGTACCGCGGCAGATTACCTCGCCTTTCAACGCTTATTCCTGAACGCCGGCCGCGCCGACGGCCGGCAGGTGTTGAGCCCGCAGACTGTCAGCCTGATGTCGGAGAACGCGATTGGCGATCTCAACGTGCGGCCGCTCAAAACCGTGGTGCCGGCCTATTCGAACGACGCGGAGTTCTTCCCCGGGACGGTCAAGAAATGGGGGCTCGGTTTTATGATCTCGACCGCCCAGGTGCCGGGTGGGCGCAGCCCCGGCAGCCTCACCTGGGCGGGGTTGGGCAACACCTATTTCTGGATCGACCCGGCAAAGGAAATTGCCGGCGTCATCCTGATGCAGCTGATCCCGTTTGCCGATCCCAAGGCTCTGGCCCTGTTCGACAACTTCGAGAAGGCGGTCTGTGCGGCATTGGTTTAGTCGAAGAAGCGATTCGGGAAATTGGTAATAGGGTATCGCTAACCGTCGAATCATCCCTAAGCTTTCTTGGGGCTTCCGTTTGCCCTTCTCGACATCGTGCTGGGCCGATAGCTTGCGGTCGTTTGCCGCGGAGGCTGAGCATTGGTTTTCGAGGATATCCGACGCCAGGTGGCGGCGCTGGATCTGGGTGCTCCAGTGTCGATACGGGTCAGCGCGAGGGCGCGGCGGATCGGATTGCGAATCGATGCCGCCGAACGCCGGGTCGAACTGGTCCTGCCGCGTGGCGTAACGGCGAGCCAGGGCTTGCGCTTTCTCGTAGCTAAGCGCGAATGGGTCGCGACCCGTTTTCGCACTCTGCATCCGCCACTACCGTTTGTTGAAGGCGCGATCGTGCCAGTGTTCGGGATCCCGCACCGCATCCGTCGCGAGTTCGACGCCGGAGCGCCGCCGGTGGCGATCGTCGACGGCGAAATCCGAGTGCGAGGAGAACCCGAGCATCTGGCGCGCCGTCTCCGCGACCATCTTGTTGCGACGGCGCGCAGGGAGTTTGCCCATCGGGCTCGTCGGCTTGCCTTTCGGATCGGGAAGAGCGTGGCGCGGGTCAGCGTGCGCGATACGAAGAGCCGATGGGGGAGCTGCTCGGGGCGAGCCAACCTTTCCTTCAGCTGGCGATTGATCTTTGCGCCCGAGTCGGTCGTCGACTATGTCGTCGCACACGAGGTTGCGCATCTCGCTGAGATGAACCACGGGCCGCGTTTTTGGCGTTTGGTGGAAAGGCTCTCACCCGGCAGCGCGGTGCCTCGCGAATGGCTCAGACGGCACCGCAATCGGCTGTTTTCCTACGGCTGATCATGCGGTTGCAACCGCATGATCAAGACAAGCAATGCGAGACCAGGCAGGCAAGCTGCGGTAGCGAGGACAAAGAACAGCGTCCAGCCGAGCTGATCAACGAGAAAGCCTCCCGAAGCCGACAGCACGTTGATGCTGATCATCGCGAGTGATGACAACAGCGCGTACTGCGTCGCCGTAAAATCTACGCTGCAGAGTCCAGAAAGGTACGCAACAAACGCGGACGAACCCATCCCGTTGGTCAGGTTTTCCGTACCGATGGTCAGGGCGAGCACGGGTAGGTCGTGGCCGACCCAGACCTGCAGCATGTACATCAAGTTCGAGGCCATTTGCAGAACGCCTGAAACGAGCAGCGCGCGGAGGACCCCGAGGCGAAGCACCAGGATCCCCCCGAAGGCCACTCCGGCTAGGGTGGCACCTACTCCATAGACCTTGGCGACGGTCGCGATCTCGACCTTGGTGAAACCCAACAGGACATAAAGCGGGCTCGACATCGTCCCAGCGATCGCCTCGCCGAACTTGTAGAGGACGGAAAAGAGCAGGATCAGGACCAGGCCGGCCGCTCCGTTCCGTCGGACCAGATCGGCAAAAGGGGCGAGAATGGCGCGGCCCAGCCATGCCACGAGGCGTTCGGCCGCGCTTTTGTCGGGGATCGGCTCGAAGCCGCCCGTTGCTGCTGGCTCTGCGGTCAGACAAACCGCTGTCATGCCGACCAACATCAAGACCGCCATCACCGTGTAAGCAAAGGTCCAACCACCAAAACTCGCTGCATAGAGCGCTCCCGCACCGGAAGCGAGCATGCCGAACCGATAGCCCCATTGCGTGGCCGCAGCACCGGCGCCCTGCTCCTCCGGCCGCAACAGCTCGATCCGGTAGGCGTCAATGACGATGTCTTGGCTCGCCGACAGAAACGCGACGACGACCGCCGCCAGCACCGTGGACCACGGGCTCGTTCCGGGGTCGGTCGCACCCAGCCAGAGTATTGCGAGCACGAGGGCCGTCTGAATCACCAAGGCCCAGCCGCGGCGCCGGCCGAGACGCGGGGTTAGCAGCGGGATGGGCAGCCGGTCGATCAGCGGTGACCATAGGAATTTGCAACTGTAGGAGAAGCGGACGAGCGTGAAGAGGCCGATTGCGGTCAGCGAGACGCCGATATCGGCGAGCCGCAACGAAAGCGTGGCCCCCGTCAGCGCGAACGGCAAGCCGCTCGAAAATCCCATCAGCAGGACCGCGACGAGCCGCGGCTCGGTATAGACCGAGAGCGACGAAAACCAGCCTGCCGCCATCCGCCGCGCCCAGTATCGGCCCCCTGCTAATCTTTCCTCCGCGTCGCGGGGGAGGACGGAGGCATCTGCAGGGTACCGTTTCAGGGTTTCTTCTCGCCGTTCTCGGCGTCCGCGGCGATCTGCATCTTAATGATCTTATCGGGATTGGTGGCGATGCCGTTACGAGCGGGATCGCCCTTCTTGATCTGGTCGATGTACTCCATACCCGAAGTCACCTTGCCCCAGATCGTGTATTTGCCGTCAAGCGACGGGGCCGAGGCGAACATGATGAAGAACTGGCTGTCGGCGCTGTTCGGATCGGAGGCTCGCGCCATCGAGACGACGCCACGCACGTGCTTCTCATCGGAGAACTCGGCCTTGAGCTTATGCCCAGAACCGCCGGTGCCGTCCCCCTTCGGGTCCCCGGTCTGGGCCATGAAGCCGTCGATGACGCGATGAAAAACGATCCCGTCATAGAAGCCTTGGCGAACAAGTCGCTTGATCTGCGCGCAGGTTTCGGGAGCGAGGTCAGGGCGCATTTCGATGACGACGCGGCCATAGGCCACGTCGAGATACAGTGTGTTTTCCAGATCCGCAGCCATCGCCTTGCCTCCCAAGATGAGCGCAGCGATGAGCCATAGAGCCTTGCTCAACGCAGCCATGATGTCTCCCCAACAGGACTAGCGGCCCGACGTTATCGGAACGGGTCGGGCGATGAAAGGCGGCTCACTCCGAGCCCTGCCCTCGGTACGACCCGCCGCTGCGGAAGCGGTCGAGATAAGTCGGCAGAATCGCCTCGACCGGGGTCGGCGCGATGCCCAAGCTGGAAAGAGTCAACGCTCCGTGAGAGACGACATTGTCGCGCTTCAGGAGCTCGACCTGATCGGGGGTGAGAGGCGGGTTTGGGAGAATCGACATGAATTTTGCCTGCAGCTCGGCGATCGGGAAGGGAAGATTGATCAGCCATCGGTGCCGACGGATATCGTGCAACAGCAATTCGAACGTTTCCCGTAAAGTATAGATTTTCGGGCCGCCGAGTTCATAAGTGCGACCGGCGGTCGCCGGATCCTCGAGACACTTGATCACCGCGTCGGCCACATCGCCGACATAGACCGGCTGAAACCGGGTTTCACCGCCTCCGATCAGCGGCAATACCGGCATGAACATCGCCATCGTGGCAAAGCGGTTGAAGAACTGATCCTCCGGACCGAACACTACCGAGGGGCGCAAGATTGTCACGGTTGGGAACGCGTCACGTAACGCCGCCTCGCCGGCCGCTTTGGTGCGCGCATAAGCGGAAGACGAGCGCGCATCTGCCCCGATCGCCGAGACGTGCACGAATCGCTCGACACCCGCGTCACGGGCGATTCGGGCGAGCAGGCCCGGCCCGGTATGGTGCACTCGTTCGAATGTTTGCGAGCCGGTCTCATGCAGAATCCCGACGCAATTGACGAGCGCACTACAGCCGGCGAGAAAGGTGGGCAGCACCACCTCGTCATCGATCGCGACGTTCAGCGGCTCGACCTGCCCAACAGCGCCCATCGGCCTCAAGAATTTCCCTTTTTCGGCATTGCGGCAGCTGACCGGAACGATGTCGCCGCGAGCGGCGAGCCGCTTGACAATATAGCGGCCGATGAATCCCGATCCGCCGAGCACTGCAGTTCGCCGACTTCTCATCCCTTGCCCCACTGTATCGGCTTGCTAGTGACCCGAATGTCTTATTCTCTTTCATCACGTAGTCGGATGGAGAGCTAATGCTGGTCCCTCGAGCTTCGCCGACCCATGAACCCTGCAACACAGGTTTCGGATTGAAACGAAAAGTCTAGCATCCCAAAATCCTCCTTGTCGCCACCATGGCCGAGCTTGACATGAACCAACCCTTTGCGATTCGGAGACCGGACGGCCGAGAGGATAATCGATTCGCGCGTTCCGGTTGACATGGAAGGAGGTCGGAATTATTTCGGCTGTCCCGGGACGCCCAGGTGGCGGAATTGGTAGACGCGCTAGATTCAGGTTCTAGTGGGCGAAAGCTCGTGGAAGTTCGAGTCTTCTCCTGGGCACCATCTCGGGACGCCGCAACCGCTACCGTTCGCTACTTTGAATGACATATCGGCTTTACCGCGGTGATCTCCCCGAAGGCATCGACTTCGGATCGGTTGTCGCCGTAGACACAGAGGCGATGGGCTTGAACCCGCATCGCGACAGATTGTGTCTCGTCCAGCTCTCGGCGGGCGACGGGGATGCGCATCTCGTGCAGTTCACGCCCGGCCAGTACGAGGCTCCGCGGTTGAAACTGGTGCTGGCCGACGCCGGCGTAACTAAGCTTTTTCATTTTGCACGCTTCGACCTCGCGATGATTTATCATCATCTCGGTGTCATGGCGCTGCCGGCCTATTGCACCAAGGTCGCGTCGCGGCTCGCGCGTACGTTCACCGACCGGCACGGCTTGCGAGATCTGTGTAAGGATCTGCTGAACATAGACTTATCCAAGCAGCAGCAGAGCTCGGATTGGGGCGCAGGAGCTCTGACCGAAGAGCAACTTCGGTATGCCGCCGCCGACGTTGTGCACCTGCACGCCTTGCGCAGCTGCCTCGACGCAATGTTGGCCCGCGAGGGTCGCGAGGAACTAGCGCAGGCCTGCTTCGAATTCCTGCCGCATCGTGTCTTGCTTGATCTCGAGGGGTGGGCGGAGCAAGACATCTTTGCACATTAGGGGTATTGGGTCGGGGGCGCGGGTCTTGGCCGACTTGCGAATTGAAAAGGGCAGCCGAGCCCGATGAGCGTGCCGTTGTCCGCCTCCAACCGGATTGCAGGCGCGACGGATCGTGTGACCGCGGGCCCCGGCTCATCCGACCGTGCTGATCTCGCGGTGGCCCGGCGCGTCATTCGCGCCGAAATCGCCGGTCTTGAGAGACTTGCGGATGCGCTTGACGGCGCGTTTCAGACGGCCGTCGATACCTGCGCCGCCGTGCGGGGCCGAATCATCGTGGCTGGCATCGGGAAGAGCGGTCACATCGCCCGGAAGATCGCGGCTACGCTCGCGTCGACCGGCACGCCTGCCCAGTTCGTTCACCCGGTCGAGGCCAGTCATGGCGATCTCGGTATGATCGCATCCGAAGATGCCATTCTTCTACTGTCGAACTCGGGCGAGACGAGCGAGCTTGTGGACGTCATCGCTTATTCGCGGCGTTTCAAGATCCCATTGATCGCGATTACCGGGGGTCCGCGATCCACCCTCTCGGGGGCTGCCGACGTCGTGCTGCTGCTGCCGCGTGCCGACGAGGCCTGTCCGATGGGATTGGCTCCGACGACCTCGACAACGATGATGATGACCCTCGGTGATGCGCTGGCGCTCGCTCTCCTCGAACGCAAAGGTTTCTCCTCCGCCGATTTCCACGTCTTCCATCCCGGCGGTAGGCTCGGCCGTCGACTGCTGCGGGTGCGCGACATCATGCATCGCGACGAAGAGATACCGTTGGCCTCGCCGGGCGCGCGCATGTCGGACGCGATCCTGGTGATGACGGCGAAGAGTTTTGGCTGCGTCGGCGTCTGCGATGCGGAACACCGCCTTTTAGGGGTAATCACGGACGGTGATCTGCGCCGGCACATGGGGGATGCGCTCCTCAATCAAGCTGTCGAGACGGTGATGAACTCGAACCCGAAGACGATTGCGCCGGCAGCACTGGCGGCGGACGCATTGGGATTGATGAACCGGTTCACGATCACCTCGCTGTTCGTCATCGACAACGATGGACGACCGATCGGGTTTCTACATATGCATGACTGCCTGCGCGCCGGTGTCGCATGACCGGGGGGGCTGCCGGGCGCGTCAACGCATCGGACTCGCCGCTGGAGCGGGAAGCCGCTGCGTGGCCGCAACCCGCTCCACCCGCGCCGCGCTGGCGCGCGCGTCGCAAAGATGATCGCTACAGCCGCCGCGTCGCGCTGTTGAAGCGCGTTTTGCCGATGCTGGGACTGGTGCTCGTGACGTTGGTCGCGATTTGGCCGCGGCTCGGACCGCTGTTGGAGAGCGTTCGCCTGGTCTTGCCCGTCATCGACCTGCGGGAGGCGCGCGATTTACGAATGTTGAACCCTCGATACGCGGGGGTCGACCGTTTCAACCGGCCCTATGTCGTAACGGCGGCGATCGGCCGGCAGGTGCCGAACCGAGACGATCTGATGTCTCTCGAACGTCCCAGAGCAGAGATGACGCTACGCCGCAACGCCTTGATCGTGGTGACGGCGGCGACCGCGATATACCAATCCCAGGCGCAGTTGCTGGACTTGTTCGATGACGTCAACCTGGTCCACGAAAACGGCACGCGCTTCACGACTAGGACGGCTCATGTTGATGTGGCCGCCGACACCGCCGAAGGCCACGATCCGGTAAGCGGGCGCGGGCCTTCGGGGGACATCGATGCGCAAGGTTTCCGGATTCTCGACAAGGGTGACACGATAATCTTCACCGGCGAGTCAACGCTGCTCCTCAAAGGGAGCAAACCGAGCGACCGCCCCGCCGTGAATCCGCCCGGTCTACCCCCGGGGCTCGCCGAAACCGCGGCGCGGATCGAGGCGGCGGCGACCGAAGCCGCGCCAATTCCACCCGGGCCTTCTACGACTTCCAGCGGGTCGGTTGCCTCAGCCCCCGCCAACTCGCCGAGTGGGGCGGTTGAGAAACCCGTCCCGGTATTGCCGGCTGCGACCCCCGCGGCGAAGCGTGATGACAGCTAAGCTGGCGCCCGAAGTTAGCCGTACCGTACGTGCTGCGCTGCTGCCCTTCGCTCTCCTCGGCTTGCTGCCGGCCCATGGACAAGGACTGAGCCTTGGCGGCGTCTCGGAGCAACACCCGATCGAAATCTCGGCCGACTCCGGAATCGAATGGCAGCAGAATGCGCAAGTCTACATCGCCCGCGGCAACGCGGTGGCCAAGCGCGGGGCGAGCGAGGTGCATGCCGATACGCTGACGGCGCACTATCGCCCGAGCAAGTCGTCGGGCGGTGAAAACGAGATCTACCGGCTCGATGCCGACGGCCATGTCATGATCAAGGGCGAAAGGGAAACCGTTGTCGGGGATCAGGCCGTCTACGATGTCGACCAACAGATCGGCATCGTGACGGGCAAAGCTCTTAAACTGACAACGGCAACCGATGTCGTCACCGCGCGTGACAGCCTCGAATGGTACGACCAGAAGCAGATTGCGGTCGCTCGCGGCGATGCCGTCGCCGTGCGCGAGACAAAGCGCGTCCGCGCCGACGTGCTGACGGCTCACATGACAAGGGACCAGCCCAAACCAGCCGCCGCACCGGCGAAGGCATCGGTAAAGTCGGGGGGTTCGGCAACGGATCCTCTCGGTGATGCGGGATCAAAAATCAGTCGGATAGACGCGCAGGGCAACGTGCTCGTCTCCACCGAGACCGACATCGGTCACGGCGACTACGGTGTCTACAACGCCGATGCCGGAGTGGCTACGCTGCTCGGCAACGTCACGATTACGCGCGGGCCCAACGCGATTAGAGGGCAATACGCCGTCATAGACCTCAACAACAATATCAGCCGCATGATGGCCGCGCCGTCGGCGCCGGACGCCGCGCCCACGCGCGTCGAAGGTCTGTTTGTTCGTCAGAACCAACCGGCGGCACCGGCCGGTGCGGGCAACGGCAATTTGCCGAAGCGATGAACACGGGCGGCGAGCGCAACGATTCAAGAGTTCGCGGGGTCGTGGCAGAGCGGCGTCCTCGATTGGTTGCCGACAATCGTGGGCTGCTGGGGTGGGGACTGGGTAAGAGCTTCAAGCGTCGGCCCGTATTGCGCGACGTCAACGTCTCCGTTCAACGCGGTGAGGTGGTCGGGCTGCTCGGGCCGAATGGCGCCGGCAAAACCACGTGTTTCTATATCATCACCGGACTCATCGCCGCTGACACCGGGATCGTCACGCTCGACGGGCGCGATATTACCGATCTTCCGATGTACCGCCGTGCCCGGCTCGGCATCGGCTACCTGCCGCAGGAGGCCTCGATATTTCGCGGTCTCACTGTCGAGCAGAATATTCGCGCGATACTCGAGATCGCCGAACCGGCACCGGATTTGCGTGAGACAATGCTCGATTCATTGCTAGCGGAGTTCTCGATCACGCATCTGCGGCGGGCGCCGGCGATGGCACTGTCGGGGGGTGAGCGTCGGCGATGCGAAATCGCGCGGGCGCTCGCAACCCAACCACATTTCATTCTTCTCGATGAGCCGCTGGCCGGCATCGATCCGATCGCCGTTACCGATATCCGCGAGCTGGTTGCTCATTTGAAGGACCGCGGCATCGGCGTTCTGATCACCGATCACAACGTACGCGAGACCCTCGAAATCGTCGATCGCGCCTATATCTTACACGAAGGCCGGGTTCTGATGGAAGGTGCGCCCGCTGAGATCGTCGCCGACGTCAATGTCAGGCGCGTTTACCTGGGAGACAGGTTTAGCCTATAAGCCGCTCCTGAACGGAGCGCGATGTGAATAGAACGGGTTACTCGCAGCGGCTCGAGCTTCGCCAAGCACAGACTTTGGTGATGACGCCACAGCTGCAGCAGGCGATCAAAATGCTGCAGCTGTCGAACCTCGAGCTGACACAATTCGTCGATGCCGAGATCCAGCAGAACCCGTTGCTGGAGCGGCGCGAGCCGGCGCTCGGGCCACCGATATCGGCCAGCGCGACATCGGCCAGCACCGCGGACGTCTCGGAGAAACCGACGCCGCCGCTGCCGGAAGCGGTTGCACAGGACTTCACACCCGAGGCTGCCGAGCATTGGCACGCGGCATCGGGCGCGGAGGGAGACGGTTCAGTCGATCTCGGCGGCGAGCCCTACCAGTGGCACGGACGCAACGGGGCCTTCAACGGCGGAGATCGCCCCGATATCGAACAGACCGCGACCCGACAGCGCACGCTACGCGAGCATCTGCTGGAGCAGATCAGAACCGATCTCAGCGATCCGGCTGACCGGGTTATTGCGCTCCATCTTCTCGACCTCCTCGACGAGGCGGGTTACTTGCGCGGCGAGCTGGAGGGGGTGGCGCACTTGCTCGGCTGTGATCTAGAGCGAGTGAGGACTGTGTTGGGGCGATTGCACCAGTTCGATCCGCCCGGCGTTTTCGCCCGCGACCTGCCGGAATGCCTGGCCCTGCAGCTGCGTGACCGGAACCGGCTCGATCCAGCCATGCAGGCCTTGCTCGACAACCTGCCGTTGCTCGCCGCGCGCAATATCGCAGCGCTCGTTCGGGTATCCCGGGTCGATGCTGCTGATGTGGCTGATATGATAGCCGAGATCAAATCGCTCGATCCGCGGCCGGGGCTCGCTTTCGATCCGCCGCTCGCCCAACCGATCGTGCCCGATATCCTGATGCGCGCGCCGCCCGCAGGCGGCTGGATCGTCGAGCTCAACGCCGAAACCCTGCCCCGCGTCTTGGTCAACAGCAGGTATTGCGCGCGTATCCGCGAAGCGACCCGCAGTAAGGCCGAAAAAGACTACCTCACGGAGCAGCTGCACGCGGCGAATTGGCTGGTCAAATCGCTCCACCAGCGGGCCACCACCATTCTAAAGGTGGCTGCGGAAATCGTCCGCCAGCAGGACGCCTTTTTTCGTCACGGCGTGCAGTCGCTGCGTCCCCTCATTCTGCGCGACATCGCCGATGCCATCGGCATGCACGAAAGCACGGTCAGCCGGGTGACGAGCAACAAATACATGGCCACGCCCCGCGGTCTCTACGAACTCAAATATTTCTTTACTTCAGCTATCCCGGCCACACGCGGCGACGGGGCGCACTCCGCGGAGGCGGTGCGGCATCGCATCCGCGGGCTGATCGAAGCGGAGCCGGCCGACGATCCGCTCTCGGACGAACGAATTGTCGAACTGCTGCAGCGGGAGGGCATCGACATAGCCCGCCGCACGGTCGCCAAGTACCGCGAGGCCATGCGCATCGCTTCTTCGGTACAACGCCGGCGGGAAAAGCTGGTCGTGGTTTGAAGCAACTACGGGCGGCGCTAACCATTCGTCGGCCTTGACGGCTGAACGCGGCATGCCTACCGTGCCTCGCTTGACCGGCCGCAGATGCATTCCCACGTTCGCTGTTTGGAAGCCCAAACGGCAGTCCAGCCCCGGCGAGAAGGGGTGATCGGATCCATGCAGCTGACGGTGACCGGGAAACAGATCGATGTCGGCGATGCGCTGCGCCGCCATGTCGAAGCGAGTCTGACATCCATTCTCGCAAAATATTTCGGAACCGCGATCGAGGCCCATGCCGTCCTGGCGAGAGAAGCGCATCTGACACGGGCGGAGATTTCGGTCCATATCGGCCGCGGCATCGAGGTGAACGCGCACGCGGTGGCTCAAGAGATATATGCGGCATTCGATGCGGCTTCTGATCGCGTGGCGAAGCGGTTGCGCCGGTACAAGCGGCGTCTGCGCGATTATCACGCGAAAGCCCGCGAGCGCGCCACCGCCGGTGAGCGCGCGATTGACTATGTCCTGGCTCCTGTCGTCGAAGAAGCAGGCGACGAGGAGCTTGACTGGGCCCTCGGCAACGCCCCGGCGGTAATCGCCGAGATGAGTATGGAACTACCGCACTTGACAGTCGGTGAGGCGGCAATGCGCATGGATCTGGCCGACGCGGCGGTGTTGCTGTTTCGCAACCGCTCGCATGGTGAGCTCAACCTCGTCTATCGTCGCGCGGACGGCAATATCGGATGGATCGACCCGGAACTCGATCCCACCCGGCAGACGCGACGCAGAGCGCCGTGAGGTTTGCCCGGCCCCTCGGCGCGGGTGTCGGCATCGAGCAAGTTCGGCGGAAGCAGGAGATGGAAATTGCCGATCTGATTACGCCGCGGAGCGTCGTGGCGCAGCTCCGCGCGGCGAATAAAAAGCAGGCGCTCCAGGAGCTCGCGAAGCGCGCTGCCGCGATGAGCGGCCTCAATGAGGGCACGGTCTACGACGTCCTTATCGAACGCGAGCGCCTCGGTAGCACCGGGATCGGTATGGGGATCGGCATACCCCATGGCAAACTTTCCGGGCTCACCAGGTTGTACGGCATCTTTGCCCGGCTCGAGCGGCCAATTCCATTTGAGGCAATCGACGATCAGCCGGTCGATTTGATCTTTCTGTTGCTGGCGCCGGAGACCGCCGGCGCCGATCACCTCAAAGCCCTGGCGCTCGTTTCCCGGCTGCTGCGAGACCGCGAAGTCTGCGACAAGTTGCGCGGGACCGACAACCCGGACGCGCTCTACGCCCTCCTCACCGACCACACCACCAGCCACGCCGCGTAAGCCACCCTCCGCTTCAGTGCACGCTTAGCGGCTCCAGGTCGTGGGTACGCACTGTCGCAAAGGCGATCTCCCGATCGGGCAGCACGGCAATTTGTGTGCCGTCCGCGGCATGCACCGCATAACCGGTGACGCCGTTAACGATTACCTGCTTTACATACGCAAGGTCTTGCATACCAAACAGCGCCAGTTCCCGCGCCGACAGCTGCCGAATGCGTTCGGTCTCTTTCATTTCTTTTCCTCTCTTGGAGCCGTGCCGGAGGGGGCCATCGCGCTACGAGGCCGAGCCGACCGTCACGCGCTTCGTCGCGCTGGTCGAGCCGCTCGTTATCTCGATGGTACGCACACGGCTCTCGACCGCGGGACGGACGAGATCGACGTGCAGCAGGCCGTTGTCGAGCCGGGCGCTGCTGACTTCGATACCCTCGGCGAGGACAAACGACCGCTGGAACTGACGCGCGGCAATGCCACGATGCAAATAGACGCGGTGCGCGTCATCGGTTTGCTTGCCGCGAACGATCAGCTGGTTGTCCTCGACCGTGATGCTGAGGTCGCTCATCCGGAAGCCCGCCACCGCCAAGGTGATCCGCAGCGCGTTCTCGCCGAGCTGCTCGATATTGTAAGGAGGGTAGCCGTCGGAAGACACCTTGCTGACCCGGTCGAGCGTCCGCTCGAAATGATCGAACCCCAGCAAGAGGGGCGAGTTGAACAGCGACAGCCGCGACATGCATCCTTCTCCTCTTCACCGAGCGAGAGTTCGACGGGCCGGCCCAAGCGGCGCGCGGCCACAAATCATGCACGCGTAAATATTTGGGACCCCCCGACGGACAATCAAGCAGTGCCGCCTACACCCGGCGAGGGACCCGAAATCAGCTGCAAAAGTGGGCCGGGTGCTTCCGCCGGCCCAGACGGAGGCCTATATCGAGTCGACCACGTTTCCGCGGGGATTTCTCGATGTGTGCAACCACGGCGAGCCGGCAGCCGAAGTGGCGCATCCTGCTGGCGCTGTTTTTCGGCGCGACCATCGCGCTCGCCCCGGCAATAGCCGACGCGCGCGGCGGCAGTTCCTATGGCGGCCGCTCTTCGAGCATGGGCAGCCGCGGCTCACGGACTTACGAGCCCAACGGCGCGCAGCCGCTGAGCCGCAGCGTGACGCCGGCTCCCGAGACGCCGCGGCAACCAGGCGTCACCCCGACGATGCCGTCGCCCGGGTATGGCGGTGCCTATGGCGGCGGCAGCTTCTTTCAGCGCCATCCGTTTTTGACCGGGCTCGCCGGCGGCTTTATCGGCTCCTGGCTGTTCGGGCATAGCGGCTGGGCCACGGACGGCGTGGGCAGCGGCGGATCGATGCTGGGCGGCTTGCTGCAGCTCCTGATCATCGGTCTGATCATTTATTTCATCGTGCGGCTGGTCCGCGGCTGGGCGTTCGCGAACGGGGCGCGCGGCGGCGGCACGCTTTGGCCGCCGCGTTCGGGGGGCGCCGCCGCGGCGCCGGCGGCGCGAGGGCGGGGCCGCGACATCAACGTCGCCGACGCCGACCTCCAGGCGTTCCAAACCATACACGCGGCGGTGCAGGAGGCCTGGAGCGCGGGCGATCTGGGGCAGCTGCGCCAACTGATGACGCCCGAGATGCTGAGCTATTTTTCCGAAGAGCTGACCCGCAATGCGAGCCAGGGAGTGCAGAACCTCGTCGCCAACGTGGAATTGCTCAAGGGCGATCTGAGCGAAGCCTGGGAGGAGGGCGACCTGCAATACGCCACCGCCTATCTGCGCTGGCGGGCGATCGACTACGTCGTCCGAGTCGGCCGTTCGCCGGGCGACTCCGACTGGCTCGTCAGCGGCGACCCGCACCGGCCGGTCGACGCCGAGGAAATGTGGACCTTCGTCCGCCGCCGCGGCGGCAACTGGTTGCTCTCCGCGATCCAGCAGATCTGACCCGCCGCGCCTCCCGCGGGAGCGATGTGCTGGCGCCGGTGCCATAAATCGGCTGCCATGAAATGTGAAGAAATAGCTGCAATGTGGTCGTGCGTGCTTCGAGACGCGCCCCGGCTGCGCGGGAGCGCTCCTCAGCATGAGGTGTGCCCATGATGGCAGTAGAGAAGATTCCTCATCCTGAGGTGCTTCGCGAAGCGAGGCCTCGAAGGACGCATCAGCGCTGAGCCAGCGGACCGAGAATTTTTTCACACGCTCGAAAGCGTGCATCCAGAGCTTGCCCCTGGCTTGAACAGGGGGCGGCCGGCACCGCGCCCGGGCCTTGGTCCTCCGCTGAGAGTGTAGGCGCAATCAACAATTGCATCGAATAATCTCCAATGTGCAATCTGCAGCGAATCAGCAGCAAATTCAGTTTTGGGTTGTAGGTCTCCTCCACCACCCCGGCACACCTTTACGGCCAGCGCATCGGGATCGCCCGAAACCAGCCCTACGGTGACGGGCTTGGCTGCCCCGCCTCCTGCTTTTGCAGGAAATCTACAGGCATTAACTTTTCCTCGAAAGAGTGCGCCCAGGTCTATCCGATATTGCGAATTTGATGATACCATGGAAATGTGGCAAAATTAGTGATGGTGTTTTTGTCAAAACGACAGCGCCCGGCGGCCACGTTCAGACAACAATGTGATCGCAGCATAAGGGATTCGCCCGTCCTATCGGTCAGCCGTGGCGAGATCATGGAAGCAACCGTACAACCCCACGAACACCAGCGCCGCAAGAAGAGTATCCTCCTTGCGAAGGTCGCGGCGCACGCAATCTGCTCTTCCGGTGTGGCGAATGTTCGGGTAATTGTTGGCGAATACGTAAGCTCTAGCGAATATATTAGCAAAATCATTGCTCGGAAAGTGATTCTCCAGCCGCAGTCTGTCCAATGCGCGGTTGAAATCGTTCGGCCCCCCGTTTGAGGCGGACACCAAAGCGCTTTCCGCAAAGAGGGAAGCCGTGCGGATTACATCCTTCGCGTTGATTTGGCTCCAATCGGCCGAATGGCGCTCCCAGGCGCTTTCGAACGCGGACAGCGACTCTCTCAGCCTTTCGTCCGCCTCGGCCCTCGCACGAAGTACACGGTAGAGGTCTTCTACTTCGCCATGAAGAAGCGGCATGAGCTTCCAAGGCTCGCGGTTGATCCGGTACGGCAGCATATGTCGTAGGAGGAATCTCTCGACACGATCACGGTAATATTGCGTTAAATCAGGGCTATCATAGCTGTGAAGCGCTTCATCAATCTCTGCAAATAAAAGCGCAACGGCCTGATCTGCGAAGAAATATTCGGGCTTGATTTTTCTCAGTGCCGTCTTAGCATCATTAGGAAGATCGAGAAACGTTGCGGCGTCTTTGCGCATCTTATCAAGCGGATTGAATCGCCCAGCCTCGACGAAAATTTGACGCATCGGGCGGGGACGCACGAGCATTGCCCGCACGGTTTCTATCGGCAAGTCGGGGTGCGTACCCTGGTATCGATCGAACAACGGCCGCCAAATCTCCGCGCCCGAATAACTCCACGCGGCTTGAAGACGGCCGATGCTCACCCGAAGACCTCCGCTGACAGGGCGGCGGCCGTCGCTTCAGCCTTAGCTGCGGCGGCGTCGAGGTTCCAACCTAGACCCCCGATCCGTTGAACCTGTTCCGCGAACGTGACTTGACGATCGAGAGGCGGCAGTCCGAAGCTGAACGATGCGACTTCTTTCGTATTGACGTTGTGTTGAATGGCCGATGCTCGGCTCCGCCGTAACAAGCGTTGCCTTCCACCATCGGTGTTCATCAGTGCGTGTAGCCAGATCGGCGAGACGCGATCCGGATCAACCCGGATGCGCATTATATGACTATCGTAGGCCCAACGTTCTTTGCCAGGGTAAGCTAACGCACATTTTCCTAAGTGCTGTTCTGAACCTATCGCACGGGCGAGAACGATATCGCCGTCGCGAAGCATGTGTTTGTCAATTAGCGCCGGATCAAGGTCGACATATTTCTTGTCCGTGTGGTCTATAAGACCTTCTCGTATATTCGCGACACGAATATCGAGCCAGCTATTTTTGTCTGCTTTAGGGCTGATCATTGATCCGTAACTGAGCGGCCTTAGAAGCAAATTCGACAAACTGATCTCTGGCCAACCCTTGGGGTTGGTCGCTGGGTCGCCGAAGCTGTCGAGGAACAGTGCGGGGATGATGGCTCGAGCCTTCGCGCGGGCGGCTTCAGCGCGGCGCCTAATCTCCGCCGCCCGGCCCAACAGCGCCACAATCCGCCGCTGCTCTCCCATTGATGGCAGGTTGATTTTTAGAGTCTGTAAGACATTGGTTGAAATACCTTTTACTGTAGAGCCCGTCGCTTTACTCAGCAGGGTCGGCTGCTGCGTCTTCAAAAACCAGGCTAAATACTCCGGGATCACGTCCCGACGTGGGAGGAGACCTTTCAGGTCCTGATTAATTGCGACGGGAACTCGTCCAATCGCGACTTGACCAACTGAAATGCGAGTAGCAACGATAACGGTGTTTGACGGGAGAATCCGAGTAGCAGACGCGTCAACAGCTTTGCGGGTTATGTGCTCGGAGGCGAACCTTATCTCGTGCGATTTGAGGTCCTTAACTGTCAGCCACGGGATGTCGCCGCCATAGAATTCCGGATGTGATCGAGCGGGGGTCCCTCCGCCAACGACTTCGCAGATTTCGCCGATGGATGTGGCCTCGCACTGCTTCACGCCGCACGTTCCTCGAATTCAGCAGCGAGCGCATCGATGTCGGCGAGGATGGCGGCGGTTTCGTCACGCAATTCTGCGAGCAATTCGCGTGGGTCCCGGTGTTCGACGGCTTCGCGGCTTTCCGGACGGTAGCGGGATGCGGAGAGGTTCCAATCCTCGCGCTCGATTGCCGCGGCATCAGCGAACCACCATTTTTCGGTCCACGGCGCCGAGCTATCGTGCGCGCGCCAATGTGCCCACAACTCGTCTCGGTTGTTGAATGCCGCAATCAAGCCCGGCAATCGTCGGCCTCGATCGGCTGGTCATGGTTGGCGTCGCGCTTGAAGCCGTCGGCGTCGGCGTGCAGAAACATCACGCGCGCGGTACGTTTGCCCTTGCCGAGGACCAGCACCGAGGTCTTGACGCCGGAATAGGGTTGGAACACGCCCCCGGGCAATGACAGCACCGCTTCGACGCGATTGCTCTGCAGCAATATGCGGCGCAATTCCTTGTGCGCGCCGGTCGAGCCAAACAGCACGCCTTCCGGCACAATGACGCCGCAGCGTCCGTCCGGCCTCAGGTTGTCGATCATATATTTGACGAACAGAAGCTCGGTGGCCGTCGTCGTGCCGATCTTCACGTCATCGACGATGCGGTCGCGGTCGATGCGGCCGGAAAATGGTGGATTGGCGAGCACGACGTCGTAGCCGTCGAGCGGCAGGCCTCGTTCGGCCTTCATCTGACGGTCAAAGCTCGTCGTCAGCACGTTCCGGCGCAGGATGCGCACATCAGGCAATCCACGCAGCGCAAGGTTCATCGATGCAAGGCTGACCATCTTGGCGTCGACGTCGTTGCCGTAGAAGGTGGCGGTGCGAAGTTTGCGCCATTGGGCATCGTTGAGCCGGTCGCCGTAGCCGCGCTCGAATGTCTTCCCCTCGAACTCCGTCCTCTCGCGGCCGTGTGGCGAAGAATTTGCCAACCGGATGCGCTCGTAAGCCGCCACCAGAAAACCGGCCGTGCCCGCGGCGGGGTCGTACACTGTCTCGCCGATCCGCGGATCGACTAGATCAACGATTGCGCGAATAATATGCCGCGGTGTGCGGAACTGACCCAGCTCGCCAGCCTGCCTGATTTGCCGCAATACATGCTCGAACAAATCGCCCTTGGTGCCGGGGTCGGCGTTTTCCAGCCGCAGCTCGTTCACCAGCGTGGCAACCTGCGTGAGAACCGTCGGCTCGTCGATCACGAGCCGCGCCTGCGCCATGAAGCTCATGCCGTAGGCGTCGCCGATCTCTGCAAAGAATGGGAAAACCTCGTCGCGGACCCAGGTGACGAGCTGCTCGCCCGACAATGCATTTGCCCAGGATGACCAGCGCATCCGCTCGCGCGGGACATTCTCGATGCCCTTCGCGGGCGCGTTGCGCGGGTTGCGCAGCGTCCAATCACCGGCAAAGAGGCTTTTATACGCCTGACCCGTGGCCTTGGCCTGACGCAGATTTGCGCTGTCGATCCCCTCGATCATGTAGAAGAAGAACAGGTAGCTGAGCTGCTCGGCGTTGGTCAGAGGATCGGGATAGCCGCCGCCGTAGAGGTAGTCGCGGATCTGGTCGACCTTGCGGCGCATTTCAGGGGTGAAGGGCATTGTCGGCCTCTAATCGGAGGGCGTTTCGGGGCGGCGAGCCTCGCGCTTTGGTGTTCCGGGCGGAGCGTCTTCGAAGACAGCCTGATTCAGGCCCCTGAGGACCCGCTCGAGCTCGGCTTCGCCGCCGAACACGGCGCGAGCTCTCTCGAAACCGCCATTCATCGACAGAGGCGGCATATCGAACCGCCAGCTCTCGAAGGCGGTCAGGTCGGCAGCATTGGCTTTGATCTGCTCCTTGACCAGATGCAACAACCGAAGCTGATCGGAGTTGAAATGCTGCTCGCTCAGCCAGGTCTCGAACGCCGCGCCGCGCCCCTCCGCGAGGGCTTCGTCCGCATCCATGAAAGCGCGGCCGGTCTCATCGATCGTTACCCATTCGCGCGTGTTAGGATCGATTTCGTCGTGCACATCGAGCATCAGTAGGCGACGTGGTTGGTATGGCACCGTCGGCCGCTCGTGCACTACGACAACGCCGCCTTCCCTGGGCATTTCATCATCGCCGTGGCGCAACGTGACGCCGGTGAAATCGAACATCGTGAAACGAGTTTTGCCGGGCGCCAGACGCGTGCCACGTCCGCGCATCTGCTGATACAGGATCGCGCTGTGAGTAAACCGGGCCATCACTAAATTGCGGACCTCCGGACAATCAAAGCCGGTGTCCAACATGTTTACGCTGACAAGGATTTGCGGATGTTCCTCTTTCTTGAACCGCTTGATCTTGGCGGCGGCGTCTACGGTGTCATCCGGTCCGAGCCCCGATACGACAAAGTCGGCGTAGCGAATCGTCGGATTTGGTTTCTTGTCGGCGAATTCCTGGTCTAGCATGCGGGCGAGCGTCTCTGCGTGGCGCTTTGTCACCGCGAACACGATCGTCTTACCCCAGTCGGGCGCGCGGCGGACCCCATTCGGACCGGTGTAGCCGTTTTCAAGAACCTCGCGGAATTCCCGGGCCATCGCTCGGTTGCGTTCCGGGATCGTAAATTTGCGCTCGAGAGCGGTGGGGTCGACAATCAAAGGGTCGCGGTCTGCGAATAGGTTTTCGAGCTCTATTCGATCCGCTTCGTCCAGAGCGTCCCAATCGATTTCATTGCGGGCGACGGGAAAACCATCCGTGGCCGCAGTGCGGGCGGTCATAGCCCGGTAAATCTCGTACGGCACCAGTTGGCCGTCGGCGATCGCTTCCAACAACGTGTAGCTGTAGGTCGGCCGTTGAACCCCGAAGAAACGCAATGTGTCTCGGACTGTCCGGCGGTCTTCTTTGTCGACATCCATGTCGTCCTGCATGACGCTGGGCGTCGCGGTCAGCCCAAGCTTTATTGCATCGAAATGATCGAGCGCACGGCGCCATTGACCGTAAATGCTGCGATGGCATTCATCGATGATGATCAAGTCGAAGTAGCCGGATGAATAATTGGCATATTCGTTGACCAGAGTTTGCAGCGTCACGATCGTGATTCGCTTCTCGTCCTGAAATCGGCGTCCAACACGGGGTACGCGATAGCAGGGCAAATTCGGCAGGCACTCCGCGAACGCATCCTCGGCCTGAATGCCCAGCGGATTACGGTCGACGACAAACAAGGCGCGGCTAATCCAACTCGCCTCGAAAAGGCGCTTCAGCAGGGCGGCAGCCATTCGGGTCTTGCCGGTGCCGGTCGCCATCTCGACTAGCAGTTTCCGGCGGCCGTTAACGATCTTGCGGCAGAGCGTGTCGATGCAGGTAATTTGATAAAGCCGCCCGCCGCCGCCGGCGATCCGAGGGTCAATCGCAATGTCGAGCGGATTGCGACGGATGCTACGCGCGGCATTGCGACGGATGAGATCGTCCTGACTGAATACGGTCTCGACGCGGCGAAAATGTGCGTCCTGCTCTTTGTCGCAGAACCAGACCTCTTCGCCATTCGACAGGAAGATAAATGGAACGCCGAGCTGGTCGGCATATCGGCGGCCCTGAGCTTCACCCGCGCTCAGGTTGACGCTGGTGCTCTTGGCCTCGAAGACGGCCAGCGCTCGCCCCTGTCGGTCGAAGAGCGCGTAGTCCGCTTTACCGCCATCATCGAGCGGATACTCGAAGCGGACGCTGAGGCCGTCGGTCAGCCTCCAATCGGCGTCCCGTAAAAGCTGGTCGATCTTGACGCGTGCGAAGGCCTCGTTCGTCAAGCTCGGCTCATCTCCCTCTTACGCATCCGGTTAATTGGTACCGAATCATCGTAGCCCTTATAAGCGCCGAGCCTTAGGCCGGAGTAAAGGCGCGCAGCCGCAAGCCGCTGCGCCGGCGTAGGCCGAAGTCATCGACCGCCTGACGACGGTGAGCAATCGGTCTGGTGGGAATTCGGCCATTGCGGATGGCAACCGAAGGAACGTTCTTACTTCGTTTACTCTGTCCGAGCGTCAGCGCCGCGTCGAGGTCTTTCATGGTTAATCCACTCGGCAGGGGAAATTTTTCCCTGCTATTCGCTGCCGGGAAAGGGCAGCCGGATGAGTAAGTATCTGACCAAGATGTGTTTTCTCGCTGCGAGCGGGATCGGCTTGCGACGGGGACGCGATTTTTCTCTGATTTCCCGTTGCGAGGAAATTCTCCCGCTCCAGCCCGCCAGCCTCGGAGCTATTGGCGCAAACCCCGCAGGCGAGGCCGTTGATGCCCGGGCTTTCCTCGGACGTGAAACCGAACGCCAACACTTGCCGCACGCGCCGTTCCGGTCGATGTTGGGGTGGACGGCCCCCGACGGCATCAGTCGTGCCAGGCTGTGAATGTATGCAACGCAGCCAAGGGAGCCGTCCTATGACGATTATCAGAATTGGTCTGGATATCGCCTCTTTCAGGTGCACGGCGTCGATGAGAACGAACAAACGGTGGTCCGCCGTCAGCTTCGGCGCAGCGAGATCGCGAAGTTCTTCAACAGACTGCCACCGACCCGGATTGGGCTGGAAGCGTGTGGTGCCTCGCATTATTGGGCTCGGCTGTTGCGCGGGCTTGGGCACGAGGTGGTTTTGCTGCCGCCGCAATACATCAAGCCTTATCTCAAGCGCGGCAAGAATGATGCGAACGATGCCGAGGCGATCTGCGAAGCGATGAGCCGACCAGGGATGCGCTTTGTGCCGATCAAAAGCGCCGAGCGCCAGGCAGAGTTAATGCCGCTGGGGGTGCGCGATCTGCTGATCAAGCAGCGCACCGCCGTGATCAATGCAATCCGCGGGTATGCCGCGGAGTTTGGTGTGATCGCGGCAAAGGGCCCGGTGAAAGTGGCCGAGCTGCTGCAACAGGCGCATGCGGAAGAGGCGAGCGTGCCAGCTGTGGCGCTGGACATGCTCAGGTTGCTCGCCGCTCAGCTCGATGCGCTCGATGTCAAACTCAAGCAAATCGAGACCCGGTTGGTGGCAGTCCACCGGGAAAACCCGCTGAGCCAATGTCTGGCGAGCCAACCCGGCATCGGGCCAATCGGCGCGGTGAGCTTTGCTCTCAAGGTGACCGATCCGAAGAGTTTCCGTTCCGGGCGGCACTTTGCTGCGTGGCTTGGCCTTACCCCGAAAGACAATTCCTCGGGCGGCAGACGCCGGCAGGGCCGCATCAGCCGGCAGGGCAATGAAACTCTGCGCAAGCTGCTCGTACTCGGTGCGACGGCGGTGATCCGCTTCGCCAGACCGGGCCATGCCTCGCCCTGGTTGCTCAATCTGCTAGCGCGCAAGCCGAGAAAACTTGCAGCAATCGCGCTGGCCAACAAGATGGCTCGGACGCTCTGGGCCATGATGGTGAGCGGTGAGGTTTATCGCCGGCCGCTTCCGGCCTAAGCTCGCTCACCTCATTCTGACCTGGCGCTTGCAAGGACAGCAGCAAGATGGCGATCGGTCGAACCGAGGATCGGAATACCCCGGGAAACCCTTTGGGGCATGTACCCCGCCGTGATGTTTGGGGCCCGATCCGCGTAACCCATCTGGGCCCGCGGTCAACACGGCCGCACATCAAGGCCGGATACATGACCGCAATCGACCAGACCCGTCCCCAGCTGCAACAAGTCCTTGCGAAGCGGGGGCCGTCCACACATGGGTTTCGGTGCGAGGTCGGGCAAGAGTGCGCTGCATCGGGCGTCGTACGTGCTTCGAGACGCGCCCCAGGTGCCCGGGTCGCTCCTCAGCATGAGGAATATCGTTGATGATATTGAAGAAAATGGCTCATCCTGAGGTGCCTCGCGAAGCGAGGCCTCGAAGGACGCACGACATTCTTCCAACCCACAGCATTCTTGCCCAGCCTCTGCGCTCAACCCACCCTACGGCCAGGCGACGAGCGGCGGCAGCGACATCAGGATCGCCTCGGGATTGCCGCCGGTCTTCAGCCCAAAGGCGGTGCCGCGGTCGTAGAGCAGGTTGAACTCGACATAGCGGCCGCGGCGGACGAGCTGATGGCGGCGCTGCTCTTCCGTCCACGGCAGCCGCATGCGCGCCCGCACGATCGCCGGAAAGACGCCGAGGAAGGCTTCACCGACGGCGCGGACAAAGGCGAAATCGCGGTCCCAACCGCCGCTGTCGAGGTAATCGAAAAAGATGCCGCCGGCGCCGCGCGGCTCGTTCCGGTGCTTCAGGAAAAAGTATTCGTCGCACCATTGCTTGAAGCGCCCATAGCATTCCTTGTCATAGGAGGCACAGGCGCTGGCGAATGCGGCGTGAAATTGTTCGGCCGCAGGCTCGTCGGGGTACATGGGGGTAAGATCGGAGCCGCCGCCAAACCAGGCTTTGCGGGTGACGATGTGTCGCGTGTTCATATGCGCGGCCGGGATGAGCGGCGAGCACATATGCGCGACCAGCGAGATGCCGCTCGCCCAGAACCGTGGATCCGCCGTGGCGCCGGGAATATCGTTGCGGAATTCGGGCGAGAACTCGCCCGACACGGTCGAGATGTTGACCCCGACCTTTTCGAACACGCGGCCCCGCATGACCGCGATCGTCCCGCCGCCGCCCCCGGGACGCTGCCAATCGGTACACTCGAACCGGCCGAGCGGCGCCTCCTCGGGACGGGCGGCGGCAAATTCGTCCTCGATCGCCTCGAACGCCGCGCAGATCCGGTCGCGCAATTCGGCAAACCAAGTCTCGGCAGCGGCGCAACGCGCAGGGTCGGGTGGAAAGGAGGGCGCGGTTTCAGTCATAGTTTCGGGAACAGCGCCGTTTGGCGCAACGCCTCGCCGAGCGCGATCGCACCGGCCAGCGCGACGTTGAGCGATCGCGCCGGCGGGCGCAATGGTATGACGACCCGCGCCGCGGCGGTCCGATGCACCGCCTCGGGAACTCCGGCGCTCTCCCGGCCAAGGAGGATCGTATCGTCTGCGGCGAACACGAAGTGATGGAGCGCTATGGTTCCTGCGGTCGTCATCAGGATCAGTCGAGATGCCCGGTCGCGATCGGCGAGGAATGCCGTCCACGAGGCATGCCGGAGAATTTGCAGGCCGGCCGCATAATCGAGCAGGGCACGTCTGAAACGCCGGTCATCGAGCAGGAATCCGCATGGCTCGATCAGGTCGACCTCGATGCCGAGGCACGCCGCCAGCCGCAGCAGCGCACCGGTATTCTGCGGAATGTCCGGTTCGAACAGAGCCAGCCGCAAACGATCTCCTAGCCATGATTCACAAGCACGGGCAAGCGCAGTATACTTCGGCTCCGGTATATTGGATTTGTTGCCGATTTATGCGGCAGTCTGTCGCATTTTTCGAACTTCTCAACAGTATAGCTTGCGGCAGGGGTCGCGCCCCGACCGGGGCCGCGAAATAAAGAGGGTTGAATGGCCGATTTGGCGCAGCACAACGTCACCGGTCCACATACCGGCGAGACGCGGCGGGACTTTCTGATTTTGACCGCGTCGGCGGTAGGTGTTGTCGGTGCCGCCGCAACAATTTGGCCGTTCATCGACAGTCTGAACCCGGCGCGCGACACGCTCGCTCTTTCCACCACGGAGGTCGATCTCGCACCCGTGCAGGTCGGCCAGCGCTTGACGGTCGCGTGGCGCGGCAAGCCGGTGTTCATCGCGCACCGAACGCCCGAGGAGATCAAGGCGGCGCAGGACGTGAACCTATCCGACCTGCGTGATCCGCAGCCGGATTCGGCCCGCGTGAAGAAGCCGGAGTGGCTGGTAATTGTCGGCGTGTGCACCCACCTTGGCTGCATCCCGATCGGGCAGAGTACCGGCGACGATCGCGGTCCCTACGGCGGCTGGTTTTGCCCGTGCCACGGCTCCGTCTACGACACCTCCGGGCGAATTCGTCAGGGGCCGGCACCGCTGAATTTGTGGATGCCCGGGGAAGTCGATCAGGCGGCGCAGGCCCTTTACAAATTCACCAGCGACACGACGATAACCATCGGTTAAGGAAGCGCCATGGCCGACACCCGTCCCGGCGCGACAAACGGGATCATCCGCTGGATCGACGACCGCCTGCCCTTCATGGCGTCGGTCCGGCACCATTACTACGAGTATCCGACACCGCGGAATTTGAGCTACTGGTGGAATTACGGCTCGCTGGCCGGGATCATGCTGGTGGTGATGATCGTCACCGGCGTGTTTCTCGCGATGCAATATACACCGAGTGCCGACCTCGCCTTCGATTCGGTAGAGCGCATCATGCGCGACGTCAACTTCGGTTGGCTCATGCGCTACGCCCATATGAACGGGGCGTCGATGTTTTTTGCCATCGTCTACATTCATCTATTTCGGGGGCTTTATTATGGCTCGTACAAGCGCCCGCGCGAATTATTGTGGATGCTCGGTCTCGTCGTTCTGATCCTGATGATCATGACCTCGTTTATGGGCTATGTGCTGCCTTGGGGCCAAATGAGCTACTGGGCCGCGACCGTCATTACCAACTTGTTCTCAGCCATTCCGCTGATCGGGCCGGGCATCGTCACATTCCTGTGGGGCGGCTTTACCGTCGGCGACCCTACCCTGCACCGTTTCTATGCGCTGCATTATCTGCTGCCTTTTGTCATTCTCGGGGTCGTGCTGCTGCATTTGATCGCGCTGCACCGCCACGGCTCCAATAACCCGTTGGGGATCGACAGCAAGGGGCCGCAGGATACTCTGCCGTTCCACCCCTATTTCACGATCAAAGATTTGTTTGGATTGGCCGTCTTTTTTCTGATCTATTCGTTCTTCGTCTTTTACGCGCCTAATGCGCTCGGCGAACCTGACAATTACATGCCGGCGAACCCGATGCAGACGCCGAACCATATCGTGCCGGAGTGGTATCTTCTGCCCTACTACGCGATTCTGCGCTCGATTACTTTCCCGATCTTGTTTATCTCGGCCAAGCTGGCCGGGGTAATCCTGGCGTTCTCGTCCATTTTGGTCTTGTTCTTCGTGCCGTGGCTCGACACCTCGCCGGTGCGCAGTGCGCGATTTCGGCCGATCTACAAATGGTTGTTCTGGCTGCTGGTGGTCGACGTCATCGCGCTCGGTTGGGTGGGCGCCAATCCGCCTCAAGGGATTGTCGTCACGGTCGGCCAGATCGCAACACTCTATTACTTCGTCCATATGCTGGTCCTGTTCCCGCTGATCGGCAAGCTCGAGCGTCCGCGGCCGCTGCCCGCCAACATCGGCACCGCGGTAGTGCAAACCGACGGCGGGGTCAGGCTCGGGCGCGCCGGGGCGCCTATGGCGAAACCTTGAGATGGTAAAGCACGCCTTTGCCGCGGTGGCGCTCGCGACGCTGGCGCAGGTGCCGCTCTCCGCCCGCGCCCAGGAGAACCCGCCGCTGCCGCGCCAGGAATGGTCGTTCAGCGGTATCTTCGGGACCTATGATCGGGCGGCGCAGCAGCGCGGCTTTCAGGTCTACAAGGAAATCTGCTCCGCCTGCCACCCGGTCAAACACCTCTACTTTCGCGATCTGACGGACATCGGGTACAGCGAGGACGAGGTGAAGGCGATCGCCTCGACCTACCAGGTCACCAACGAGCAGCCCAATGATCAGGGGCAGATGTTCCAACGGCCGGGCCGCCCGTCCGACCCGATCCCGGGCCCGTTTCCAAACGATCAGGCGGCGCGGGCGGCGAACAACGGCGCGCTGCCGCCGGATCTGTCGATGATCGTCAAGGCGCGTGACGGCGGCCCCGATTACGTCTTTGGCATCCTCACCGGCTACAAGGAACCCCCGCCCAGGTTCAATTTGCTCCCGGGAATGCAATACAACGAATATTTCTCGGGTCATCAGATCGCAATGCCGCCGCCGCTCAGCGACAATGCCGTGACCTTCGCCGACGGCGTCCCGGCGACGGTGCCGCAGATGGCGCATGACGTCGTGACGTTCCTGACTTGGGCCGCCGAGCCGAATCTCGAGGTGCGGCATCGCACCGGTTTCAAGGTGATGCTGTTCCTGATCGTGACCGTGGGAATATTCTACGCGGCCAAGCGCAAGATCTGGGCCGCCGTACATTAAAGCGCACGGATGACCGGCCGCGTCATCGGCATCATCGGGGGTAGCGGTCTCTACGAGATCGACGGGCTCACCAGTGTCGAGTGGCGGCGAGTCGAGAGCCCGTTCGGTTCGCCCTCGGACGAATTCTGCTTTGGCACGCTCGATGGTCAACCGGTCGTGTTCCTTCCGCGTCACGGCCGCGGCCACGTGCTGCCGCCGTCGGACATCAATTTCCGCGCCAATATCGACGCGCTGAAGCGGTGCGGCGTGACCGACATCGTCTCGTTGTCCGCGGTCGGCAGCCTGCGTGAGGACCTCGTTCCGGGCGATTTCGTCGTCGTCGACCAGTTCGTCGACCGGACTTTTGCCCGCGCGAAGAGCTTTTTCGGCAAGGGCTTGGTCGCGCACGTCTCGATGGCGCATCCGGTCTGCGGCCGCATCTGCGACTCGCTAATCGCAGCCGCGCCCGCTTCCGGCATGGCGTTGAAACGAGGCGGCACTTATATCGTCATCGAGGGACCGCAATTTTCGAGCCTCGCCGAAAGCGAGCTCTATCGGTCCTGGAAGTGCGACGTGATCGGGATGACGAACATGCCCGAGGCGAAGCTCGCCCGCGAGGCCGAGATCTGCTACGCGACGGTGGCAATGGTCACCGACTACGATTGCTGGCATCCAGGGCACGACGCTGTCACTGTCGAGATGATCGTCGGGGTGCTGCACGCCAACGCCGAGAGGGCAAAGGCACTCGTAAAGCGTGTGGTTCCGCTCCTCGCCGCGGATCACAGGCCGTGCCGGCAGGGCTGCCAGCACGCCCTCGACGGCGCGCTCATCACAGCGCCGGAGCGGCGCGATCCGCAGATGGTCGCCCGTCTCGATGCAGTCGCCGGGCGCGTCTTACGGCGCGCCGAGTCCGGAGGGGCAGAGTGAACGTCAACGGCCGTCCGATGCGGACGATCTGGCTCGCCGAGGGCGGGCGTACGGTCGAGATCATCGATCAGACGCGGCTGCCGCATGAGCTGGTCATTGTCGGGCTCGAGACGGTGGAGGACGCGGCTCGCGCGATCCGCACGATGCAGGTGCGCGGGGCGCCGCTGATCGGCGCCGCTGCGGCTTACGGCGTCGCGCTCGCTGCGGCCGAGGACCCCTCCGACGCGGCGCTCGAGGCGGCGATCGCGCAGCTCGCCGCGACCCGTCCGACCGCGGTCAACCTGCGCTGGGCGCTGGCGGAGATGAGGGAGGCGCTGCGTGGGGCGACGGAGCGGCGGCGGCATGGCGCGGCTCTAGCGCGCGCCGGCGAGATCGCCGATGCCGATGTCTCGATCAACCGCGCGATCGGCGAACGGGGCGCCGGGCTCATCGCCGAGTCCTGGCGAAAGCGGGGCAGGCACGCGCCCATCGAAATATTGACGCATTGCAATGCCGGGTGGCTCGCGACCGTCGACTGGGGCACAGCACTCGCGCCGGTCTATCGCGCGCATAATGACGGCATTCCGATCCATGTCTGGGTCGACGAGACGCGGCCACGCAACCAAGGCGCCGGGCTCACCGCCTGGGAGCTCGGCCAGCACGGGGTCCCGCACACGGTCATCGTCGACAATGCCGGCGGGCATCTGATGCGTCAGGGCCTTGTCGATCTTTGCATTGTCGGCACCGACCGCACGACCGCCGGCGGCGACGTCGCCAACAAGATCGGGACATATCTCAAGGCGCTGGCGGCGCACGACAACGGCATCCCGTTCTACGTGGCGCTGCCATCGCCGAGCATCGACTGGGACATCGAGAGCGGGGCTCAGGTCCCGATCGAACGCCGCGACGAGCGCGAGGTCACCCATATCGAGGGCTGGAGCGAGGACGGCGAGCGCGTGGCCGTCCGCCTCACCCCCGCGGATTCGCCGGCCGCCAATTACGCCTTCGACGTGACCCCGGCCCGTCTTGTTACCGCGCTGGTCACCGAGCGTGGCACCTGCCCCGCCTCGCGCGAAGGCCTGCTCGCGCTGTTCCCCGAGCGTCGTCACCAGCCATTCCCTTCTTCCCCCGCATGGGCGACGGCATAGCCGGTATCGACCACATCATAGTCGGCGTTCGCGATCTCGAGCATGCGCGGATGGCCTGGACCCGCCTCGGCTTCACGCTGTCGCCGCGGGGGCGCCACATCGGCCAAGGGACGGCGAATTATTGCATCATGTTTGCCTCCGATTACGTCGAGCTTCTCGGCATTGTCGACCCGAATGATTTCGTCCAGCGCCTCGATACGCTCCTGGCACGGCGCGAGGGCGTGATGGCGGCGGCGTTCGCCCCCGACTTGCCGCCCGAGGAGTTGCGCGCGGCGTTATCGCGGCGGCAGCTCCATCCCTCCGTGCCGCGTGCGCTCGGCCGCCAGCTCGAATTGCCGGAAGGCACCGTAGTGCCGCGTTTCAGCCTGATCTCGCTGCCGAGCGAGGAGACGCCGGCGCTCGACAGTTTCATCTGCGCTCATTTGACACCGGAGCTGATGCGGCGCCCCGAATGGCTCGATCACCCCAACGGCGCTGTCGGACTCAAGAGCATTCATGTGCTCGTCGAAAATACGGCAATGCTGCTGGAGGCTTACGACCGGCTCTTTGGCATACCGCAGGTGACGACGACCGATGCGGTCGTATGCGTGCAAATCGGGCAGCACCGCATTCTGTTCAGCACGCCTGACGATTTCCTGACCATGCACCCGACGCTTCGTCTGGATCCCGATTTTCCGTTGCCCGGGATCATTTCGGCAGAACTCGGCGTCGCGCGCCTCGAGCAGACGGCGGATTACCTGACGCAATGGCAGATCGCCTGGGACGAGATGCCCGACGGCAGCCTCGTCGTGCCGGCAGGCGAGGCCAACGGCGCAATCCTGTTCTTCTCTGAGGCGTAACCACTCTCAGAGGTTGAAGCGGAAGTACATGATGTCGCCGTCCTGCACGACGTAATCGGCGCCTTCGACGCGCATGCGGCCGGCGTCTTTGGCGCCTTGTTCCCCGACACAGGCAACAAAATCGGCATACGCGATGGTCTCGGCGCGGATGAAGCCTTTCTCGAAATCGGTATGGATGCGGCCGGCGGCCTGTGGAGCTTTGGTTCCCTGCTCGACGGTCCAGGCGTGAGCCTCCTTGGGGCCGATCGTAAAAAAGGTGATGAGGTCGAGGAGCCTGTAGCCGGCGCGGATGACGCGGGCGAGACCCGGCTCATCGAGCCCGAGCGCCGCGAGAAACTCACGCTTTTCGCCGGCATCGGTCAGCAGCGCCAGTTCCGCCTCAATCGCCGCCGCAATGACGACCGCGCGGGCGCCGCGCCGGGCGGCATACTCGACGACCCGAGCGCTCTCGGCATTCCCGAATGCGGCGCTGCCTTCGTCGAGATTCGCGATATAGAGTACCGGCTTGGCGCTCAGCAGCTGGAGCGCCTTCAGATCCTTTTCTCGCTCTGGCACTACCATGATATCACGCGCTGGGCTGCCGTCGCGCAACGCCGCCAGCACCGTTTCGGCGACATCGAGCTGCGCTTTGGCCGCGCGGTCGCCGCCGCGTGCGCGCTTCACCATCTGCGGCACGCGCCGCTCGAGGCTTTCGAGATCGGCCAGTATCAGCTCGGTCTCGACGGTCTCGGCGTCGCGGATCGGATCGACCGAGCCTTCGATATGAACGACCCCGCCATCGGGAAAACAGCGCAGCACATGCGCGATCGCGTCGACCTCGCGAATGTGGCCGAGAAACTGGTTGCCGAGCCCTTCGCCGCGCGAGGCGCCGCGGACCAGCCCGGCGATATCGACGAATTCGAGCTGGGTCGGGACGAGCTTTGGCGATTTTGCGAGGCGCGCGGCGATCTCGAGCCGTTCGTCCGGCACCGCGACCCGCCCGACATTGGGCTCGATCGTACAGAACGGGTAATTTGCCGCATCCGCCGCGGCGGTTGCCGTTAACGCGTTGAACAGCGTCGATTTGCCGACATTCGGCAATCCGACGATCCCGCAAGTGAAACCCATGAGTTGCTTCAGGCCATCCGTCTAAGGCTGCGCCACACGCCGCCGCGCTTCAGCGTGAGCTTGCCCGGCCGCAAAAATCGATCTCGTCATTTATGGTGACGACGTCCGATGGCAAGATCTTGAAAAACCGCGCCGCCTCCTCAGGGGCTTCTTGACGTCGACATGGATCAGCTCACCGGGCCGCTCGCCTTGGTAGTGGACAAGCCGGCTGCCGTGCCGCGCGTTCCTTCAGGGATATGGCTATAGGTATATGGATATTTGCGGCTTGCATCCGGGAGGGGCATAACCGCCGCGGCCAGGGAGGTCCGACATGCGCTTGTTGATCGCGATGATGAAGCACGAGACCAACACCTTCTCGCCGGTGCCGACGCCGCTCGCGCGGTTTGGCCCGCTCTACGGCGAGGCGGCGATCCGCGCTTATCGCGGCACCGGCACCGGGCTCGGCGCTTATCTCGATCTCGCCGAGCGTGAGCGGGCGGAAATTGTACTGCCGATCGCCGCCGGCGCGTCACCGAGCGCGCCGGTCGAGGATGCCGCCTATGCGCACATCACCGACACGATCGCGGAGGCGGTCGCCCGCGGCGGGTTCGACGGCATCATGCTCGATCTGCACGGCGCCATGGTGACCGAGAGCCTGGAAGATGGAGAGGGACAATTTCTGAAACGGCTGCGCGCGATCGACGCGCGGACCCCGATCGCGGTGTCGCTCGACATGCATGCCAATCTCTATGACGAGATCATCGCCAATGCGACGGTCGTCACGGGGTATCGCACCTACCCGCATATCGATACCTACGAGACTGCCCGACTCGCCGGCGAGATCCTGCTACGCACAATCCGCGGCGAGGTGAGACCGGTGATGGCCTGGGGCAATGTGCCGATGCTGCCGCATGTGATGCGGCAGGGCACCGATGACCATCCGAATAAGGAATTGCAGCATCGCTGCGCCGCGATGACCGCCGAGGGCGCGCTTGCCGCGAGCCTCTTCACCGGCTTCCCGCATGCCGACATTGACAATGCCGGGTTGAGCGCGGTCGTCGTCGCCGACGGTGACCGCAAGCTCGCCGAAGAGCTGCGCGACGAGCTCTTGGACCGGGCCTGGGTCGAGCGCGAAGCCTTTGTCTACACGATCGAGCCGTTGCCGCAATCAGTCGCGCGCGCCAAGGCAATGCCGCCGGGCGATGGACCGGTAGTTTTGCTCGATCACTATGACAACTGCGCTTCGGGCGGGACGATGGACACGACCGTCGTGCTCGCGGAGATCCTGCGGCAAGGGCTCGAGAATGTCGCAGCGTTTGCAATCTTTGACCCCGAGGCCGTGCGGCAGGTGATTGCCGCGGGGATCGGCGCCGAAGTCACCTTGTCGATCGGCGGCAAGATGAAGATGCCGGCGATCCCGGCCGAGAGCCCCCCTCTGACCGTCACCGGCACGGTCAAGACGATCTCCAACGGCCATTACAAAAACCGCGGCCCAATGGCGCGCGGCGTCGAAATGAATATGGGCCCTGCCGTGGTGCTCGACACCGGGCCGGCCGAGATCGTGCTGATCTCGCGCCATGTCGAGCCCTCCGACCTTAATTGCCTCTCGAGCCTCGGCATCGACCCCTCACAAAAACGCTACGTAATGCTGAAGAGCCGCATCCATTGGCGCGCCGGGCTCGGCTCAATGGCGAAAGCGGTCGTCGATTGCGCCGGGGTCGGGGTCTGCACCTCGGATTACGGCCAGTTGCAATTTAAAAAAGTCAGACGGCCGATCTACCCGCTCGATTTGCCCAACCGGTGATCGCAACTGCGGTCGAGAGCCAGTCCCGCGAAAACCGGACCGGCTGGTGAGGTAGAAATCCGCTCCACTAAAGCGAGCCGGAGTGGGCAGGATGAGAAGTCAAACCCAGCCGCGCCCCGACGCAGGCGATTCGATAGTCAGCTGTGACCATTACCGGCGGAAGGGACGATCGAAGATTGCCCGTTGCTCCGGCGTCAGAGCCTGATAAAGCGCCTGGACCGCAGGCTTGGCGGCCTGCAGCGCTTCGAGCCGCGTCGACAGAAAAGCCTGCATGCGATCGAGCCGTTCGAGCATTGTCTCCTGCTCGCGTGGCCGCAGGTTCGAGCAGACCTGGCGCTCCTTCTGTTCCTCGGTCTGGGCGATGCTCTGCACCTTGTCCCACAGCGGCTGCTGTTCCGGCGTCAGGTTGAGCTTGGCGCCGACATAGGCGCGCATCGCCGCCCGCCACGCCAGACGGTCCTCGCACCGCTCCTGCGGGTCCCGGCGCATCATCATCGTGCCCCGCCAGCCCTCCATGCCCCGGCCGCGCTCGCCGCGCATCCAAGGGGGCAGGCCGTCGTGGTCTTCGCCCGGTGGTGCGGCCTGGGCTTGCTGGCCCGGCGTATTTTGGGCAAACGGGGCGGTGATCGGAACCGCCAGTCGCTGCCAGCACTGCGGCGAGAAATGTCCTTCTCACGAACTGACCTCCGTCAAGTTGGGGCCGATGAGGAACTTCGCGGGTAAGATATGCCACTGCTCGAGTAATAATCCCCGGCTCCCGACGCGAACCGCCTCTCCTTGCGCGCAAGCCCAACAGGCAAATATCTTCTCGACAACTCGCGGTGAAGTTAATAGGATAAATCAAAAGGCAGGGCGGGGATCAGAGCGGCCCGCGCCGCCGATCCCTGGGCGGGGGCGTTTCAGATGGTGCTCGGCGAGGTCTCGGCCCGTCGGGTTCCCGCGGGTTCCGCGGGTGGGAGGGATTGTGGTGGAAGCAGGCGTCGCGCTGGACCAGGCGGTCGCGCGGGGCCCCGGCAGCCCGGGCCTGCGGATCCTGGTCGTGTGGGGGGTGCGGTTCCTAGGAGAGGGTCTCGCGGAGCTCCTCGAACGTGACCCCTTTGTGGCGGTGGTCGGACTGTGTACCGATCTCTCTGAGGCGGTCGCCTTGACCCCTGTCATGCAGCCCGATGTGATCCTCTTGGATGCGAGAATTCCCGAGGCTGCAGTCGCGGTCAGGCGAGCGCTCGATATCGCGCCGGGCATGCGGATCGTCGCGTCCGGAGTAAGAGAGACGGAAGACGACATTCTCGCTTGGGCGGAGGCGGGGGTAATCGGTTACATCCCCGGAACCGCCGCGCTCGGCGATTTCACTCGTCTGGTCAAGGACATTCATGCTGGCGAGCAGGATTGCTCCAGCCGGGTTGCCGCCGGCTTGCTCCGCCAAGTCGGTCTCATCGCCAGACGCGGCACCAGCCCGAGGATCCCGCTTTTAGCACCGACTCTAACCAAGCGCGAGTGGCAGGTCGCCGAATTGATCAGGAGCGGGCTCAGCGACAAGGAAATTGCCCGGCGGCTGAACATCAGCTTGGCGACCACGAAATCGCACGTGCACAACCTGCTCGGCAAATTAAGTGTGCGCCGCAGGAACCAAGTTGCCGACTACGTCCGCGGATACGGCCAGCATTCACTATAGGAATTGGCGACCCGAACAGTCGGGGCTGAGGAAGCGGCGCAACCCCTCTTACGGCGCTGTCGGGCGTTATCGGCACGCGAGGTTCTCAGCCGGCCCTCGTGCGCCGTCGCGGAATGAAGATATTTTTGGAGCAACAGAGGTTTTGTCTCCGTTTCATCGCGGGGCGCGTCGGCGGAGAAGCACGCCATGACCGAGCCGGTAGCAAATCTTGATGAAATGCGCGCGCTGTTGGCCCATTTACCGGGCCCCGAACTGGAAGCCGGCACCGCGGCGGCGGCGCGCCAGGCGCAATTGACAAAGCCGGCCGGTTCCTTGGGTCGGCTCGAGGAGCTGGCGATCTGGCTCGCGACGTGGCAGGCGAGGCATCCGCCGCGCCTCGACCACCCGCGCACTTTGGTGTTTGCGGGCAATCACGGCGTCGCGGCGCGCGGCGTCTCGGCCTACCCTGCCGCAGTCACCGCGCAGATGGTGCAGAACTTCATCGCCGGCGGTGCCGCGGTAAACCAGCTTTGCCGCGTTTTCGACGCCGGTTTGAAGGTCTACGAACTCAACCTCGACACCCCCACCGGCGACATCGTCGTCGAACCGGCGATGAGCGAGGAAGAGTGCGCCAAGGCGATGGCCTACGGCATGATGGCGGTCGAGCCCGGGGTCGACGCGCTGGCGCTCGGCGAGATGGGCATCGGCAACACAACCGCCGCGGCCGCTCTCTGCGCCGGGCTGTTCGGCGGCGCCGCGGAGCTATGGGTCGGCCCCGGGACCGGGGTCACCGGAACAGCGCTGGAGGCCAAACGCACCGCGGTAGCGGCGGCCGTCGCGCGCCATCGCAGCGCGACCTCCGACCCGTTCGATCTGTTGCGCCGGATGGGCGGGCTCGAATTCGCCGCGATCGTCGGCGCCGTCATCGCGGCTCGGCTCGGCCGGGTGCCGGTCGTGCTCGACGGCTTTTCGTCGACTGCCGCCGCCGGGGTGCTGTTCGCCGCCGATAGTCATGCGCTCGATCATTGCGTGGTCGGACATGTCTCGGCCGAACCGGGCCACCGGCGGCTCCTCGAGCATATCGGCCAACGGCCGCTTTTCGACTTCGGCATGCGGCTCGGCGAAGCTTCGGGAGCGACGCTTGCCTTTGCGGTCCTAAAGGCGGCGGCCGCCTGTCACAACGGCATGGCGACCTTCGCCGAGGCCGGCGTCAGCGGGCCGGCCTGAGCCTATTTCGCGACCATCACGCACGGACCAGAGCCAGTCCTCGGGCCGGCCGGGCCTGGCTCTGACTGCGGTGACGCAATCAATAATTGCATCGAAATTCTCGTTTTGTGCAATCCGCGGCGAATCAGCAGCAAATTCATCTATTGGTTGTAGTTTCCTCTCCGCGCGGCACCCTGAACGACCACCGCGTCGGGATCGCTCGAATGGGCCGGCGTAACCCGTAGCTTGGTCACCCGGCCACCTGCTTCTGCAGGAAATCTACAGGCATTAACTTTTTCTCCGATTTGCGCGCGCCCACCTCTGGCCTTCGTTGCGATCACGACAATGCCATAGGAATGTGGCAAAATTAGCGATGCTGTTTCTGCCAAAACGGCACCGCCCGGCGGCCATGCCAAAACCGCGGATGCGGCGGAACGCTGAATCGCCCGGATTCCGTTCTGCTACGCTCCCGAACGGCTTCCTGTCCTCGGATCGATCTCCGCCCTCGCCGCGTGCGTCCTCAGGTACGATCTTGATCTCGGAAGGCAAAGCCTTCGCGACCGGTACTTTCGGCTTAGCTTTGGCGGCGTCGCCTGGAGAGGTGCTGATGAACAGAGGAGGTGAGGACCGCAAACATTGGTCGCAGGTCGCCGAGGAGTGGGTGGCGTGGGCGCGTAAGCCGAACCATGATGCATTTTGGGCCTATCGGGCTCGGCTCGCCGCATTTATTGGCCGTGGGAACGGCAAGGCGTTGGACGTGGGTTGCGGCGAGGGGCGCGTCTCGCGTGAGTTGACGGCTTGCGGCTTTGAGGTGACTGCGGTCGATCCCGCCAGCCGGCTCCTCAGGGCTACGATCGAAGCCCAATCCGCCCGGAATTACGTGGTGGCGTCGGCGATTGAGCTTCCGTTCGGGAATGCTCAATTTGATCTCGTTGTCGCTTACAACATCCTGATGAACATAGAGAATATTCCGGCGGCATTGAAGGAATTCAGGCGCGTAATACGCCCTACGGGACAGCTGATCATTTCCATTTCTCATCCATTTGTGGATCATGGGCGCTTCGCCGGCAAAGAGATGAATTCCCCTTTTGTCGTCGAAGGGACTTACTTCGGCAGGCAACGCTTCGACGGTGTCGAGGAGCGCAATGGCCTGCGGATGCACTTTGCCGGCTGGAGTTACCCTCTCGAAGCTTACGGGTTAGCGCTGGAGGAAGCAGGACTCGCGGTCACGTCACTTCGCGAACCGGTCCCCAACCTGGATGATGGACGTAATCACATGGCGCCTTGGCTTCGCATGCCGCTGTTCCTTTGGCTAAAGGCGCGACCGCTCGCATTCTGAACAGCCGGACTATCGAGAGTGGTTAGTTCATCCGCAAGCGCGCAAAATTTAGGATTTTCGCACCGCAGTGCACGGCTCGGCGTCAACCGACGAAGCCTGCTGAGGGTTTCATCCACGTCAAAAATCCTAGTCAGCCGTACCGCGCACGCGGTCTGCCTCGACCGAAGCGGCGCCCGAAATTTAGGGCATGAGAACAA
>Ga0310914_10000056_pt1 | contig 52078 bp, 43 predicted proteins | sample GREbulkMGAN108_FD_203450 | JGI IMG/M metagenome (GOLD analysis project Ga0310914, IMG submission 203450) | Lab enrichment of tropical soil microbial communities from Luquillo Experimental Forest, Puerto Rico - GRE.bulkMG.AN108 | ecosystem: Environmental > Terrestrial > Soil > Tropical forest >... | reverse complement strand
GCGGTCGAAGCAGCGGTATCCGAATCGAATGCTACTCTGGTGGTGCTCGTAGAAAGTATTCATGGCCGACTCCTGTGTGGTGACATACCAGGAGCATAGCTGCTGAGCGCTCTCTACGAGCACTCCGTAACTTCACTTGTCAGGGATATCAAGGGCGGAGCCCTTGCCTAGTTAGACCAGACTATAGGGTACCTCGGCACTGCGTTTCCTCCGCCGAGAACCTATGAGCTGCCGATGAGAATGCCAGTGACGAAGACCAGGACTCCGCCGAGGACAACCTGGAAGGCGGCGGAGAGGATTGGGGTGTCCATGTAGCGGTGGCGAATATAGCTGATGGCGGCCAGTTCGACGGCAACGACTGCCACGGCCAGAGCAAAGGCGATGCGGAAGTCGGACATGAGGAAGGGTAAAGTGTGACCGATGCCGCCAGCGGCGGTCATTAGGCCGGTGACGGAGCCGCGCAATACGGGGCGGCCTCGGCCGGTGAGCGAGCCGTCATCAGAGAGCGCTTCAGCGAAGGCCATCGAGATGCCGGCGCCGACAGAAGCAGCGAGGCCGACGAGGAAAGCGTCCCAACTGTTTCTTGTGGCGAAGGCGGCGGCAAAGACGGGAGCGAGGGTGGAGACTGAGCCATCCATGAGGCCGGCGAGTCCGGGTTGGACGATCTGCAACACGAACAGGCGGCGCTGGGCGTCTTCTTCTTTCTGCTCGATGGCGGGGGTTATCTTTTCCTGCAAGGATTCCGCCGTGGCGTAGTGGCGGCGCTCGACATCGGCGAGATCGCCGAGCAGCTTGCGGATGTCGACGTCGGTGACATGCTGGATGGCGCGATCGTAGAAGCGGCGGGTCTCCAGTTCCATGACTTCGACCTGCTTGCGTACCTCAGAGATGCGCAAAGGGCGCGACAGCCATAGCGGGCGGCGCTGGATAAAGCCTTTGACGTCCTGACGGCGAATCAGGGGAATGTGCTCGCCAAAGCGGCTCTTGTAAATCTCCATAAGGCTGTTGCGGTGGTCGATTTCCTCAGCGTGCATTTCGTCGAAAATCTTAGCCGTGTCGGGATAAGTGTCGCGAAGGCCGTCGGCGTAGTCGGCGTAGATACGGGCGTCTTCTTCTTCGAGAGAGATGGCGAGTGCCAAGATCTCGCGTTCGGTGAGGTCGCGGAACTTTTTGGCCATGGAAAGAGGATAAATGGTTGGTTGTGGCCAATGCCGGGTAAATGCAGGTCTCTTGAGTCGAATGCGCTTCGCACTGCGCGTTCTCGCTCGCGATGACAAATCATAAGAGCAACCGCGGATTGCGCGGAGCACGCGGATCAGAATAAGGCCGAAAACCAAGAGCCGACCGAGGCTTAAGCCAGCCGAGATTGATCGCGTTCACCAGGCTAAAAAGCCTGGTGCTTCCACCCAAATTGCTAGATCCTCTGCCGGAGCATTTCTTCGATATCGGCGATGCGATGGTCAATGTCATTGACCTTTTGCGCGACGCCTTGCAGTTCGAGGCGCGCGTGGCGGTTGACATCAAAATCCATTTCGCTGCGAATGCGGTCCTTTTTGTCCTGGCGGTTCTGGCTCATCATGATGACGGGCGCCTGGATGGCTGCAAGCATGGAAAGAAACAGGTTGAGCAGGATGAAGGGATAGGGGTCCCAGGCGCGTTCGCGCAACAAGATATTGATGGCTGAGTAGATAACCATAAATGCGATGAAGATGGTGATGAACGTCCACGACCCGCCAAAGCCAGCGACGTTGTCGGCTATACGTTCACCGGGGGTAACCTGCTCTTCGATGACTTGTTCGGGAGGCCGCAAGGAGCGCGTGCGAGCGAGCTGATGCGCGTTGTGCAGCTCACGGCCGAGAAATGCGAGGATGTCGGTTACCGTATGCGGCTTCCGTTCGAACAGGACACTGAGGTCATGACGGTCGAATTCGATGCAGGTGGTTTCTTGTGTAGCCGTTGCTTCGGCCCTGTGCGGCGTGTGCTCCAACATCGAGGCGAATCCGAAGAACTCACCGGGAGTCGGTTCCTGGAACACAATTTCCTGCTTGTCTTCGTCCAGAGCGGAGACGCGGACTCCTCCCGAGACGACGATATAGGCGCGCTCGGCGGGATCGCCAATGCGAAAGATCTTTTGATGAAGAGCGAAGCGTTTCAGCTCAACCTGCTCCGACAGGACCTTGAGCTCATCGTCGTCCATGTTGGAAAACAGCGGTACACGACGCAGGACATCTACAGAACACGGCATCGAAACTCACCTCACAGGAAAGTGCCAGCAGTCTAAGTCATTTAGGGCGGACTTGGGGTGCGGGAACCGGAGTGAGTAGTGTATTCGCGGAAATTTAACCGGTAAGCAACGTGGGTTTGATTACTTAGAGAGCATCGCGGAGCGGGGACTAGCGGAACCGGACGGTAGAAAGTGAGCGAAGGTGTCAGTGATTAGTTGTCAGAGGACAGACCAACCACGCCAAGAAAGGGCGGCATCCATCAACGAGCACAAAAGAGGAGCTCGTGGTGACTCGAGTGGAGGGGCGCAGGGTGTCTCGGGGAGGGATGTTGCCGGTGCTGAGCACTCCGCCCAGCACGAGTTCGCCGTAAGGATGCAGTCGCGGGTGGCCCGGCAGGTTCCTCGCAGACCGAATGAGGCGCCACGCCAGCGCCGTAGACGACCTTGGGTTTTGTGAGGACGATTGCAGGGAGCCTGTCCACGGTGTACTCGAGGTTGCCGCGGAATGCACCCTTGCCCATCGGATCGGTTAAAACAATTCCGTAGCGAAAGGCGGCTTCGGAGAGAAGCGCCGGGCCGCCGCGCATCCCGTGCTCGGTGTAGCCAACCGTGAACTCTGAGGCGTCTTTGTGGACGAGAGGGTAATCGCGGACAGTTTGGGGAAGGGCGGAGCCGACTCCGAAAACAGCGAGAAAGATCTGGGACGCAAGCAGCGCCTGTAGAGCAATGCTGAGTACTCCATTGAGCCGGTCGTAGTGGGAGTACTGGAACATGCTGTAACAAAAGGGTTAGATGCCGGGTAAGCCGGTTCCGCAACAAGCTGAGGTTCAGGTGGGTGGGGAAAACCTCCGCTCAAGCGGCCAAGGTAGGCCGCGGAACGGGGCACATGGTGCTTCCGCCTATTGCTGATTTGCCAGCTTCTGCAGGTCGCGCCAGCGAATCACCATGATGTGGTCGTCGCGCAAGGCCTGCTGAAATTCAGCGCTGGTGACGATGTCGAAGTCGCGCTGGCGCCCACGCCGCACCGTAGTCGTCATTCTGTCCCATGATGGCGCGCGATTCGGTGTCGTCATACGCCAGGTGCACGATCAGGTATGTCAGGCCCGGCGTGAGGTTCTTGATGGCGTTGAGGTAGAAGCTCTTCCACTGGTCGGGCTTCACATCGGGTCCGGCGATGACAACATTGTCGAAGAACACGTCGTTGGGGGAGAGCAGCGACTGGGCTTGAAGCCGCTGGACCGCGTCCTTCATGGCGATAAACGGCAAATGATATTCATGCGCTACCTTCACGTAGACGGCATAGAGCTCGGGCGTTGCGAAGAGCACGCCGATGTGACTGTCGAGGTGTGTGGGATGAATACCAACCGCCATGGCGCGCTCGACTTGGGCGCGTATTTCACGCTCGGCGTCGGCAGGCTTGTCGTGCTGGACCGCCTCCGGAGTGGTGGAGAAGAGCGTGCCCGCTGGATTGAACAGGCTGGGCACCGTATCACTGGGGGGCAACACTGCCCCAGCGATATGTCTTCCATTCGCTGGTGAGAGTGAGGTGTAGGCCGAGATCGGCTTCTGGGTGCGCCTTGGCATACTCAGCAACCTCGGTGAGCCACGGACACGGAACCATGATGCTGGCGGAGGAGACAGAACGTTTGTCGAGGGCTGTAAAGCTGGCGGCGTCTTCGGAGTGGGTCACGGCGAGGTCGTCGGCATGAATGATGACCAGCTTGGCGTCGGCGGGATAGCCGAGGCGTTCGGCGATGGTTTTGCTCTGGGCAGCGAGGTTGACGGCGAGGATGGCGAGAGTAAGCAACAAGCGCACGAGAAGGTTCCTGAGAGACGGACAGAGTAGCACGGGGTGGGAGCGCTGTTCGCTCGAAATCCTTTTCACCACAGAGGCACCCTCGACTTCGCGCAAGGCAGGTTCCGAACACGGAGGAAGTAAGTTGTGATCAGTAAGTCGCACTCTGTCGGGGACAGAGGCTGAAGCGGCGCTCCACCCTTATCCGACTTGCATATCATCGTCCCACATTGTGGGACTATGATGGCCTACTGGTTGCCTTTAGCGGGTTTGTAACCAGCTTTCTGGGCGTCAGCCTCGCTCATGTACTTGCCTTGTTTGGTATTGCCGTACCAGCGGCTGCCGTCCTGGTGATAGGTGCCGCTGTCGGTATTCACCCACACCATGCCCTTTTGCGGAGGCGGGCCGGCTGCAGGCTTGCCCGTGACTTTATGAGCAGTCGTCTTAGTGGCGTCGGCGGTGGCATCGGCTGCTCTCTTGGTCGTATCCGTGGTTGCAGTCGCACCTTTCTTCGTCGCGTCGACAGTAGCGTTGCTGGTTTGCTTGGTGGTGTCGACGGTCGCGTCGGTGGCCTTGACGGCGCCCTTCTTGGTCTCTGTGCCTGCCTTTTTCGAGGTACCAACCGTCGCATCGACAGCCTTCTTAGTTGTGTCAACCGTGGCATCAGTGGCCTTCACCGCGCCTTTCTTGGTCTCGCTGGCCGCCTTCTTTGAAGTGTCGACGGTCGCGTCGGTCGCCTTCTCTGCTCCTTCCTTGGTTTTCTTGGCTGCTTTTTTGGTGGTATCAGCAGTTGCGTCAGCAGCCCTCTCGACGTCGTCTTTCGATTTCTTCTTCTTCGCGGTTGAGGTGTCGGATGAGGATGAGCTGGAAGCAGATGAACTAGAGGACGTTTGCGCCTCTACCGGGGTGGTTGAGAGGCAGAGCAGCAATCCAAAGATTCCGAACACGATCCATAGTTGTTTCTTCATGGGGTGGCCTCCTTGACGGGTGTACAGCGGAAGTTTACAGCAATTAGCGGTGGCAGTTAGCAATCAGCGATCAGGTATTAGTGTCTGGTGGTCAATAAAACCGTGAAGTGCTCGCGAAGCCAGCTCTGTGGTTTCCTAATTCGTCATTTCGTAGATCGTGAGGATTTTTATCTCCGACTTCCTGAATGGACGACTGTATGGTAAGTAGGTCACCAGCGCACAACTCCGCCATGTCGCTTCACGAACTTGCCCCATACCACATCACCTCATGTGGCTCAGGTGATCGCAATGCCTGGGATAACAGTGCCCCGGTATGTAACTATGGATTCAGCCATATTCATCCTTTTCAGGACCGCTCAGTCTTCTTTTGACTTTCGCAAGAGAGCGCTTCAGCGGTATTTATGTTGAGTGCTGATCTGAACGGAAGTACTCAGTCGGCGCAGACGAAACAAGAAAAAGCCGAACACGCGAAGACCAGAACGTGCTCGGCAACTTGTGAAAGCGCCAGAAGCTGATAAGGACGTGAAAGGCGATCCAGGCCAAGGCTAGCCAGCGTAGGGAGTTGCGTCCGCAGGAAAATTCCGGCGACGATGGCGAGCACGCACACCAGCGACACCCGTAAAGCCTTCTGAAGCGGATGGTGTGAGTTGAGCTCGCAGAGGTGATAGTCCGTGCTGGAGCTGATGAGAAGCAAAGCACGAAGAGTGACAGAAAGAGGGGGGGGCTTGCTCATGCTGCATGCGACCTCGCCTACGCGCGCTCGAAGGCGTGCTTGGCGTGGAGGTTGTCGAGTGCTTTCTCTTTGGCCGCGTGGAATTCTTCCTCGCGGGCGGCGAGAGCGTCAGTCGCGCGCGCGTGATCGCCAGAGATTTCGACGAGGCTGTTCTGAGCGAGCTTCTCTGCGGCGGCGACGAGTTTGTCTTTCATTTGTGGGTCGGCGGCGTCCAGGTACAGCGCGTCGCACGGATCGGCGATGAGCACAGGTTGGCGCTCGATGCCTCCCGCCCAGAAGACCTTGCAAGCGACGAAATCTACCGGTTCTTCGGGCTTAATGTGCCAGAAGGTAAACTGCTTTTGCCGCAAGCTGTAACAACGGCTGGAAACGGGAACCGGCTGGCGCTTGCCTGACTTCAGCAGTTGCAGCTGCTTGTCGTCGAGGGCTTTGCGCGCGGTGTTTACCGCGACCCAGAAGGCCAGCTCGCCGTCGCGAGAGGGCAGCACTTCGTTGATGCTCTCGGAAAGATTGAGAGCGATGTCGGCGTGGAGATCGCCGCCATCGGCCAGCCAGAGCCGGCCGTGCACGACGTACCAGTCGCTGCCGCCTTCGGAGCGGTGAAAGGGCCACTGCAGTTCGACCCGCACGGGCAATCCGCGCACGGTGACACCTTGGTAGATTTTTGCGGTTGAATCAGTCATGTAACTGGCAGGTCGCTCCTGAACGAAAGAAGATATGTACCGATTATGACGCAATCGCCGGATCGGCAGAGAACCGTTTCGCTCGAGCGGACGCTCCCACCCCGCCAAAAGAGGGCGACGAGGGCGGCGGGGCACTCAGCTTGTTACGCAAAGACCAACACAAGCCAATACTGGGTTTGTGTCGGGCACCCGCGCCCCGATTGTGAGCGGCATCCGACGGATTGTTATTCACCAGCGCTAGCGAGGAGCCTGGCCACGGCATTGGCGATGGGTTGTCCCGTGACTTCTTCGTAGAAGCTGAATCCTGGCGACGGATTTACCTCGAAGCAGAACCACTTTCCCGAGTCGGCAAGGCGTAGATCGAGGCCTGCCACGGGCAGGTTCAGCGATGCTGCCAGTTTGCGGCAACGTTCAGCTAATTCGGGTGGGACATCGTAGGAACTGACTTCCACATTGGCCCCTTGACGATCGGGATAACGATAGTCGTCGGCGCCAGAGCGGATTTCGCAGCCGAACACCTCGTCTCCGACGACATGGATGCGAAAGTCGGGGCCGCTGATAAATTGCTGAAATTGCGTGGGACAGTGCGCGACATCCTGTAATCGCTGGCGATGCTCGTCTCGTAATTGCGTGACGATGCTGCGAACACCGGACACCGACTTATAGACCGCAGTGCCATGCCGCTCCCAGAAGGCGAGAGCGGCCGCGGGGTCGGTCGTCACGAGTGTCTCGGGCACAGCGAAACCGTGACTGTGAATCAAACTCAACTGGTACGGTTTGGAGTTGTTCGACGCCATCGCGGACGGGCGGTTGACGACGCGTGCGGATGTGATCTCCAGCCAGCAGGTGAGAGTGTCCTCGAAGGCTAAGGCGCGAAGCTTGCGCGGGCTGTCGGGCTTGAGGCCGCTTAGTGCGGCCAGACGGCGTGGGTCATAGGGCCGGAGGTAAATCGCCGTGAAGGCGGAGAGGTCGGCGGACCAGTGGGGAGTTGTCAGTGTTCCGCCGGGAACGCCCTCGAACGACAGGGAAATTTTGGACCGCAACAAGGTCTGCTGGTCGAGGAATCGGTTAGCCACGCCAATGCGCTGCAGTTCGTCGCGCACGGCTGCAAATGGACCGTCTGAAGAGATGCCCCAGAGCAGAACCATGGTGACTCAAGCGGGAACGGACTCGGCCGTCAGGTATTCGCACGTCGCCTGGGCGACGGCCGGGTCCCGCAGGCTGGGCATGGCAGTGGCTGCGGAAAAGACAGGAGTGCTGCCTCCGCCTGCAAAGCGCACGGCAAGAAGCGGAATATGCACGTAGGCGGACAGGCGGAGAGCGGCGTCGGCGTAATTGTCACTGGCAGCGCCGAAGGACAAGCTGCCGACGACGGTTACTTCGATCGGCGGTGTTGCTTCAGCGCGGGGTGATGTTCGCTTGCGACACGCAGGAACATTTTGAGTCGAGGGAGCCACCTCGAGACCTGCGGCTGCCGCTGCCTGAGTCCACTGCATAGGCCGCCAACCGGGCCCGCACAGGCTGGTGCCGGAGGGACGGTTGAGGACACGGCATCGCAACCCGGCCAACCATGCCAGCAGAAACGCATTCATTTCCGCAGTCACGAATTCACGGTCGCTGGCCCCGATGTGCAGTAGTTCGGTATCGAGGATGCAGGGTCGCCTTATAAGCACCCCGCGAAAGTCGTCTTCGCGAACGATCTGACCGCTTACAACCGCCCGAGAACCGGAGCGATCGGGCAGCCGCAACTCCCAGCCGGGCGTGGAGAGGTCCTCGCAGGTGAGCAGGGCCGCCCTGTAGCGAGCCCACCCGGACACCAAATCAACGGCGCTTCGGTCGTGACGGCTCCCCACCACGACTATCAAGCGGAATTACCTCCGGCCTTTCGACTTGCCTTTCCTTCCCTCTTTCTTCTCCTCTTTCTTCGGCGAAGACTTCTTCGGAGTTCCGGTTGGCACTCCCTTCAGCGCCGCAGCTCCCACGTCTGGACGCTCTTCTTTGCGAATGAAGGAACGGAGCTCGGCGACTTCCTGCTGCAACTGGTCGGTGGTCTTCGCGATCAGCTGTACGGCCTGAAGCCAGCCAGGATCGACTACGTACTGCCACCACTGCCAGGGATCGCCCTCATTGTCCTTCAGCTTGGGAATGTCGCTGATCGGTTGCTTCCCGATCACATCGACCTCGACCTTGATGTTCTCTTTGAAGTTCTCTTTGATCTCCCACTTGATTTCTTTCCAGATCTTGAAGCCCACATAAACACTGGTGCATGTGGAGATGCCGTTCACGATGACGCACAACGTAGATGGCCCGGTTCCTATCGAAGACGGCACATCAAATTGCGCCGAGTGCACGACGTTCCCGGTTGCAACCGCCATGGTGGAGAAACCGTGGGTACGGCAATAGACCAGGTTGCCCGTAGCGTTGTTGGTGATGCGGACGAGCGGAAAGTTCGTCGCCATGGTGGCGTCATCGCCGTAGCTGTTGGCCTGCGACAGCCCGTTAATTTGGCGGCCTTTCAGGGTGTAAGTGAATCCCGCTCGCACGGTGGCTGGGCAACTGGTGATTTCGGGAGCCCATGTGGGATCGGGCGAGCCGTCCGGCTGATAAACGCGAATGTCATTGCTGCGCGCCGAAAGCAGAACTTCTCCCGTCGGCAACAGCAACATGCGACACTCCCAGGTTTCCTTCCCTGAAGCGTTTGGCGGGTCGGGCGCCGGGTTGAGCGAGGTGCCGTCGAATTCGTAGCAGTGACATGGGTCGCCTGCCCAGCCGTCGTTCTGGATCGGCCCGGCTAAACAAAATACATTGCCGCTTGGCAACAGGACGGCAGGCGCGTCAAAGGCTTCATATAAATTTCCCGAGCCGTCTTTCGGGAAGTCAGGGCCTGGGGCCCATGAGCCCTTCTGGTTGGCTATTGGCCGCATGGTATAGAGCGCAGTGTGTCCGGAAGCGCCGATAGCAAACACACGTCCGTCGGGCATCAGAATGGCCGGGCCAATTTCGTTGGAAGAGCCAATGGACGATTGCACCAGATCGTGGCCGGCCGGTATCGAGCCAGCGCTTACCCAGGTATTAGCTGCGGCCACGTATTTCTCCGCCGCCGGATGGTTTGAGCACTCGGCGACAAGGACAGTTTGGTCCGGCAACAAGGTCCAGGTTTCCTCTGAACTGGCATCGTTCTTATTGGGACCGGCGGTCCACTTGTTTGCTACCGGGTCGTAGATGGCGGTCGAAGTAGCATTAATGTTGCCGAGAATTATGGTGCCGTCAGGCAACATGCAGCACGGCGCGTCGCCGATATTAGCCCAACCGGGGCCGGGGATGTTGGTCCAACTGTCGGCGACGGGGTCATAGATCTCGCAATTGTTGATGTCGACTCCATTGTTGGCAAAGTTGTCTTCGCCGCCGGCCATAAACACACGGCCATCGCCAAGCACCGCGGAGGCGTAATACGTTGGTCCGACGGGACCGGTGGCAAGGGTGCTCCAGGTACCATTCACATAGCTGCCCTTGTTGTCTGGTGTCAGCTTGTACCAGTTCGCGGTGGCGAGTTCCTGTACGAGGACTGTTCCGTCGGTGAGCAACATCATGTGATTGGCGTTGAAGTTGGGTTGATTTTTGAGCGCTGTCCAACCGGCCATGGGGGAGCCTCCAATACCAAACGGGCGGGTAACAGTGGCCCGTGTTGGATTTTAAGTCTGTTGGGAGCGACTAGCAGCGCAGGTAACTGCGAATTCTGTGCTGCTTGGCACTGCAAGTCAACGCTTATTCGCAGAATCGATCTCTTTTTTGTCTCGGATCGGGCTAGGGTTACATAGGCGCTTTAGTGGGGGAAGCTAAAACGGGGCACCTGGGCATAGTCGTAAAGATTTCGCGCACTCCGCCGTGCCAGAATAACAGTGGCTAGTGGGTAGTGGATAGAAAGAACTCCGATCAAGCGCTAGCCAATCCCGCATGAGCTCGAATCCCGGCGATCGACCTACCACATCGTGGGACATGGCGGTTGTGTTTCTGAAGCTGGGCACGACAGCATTTGGCGGTCCGGCGGCGCATATCGCCATGCTGCAGCAGGAGGTGGTGGAGCGGCGCGGCTGGATCAGCCAGGACGAATTTCTCGACCATCTTGGGGCCAGCAATCTCATTCCCGGGCCGACTTCGACCGAACTGGTGATTCACATTGGGCGGAAGCGTGGCGGTTGGCCGGGGCTGGTTGTCGCCGGGACGTGCTTCATTCTTCCGGCGGCCGTTATGGTCGGAATGATTGCGTGGGCGTATGTCCGCTATGGCAAGCTGCCAGCGGTTTCGGGTCTTCTGTATGGCGTAAAGCCGGTGGTGATTGCCCTTATCCTGCAGGCGATCTGGAAGCTGGGGCGCTCGGCGATTAAGAATGCGTGGCTGGCCGTGGCGGCGCTTATCGCTCTGGGACTGAGCGTGGCCGGCGCGGCGCCGCTGCCGGTGCTGATGGCAGGTGGAGTTCTCGGGCTGGCGGCGATGGCTGCGGTCTCGCGAGAGCGCGCAGGTCTGGCACTATGGGCTGGTACGCGGCCCAATTCTGCTTCGCTGTTTGCCGCGAGTGCAGGCGCGATTGGGCCGTGGCCGATTTTTCTGGTGTTCGTCAAGATTGGGGCCATGGTCTTCGGCAGCGGCTACGTGTTGCTGGCGTTTTTGCGGGCCGATCTGGTGGAACGGCTTGGCTGGCTGAGCCAGCAGCAATTACTCGATGCTGTTGCCGTGGGCCAGGTCACGCCCGGCCCGGTGTTCACCACGGCGACTTTTCTTGGTTACGTGCTGCACGGCACCAGCGGCGCGGTCGCCGCTACCGTTGGGATCTTCGTTCCGGCGTTTGTGTTTGTCGCCATCAGCGCGCCGCTCATTCCGAAGATTCGAGCTTCGCGCCTCGCTGGTGCTACGCTGGATGGTATCAACGTTGCCTCTCTGGCATTGATGGCCGTGGTTACGTGGGAATTGGCACGTTCTGCGTTAGTGGACTGGACCACAGTTGCGCTAGCCATTTTGAGTGCGCGGCTGCTGTTCCGATTTCCTCGGCTGAATTCAGCGTGGCTTATCGCGGCTGCGGGGACGTTAGGAGCGTTGCGTTACATGGTGAAGTGATTCGGGTAGTAGTAAGTGGAGAGAAAAGACCCGCTCAAGCGGCCAAAACAGTGCCGCGTGAACGGACCACCCGGCATCGAAAGGGTTCAGCGAGTGGTTCTCGTAAGTGAAAGACATGGAAGAAGACGATCGATCGCGCCGGCAGTTCCTAAAAACAACAAGCCTGGTCGCTGGAGCGGCACTACTTTCGGGGGTAGGACGCGCTCAGGAAGCTGGCGGCACCTCTGCCATGTCGCACGGTCAAGCTACGGAGTCCGGAGCCGACTACACCATCCGCATTGAAACTACGCCGATCGAGATTGCGCCGAAGCGCATCATCTCCACGACGACATATAACGGGCAGTTTCCCGGGCCGCTGCTGCGATTTAAGGAAGGCCAGCCGGTGACGGTCGAGATCATCAACGACACGGATGTTCCGGAGCAGTTGCACTGGCACGGGCAGAAGGTCTCGACTGATGTAGACGGTGCGGCGGAGGAGGGAACGCCATGGATACCAGCGCATGGCGAGCGGCGCATCAGCTTTACGCCGAACCCTTCGGGGTTGAGGTTCTATCACACGCACAATCGCGCAGGCGCCGATCTGTATGCTGGGCAGTACAGCGGGCAGGTGGGGCCGGTGTATATAGAGCCCAAAGAAAATCCAGGGCGATATGACCGCGAGGTGTTCCTGACGCTGAAGGAGTTCGAGCCGACGTTCAGCCGCGGCGGCGATATGGCGATGAACTTCCTATCGCTACCGACGAAGAATCCACTGCTGGAGAAGCAGGGTGAGTCGGCCATGAAGGCGTCACTTGCCAAGGGCATGCCACATGGGTACGAAGTTGGATACGGCTCGTTCACCATCAACGGGCGAATGCTGGGCCATGGCGAGCCGGTGCGAGTGAAACGCGACGAACGAGTGTTGTTTCACGTGCTCAACGGCAGCGCGACAGAGATTCGCAGCCTGGCGCTACCGGGACATCGGTTCACCGTCGTAGCGCTCGATGGCAATTCTGCGCCCAATCCAGCGAGCGGGCCGGTGTTGTGGCTGGGCACTGCGGAGCGTATTTCTGCCATCGTCGAGATGAACCATCCCGGTGTCTGGATCCTGGGTGACACCGCCGATGATGACCGGCACCACGGCATGGGTATCGTGGTGGAGTATGCCGGAGAGAAGGGCAAGCCGCAGTGGGTAGTGCCGCCGGCATTCAAGTGGAATTACGGGCGCTTTGGCAAGCAGGGTCCTGTTCCCGCGCCGGATCATACCTTCGACATGCTGTTCGCGAAAGACAACGCTGCGATGGAGGGATTCAATCGCTGGACGATTAACGGCGTGGCTTATCCAATGAGCAACGAAGCTGTGCCTGCGTCGTTTCATGTGCAGCCGGGCAAGCGGTACCGCATTCGCATGAAGAATGCGAGCGACGACATCCACCCGATTCATCTGCACCGGCACAGCTTTGAGCTGACGAATATTGCTGGACATGCGACGGCAGGCATCATGAAAGATGTGGTGATGGTCGGCGGATATCAGGAAGTCGAAGTCGACTTTGTGGCTGACAATCCAGGGCCGACGCTTTTTCACTGCCATCAGCAATTGCACATGGATTTTGGGTTCATGACGCTGTTCGACTACGCGTAGTCCGTCTCCTCGCAACGTCGCAAGATTCTGCGACCGCATCCAATCATTCAGCGAAGCCGATCTAGTCATGCTCAACCCTTCCGCGATCGAACCTGAGAAAAGAGTCTCCGGCACAAAGTTGTGGACCTTTAGCCGGATCCTGCAGGTCGTCCTGAGTCTCGGGCTCTGGGTGGCCGCGACATTCGTCTCGGCAGGTACGCTGAGGTGGGTTCGCGGCTGGGTCTGTGTTGCGGCCACACTCGCGTCGTACGCGGTTGCAGCGGTGATGGTTCAGCGCAAGAATCCCGCGCTGATGGAAGCGCGCGCCAACTGGCGGCATCGCGACACCAAGTGGTTCGACAAGCTCTTCTTCGTGCTCATGCTGCCCATGTATTACGCTCAGCCGGCCGTTGCCGGCTTGGATGTCGTCCGCTTCCGCTGGTCATCGATGCCGTTCGCGACGGTGTACGCCGGCCTGGCGGTGCTCGTGATTGGCATCGTGTTTGTAACATGGGCGATGGTTGTGAACCCGTTCGCAGAAACCACGGTTCGTGTGCAATCCGAACGGCAGCAAGCCACTGTGACCGCTGGGCCATACCGCCTCGTGCGCCACCCCATGTACCTCGGCTGGCTGCTCATGTTTTCTGGTACAGCGCTAATCTTTGGATCGCTGTGGGCTCTCTTGCTAGGGCTCGTGATGGTGCCGCTTTTGGTTTGGCGGACCGCGATGGAAGATCGAATGCTGCGTCGCGAGCTCCCCGGGTACGAGGAATTCGCCGCCAATACGCGCTACCGCCTAATTCCGGGGCTATGGTGAGCGGCGAGTTCGAAATGTAGGTAGATTCCGCTACGGGCCGGGGAAGAAGCCGCTGATGCCGGCGCTGTCGAGAATGTCGCCATTCCTGGCGGCCGCGATCATCGCCTGATACAGCTGTTCCGCGCCGGGAGGGAAATCGTCGAACGTGGGCAGCATCGCCAGGGTAATGTCGAGCGCGTAGACAGTGAAGACATAGTGATGCGTTACCGGATTCAACGTGGGCGGCGGGCAAGGACCGTCGTAGCTCAGGTCCCCGACTAGGTAATCGTTCAAAACCTGCGTGCCAAAGTTGCTTCCAGGAATGCCGGCATTCTCGGGCAGCGAAGTGGTTGCGGACGCGATGTTGTACATTCCCCAGTGGGTGAAAGACGCGGTAACGTCATACATGACCACGATGAAACTGCGTGTCTTGCGGGGGGCGCCGCTCCACGACAACTGTGGAGATTGATTTCCGCCGCCGAGATAAAACGGACACTGATTCCAGACCATGCTCAGAGGGATGGTTACGCCGTCGGAGAACGTGGTGCTGGTTAAGACCATCTTGTGGGCTCGATCGTCAGCGATTTTGGTTGCGTGCTGCTCCTGTCCCCAGGCTGTCGGCAGCAATGCGAATAGACTGACCGCGATAAGGTAACGTGAGAGGCTCGATTCATGTTTCCTCCGTGCGCCGGTTAAACCGGCAGGGTGTTGTGAATGAAAGTTTCATACGTTGAAGGTTTAGCGAACCACAATGGCCCCGAGTCATGCGAAGCCGCTCGCGAGGGCGACGTCGAAGCGTTGACAGGGGACGTACAGGACGGGTATTGAGCCGTGAAATCCATGACCTGCTGCGAAATCGGCAGGTACTCCGGGATGCCGACGCAGTGGAGAATGTCGGAAGCCAATACCGGGTGCACCGCCAGCGCAAGGTGTACCTGGATCCCGCGCGGTCAGAGACCTCGTGCATGTACGCAAGCATCTTGACGGGGAACCGGGAGATCCCACGTCTGTCTGCAGAGGAGAGAACGCAAACACGGACAGTAAGGCAGGGTCCCGGCTTGTGATGGCCTGGTTTGAAACCAGGCCAGCTTCAGCACGATCCCGACGCCGAAGTCTCAGTCGCACCATGCAAATCATTGGTCCTGACAGGTCGAGCGTAGCTCTGTAACGAGGAAAGGTCGCTCGCCATTGATGTTCGGAATCGACGCCATCATAAAAGGGTCAAGGCATGAAAGAACAATGAAAGTCGGCCCGGCCGATCAGCCCTTAGAGTGTCCATGCGCACTCGCGTATATTCGTCGCATGATTTCAAGACCGATCAGCCTTTCTCTCACCGTACTGTTGTATTCCGCAACGCTCTTTTCGCAGTCTCCCAAGCAGGCGGCCGACCAATGGCGCGCCGCACATGAGCAGCAAATATTGAAGGAGTTCACTGCGCTGCTGGCCATCCCAAATGTGGCCAGCGATAAGGCGAACATTCAGCGCAATGCGGATGCGCTGGCGGCTGCACTCACGCAGCGGCATTTAAAGGCGAAGGAACTCACGGCGGCAGGATCGAATCCGGTGGTGTATGGCGAGATCAAGACGCCAGGCGCGAAGCGCACGATCGTGTTTTATGCGCATTACGACGGGCAGCCGGTGAATCCGGACGACTGGGAGAGCAAGGCGCCGTTTATCCCGGTGACGAAGCAAGTGAATGGCGAGCCGCGCATTTACGCGCGTTCGGCTTCGGATGACAAGGCAGCAATCATCGCGCAGCTTTCGGCACTGGATGCATTACAAGCGGCGAAGATTCCGTTCAAGGCGAACCTGCGCTTTGTCTGGGAGGGTGAAGAAGAAGCGGGCTCGACGAATCTCGAAGCGGTGCTGAAGAAGTATCGCGACGAGCTTGGCGGAGATGTTTGGCTCATCTGCGACGGTCCGATAGACCAGAGTGGACGACAGAGCGTGGTGTTTGGGGCCCGTGGCGATACCCATGTCGAGATCATGCTTTACGGGCCCGACCGTGAGTTGCACAGTGGGCACTACGGCAACTGGGCGCCGAATCCGGCGATGATGCTCGCGCAGCTGCTCGGCGGCATGGCAGACGCCAACGGACATGTCCTGGTGCCGCACTTTTACGATGGCGTTGCGCCGTTGAGTCCACTGGAGAAGCAGGCCATTGCAGAGGCTCCGCGCAATGAAGAAATGCTGATGAAGGAGTTCGGACTCGGCTACGTCAACGGCGGAGGACGACCGTTGCTGGAGCTGCTCAACGAACCGACGCTGAACATCAACGGTTTCGCGTCGGCTCGAGTGGGTGCAAGAGCCAACAATGTTGTGCCGTCGACGGCTACCGCGGATCTCGATATGCGGCTGGTGAAAGGCCTCGACTGGAAGACACAGCAGCAGCGCGTCGTGGACTACATCGCGTCGCAAGGATACTTTGTGGTTGATGCGCCGCCGGACAAGGCAACGCTGCTGGCGCATCCGCGCGTGGCGTATGTGCATCGCGATCCGGCGAGCTATAACGCGGTGCGCACTCCCATGGATTTGCCGATTGCGCAGGCGGTAATTGCCGCGGTCGAGAATGCGCGAGGGCCGGTGGTGAATCTGCCGACGATGGGAGGAAGCGTTCCGCTGGAGATGATCGTAAACACGCTGGGCACGCATACCATCACGGTTCCGATTGCGAATTACGACAACAACCAGCACTCGGCAAATGAGAACATCCGCGTGCAGAATTTGTGGGACGGCATTGTGACCATGGCTGCGCTGGAAGCGATGGAGTGATTCCACCGATCTGCGGCCGAACAAGTGTCACCAAGGTGCTATTTTCATGGGATTAATAAAAAGCGGAGAGTCGCGCCGTTTGCCAAAGAATTATGACCGGCCGCTTGACATCGCGCGCATTCGTGTAGAAAGATTCCTCCTGCTTCACGCTGCCGGCGAAATGCCGAGGATCGCGCAACCCGCCACACGCCTCTATTCATAGTTCACCCCGTGGGATTGGCCGAGTTGGAATACGTAATGAGGGCAAATCTTGCGCGCTCGAAAAAGGAGGATGCAAATGAAATCTAATGATGCGGACGCAACGAACCATCACATCACTCGCAGAAGCTTTTTGGGAACGACTGCCACCGGGAGCGCAGTGCTCTTAACGGGCGGGCTGACGTCGCTCTCTGAGAGCGCTGCTTCAGCGGCAGGCGGTTTCTCTTTCGTTGAAGCAACTATTCCGCAATTGCAAGCGGCCATGGCTTCGGGACAGCTCTCAAGCAGAGAGTTGACCATGGGATATGTGCGAAGGATGCAATCATTCAATCCGACGCTTCATGCCGTGATTGAGGTTAATCCGAATGCAGTCTCAATTGCCACACGCCTTGATAATGAACGCCGAAAAGGAATAATCCGTGGCCCTCTGCACGGCATCCCAGTTCTAGTCAAAGACAACATCGCCACGTCCGACAACATGCAAACCACTGCAGGATCGCTCGCCTTGTTCAACAGCAAGGTGCCGGGCGATTCGGTGGTCGCTGCGCAGTTGCGCGCAGCCGGCGCCGTGATTCTTGGCAAATCAAACCTCGGCGAATGGGCGAACTTCCGCGGCAGTGATATCGCGTATCCGCAGGCCGTCGGTTGGAGCGCGCGGGGCGGAAATACGATCAACCCGTATATGTTGAGCTACACATCGTGGGGTTCGAGTTCCGGCTCTGCTGCCGCCGCGGCGGACAACTTGTGCTCGGCGGCGGTGGGCACGGAAACGGATGGATCGATCACCGGGCCATCAGCCGTTGAGAACATCTTTGGACTGAAACCAACGCTCGGACTCGTCTCGCAAGATGGAATCATTCCCATCAGCCATCAGCAGGACACGGCTGGGCCGATGGGACGCTCCGTCACCGACGTGGCCATATTGCTTGGCGTCCTGCAGTCTCCCTTCGGTTCTGTCGTAGGACATCCTTTGCCAAGCGACTACACCCAGTTTCTCAAGCGCGGCGCTCTGAATGGCGCCGTGATCGGGCGTGACGTCCGTTATTTCGATTACAGCTACTACGGTAGCGGCATTCCGGTGGACAACCTAACAGCAGTAGCATTTGCAGAAAATGCGCTTGCTGTGATGCAAAGTCTCGGCGCGACAATTGTCGATGTCGACACTGGCGACGTCTTCGCCTACACCAATGACGAATTCACTGCTCTGTTGTTTGAATTCAAGGTGCAAATCGCACAATACTTAGCGACCTTGACGCACACCAACATGCAGACCTTGGCCGACCTGATCGCGTTTAACATCTCACACTGCCCCCAAGAACTGGTTTATTACGGTCAAGACATCTTCGAGCAAGCGGAGGCGACCAGTGGCGATTTGAGCGATCCAACGTATGTGGCCGCGCGCACGCACGCTACCAACACCGCTCGGACCGGAATCGATAATGTAATAGCAAGCGGCGTCGACGCGATTGTGGCGCCGCATTTGACCAACTCGACCGGGCCGGCGGTAGCGGGTTACCCCAATTTTTCAATGCCCGTGGGGATTCGAACGTCGGGCGAGCCTTGCGGCATGCTCATGTACAGCACCTTCTTGCGTGAACCGCAATTGATCGGCTTCGCCTACGATCTCGAACAGGAATTAAAGGCTCGGGCCCAGCCGCAGTTCCTCGGATCGATTGTGCCGGTGCCAAATGCCGGACTGTGCCCGTCGGGTCTGCCGAAGAGGAAAGCGCATCTGCCGCACGGCAGAATTTTCTAACTTCCGATGGCTTGGTCAAGCGAGCAGAGTGACGACTCGGCTCGCTTGACCTCGTGCCACCCCGGTTGGTCTGGGCACTTTTTGTTGTGTCGGAGAAGTATGTGAATAGCGGCCGGACGGTTCGCCCCGCCGCTTTTTTGTGTGGGCAACAACTGAGCATCGCGGAATACGGTGACACGTTTTCCTAAACTGTCATCACGAGCAAGGCGAGGGATCTGCTGTTCGTTGGTCGGCGGAAAGCAGATTCCTCGCGCCAAAATCGGGCGCTCATAATGACAGTCCGAGATGGTTGGCGGCTCGTCCAATAGCCTGCGCGCGTCACTTCAATTTGCCATCCTCAATAAGTCTGGGAAATCGAAGCTTTTGCCTGCCGGCGCGACTGGATCTCGATGTACACGTTGATGAGCGAGACCGCCGCAGGAGTGACGCCGGGGATGCGGCTCGCCTGGCCGAGCGTGCGCGGACGAACGCGCGTCATCTTTTCTTTCATCTCGCGCGAGAGGCCCGACACCGTGCTGTAGTCGAACCACTCAGGAATGGTGCGCTGCTCAGCTTTCCTCAGACGCTCGATCGACTTCGTCTGCTGGTCGAGATAGCCGGCATACTTGATCTCGGTTTCGACGGAGCGCAGTTCGTTGCGAACGGTGGTTGTCAGTTGCCAGTTGTCAGTTGGCGGTTGGTAACTGGCCACTGGTGACTGGCTACTGGTGACTTCTTCGCGTTCGAAGAATGCGGGCATTAGACAGGCAAGCAGGGGCGCAAGCTGCTCGATCTGCATCTCGGGTCGCTTCAGCACCTGCGACAATGTCAGACCTGTGCATTCGCCGATGAGTAGATCAACAACAGCATGAGCATTTGCGTCGTCGCCGGCTCTCTCGACGAGCTCTGCATTCACGCGCTTGCGTTCGAGCAGATCGCGCATGGCTTGCATGCGCGTCTGCTTGACCAGGTAGTCGGCCCAGGCTGCATCGTTGATAAGTCCTACGCGACGGCCATGAGGTGTGAGGCGACGGTCGGCGTTGTCGATGCGCAGGTGCAGGCGGAACTCAGCCCGCGAGGTAAACATGCGGTACGGTTCGTTGGTGCCCTTGCTGATCAGGTCATCAATAAGGATGGCCGTGTAGGCTTCCGTTCGATCAAGGATCAGCGGCGGCTCACGTTTCAGTTTCAGAGCGGCATTGATTCCCGCCATGATGCCCTGGCAGGCTGCCTCTTCGTAGCCGCTGGTGCCGTTGATTTGTCCGGCAAGGTAGAGGCCAGCGATCTTCTTGGTTTCCAGTGTGCGTTCCAATTCGGTTGGGTCGATGGAGTCGTACTCGATGGCATAGCCCGGCCGCAACATGTCCGCATTCTCCAGGCCGGGGATCGACTTGATGACTGCGAGCTGCACTTCGATGGGCATCGAGGTGCTCATGCCGTTGACGTAGATCTCGTGCGTGTTCAGGCCTTCGGGTTCGAGAAAGAGCTGGTGGGTTTCTTTGTCAGGAAACTTGGCAATCTTGTCTTCGATGCTCGGACAATAGCGCGGGCCGATAGACTGAATTTGCCCGCTGTACATCGGCGAGCGCAACAGATTCTCGCGCAGGATGCGATGTGTCTCCGGCGTGGTGAAAGCGATGTAGCACGGCACTTGCTTGTAGTGATGTGCAACACGCTTAGTACGGAAGCTGAAGGGTGTGGGATCGAGGTCGCCGTGCTGCACAGCAAACTTCGACCAGTCGATGGACCGGCCGTCGAGACGCGGCGGTGTGCCGGTCTTGAGGCGGCAGCCGCGCAGGCCGAGCGCCTTCAGGGCTTCGCCGAGCAGGACGGCGGGCGGTTCGCCGCTGCGGCCTGCGGGATACTGCTGCTCCCCGCAATGGATTAGGCCGTTGAGAAATGTGCCTGTGGTGATGATGACGGCCTTGGCACGAACGATCCGGCCGTCGCGTAGCTTGATGCCGCGGACAGCACGAGTGGCTAGTGGCTGGTGACCAGCGGCAAGAGGTTCAGTTTCTTCGTTCCTGCTAGCCACTGGACCCTGACCACTAGCCACTTCCTTTACCACCAGGTCCGCCACTTCTGCCTGCTTGATGTGCAGGTTGGGTTCCGACTCCAACACCTCACGCATCTTGAGGCGGTACTGCTGCTTGTCACACTGGGCGCGCGGAGACCACACTGCCGGGCCACGCGATGTGTTCAGCAAACGAAACTGAATACCTACGGCGTCGGTGACTTCGCCCATGATGCCGCCAAGGGCATCTACCTCGCGCACGAGATGCCCTTTCGCGATGCCGCCGACGGCGGGGTTGCATGACATCTGCGCGATGAGATCGACGTTGAGGGTGTAGAGCGCGGTCTCGAGCCCCATGCGGGCCGCGGCCATGGCGGCTTCGCATCCGGCATGACCGGCGCCGACGACCACAACGTCATAGTTCTCGGTGAATGAAATCGACGACAAGGAACGATTACCCAGGGTCACCGCGGTGGCGGCGCATCTGTCCATTTTAGCGGGAAAAAGAGAAGCCAGAGGGACGCGACAATTACCGAGTTCATGCTGCTCCCGTCCGCGTGGTTAGAAGAAACAGGCGATCGCACGCTCTCCGCCGTCGAAGCGATCGCGGATGAGGTGGTACACGTCTTGTCCCATCTGTACGACCGTGATGATGGCGACAACCAGCACGCCGATGTGCATAGCGCTGTTAATGCCCTTGATCACTTCGTTCATGTTGGCGGGGCTCGCGCTGCCCGGCACGAACAGCTCCGTCGCTTTATAAAGAAAATAGAGCACGAGGAGATTCAGTACGCGATAGATGAGGCGGAACCAAGTGCGTCCGCGCTCCCATTCGGGCCGTGCGACGTCGGAGCTACCGCGGATGATGCTGAATACCACCAGCACCACGAAGAGCGGATAGATGGTCTGCCACACCGGGCCGAAATGAAGAACGGCATAGCCGGGGCCGAAGATCCAGAACTGGTGTTTCAGGCCGACCAGCCACCACACACCCAAGATCGTGCTTAACATAAGGCCGACAACAGACTCGAGCATGGAGTGCCGAGGTTTGTTCTTACTCAGCTTGGGAAGCGTTCGCGGATCCCACTTGCTGAAGAAGTCGAATTTTATCTGAATGATGTCGAGCACAACGAAGACCGCGGTCAACCAGACAAAGACCGAGAGCGCGGCAAAGGGATATTGAAAGAGGATGCCTAGCGCCTTACCCAGGCCTTGTCCGGTGGCCGCAACTGCGACGGCGGCGATGGACATGGCGACTAAGACCACTGCGAGGATCAGGCGCAGTACCATCCAGTAGATGGCGAAGATCGTCGGATTGATTAGGTAGCGCTGCGATCGGTAACGGCTCGCGACCAGCATCGGGTGCCCGAGTTGTTTGAGGAGCTCGACTTGCTCGTCTTCCGTCAGCGGGCGACCGAGGAACGACTCCTGCTCTTCCACGCGCGAAAGAATCTCGTCGTTGAGTTCGCCGACGACGTCATCCTGCTGCTTGCGGGGGAGCATCCACTTCACGGCTTGCAGATAACGATCAATGAGTTCCATGGCATTAGTCCTGTGGAGCGGCTTCGGCAGAGGCCGCGCTCGATTTTTGTGCGGGATGGGTGTGTGACCGCTGAATGGCCTCGAGTGATTGCGACAGGTCCTCCCAATCCAGCAGCAGTTGGGTCAGGATTACCTCGCCTTGCTGCGAAAGTCGGTAGAACCGCTTGTTGCGCTTGTCCTGCTCGCGCCATTCGCTGACAAGAAGGCCTTGGCTCTCGAGCCGACGCAGTAGAGGGTACAGGGTACCTTCGTCCATCGATATCCCATATACTTCCAATGACTTGCGCAGGGTATAGCCATATTGCTCCTGGCGTAACTCAGCGAGTACGGCGACGATCAGAGAGCCGCGACGAAGCTCGGAGCGAAGATTTTCGAGGATTTCAGGGTTCGGATAGTCCACCGTGCGAAACATAGTAGCTGATACATAGTGTGTATCACACAGTATAGTTTGTCAAGCAAATTCTTTCTTGGCGAGAAATCTCGACTGTGGTTAACGACCCGTCCTTTAGGCGAAATCCAAAGCAGGTCTGGGGGAGCGGCCCAAATTCGAAGCCTCAAATGAGGGCATTGGGACAAACAGCGTCACCATCGGTTGGGAGATTACCCCGCAACGTCCGCTGAGGGTGGTCAGCTTGTGAACAGCTCCAGCGGTGGCCTATAGTCAAGCGACAAGCGAGACTATCTTCTGCGATTTTGGGGTGAATTCATGGACAGCCAGACGTTTCTTGCGACGCTCCAAGAGCGCATCGCGCGCTATGACCTTCTTTGCCATCCCTATTACCAGTCGTGGAATGCAGGAGAGCTTACTCGTGACGATCTTCGCCACTACGCGGTCGCCTACTATCACCACGTGGCGGCGTTTCCCGCCTATTTGAGCGCGCTGCACACGCGACTGGAAGATGGTGCCACCCGTCGTGCTGTGCTGCGCAACTTATGCGAGGAGGAAATCGAGGGACGTCCGCATAGTGAGCTCTGGCTCGATTTTGCCGAAGGCATGGGTGCCGATCGCGGAGCCGTTCGGGCCAACGAGCCGATGGATCAGATTCGCGTGCTGATGCAGCACTTTCGCATTGTCGCCAGCCAAGCCACCACGGCTGAGGTGCTGGCGGCCTTCTATGCTTATGAGTCGCAGGTACCGCGAATCGCCAAGCAAAAAACCACGGGCTTGACCGAACGCTACGGAGCCGACCGAAAGACCTGCAGCTACTTCCAATTGCATCAGCACGCCGATGTGGAGCACTCCCACGTATGGCAAGAGTTGCTGTTGCAACAGGTAGCAGCTCATCCCGAGCTCGTTGGGGCGGCACTTGATTCCGCGGAGAGCACCGCCAAAGCGCTTTGGGTAGTACTCGACGGGATGCAAGCTCACCGCATGGCCTTGGCGGGATAAGCGCACAGCCACATTTGGGCGGTTCCAGCTAGAGTCGAAACTAACATGCAGCTGCCGAATGCTCGGCCGTCTGCGTAAGTCTGTAGCTGCTTTTGTCTTTTGTGAACCCGCGCGATAGTCTCAAACCATGCCCAAACCTGTTCCTCTCGGCACGCGTGGCGAGGCCGAAACCACCGTGCAGTTCAAGAACACGCTGACGGCCTGGAAAGACCATCTGCCGCCGGTCTATTCCACGCCCAACATGATTGGCATGATGGAAGCCGCCGCATACCACGCGCTTGAACCGTTCTGCGAGGGCGACGAGGTGAGCGTCGGGACAGCCATCAACATTGTGCATCGCGCTCCTGCCGTGGAAGGTCAGAAGATCACCGCGGAAGCAGTGCTCGAATCTTTTGACGGCCGGTTCTACACCTTCCGAGTCAGAGCGAGCAATGGCGTCGAAGTGATCGGCTACGGGACAATCGGGCGCGCCATCGTCAGCAAAGGGAAATTCGAAGAGAAACAAAAGCAGAAACAGAAAGCAGCCACGGCTTAGCGCGATTAACACGATCAGGTGAGGTCTCGGAATCCGCCCATTGGATCAAGCTCGCAAGTGGTAGGGGATTGACACGACGGCGATGCGTTGGTTGCCGTTGAACAGCAGTAGCGCGCGAATCGCCTCGGGACGGTTGTTATGCAGCAGGTAGTGGTGCCAGTGTGTCTCGACCAACTCCGGAATCAGTACGGTCACGTCTCGATCAGGATGTTCGCTCTGCTTTTGCATCGCGTATTCGACAATTGGTTTGACGATGAAGCGATAGGGCGACTCGAGGACGATCAGCTTTGGCTCTTCGAGTCCGGCCGCCTTAGAGGGTAGCTCGACCATCTCTGTCCATTTTTCGCGCAGCTCGTCCGTTGTGTCGCCACAGGCTACATGCAGCACGTGGATATCGTGCGAGAGCGTCCAGGCATAGCGAATGGCTCTTTCGGCGACCAGGCTCCAGCGGTCAATCGGTATCAGCACGATAGGTTCGCAAAGCTTTTGCGTATTGATGGGCCGCTTGAGGTCAATTTCGTTTGCCACCCGTAAGTAGTGACGTCTGATCGAACGCATCATGAAAATCAGAGACGGGATGAGCAAGACGGTAATCCATGCACCGTCGACAAATTTCGTTATCAGTACAACGGCTGTCGTAATACCTGTTGCTGTAGCGCCCAAGCCGTTCAGAAGCATGCTGCGCTTGGCGCCTGGTCCGCCGACACGTTTCCAATGCACCACCATGCCGGCTTGCGAGAGGGTGAATGCCAGAAAGGCTCCCACTGCATACAGCGGAATCAGCCGGTCGGTAACACCGCGAAAGATGATGAGAAGCGCACCCGTAAGTAGCGCGAGTGCATAAACCCCTTGGGCAAAGACCAGCCGGCGACCCCGGATCACGAAGGCATGCGGCAGGTAGCTGTTTTGCGCTATAGCGCGGGCAAGGCGTGGAAAGTCCGCGAACGCCGTATTTGCCGAAAGCGACAGAACCAAGAGGATAGAACCGATGCTGAGCCAGTAAAACGTACCTCGGCCAGTCACAGCGGCCAGCAACTGCGAAAGAACGCTTTCATATCCCGGTGCGCCAGGATCGGTAGCCGCTATCCCGTATCTGGGAACGAGGTATCCGATTCCCAGCAGCATCACCATCAGAATCCCAATAATCATGGTCAGAGTTCGCTTGGCATACTTATCTGTAGGGTCGTGGAAAGCCATTACTCCGTTGCTCACGGCTTCCACTCCGGTCATTGCTGTGCAGCCGCTGGAGAACGCTTTCAGCAGGATCCAGGCGCTTACGGTGGCGGCTGCGCCGGTCAAGCGTGGAGGCGCGACAACCGGAACCGGGTGGCCGCCTGCTGACAGCATCTTGAAGATACCAACCGCAATCAACCCCAAAAGACATGCAATGAATATGTAGGTCGGCAGAAGGAAGACTCCACCCGTTTCCTGCATGCCTCGCAGGTTGACGATGGTGATGAGGACCAGAATTGCCATACAGAGACGGACGGTTGAAGGTTGCAAAGCTGGTACGGCCGAGACCAGCGCGCCTACTCCCGCCGAGATGCCAACTGCCGCGGTGAGAACGTAATCGATCATCAGCGCGGCCGCGGCAAGCAGCCCGGCACCATCGCCGAGATTTTCGCTGGCGACAGTGTAGGAGCCGCCGCCTTGAGGATACGCCGAGATGGTTTGCCGGTAGGAAAAGTAGACGATGCTCAGCAGGACCACGATGCCGACTGTGATCGGCCAGATATAGGCGATTCCTGCCATACCCAGCGGCATTAGGAGCGTCAGGGCGGCCTCCGGCCCGTACGCAGCGGAGCTCAGGGCATCCAGGCCGAAAATCGGAACGCCCTTGACTGGTCCGATGCGTTCGGCCTTCTCTTCCTCAGTAGCTAAGGGCCGGCCGAATATCAGGTCAGTAACGCTCATTTCATGTCTTCTCGCGTCAGGGCATCCACAAAATAAGACGCTGGATAAACCACTCGTGATGACAGCCAGAATACCTTGCCTGGTGGTTCGCCGCTCTTAAACATTACGTGACAGCCGCTAGTGGAGATTTTTGTGAATCGCGGCAGGAAACCTCCGGCTAAGGCCGATGCGAATTCGGCGCTTGCCCCCGCCCGGAACCGCGAAGTCGAATACGGGGCGGCCGTTGCGCTGGCCATGGCCGGCGATGAGCAAAACGCGAAGCTCTTGCTGCCGAACTGGAAGGGAATTTCCCCGAAGACACCACAGTCCGATTCAATTACTTGCCCGTGATCCGCGGGATTGTGGCCATCACGCCCTTGAGCCTCTGAAAGCCGTTGAGTTGCTTGAGTCCGCCACCTCCCACGAACTGGGCTCGGCTCAAAGCGCACTTGTCTGGTACTTCGGGTCGAGGTACCCCGAATTCGTTCCTGGCGATGCTTATCTGGCCGCACACAGAGCTGACGATGCGGCTCGGGAGTACGAAAAGATACTGTCCCATCGCGATCTCATGATCGGAGAACCCCTAGTTCCCATTCATAGCGGGGAAGGCGGAGTACGCGAAGCTGCAATAGGAAAATCTAGCCAAACCCAAACAGCCTGGGTTCCATCTGTAGCGGCTTTTCGGTTCGGCAGCGTTCGTCGCTTACTCGCAGGATTACACGGATTAAACGCCTGGTTGCGTTCACGGCTTCCTCTAGGAGTAGAAACGAACGAAAACTGGCGGGCAGCACCAGAAAAACCAGGCCCTGCCTAGTCGGTTCGCAGCGCTTTCATGGGGTCGATCGAGGCCGCGCGATAGGCAGGCAGAAAGCTTGCGGCAATCGCCACCAGGCACAAGAAAGCTGCGCCCGCAAGGTACACCACGGGAGTTCTACCACCCTTTTCAAGCAACAATGCGCTTGTACCCATCGCGGAGTTCGTGAATGAAACGCCGGCAATCGTCTTCATTGCGACAAGCGATAGTGCAGTACCCACGACGAGACCGATTACTGTAAGCGCAAGCCCCTGCTGTAGCACCATGCGCAGCACATGGCGAGGTTGTACACCGAGTGCCATGCGTACGCCAATCTCTTGCGTGCGTTGCGCCACCGAGTAGGCCATGACGCTGTAAAGCCCCCACCGCGGCGAGTACCAGAGCGATCGTTCCCATGATGGTCATCAGGCTCGCGGCCACCTTTTGCGGATAGAGAGAGGCGCCGATAAACTCTCGCAACGGTGCCACATCAAAGAGGTTGACACTGGGATCGATAGCGCGCGTTTGTGCGCGCAGAGTCGGGCCAATAGTGTCCGGCTCGCCCTGCGTGCGCACGTAGAAAGCAAGATTCATGTCTTCCCGATACCGCTGGCGAAAGGGCACATAGAAATACGCCGGGGTGTTTTCGTTGAGATAGTGATACTTGGCATCGCGGGCGACACCGACAATACGAAACCAGTCTCCGCATGCACCTTGACGCCGATGGGATTGCGGCCAGGCAGAAAGCGCCGAACAAAAGCCTCGTTCACAATCATTACTGCGGACGCATTTTCATCGTCGTGCTCGGTCAAGTTTCTTCCTTCCAGGATAGGGATCTCCATCAGCGGCAAGTATCCCGAAGAGATGACATTGCGGAAGATGTTCATGTTTTCGTTCGGACGGGGCGCATAGCCTTCGATGCGCAGTTCTTCCCACCAACTGGGCTCGAATCCCAGGGGCACGGGGTCGAAATAGGCAGCGTCGGTAACGCCCGGCGAACTTAGCATCTGTTCCGCCAAACGGCGGCAGAACTCTTTGCGCTTAGCAAGGCTGTATCCGTTCGTAGTGAGGTAGAACTGGTTAACGAGCACATGGTTGGGATCGAAGCCGGGATCGGTGTGCAGTGTCTGGCGAAAGCTGCGCACGAAGAGTGCCGCGCCGACCAAGGCCACGAGCGCCAAGGCAACTTCGGAAGCGACCAGAGCCGAGCGTAACCGGTTGCGGCCTCGGCCCGCTGCTCCACTACGTCCGCCTTCGTTGAGGCCGGCGTTAAGATGTGCTCGACCGACCTGGAGTGCGGGAAACAAACCAGTTGCCAGCGCGATGAGCAGACAGACGCCTGCCGTGAAGGCAAGCACGCTGAAGTTTGTCCGGGTGTCCATGGAAACGAGCTGCTGAAACGGCCCTGGCGGCATTAGGTAATACAAGGCATGGGTCAGCCAGGGCGTAGCAGCGAGGCCCAGCAGTGCGCCGCCGCCGGCAAGCAGAAGGCACTCGGTCATCACCTGCCGAGCCACCTGCAAACGGTCCGCACCCAACGCAATCCGCACGTTGAATTCCCTTTGCCGCACCGTCGCGCGAGCCAGCAGAAGGTCGGCGATATTGGCGCCCACGATGAACAGCACCAAGCCGCAGACGCCCATCAGGATGCGCAGTGGACCGCGAAGCAGAGCATGCGGCCCATGAGGAGACTGCCAAAGCGGCATCAGAGTAGCGCTCATACCCTCGCTGACATCTGCATTCAACACCGACATGCGATCGGCAAGCCCCTTCAGTTCATCGCGCGCCTGATTCATGCTCACGCCGGGCTTCAACCGTGCGATCCCGAGCATATTGCGAGTGTGGCGGTCGCGCAGCATCCCTTCCTTCATACCGTTGAGAACGGATTGCTGCATGTAGGGCACCCAGAGATCGAAGGAAGTAACCGGCATCGATCCATGAAATGCCGGCGGCGCAACGCCCACCAGGGTCAGCTCATGCTGGTTGATGCGGATGGTTTGGCCTATTACGGCAGGGTTCGCGCCGAAGTGCGAGCGCCAATAACGATCGCTGATGACAGCCACGGGATAAGCGCCGGGAGTGTCGCCGTACTCCGATGGCAGGAACAAGCGGCCTGCCTCTGGCTTAACGCCCAGCACCGCGAAGAAATTGCCCGAGACCAGTTCGCCCCCAAACCCGCTCGGAGTGTTCGTCCCTGCCCACACTTAAGGCCGACGGACGAGACACGGCAATGCCATCGAAGAGCTTTAGATAGTCGCGAAAATCAATGTAATCGGGATAGGAATTCGGCACCCACTCGCCGTTGGCTGTGACGGTTTCCAGCGTTACCAGGCGGCCCGCGTCGGTCACGCCGCTCAGGGGCTCCAGAAAACGCCCGTGGTGCCGTATTGCCAGACAATTTGTTTGGTTAGCGTAACCTCAATGATGCGCTCATTCGCCTGACCGGTGATCAGTATGTGGCCGTTGGGGAGCCAGGTGTTTTGCACCGGGACGTTGAGCTGGTCGGGCAAGCTGGCGGCGACGCCGAACTGCCCATATTGCCAAAAATGTTGCCAGTGTGATCGACCAGCAGGACACGATTGTCGGGGCAGCCGCTGGGATTGGTGCAGTTAGGCGCTTCGGGCTGGCCGCCCGGCGTGCCGGTGCCCGCCATCAGGGGTGAGAGTGCCAACGCGCTCCGCATCGTTGGTGCCGATGATTGAGGCCTGCGTGAAGTCGGCAGGACCCAAGCCAAATTGCCAGACGATGTTGCCCTTGCGGTCAACCTCAATTACGCGATTGTTGAACTGGTCAGCGATCAGGGTATTGCGGCGATCGTTGAATACGCTGTTCTGGCAATGGCCGAGAGAAAGCCGCCGATCACAATTCCCAGGACGCAGGCTGATTTCAGAAGCCTTGTTACAGGTGCCATACGCTCCTCAACGAGGTGGCGTCCTCGATACAGATAGTGACCAGTTATGCCCCCGGAGTTGTCGTGGACTTGCAAAAAAAAGTCAGAGGTTTGTGTCGGCAACGGATGACATTTTGCCGCAACCGATTGGCTATACGGCAATTGGGTCGACAACGGAAAGACTGGAGCGACGATTATACGGTCAATGGGCAGCGGTCTGGCTCATGCTTCCTTTCTGATATTCGCTACTTCTCCCGCTACAATCATCCTTCATGCCGTTTCGCTTCGAAGTCGAAGCTACTGACGAAAAGGCCCGCGCCGGGCGTATGTTCACGCCGCACGGCGTGATTGAGACGCCGGTGTTCATGCCGGTTGGCACGCTCGGGACCGTAAAGGCGGTACCGCAGGATGTGCTCGAGGAGCTGGGCGTTCAGATTCTGCTGAACAACACCTATCACCTGTACCTGCGTCCAGGAGTCGAGACGGTGCGCGCGCTGGGCGGCGTGCAGCGCTTCATGGCGTGGGACAAGCCGATCCTGACGGACTCGGGCGGCTTCCAGGTATTCAGCCTGAGCGAGCTGCGCAAGGTGACGGAAGACGGCGTGTCTTTTCGTTCACACTTGGACGGGTCGTCGCACATGTTCACGCCGGAGAGCTCGATTGCGGCACAGATCGGGCTGGGCGCAGACATCATCATGGCTTTCGATGAGTGTACCGAGCATCCGGCGGATCGGGGGAGGGCGCGCGAGTCGATGGAGATGACGCTGCGGTGGCTGAAGCGCTCCCGGGACTATTTCGAACAACACAAAGAAGATGTTCCGTGGTTCGGGGGAATAGCTGGTCCTTCGACTCCCGCGATGAGGGAAACCGTCTCCGCTCAGGATGACACTGGATGGGACGGTATTGGTCCCACTCTTTTCCAACGTGTGGGAAAGGATGAGGCACTCATCCGCACTTCTTGCAAAAAGCGAAGAGCGAACAGCCAAAAGCGAAGAGCTTATGACGACGAGCGAGCAATTGTAGACTCCGGTTCTACGCAAGCCCTCTTCGGCATCGTTCAGGGCGGGATGTATGCTGACCTGCGGCGGGAGTCGGCCGAGCGGACGGTCGAGATCGAGCTCCCGGGCTACGCGATCGGCGGGCTCAGTGTCGGCGAGCCGCGCGCCATGACCTACGAGATGGTGGATGCCGCAATTACTTACCTGCCACAAACCAAGCCGCGTTACCTGATGGGGGTGGGGACTCCGGAGGAGATCGTGCACTACGTGGCCCAAGGTGTGGATATGATGGACTGCGTGTTGCCGACCCGTGCCGCCCGCCACGGACTACTCTTCACGTCAGAGGGGCGGCTGGCGATCAAGAATGCGCGGTTCGCAAGTGACGAGGGCCCAATCGATCCGCAGTGCGGCTGCAAGGTGTGTGGGCGGTATTCGCGGGCCTATCTGCGCCACCTGTATGCATCTAACGAGTTGCTGGCACAGACGTTAAACACGATCCACAACTTGGCCTATTACCTTGACACCATGCGGCGCGTCCGGCAAGCTATACTACTTGGGGAGTTTGCCATTTTTCTGTCTGGTGTGCGACCACCGCATCTGAGTGTCCCCGAGTGACCGCCCAGCGCTAGCGCTGAAAATCCTCAGTCTGAAGGACGTCCTGCGGTATTCCCTGCGTGATGTTGGGTGAAGGGAAAGTGCGTCGTGCAGGGTATGCAGAAAGCAGGTTCCGACGAGCTCAGGACAGCTCCCTCAATTCGGTCGCCGCGGCCCGCTGCGGCGGGCTCTGGATGACAAAGTTGAGGGGAAAGTTAACCACAAATGCTGACATTGGCAGGCGCGTATTTTCAGGGGATCGGCGGGGCAGGTATTGGGCCGATCGTGATTATGGTGGCGATTTTCGCCATCTTTTACTTCTTGCTCATCATGCCGCAGCAGCGCCGGCAAAAGAAGTGGCAGGAGATGCTAACCAAGATTAAGTCTGGCGACAAAGTCGTCACCAGCGGCGGCCTGACCGGCACGGTTTTGTCGGCCAAGGATGACTCGCTGATTCTGCGGGTGCCTCCAGACAACATCAAGCTGGAAGTGGCGCGGTCGTCGATCGTGACACTGACGACCAATGAACCCGAGGAAAAGGCGAAGTCCTAACACGGTTGTAGTGAGTCATGATCAAGAACCAGACCATTAAAGTCGTCATCATCATCGCGGTGCTGATCTTCTTTCTGTTCGGCATCTTTGGCATTCCACAGAGCTTCACGCCCGCAGGCCTGTTGGCGGCGATGCAGCAGCGGATCCATCTTGGGCTCGATCTCAAGGGCGGCACCCACCTGATCCTGCAGGTGCAGGTCAACGATGCCATCAACGCCGACAGCAACCGGGCCGTCGAACGACTGAAAGACGATCTCAAGTCCAAGAACATCCTTTACGGCGAGATCGTGCAGCCGGATCAGCAGAATCACCCGGAAATCATCAACGTCAACGGGGTATCGCCGCAGTCGATTGCCGATTTCCGCAGCCTGGTGGCCGACCGCCTCCCCGATTACGACCTGACCTCGGGGGCGAACAACTCCTTCACGCTGATCATGAGGCCGAGCGTCGTGAAGGACACCAAGACCAAGGCGCAGCAGCAGGCGATTGAGACGATTCGCAACCGCATTGACCAGCTTGGCGTCAGCGAACCGGTGATTCAGGAGCACGGTCTGGGCGACTACCAGATCCTCGTACAGCTTCCGGGTGTGGATGATCCCGCGCGCGTGAAGGAAATCATGCAATCGACCGCGATGCTGGAAATCCGGCAGGCGATCGGTGGGCCTTATAACAGCGAGCAGGAGGCGATGCAGGCCCATGGCGGCATTCTTCCCGCCAACGCAGTTTTGCTGAAGGGAAAGAACATCGGCGGCAGCAACAGTCAGGAATCCTATTGGGTGATCACGCGAGCCTCGGCGGTGAGCGGCAACGACCTGCGGACGGCTGATGCCGGTCGCGATGAGAACGGGCGTCCGGACGTGAAGTTTACCTTGACGGGCGAGGGTGGGCGTCGCTTCTATGCCTTCACCAGTGCCCACGTGGGCGAGCGTTTGGCGGTGGTGCTCGACAACAAGGTGATGGAAGTCGCTACCATCCAGGAAGCCATTCGCGATGAAGGCCGCATTACCGGCACATTCACCGAGCAGCAGACGCAGGACCTTTCTTTGACCTTGCGTTCCGGAGCATTGCCGGCCGGAATCAAGTATCTGGAAGAGCGTACGGTGGGACCGTCGTTGGGCGCAGATTCCATTCGCGCTGGCGTGCGCGCCGCCATCTTCGGCATGGTCGCCGTGATGGTGTTCATGCTCATTTACTACAAGTTCGCCGGCATCAATGCCGACCTGGGACTATTTCTGAACCTAGTGATCCTGCTGGGATTCCTCGGATTCACCAGCGCAACGCTCACACTGCCGGGCATCGCCGGCGTGATCCTGACCATCGGCATGGGCGTGGACTCGAACGTTCTGATTTTTGAGCGCATCCGTGAAGAACTGCGGCATGGCAAAACACCGCCGCAGGCTGTAGACCAGGGCTTCAAACACGCATGGATCACGATCGTCGATACGCACGTGACGACCATCGTGTCAGCGATCATTCTGTTCCTGTTCGGGACCGGCCCGGTGCGCGGATTTGCCGTCACGTTGAGCTTCGGTCTTGCGGCGAACCTGTTCACTTCGGTCTTTGTATCGCGCGTGATTTTCGACAGCATCCTCAGCCGCCACCAGCGCGGGGAAGCGTTGAGCATATAAGGGGTAAGCGGTGGAGTTTTTTCGTAATGCCAACATCGATTTCCTGGGCAAGAAGTGGTACTTCCTTGCCTTCTCGTTGATCTTCAGCATTGCCGGATTGCTCTCTATCTTCTTCTGGCACGGCATTCCGTTCGGCGTGGACTTCAAGGGCGGCACGCTGGTCTATGTGAAGTTTGCCAACACGCCGGATCTGAAGGCGATTCGCACCGACATGGACCGCGCCGACCTGAAGGATCCCAAAATCCAGCGCTACGGCGAGACCTACAACAACGAGGTGCTGGTCGCGCTCGAGCAGCGCGAGACCAGCGAGGCGGCGCTCGACCAGGGCAAGAACACTATCATCAAGGCATTGCAGGCGGGTGAGCAGCAGCAGTCGGGCAAGATGGACCTGAATAACACGGGTCCATCGAGCATTCAGCAATACCTGATCTCGAAGGACCCGCTGCATCTGGGCGGAATCGACGCTTCAGCCAGATATCTGGTCGTCGCCCAGCAGATCGACGATTTCCGCAACAAGCAGCGCGGCGGCGTGCTGCGGTCGGTTGATGAGCTGAAGGGAGTAGCTCCGCTCGAAGTCGTCAGCGCCATGGAGCAGGATTTTTACACCTCGAATTTTGCCGTGCGGAATGTAGAGATCGTCGGGCCACAAGTAGGCGGACAGCTCCGCAAGCAGGCGCTTTGGGCAACACTCTATTCGCTGGGCGGAATGCTGGTCTACCTGTGGTTCCGGTTCGAGCTGATCTACGGGGTGGGTGCAGTAGTAGCATGCTTCCACGACACAATTATCACCATCGGATTCTTCTCCCTGCTGAATAGAGACATCACACTTACTGTGATTGCGGCCATTCTGACGCTCATCGGCTACTCGATGAACGACACCATCGTCGTTTATGACCGCATTCGCGAAAACATCAAGTTGTTGCGCCGCGACAAGCTGTCCGACGTAGTGAACAAGAGCATCAATCAGACGTTGAGTCGAACAATTTTGACATCCGGCTTGACATTTCTTACGGTGCTTTCGCTGTATGTGTTCGGGGGAGAGGTGCTGCGAGGGTTCTCGCTGGCGCTGGTGATCGGGATTCTCATCGGAACGTACTCCTCCATCGCCGTGGCCGCTCCGATGCTTGTGGCCTACCAGGAATGGCGGGCCAGCAAGACGGGGCGTGCGACCCTTCCGGCGGCCAGTGCTCCCCGGCAGAAGGTCAAGGCCAAAGCGTAATCGATTTTCTATTGAACACAAACCCCCCTCCGGGGTGTATATTCAAGTCCTTCGGTTATGCGACCGAGTCCCGTATGTTAATTGTCAAGGGCTCGGTCGAAGGCGCGTGCTGAAACGCGAAATTTTGGGAGCAAAACGCAGTAAGCCGGTGTCAAAGTAAGAAAAGAGTTCTATGGAGATAGGGCTATGTTTGAAGACAGCCTCATGGAATCCGGCGGGAAGATCAAGACCAAGCAAAAAACCACAACCGTGATCTCGTTCATCCTGCAGATCCTGCTCATTGGCGTGCTTGTATTGCTACCACTGATATTCACCGAGGCGCTGCCCAAGCAGCAACTGATGACGTTTCTGGTAGCACCGCCTCCTCCGCCTCCACCGCCTCCTCCGGCCGCCATGCCAGAAGTCAAGATCGTGAAGCCCCGGACCACCGACCTGGACAATGGGCAGTTGCGTACCCCCACTGCCATCCCCAAGAAAGTCGCCATGATTAAAGAGGACGAGCCGCCGCCGTCGACCGGTGTGGCTGGTGTTGTGGGTGGCGTTCCAGGTGGAGTTCCCGGTGGTGCAATGGGCGGTGTGCTGGGCGGCATCATCAGTAATGCCCCGGCGGTGGTGCCGAAGGCGGCGACCCCGCAGCGCGTGCGCGTGTCGCAAGGCGTTTCCCAGGGCTTGCTGGTGCATCAGGTCAAGCCGGCGTATCCGCCGCTGGCGCGCCAGGCACGCATTCAGGGCACGGTGGTTCTCCAGGCCGTAATCAGCAAAGACGGCTCCATTGCGAACCTGCACTTGATCAGCGGACACCCGATGCTCGCTCCGGCAGCAATTGATGCCGTGAAGCAGTGGAAGTACAAACCGTACTTCCTGAACGGCGAGCCGGTGGAGGTAGAAACCACCATCAACGTGAACTTCACGCTGGCGGGCGGATAAACAACCGAGTTTTGTGCCACAAGTTCGGGGCGATGAGGCCCCTTTAAGCTCAAATCAACGGATCAAAAAACACGTTTTTTGCTGTAACGAAAGTTCCTGAGGAGGAGAATTCGACCCATGCTTTTAGCTAACGTTGCAACCTACGCTCTCAGCCACGTGCCCAACCTCGCCGTCTGGATGTTCCAGGAAAGTGCGGTGGGATGGGACCCGGTGTCACTGTGGAAACAGATGGGCATCCTGGCCAAGGCCGTGGTTATCATCCTGTTCGTCATGTCAGGCTGGTCAATCGGCGTGATGATTGACCGTGCTATGGCGTTCAGCGCCGCCCGCAAGCAATCGCGTGCCTTTGCGCCCGCGGTCGCCGGTGCCCTGCGCGAAGGGAAAATCGAAGAAGCCATCAAGATTGCTGAACGCAACAAGAAGAGCCATCTGGCGAAGGTTGTCGCCGCCGGCCTGCACGAATTCAAGGCGCACGGCGAGTCCAGCGATATCCCCGGCGAACAGATTGAAGCCTCGCAGCGCGCCCTGGAGCGTGCCGAAGCCATCACCCACGCCGAACTGAAACGCGGCCTGGGCGGTCTCGCCACCATCGGTTCCACCGCACCATTCATCGGACTGCTGGGAACCGTGGTCGGCATTCTGAACGCCTTCAAAGAGATCTCGACGCAAAAGGCCACCGGTCTGGGTGCCGTCGCCGGTGGTATCTCCGAAGCCCTGGTGACCACCGCTATCGGGCTATTCGTCGCCATCCCCGCTGTGATGATGTTCAACTACTTCTCCGGCAAGGTGGAAGCGTTCGACGTGGAAATGGACAACAGCTCCAGCGAGCTGATTGACTACTTCCTGAAGCGTCGCGGAGCCGTTCGCCGCTAGTCTGAGTTCGGTGAAATTGCAGTCACCGGATTCCGACGTACTGTGGAGGTAAATCCTATGGGAATGGCAGTTCGCGACGAAGGCTCGAAAGTAAACTCCAACATCAACGTTACCCCTATGGTGGACGTGATGCTGGTGTTGCTGATCATCTTCATGGTCATCACGCCGATGCTGCAGAAGGGCGTCAGCGTGGATATGGCGAAGGTGAACAGCCCGGCCCCCATGCCCGATGCCGATAAGGAAGATGCGTTGCTGATTGCGGTGATGCGCGACGGCAAGATCTACTTCGGCACCGATCGGATTGAGGCCGACCAGCTCACGCAGAAGGTGAAGGACCGCCTGGCCAACAAAGCGGACAAGCGGGTCTTCATAAAGTCGGACGCACGTGCGCGCTACGGCAACGTAGTGGAAGTGGTGGACAACGTTCGCTCCGCCGGCGTGGATGATGTAGGTTTGTTGACGGATCAGAAGAAACAAGGTGCGATCCCTCCGGCACCGCCGGTAACAAAATAACGGGAGATTGGTATGGGAATGACAACGGGCGGGGGCAAGGGCGGGCCCTCTGCTGACATCAACGTGACGCCGCTGATCGACGTGCTGCTGGTGCTGCTGATCATCTTCATGGTGATCACACCGCTCACGCCGAAGGGCTTGGACGCGCTGGTTCCCCAGCCGCCCAAGGACAAAGACAAGAATCCGCCGCCTAGCGACCGCACTGTGGTGGTGCAATTGCTGAAGGGCACAGGCGACAAGGCCAACCTGAAGATTAACCAGGACGATGTGACCTGGGAGAATCTTGAAGGCCGTCTCAACGACATCTTCAAGACCCGCGCTGAGAAAGTCATGTTCGTCAAGGCTGATCCAGACCTGACATTCAATGAAGTGGCGCAAGTCATCGACATTTCGCACTCCGCGGGTGTCGACAAGGTCGGCTTGATCACCGCCAAGATCGAGGCCGGCCAGTAGCCAGTCGTATAGCAGGAACGTGATTCGGGAAGTACTCCTCCTTCAGGAAAGGCGGGGTGTCGCTGTGCGGCATCCCGCTCTGCCATGCCACCCGAAAACGCGTAAGGGAGAGTGAAACCAGACATGAACAAGACCGGACGAGTACTTACGATCTTAGCCGCAGGGTTGGCGTTGCTCTCGGCCGTGGGATGCGAGAAGTTGCGAGCGCGCGATCAGATCAACAAAGGCGTGCAGTCTTATAAAAACGCCAAGTACGAAGAAGCCATCGAACATTTTAAAAACGCGGTGCAACTGGATCCCAGCCTGCTGAACGCCCGTCTTTATCTGGCAACCGCGTACATGCAGCAATACATTCCCGGCGCCGATTCGCCGGAGAATAATCGCTTCGCCGAGCAGGCGATCGACGAGTTCCAGAAGGTGTTGGATTCCAATCCGCCCAAAGAACAGAAGATTCTCGCCCTGAAGGGCATCGCCTCGCTGTACTTCAATATGAAGAAGATGGATGAGGCGAAGAAGTATCACGAGCAGGTGGCGGCGCTCGATCCCAACGATCCTGAGGTGTACTACTCGATCGCCGTGATCGACTGGACGCAGGCCTATCAGCCCCGTCTGGAAGCCCGCGCCAAGCTGGGCCTGAAACCGACCGACACCACCATCGACAAAAAGACGTGCGCTGAGTTGAAGAAGGCCATTGACGCCAATCAAGCTGTGGTAGAAGACGGCATCGCGAAGTTGAACAAGGCCATTGAATTGCGGCCTGATTATGACGACGCGATGGCGTATCTCAACCTGATGTACCGCGAGCGTGCGGATTTGGAGTGTGACAACCCAGACGCGCGCAAGGCCGACCTGAAGACCGCCGACGACTGGGTGGACAAGACGCTGGCCACCAAGAAGGCTAAAGCTGAGAAGGCAGGCCCGTCAGGCATCGTGACGACCGAAACGCCCACCAAATAGCGGTTTCAAAGGGCACGGCTTCAGCCGTGCCGATGAGATTATCTTTGACCCGCCGCGCGGGCTTCAATCCGCGCGTTTGTTGTTCAACACGCACTCTTTTCTAATTCCTCCGTGTCGCGAGTGCCGCCGTGGTGAAGAACTCTTCCCATCCATTACAATTCTAGTTGTAGGCTGCGCCTCCGACGGGATCCCCGGCGTCTAGATCGCTTTCATGTTCAAGCGAATCCTCATTGCCAATCGCGGCGAAATCGCAGTGCGCATCATGCGCGCCTGTCGCGAGATTGGTATCGAGTCGGTGGCGGTCTTCTCGGACGTTGACCGCCGCGCGCTGCACGTGCGCAAGGCCGACCACGCCTATCACATCGGTCCGGCCGCCGCGAGCGAGTCCTATCTGAATTTCGAAAAGATCCTCGATGTAGCCCAGCGCAGCGGCGCCGAAGCCATTCATCCCGGCTACGGCTTCCTCTCCGAGAACGCAAACTTCGCCCGTGCATGCCGCGAAGTCGGCGTGAGGTTTATCGGTCCGACACCGGAGTCGATGGAGATGATGGGCTCGAAAACCCGCGCCCGCCAGAGCGTGAAGAAAGCGGGCGTGCCTTTTGTGCCCGGCTCCGAAAAAGGCCTAGAGTACGAGGCGACCGCGAAACTCGCCGCCGACATCGGCTACCCCGTGATGCTGAAAGCCGCTGCGGGTGGCGGCGGCAAGGGCATGCGCCTGGTGCATAAGCCAGAAGATCTGCGCTCGGCCTTCGAAAACGCCCGCAGCGAGTCGAAGCGCGCTTTCGGCGATGACGAAGTCTACATCGAGAAGGTCATCAACAGTCCGCGCCACATCGAGATGCAGGTCTTCGGCGACGAACAGGGCAACGTGGTCCATCTCGGCGAGCGCGAATGCTCGGTGCAGCGCCGGCATCAGAAAGTCCTCGAAGAAGCGCCCTCGCCCATCGTGGATGACGACATGCGCCACCGTATGGGCGAAGTCGCGGTGCGCGTCGCCAAAGCGGCGCACTATCAAAACGCCGGCACCGTCGAGTTCCTCGTCGATCAGGATCGCAACTTCTACTTCCTCGAGATGAACACCCGCCTGCAAGTTGAGCACCCGGTGACGGAGTTCGTGACCGGGCTCGACCTAGTGCACCTGCAGTTGCGTGTGGCCTGCGGCGAGCCGCTTCCGTTCCAGCAGAAAGACATCACCATCCGTGGACACGCTATCGAGTGCCGCATCTACGCCGAAGATCCCGACAACAACTTTTTCCCTTCACCAGGACAAATCACGCGGCTCATTTCGCCGTCTGGACCGGGCATCCGTCGCGACAGCGGCATGTATGAGGGCTGGACAGTGCCCATCGAGTACGATCCGCTGCTGGCCAAGCTGGTGGGATACGCCGAAACGCGCGAGCAGTCGATTCAGCGGCTGGAGCGCGCCTTGTACGAGTATTTCGTGGGAGGGATCAAGACGAATATCCCGCTGTTCCGCCGCATTTTGAAGGATAGCGATTTTCGCGCGGGCAAACTCGACACTGGATTTCTCCACCGCCTGCTGGCCAGCAGTATCAGCGAACACAATTTGCGCCACGAGCTGATTGCCACGGTGGCAGCGGGCATTTTCGCCGCCATGGACCCGAAGCACACATTTCCCGGCGGCGATGGGTTGCCGGCTCTGTCGAATGGAAAGCTGGCCCCCGAGCCCAACAACTGGCGTCGCGCCGGACGGATCGAGGCCCTGAGATCGCGATGAGAGGATGTGTACCAGGAACCGTCTTCAGGGCGGAAGAGCTGTTCAGGCGATGTTTTGAAACAGCACGGCTTTAGCCGTGCTGTAAGAGCTGTATTATTTCCCCGGCCTTTAGCCCCTGAGGTTTGTTTGTGGCGAAGAGCGAAAGACGAAAAGCTCAAACTGACAACTGCTCATGACCTACGACGTTGTGGTTGACGGCAAAACCCATCGCCTGGAACTCACCAAGGGCGAAACCAGCTGGCGCTGCCAAGTAGATGGCCACTCCCTCGAGGTCGATGCGGCCCTCACTGCGCGCGATGTTCTCTCCGTCCTCATCGGTGGCGACGCCTTCGAAATCAAGCGTGAACGTTCGCTCAGCGGCGACTTGCACCTTGTCATCGGCAGCGCCCGCTATGCCATCGAACTGCAGGATCCGCGCTCGTTGCGCACGCGGCGTGCTGCCGCCAGTGGCGAAGCCGGTCCGCAACGGATCGCTGCTCCTATGCCGGGAAAGATCGTGCGCATCATGGTCGCCGAAAAGGACGAGGTCAAAGCCGGTCAGGGCGTCGTTGTCGTAGAAGCCATGAAGATGCAGAACGAGATGAAGTCGCCCAAAGACGGCAACGTCCGAAAGATTCTCGTCGCCGAAGGCGCCACCGTCAACGCGGGCGACATCCTGGCGGTGATCGAGTAGCTGCCAATCTCAAACACCAGGAGCAACAAACCCTTGGTGCAACCGAATGTCGGATGCGATTCAGTTGCCGGGATGGTCCTGGCGGATTTCGACCAAAAGCTCGCTCAGCTCTCTGGCCTGTTGCAGTGTGGAGTCGATGCTGGCTCTTAACCGTCCCCGATATTTCTCGCTAATTTGCGGCAGCATTGCTTCGGCGCGCCTGGCGCGTTCTTCCAGGGCGACAATGTCGTGCTTGAGATGTTCGGCTAATTGCTCAACGGCGGTTGGCATGATGTTGTCTCTCCGCGCTGGTTCACTTGCTATTGATAGTAGGACGAAAGTTCCATCACGGCAAAGGGATCGGGAGATGAGTCAGCCCATGCGCGAAGAGCAGTTAATCTGGAACACTAGCCCCTTGCGGATGGGTGTGACAGCAGGTCCCCTTCGACTCGCTCCGCTCGCTCAGGCTCTCGGCTCAGATGCTTAGCAAACGCCTCGACTTCGACTGGGACGGATGTTCCTCTCCACGAAGCGCAAAGGCGGTGTCCAGTCCCAACCTGTTCGGTCGTGCCCGACTCACTTTGTCCGATATAAGCTGTCAGACCCCGCATTACGCTGCGGTCAATTCGGCGTCTCCTAGCGCAAAACGGCTTCGCGGCAGGCGCGCAGAGTGCCATACTCACCGGAGAGGCCTATCGCGCATGAACGTATTAGTGCTCAACGCCGGAAGCTCCAGCCTGAAGTTTCAAGTGATTGCCACCGACATGGAACGCATTCAGCAGGAAAGAGACCAGCGGTTGTGCCGTGGCGAGGTGGAAGGCACAGGTGGGGAAGCCATTATCACTTTTCAGAAGGGGGATGAAGGCAAGTGCAAATTTACCGCACCGCTGCGCGACGTAGCCGCAGCGCTGGATTACCTGGTGCGATACATCGCGTCTGACAAGTCGGGTATTGGCGAAATCCGCAGCACGGCAGATATCCATGCCATTGGGCATCGCGTGGTACATGGTGGCGAAGTCTTTACGCAGTCGGCGCTGATCGACGACAAGGTAGTGAAAGAAATCGAGGACTGCATTGATCTGGCGCCGCTGCACAATCCCAACAATCTGAAGTGCATACGGGCGGCATGGGACATCTTCGGAAAGAACACGCCGCAGGTGGCGGTGTTTGACACCTCGTTTCACACCTCTATCCCGGCGCACGCTTATCTCTATGCGGTGCCCTACCACCTGTATCGCCGGTATCGTGTGCGCCGGTACGGCTTCCATGGCACCTCGCACCGTTACGTGGCATTTCGCTATCGCTATCTGCGAGGGCTGACGCGCGAGCAGACCAACATCATCACACTGCACCTTGGAAACGGTTGCTCGGCGACGGCGATCAAGGAAGGCAAGTCGATTGACACTTCGATGGGGCTCACTCCGCTGGAAGGGCTGGTGATGGGCACCCGCTCGGGCGACGTGGACCCGGCGGTGCTGAACCTGATCAGCTCGAAAGAGGGCATGACGTCGGATGAGGTGGTGACGCTACTGAATACGCAGTCAGGATTGCTCGGCATTTCAGGCCTGACCAACGACATGCGCGAGTTGCAGGCGGAGCTGCACGAGCACGATGACCGGCGCGTGAGACTGGCCATCGAGGTCTTCTGCTACCGGGCTCGAAAGTACATCGGATCGTACATGGCGGCGATGGGCGGCGCCGATGCAGTAGTGTTCACCGGAGGAATTGGGGAAAACTCTCCTGAGGTACGCGCGCGGATCTGCGAAGGCATGGAGTGGGCGGGGCTGAAGATGGATACGGCGAAAAATCAGGAGATGATTGGCCGCGAGGGAACGATCAGCACGGAGGACTCGAAGCTGTTGGCGTATGCGATTCCGACGAACGAGGAGTTGCTGATCGCGCGGGATACGGTGCGCGTGATTCTGGGCCAGGAGCATCCTTCTTGAAACAGTTGTCAGTGCTCGGTTGTCGATTGTCAGCTTTCCCACCCGCTTTCTCGTCCGATCGAGCACAATGCAAATCTAACCCGCAGATAGGTGCTTCGTGTTTTAAGGTTTGAGGGAGATTAACTGGCCGGGGACTGGAAGCGGTTCTTTAAGACGCTCCCGGAAGACACCAGCGAATACGAGACAGGTGCTCAGTCCGCCCAAGCGCTAGTCCATCGAGGAGTTTTTTAATGCACCGGACACGGTGCGGGTGTTTCTAGCAAACCGCATGCATACGTCGGGAGTCTTCAAAAACGTTGTGAGCAGCCGTAACAACTCAGAACCGCTAGCTGGGTTAATCTAGTAGTACAACTTCGGGCCCGCCACTTTACGTTCCTTAGAGACCATGCGAGCAAGAATCTTGCTGACCCTCGCGGTTTTCACTTGTTTGTTGTACGTCGCCTGTGGAGGCGGATCGAGTAACTCGTCCAACAGCCCCAATCCGCCGTCGCCTCCTCCAAACGGAGCCGGACCCTCCTGGACGCTCGTCGGCAACACTGGGCTGGTTCAGACCTGGGGAATTATCTTCGACAACGCCGGCAACATGTACGCGGCGGCGAACAACCCCACCACAGGCGGCCTCGCTCGTTCGACAGATAAAGGTAAGACCTGGACGCCGATCATGAACGGAATCGACCTCGTTGTAGGGTGCCCCAGCTTCCGTAGTCTCGGTGTGGCCCCTGACGGCACCATCTTCACCATAAATCAGTCTTGCTCGGGCAAGCAGCACTTGGCGTATTGGCTCGACAATGTCAGCGGCACCGGCACGAACTGGACAAGGGCGACGGGTGCCATCGTCCCGGGTGGGGGGATGGAAAATGGATGCGCGATCGCCGGCAACGGCATGACCATTATTTGCCCGACTGCGTCGGCCCTTACCTTGCTGTCGTCTGATAACGCACGTACATGGAGCAAGGCACCCGGCAGTCCGGCTGGTACAGCGGAACAGTTGTTTGCTGTGACGATTGGAAGTGTTAGCTATGAGACCGTTGCTTCAGACAATGTTCCTACCGTCAGCAACACCTGGTTCTCGCTCGATAACGGCTCCAACTGGTCTCCCCTTCCAACTCCCGGCGGCCTCAGCGGCGGTTTTGATGCCTGGACCGGCGCACAAGGCGGTGCAGGCCCCAATAGGGGGGACTTCATGTATTACCAGGGGAACAGCGGAGCAAATACCGGCTTCTACTGTTGGAACGGTACGCCCCCCAGCGGTAGTTGGGTCTTCTGTGGCAACAATCAGGATGTAGGTCAGCCCAACGAGTACGTCACCATGATGGTGACTAACCGCACTCACAACCGCACCATCGCGGTGAAGTACGAAGACTTCGGCCTGAAGCCGATCTACACTGACGACGGTTCCAACTGGCGCGACGCCAGCAGCGGCCTAACCTGCCAGAGCTTGGCCACTGCCGATTGCGGCACCAACGGTGGGCCGAAGACTGCATATGTTGCGATGGATCCGACGACCGGCGTCTTCTACATCTCTATGAAGCCCGGCGACATCTGGGCAACGACAGCATCGCAAGACCACTGATACACGACACAGGAAAGAATTGTGATTGGCATAAAGGCCGCGCGGAAAGGGCTCGAAATCCAGCGTGGAATTTGTCAGCGCGCCATCCTTCTGAGGCTTTGAACCGCCGGCCCGCGACTCCGGTTCCATTTTTCTGCTGTGACGTGGGGAAAGGGCGGAGCGGTTGATTTGCTTTTAGCCTCAGGCGTGAGCGTGGGGAGTCGATCCGAAGTTCAACCTCGGGCCGCGGAGCGGCGTTCGGGAAGGCGGCAAATTCGCTGCGGATCTTGGATCAGGTGGAGACCGTTCTTGGTACCCTAAACACAATGCACGAGGTTCTTCGCCTAGCTTCGAGGCGTATTGAGGCGCGGCTCGGCCGCGGATGCGAGGGGCAACCACAAAATACCAAAAGGACTTTGGCGAGAATGTGACGGTTCTCACCTCGGCGCGGCTTTTCGCGTCCGCCGAACGATGCCGCTCCGCGGCTTGAGCGCAATTTACGCGGGATTCTAATTCTTGTCGCCGCCGCCATGCCGTTGTCGGCAGAGTTTGCAGTCTGTAGGCGGTAACGTGTTGTCGACGTGATGTTCCACCGGCTTGGCAGTGCGCAGGAACGAATAGATCGCTTTGAGATCCTGATCGTTCAGGTTTTTGTAGGCCATCACGGGCATCGCCGGACTCAGCTTCTGCCCGTTCACCACCCCGGTTCGCATAACCTGAACGAAGAAATCCTCGGTGTAGTTCTTAATTCCCGTGCCATCTGGCGTCAGATTTGCGCTCGCTGCCCTTCCCCATGGCCCGATGAGCGCCATGCCTCCAGCCAAGGTCATTCCGGCGACGTTTTCTCCGCGCACCTGCGGGGTGTGGCAATCGGCACAGCCAGCGATTCTTGCCATATGGACCGCGTATTTTTGCAGATCGCCGTCGGGAGAAATTTCGGGCACAGGAGAAGTAAGCGACTCCGGAACATTACGAATGAGGTACTTCACCGGAAAGATAATCTCGGTGGTTGGCAATTGGTGATGAACCGGCGGAAGTGTCCGCAAGTACACTACGATCGACGCTACATCTTCATCCGACAATTCGCGGAAATTCAAATACGGCATCAGCGGGAAGAGGGAACGGCCATCGTGGCCGATCCCTTCGCGGATCGCCCGGGCGAACATGTCGTCGGTCCAGGTGCCGGCACCAGTTTCCTTATCGGGAGTAAGGTTGGGCGCGACGATCCTTCCTGGCAGGTCGGTGTAGGGCTCAACCTCGCCCGCCCCTTCCATTCCGGCGATAATGGGCGTTCCCGAATCGCTCCAATCATGCTGCGAGTGGCAATAGATGCATCCGCTGGCCAGATACTTGCCCCGCTCCAGTCGCTGCGGAGTGCTTTCAAACTTGCGGTCAGTAAGTAGCCGCGCCTTAGGGCCGAAGAACGGCCGCCATCCGATGGTGAACGTGATACCTCCGACTATGATGATTACTAGCGCCAGAAAGCTGAACAACAGACCTTTCCCCAGACGAGTCATGGCGTTGCCTTAAATTGGGTGTGAAAAACGAGGGTCATTTTCTCACAGATTTGGTTCCAAGAAGGCAAGTTCTTCACTAAGGTTGGAGGGTAGATATCAGGTGGTGCCGGGCTGTTTTAATTAGCGCGGCTGCGTTGAGCACGATATTGTTCGTGGCCAGGTACTGCTAAGCGTGGCCCCATTACCGCTACGAGCTGAGGATCGCTCCCCACCGGAATGGGGGCGCTGGAGTGTCCGGCAGAGTAGCGGTTAGGTGTGGTTACTGCAAGTGATTTCTGTCACCTTAAATATGTTCATACTTCAGAAGAAGCAGCGCGATTCCAGATGGAGTCCAGTGTGACTCGGCTCATTTCAGTCCGTCCACCACGTACAGCACCGTCATCTTCTGGCGGTAGCCGTAGGCATAGCCGGTGCCGTCGGGGGTCACATCCACCAAGGCGATCTGGTTGGCTACCGTGCTGCGGGGAGGCTGAAGCTGCCAGAGTAGGGTCCGGCGACCAGTGGCGAGGTTCACGCGAAACAGATTCAGAATGGGGCTGTCCCTTTCGGTGTTCCCGACGAACAGTTGCTTTCCGTCCGCGCTGAAGCGAATGGGGTTATCGTTCTTGTCGAGGAAAGGTAAGGGGATTGGGTCATCCGAGGCTACCGGGAAGAGCTCAAAGACGCCCGTACCGGTTTGTACCAGCACATGCTTACCGTCGGCGGTAACCAGGTACCCGGTGGTACCGACGGGAGTCAAGGCAACGTCGTTGCCGTCGATGTCAAGTAGGTGGGTACGGTTGTCGTCGGCGATGAAGGCGATTCGCTTGCCGTCGGGAAACCATTCGGCAGGTAGGTCGGCGCGGATCGCGGCCCTTGAAGCATGCACAGTGGCAGGGCCTTCAGAGGTGTTGGAGCGTGTGAGTCTCTTGACCGTCCCAGTGCCGCTAGGCAGCAGGACAAGCTCATTGGGGGGAATGCGAGATAGTACCCACTCGCCGTCCGGCGAGAGCGCGATAGCGTCGCCATCGCCAACACGGACCGCCGACGATCCGTCAACGTTACGCAAAAAGCTGGCATGGCGAGCACCGCTGGCGCTGCTCTCATCGCCGAGCACGATCTGGGTTCCATCCCCGGAGAAGCGGAAAAACTCGGTATTGTCGAGCCAGCCCAAGTTTTGTTCCTCGGGATGACGCCGAGTCGAAACCATGACGATGGTCCGCTCGGAGGAGTGCGTCATCAGCACTCTTCCTTCCGAGGAGATGTCATCGAGAACAAGGCCGCCGGGGACGGTCAGAATGTGTCGAGCCTTGCCCGACTTTGTCGAGGCAAAGAGAGCGTAGTTAAAACCGACATCAGTAGCCGTGTACCAGACCTCACCGCCGGGGTGCCACGCAAGCCCGCGAAGGTCTCCCCACAAGCGAGACAAGCGCTGAACCTCTCCTCCGGAGGCAGGGATGACCGCCACGTAGCCCACATCGTCGCCGAACACGGGATGGTCAATAAAGGCGATAGTCCGGCCATCGGAGGACAATCGAACTTGAGCAATCCAGCCGGGAGTTTCGTACAGCACTTTGCCGATGGGATATTCCAGGCGATAGACCTTCATGTTGGGAATGAAGTGAGCGATAGCCAGTTCATTGCCGTCGCGCGACCAATCGGCAGATTCCACGTCGTTCAAGATGCGCTTAGGCGCGCCACCGCCGAGCGGAACTCGCGCCACTAATCCCACGGCGGTCGATCCGGCAAGATATCGCAAAGATTCGAGGACGGCGAGCTCTCCCTGTGCCGAGACCGCCACGACCCGGTCGGCATTGAGGTCGAGTGGCCGAATACCCGCACTGTCGAAACGAATGGAATAGACTTGGTAGTCTTTGTTGAACCGGGCAGCGCAAAGCACAGTTTGCCCGTCGGCGGAGAATTTCGCGGACGAGACGACCCCCTGCTGATAGGTCAATTGCTGATATTGGGGTGGCGAGGAGCGCGCCATTTTCTGGCCTATGCGAAATGCGGCGAATCCCACCGCCAGGGTGGTCAGGATGGCGAGCGCAATCAGTCGCCAGCGCCGGAAAAGCGGAGCCGGGGGGGGAAGGCCGACGGAAGAGCTGGAATTGGGGCCGGAGACTGCTTGCAAGCTGAAGGCAACGTCGCTGGCGGATTGAAATCGCTGCTGCGGCTCCTTCTCGAGACAATGCCAGACAAGCTGCTCGAGCCCAGGAGGGATGCCAACATCGCTGGCAGACAGTTGGGCGGGTTGTTCGCGGAGGATTGCCGCCTGAGTGTCGGCATCCGTAAGCGCCTTGAAGGCGGGCTTACCCGTGAGCATCTCGTACAGGATCAGGCCCAGGCTGAAGATGTCGGTGCGGCAGTCGGTGGGAAGACCGCGCACCTGCTCAGGCGACATGTAGCCAATGGTCCCCAAAACCACGCCGGGTAACGTATGACCCTCGTGGATGGAAACGGTCTTGTCAGTAGGGTTGACGTGGGATGGCTCGAGCAACTTGGCCAAGCCAAAATCCAAAATTTTGATATGGCCGTCGCGGGTGACAAAGATGTTCTCGGGCTTGAGATCGCGATGGACGATGCCCTTGTCGTGCGCGGCCGCCAGACCACGGGCGATCTGCGCCGCGTAGTCGATCACGGTACGCGGAGGAATGCGAGTGGTTCGAATGTGATGGCCGAGAGTTGAGCCCTCGAGCAATTCCGAGACAATATAAGGCGCACCATCCTCGGCGGTGCCGATGTCGAAAATTGCTAGGATCGCAGGATGATTCAAGGCGGCCGCGGCCCGGGCTTCCTGCTCGAAGCGGTGCAGGCGGTCGGGATCAATGCTGTATGCCGGTGGCAGGACCTTGATAGCGACGTAGCGTCCGAGGCGGGTGTCGCGCGCGCGAAATACGGCTCCCATTCCCCCGGCACCGAGCGGAGAGACAATCTCATACGGCCCGAAACGTCGAGAAGATGGCGCGCTCATCGCTTCGTCTCTGGCGGCAGTTGTCAGGCACGAGCCGTAGACTCAGGCACATTATAGCCCCACGAACAAGCCCGGAACCCGGTTGTGATCATTATTCCGACTGCGGCTTCCGAGCGTGGGAGTCAACATTCCCGGGCAGAGGCGGAGGCAGCGACGGCAACCCGAATTGGTTCCAGGTCGGCGGCGATCCTGCGATGAATGTGAGATAGGACCGCCAGTAGATCGGCACAGTACACGCTGGGATTGGAGAAGCCGGTGTCGTGGCGGTAGCGGTGAGGCAGGTATCCGCCGCCACAGACGCGGCGATAGGCGCAGGACCGGCAGTCGTCGGAGAGAAGTTCCTGGCTGCCGAGACCGATCTGGTAGAGAGGTGCGTTCCAGATCTCCTCCACGTCGCAGGTGCGAACATCCAGCCCAGTGCGGGTCAAGCCGTTGCCGCAGATACGCAGCGTATCCAGCGGCTCCCATGTGCCGTCGGACTCGACCATAATGTCCGTAATTGGGTTTGGCCCCAACACATCGCAATCCGAGCGCCCGCCCAAGAGAAGTTTCATTGCGTTTTCGAACCAACGGATTCGCGGTGGCGTGGGAAGTTCGGAGTACCAATAGTCGAAGAGCTCACAAAAGTATCGCGCCATGGCGCCCGAGGGCCAGGGTGGAGGCGCGTCGTGGTTATATTCGGGCCATAGGAAGTCCACTTGACGGACCCCGAGGTTCACGAAATGGCTCAGCACGGAGCGAGGCGATGCGTGGGGATTGACGACGGTCAACACTGCCCACTCCACATCTTTCGACGCGGCCAGCAGCTCGATCGCAGCTGTGACCTGTTTGTGAGACCCGTGCCCGGCGAAGTCACGCCTTTCTAGGTCGTGCCATTCCTTAGGGCCATCGCAACTGACCCCGATGCCGACCTTGTGGGCCGAGAATAATCTCACCCAATCCCGATCCAACAATATTCCGTTGGTTTGGATGCCAACCGTGAAGGCGATTCCGGAGGACGCCGCGACCCGATGCACTTCTTCGAGGAACCATTGCACCCATTGGCGTCCGATGAGTAGCGGCTCGCCCCCATGAAGCGCAAGCGCGATTTTGGGCAGACGGTGCCGCTGGGCGTAGTCAGCAATGCGCGTCAGCATCACAGCGGCGACCTCAGAGGACATGAACTTGGGCCGCTGCAGATACGACAAATCGCCCTTGTTGTACATGTAGCAGTAGCTGCAATTGAGATTGCAGCGCTCCGCTATCTTCAGGACAAACGCCGTGGCAAGGGGCGGCGCATTACCATCAGGACCCGGGTCTGGCGCGGACCGGTTCACGATGGAGGGTCCGTTACGAGGTGCCGATCTTGGAAAACAGGATCTTGCTGAAATTTGTCGACAACGAGCCTTCCCCGGTGGTATCCGGATAGTTCTCTAGGATCGACAGAATGTTCGCCAGAATCGGGTTCAGCTGGTTTAGAAACGGTTGCAAGTCCGGTCGATTGGTGTTCAGGTTGAGGCAAAGGCTGTAGTGGAAGGGAGGAATGTCTTGGCTCACGGTACACGCTCCGAGTTTCTTTCGGTGAAGCGATGATGCCTACACTGCCAGACGGATCACCTGCCTGAGGCGAACGGCTTCGCCTTCAGCTAACTGCGCCGATCCGAGGATCAGGCACAGACGCTATCACCATGAGTTAGCGGAGTCAACGATTTTGCTAGTCACAGATCCTCTTATTCCCGCTGGACTGGGCGAGAGGAGAGACAGCGGGGTTGCTGTCCTTGACACTGCATTTCCAACACCTTATCCTTATCTTTTGCCTTAGCGCGCCTCCCGCCTGTCTGTACCTGCCAGAGTGATCCGCAAGGAGCTTGGCCTTCAGACCCGGTTTAGCCGGACCATTTTGGCTATGGGGAAGCACTTGATGGCTAAGGAGTTAAGGCAGGTGCAGCGATGCTGATTCGGGTCGCGGATTTGCAGCTCCACAAGCTGGAGTTCAACCAGGAATTTCAACCTGGAGCTATTGACTTCGGCAGCGACGTTCAGCAGGCGGGACCCCTAGATAGTAATGGTCGCGCCGAATTAATTGTCGAGCATCGTGGGCATAAGCATGACATCGACGACATCCGAGTAGTTGGCAAGCTGGACACCATCATTGAAGTCGGCTGTGCGCGCTGCCTGGAGCCAGTGCGGTTCCGGGTAAACCGCGAATTCGACCTGCTGTACCGGCCCCTGGGTGTCGATCGTCGTGCCGAGGAAGTTTCTATTTCTGAGGCGGATACCGAGATCGGCTATTATGATGGCGAAGGTCTTCTGCTGGAAGACGTTTTGCGCGAGCAGGTTTTGCTGGCGTCGCCGGTGAAGTTAATCTGTCGCGAGGAGTGCAGAGGATTGTGCCCGCAGTGCGGGATCAACCTCAACCTCGCAACCTGTAATTGCCAGCAACGGTCCAGCGATCCGCGCTGGGCGGCGCTGAGCGAATTAAAGAACAAGCTGCAGAGCTAGAGTTTCGATCGCCGCCTGTGCGCGCGATCTGATGCGAGGTTTTCTATGCCTAATCCAAAACGGCGGCATTCGCAGGCCAGAACGTCGAAGCGCCGCGCCCATGATCATCTGCAGGCCCAGGCCCTGTCGGACTGTCCTAATTGTCACGAGAAGAAGCTGCCGCATCGTGCTTGCCCCAAGTGCGGGTACTATAAGGGCCGCGAAGTCATCGAGCAGAAGGAAGCGGCTAGTTAATACCCAGTCGGAAACGACCGGGGTACAATCTCGTACGATACCTAATGCCGACCACGATTGCCGTTGACGCGATGGGCGCCGATCGCGCGCCCAAACCCGAAGTCGATGGTGCGATACTCGCCGCCCGTCACTATGACGTGGAGGTGTTGCTGGTCGGCCAGGAACACCTAATTCGCCAGGAACTGAAGTTCCATCCGCTCTGGAAACGCCTGCCGATCGAAATCGTGCATGCCAGCGAAGTCATCAGCATGCACGAGAAGGCGGCCAAGGCCGTTCGCGCCAAGCGGGATTCGTCCATGCGTGTAGGGCTTCGCCTGGTTCGCGACGGGCGAGCGACAGGGTTCGTCAGTGCCGGCAACACCGGCGCCTGTATGGCAACCGCCAAAATGGTGTTAGGTGCGCTGCCGGGCGTGGACCGTCCAGCGCTGGCGGCAGTTTTTCCTACTGCGCAGGGAACCGCCACCATCCTCATCGACGTTGGCGCCAACGTCGACTCCAAGCCGGAGAACTTGCAGCAATTCGCCATCATGGGCGATGTGTACTTCCGCACGATTTTCGCGGGGCAGTTTGAAACCGCAGACAGTCCGCGTGTGGGTGTGCTGTCGGTTGGCGAAGAAG
>Ga0310914_10000055_pt1 | contig 52357 bp, 52 predicted proteins | sample GREbulkMGAN108_FD_203450 | JGI IMG/M metagenome (GOLD analysis project Ga0310914, IMG submission 203450) | Lab enrichment of tropical soil microbial communities from Luquillo Experimental Forest, Puerto Rico - GRE.bulkMG.AN108 | ecosystem: Environmental > Terrestrial > Soil > Tropical forest >... | reverse complement strand
TGGGCCAGCACCGAGACCCGGCGGCACCCTCATCGCGTGCACGAGCGGCATGCCGAGCACGTCGACATAGAAGTCGATTGTCGCCTTAATGTCGTCGGTGCAGAGCGCGAGATGATGGATACCGCGCGGAGTCGGTGAAAGAAGCGGACACCGAGAACGTTGCTGCATGCTGTTGCCTTAGGCTTAGAGGTCCGAATTGTCTCTCGAGCATGCTTAAGGCATGTGAGATTTGATTCGATGTTTGATGGTTGCAGGCATCTCTTCTGACGCGCAAATGACAAACGGGACGTTTCGCCGAGCCTTCGGACGACATGCCCGACGCGGTAGAGGGCCTGCTCAGCGGTGATCGCGAAGGCTCAGGATATACGCGGTCACATCCGCAATCTCGTCCGGCGTGAGGATGAGGTTTGGCATCTTCGGGTGAGAGCTCGTCAGGAAGACCTGGATCGCCGTTGCCGTCATCCCGCGAATGTTCGCAATGTCGTGAAACGCTGGCCCAATTTCAAATATTCTCGGCGGCCGCGCTTCAGGGTCGACCATATGGCAGGCCTTGCAAGCTTCGCGTGCGAAGGCGTGCCCGGCCCAGATATCGCCGTCCTGCGCTTTCGCGCGGAAAGCCGATGCGGCCAACGCGGCTCCGAACATCACTCCATACACTACTTGGCTTATCGTCACACCTCCTTGGGCTGCATGTGATCGAGATTTTGTCCGGTGGCTTTACTGATTTAAGGGCCGTCCCAAGCCCCGTTTCTACGGGGATGCTCGTGAAGGCGCATCGGGACCACAGGAAAAGCGCTGCGAGCAGTATCTTTTGATGTAGCGGCCGGGCAGCTCCTGCCATTGCCAGCCGGCGGATGACCGGGAGCCTCTTGGCGCGCCGCTTTGATCACCCGGCGCGCGATCCCGCTGTGCGTTTGACGCTGGGCTCCAGTTCGGCACGCTTCCGCGTTCGGCGGCCGCGCTCGATAGCTCTCCGGATTGAAGCTGCCAACACATCGCGCCGATATGGTTTTTCGACCAGAATAAAACCGTCTTTCTCGCCTTGCGGCGCGTATTGACTGTAGCCGGTCGTCAACAGAACCGGGAGTCCGGGGTGATGTTCCCGCATCGCACGTGCTAGCTCTAAACCACTGATACCGCCTGGCATGACGATGTCTGACATCACCATCTCGATCGTCGGGTCACGCTCGAACTTTGCTAACGCAGCTTTACCGTCGCGCACCCACATTACTTGGAGGCCGATGTCCCGCAACAGCTCGGTGGTCGCTTGAGCGACTTCGGTGTCGTCCTCGACAAGCAGGAGGCGGGCCGGGGCTGCCGTCTTCGCGGCATCGTGCGTTGCCGAGGGGAGCGCGATGGGCGTTTTCACCGCCCGAGGTAAATATAACGTAATCGACGTGCTCCAGCCGATTTCACTCTCAATCAATGCGGCCCCGCCGCTCTGCCTCGCGAAACCGTAAACCTGTGAAAGGCCGAGTCCCGATCCAACACCGACCTCCTTAGTCGTGAAGTAGGGCTCAAACGCGCGCGCCTGTATCTCTGGTATCATACCGGTTCCAGTGTCTGACAATATTACCACGACGAAATCTCCGACCAGCCCCTCGCTCACAGCGTCGCTGCAGGGTAACGAGAGGTTGTGCGCTTCGACGCGGAATCGGCCGCCATTCGGCATCGCGTCCCGTGCATTGACACCGAGATTGAGCAGCGCGAGCTCGAATTCGGCGGGATCGACCGCCACCGGCCAGAGGTCTTTCGGAATTTCAACAGATACCTCGATATCCTCGCGCAGCACCCGTGACAGCATCTCAACGATTTCGCTGGTGCGTTCGCGCAAGTCGACGGGCTGTGGCCGGAGCATCTGGCGCCGGGAGAAGGCGAGCAGCTGCCGGGTCAGCCGTTCGCCTTGGTCGGCAGCGCGGCGGATGGCTGACGCACGCCGCGCGACGCGATCGTTCGCTGCCTCGTCGTGCAGCAACTCGGCGTTTCCGCTCACGACGGTAAGCAGATTGTTGAAATCGTGAGCGATGCCGCCGGTGAGCCGACCGATCGCTTCCATCCTCTGGGCCTGGTGCAGTGCAGCCTCGGCCCGTTCGCGTTCCTTCACCTCGAGCTGCAGGCGTCGGTTGGTCGCTTCAAGGTCCCGTGTTCGATCATCGACCACCCTCTCGACTCGGCGGGCATAGCCGGTACTGAGCAGTAGTAACGTACCCAGAAGGCCAGTGCTGACGATTCCCGCGACGAGGACAGCCCCGCTCTGCCATCTGCGATGGTGCTTGAGGTAGAACGCGGTCGGCTCGGTATCGACACGGTAAAGGCGGCCACCGAATGTGAACATTTCTTTGTACGACGCACCGCTGGGCGAGGGAGAGAAGCCGCTATAGAGCGCTTTGCCTTCTCCCAGGTCGATTACCCGGGCCCTGAGTACCGAATCTAAGGGGGCGAGAATTCCGCTTACGAAGGTGCCCATTCGCAGCGCGACGGAGACCACACCTGGCCCATTGGGGCCGTCGCGCACCGCAAAAAGCGCAAGAATGCCGGGCTGATCTCTGTTTTCCTGGACGAGGCGGATTGGCGGTGTTGTGGTGATTCTCCCGGTATTGGCAGTCTCCTCCACTGCGGTCTTGCGCCCCGCCTCGGATAGCAGGTCGAACCCCACAACATGCTCATTACCGCGAAGGGGCTCGACATAGGTCACGGGGTAGTATCGGTCTCTTTCTGCGGCACGACGCCGTTGCCCGGCAGGATCGAGCTCTCGTATTTCGAACCCGGGGAGGTCCGTCTGTTGTAACTCCTCGAAAGCCGCCCGCTGCGAGAGATCGACGCGCGGCGCCCATTTGACTGCCTGGATCGTCGAAAAGCGACGCAGCAAATTCTTGGCCAGATGTCGAAATTCGGCCCGGGAAACCGGCGCTGGCCGGGTAAAGGATCTCTCCAGTTGCTCGAGAAAGGCTTCCTGCTCGGCAAGGTCGGCATTTATCTTGCCGACGATCTCCCGGGAGAGGAGCCGGAATTCAAGCAGAGTCTGGTCGCGCTCCCAGGCGCTGACGCGTACGAAAATGGCGACGAACAGCGCAAAAAACAGAAGCATCGGCAGCGCCACCGGCTTGGCTCGGCTGCGCCATAGGCTTCGCGGTTCGCCGGCGATGACGAGCATCAAGGGAGACACGACGAGAACGCCAAGGGTATCTCCGATCCACCACGAAACCCAACTTGTCGCGAGATCCGGCGGCTGCACCATCCCGAGGACCGATAGGCTGCCCAAGGACAATGTCGCGCTCGTCAGGCAAAAGACCGGCGACACGAACAAAAAACGGGATAGATCGCAGCCATTATCGAGAGGTGCCGGATAACCGACCGCGCGCCGCAGGACGGTTCCGCCGATCGCCGCCTGCAGCATCGACGCCGCCGCAATGACAACCGCCGCCACGCAGGTCTCGGCCGGCTCATGAATCGCCGAATAAGCGGTCCACAGATTGAGCAGGAATGAGCCGAGAAACGTCCAGGGTAGCGTCGCCCGGCCCCCGATCAGCATCCCCGCAACCGATATACCGGCGGGGGGAAAGATCGGTGACGCGTAGCCTGGAGGGACGGCGAGCAGCAGCGCCAGCTTGCCGCTGGCCACATACGCGACCGTCAACGACAAATGGGTGAGGAGAAATCTCTTGGTTAGGACTAGCCGAATAGCGTGTGGAAGCCGCAGCATATATCACCGAAGCGTCATGTAGAACCACTTAACACACCGGGTTGGCAAAGGCGGGGTGCGGGCAGAAACCCTTTGCACCCTGCTCGTGGTACTTCGCTCCTGGGCCGCACCGACCGCAAGCGAAACGCATTTTACGGAGATTTGAAGGACGCTTTTTTGACGATTACGGTGCGCCGCCGAAAGAGGCCGCGCCGCCGATATCGTGATGCCATGATCCTTTGGAGGGGTCGATCCGCGCCTCACGCCACAGGCGGTGCTCGAGCACGTCGGTGCCGCTCTGGTCGCGGCGCGAGACAAAGAGGGCGCGGGTGTTGGCAATGACCCTTACCGCCGCAACTGCATCGCGGCTGCAGGCGATATGCGCCGGGTCCGAGCGCGGCCCGACCACGATGAAATGGTTCCAGGCGATCTGCCGACGGTCAATACCGTTGCCTGCCGCGATGGAATTTGTGCTCGGCTCCCGGGTCATACACCGGAACCAGATCGGTATCGTCGTGCATGGTCGTCTGAAGCGCCTGCCCTGTTCCTCGGGCCAGAACATGCACGGTGATTCCGGTTTCCCTCGTGAAGGCCGGCAGGATTTGAGGGGCGAAACGGTTGGCGCCTATGACCGAGCGGCAATGGCTTTGATCATTCCGCCGTGGACTTCGGCCACGATCTCAAACGATCGTTTGCGTTTGGCGTGGTCGAAAATGTTCGCGGTCACCATCAGCTCGTCGGTGCCGGTCCTCCGGATGAAATCATCGAGGCCGCGCCGGACCGTTTCCGGCCCGCCGACGATCGCGCAAGCATACGAGTCGCGCAGTATTGCGCGTGCATAAGGATCGAGACTTGCCTCGAAATTTTCGACCGGCGGCGGTACCCGGCTCGGCCGGCCGATCCTGTTGTTCAGTGTCGATTGCTGCAACGACGAAAACAGAAGGCGCGCTTCCTCGTCCGATTGCGCGGCGACAACCGTGACCCCGAGCATGACATTGGGTGCGGCGATCTGTTCGGACGGTCGAAACCGCTCGCGGTAGATCGCTATCGCCGGCATCATCATCGCCGGCGCGAAATGCGAGGCGAACGCAAAGGGCAGCCCGAGATAGGCTGCGACTTGCGCGCCGTAGAGACTAGAGCCGAGGATCCAGATCGGCACTTTGAGCCCAGCGCCGGGAACCGCTTGCACCGCCTGGTCCGGCAGTGCGGGCTGGAAGTAGCTCATCAATTCGACGACTTCCTGCGGAAAGCTTTCCTCGGTCCCGAGCAAGGCTCGGCGCACGGCTCGCGCCGTGACTTGGTCCGATCCAGGGGCTCGGCCGAGCCCAAGTTCGACCCGACCGGGATGCAATGCAGCGAGGGTGCCAAACTGCTCCGCGACGAGAAGCGGGGCGTGGTTCGGCAGCATGATGCCGCCGGCGCCGATGCGGATCGCACTAGTGCCGGCTGCGACATGGGCGAGCGCCACCGCCGTCGCGGCGCTTGCTATTCCGGGCAGGTTGTGATGCTCGGCCATCCAGAAACGCCGGTAGCCGAGCGTCTCGACATGCAGTGCGAGGTCGAGCGAATTCTTAAGCGCCTGACCGGCGTCGCTGCCCTCGGTGATTGGCGAAAGGTCCAGAACGGAAAGGGGGACCATCGACGCGATTCAGCACTGCATCAGTTCAATGCTCACCCCATCGGGAGCGGCGACGTAGCATAAAAGGCTGCCGCTCACGCCTCTCTTCAGTTCGACGGGGAAGCTCACGCCCCTGCGGCGCAGTTCGACACAGAATGCTTCGAGATCGCCTTGGTACAGGAAGCCGAAATGGTCGGTGCCCCATGCATTATGGCTGGAAAAGTCGGCATATCGGTGAACGGGCCTGGCGGCAACGGGATCCTCGCCTAGCCGCTGGCCCCGGATGAGGATCGTCATCCCACCGAGTTCGACAAAGATCTGCGGGGCGCCGCGCGCCGTCGTACTGGCGGCGATCGTAGCGCCGAACATCTCGACATACCAATTGGCCGAGGCCTCCGGGTCCTTGCTGATGATGTGCACGTGATCGAACTTGAATGCGGGATTGCTCAACGCTCGCCTCTTGTCGCGCTGCCTGCGCCGGGATTGCGAGATGATACACTAAGGCATCAACGGAGAGCGCGCCCATGTTTCCCTCCAGCGCCCGGCTTTCGATCTGTATCGTCCATGTCGCCTATCGGCTGCACGAGCGGTTTTCGGCTCTCGACACCTGGATCGGCAGTTTCGCGGTGCGCGATTCCGCCACTTTGGAGCGCGAGCGCGTATGAGTCTTCCGACTTCGTTCGGTCTCTTGCTGCTTGGGTTGTTCGTGCTGCCGGTGCTGGTGAGCGGTTGCCTGCCCGATGGGCGTAATGGGGTGCCGTGGTACGAGGCGCGCCGCGACCCGACCGGCCTTGCGCCCGACCCGGCAACCACGCTGGAGGCCGTGGTCCAGGTCTACGCCGCTCGTGCGGTCTCATGGCGAGGGATCTTTTCGGTGCACACTTGGATCGCGGTCAAGCCGACCGGGGCGCAACGCTATGCGCGTTATGAGGTGCTCGGCTTTGGGATCGCCAATGGCGCCCCCGCGGTCCGCGTCGACCGCACGGGCCCCGACAATTATTGGTTCGGTGCCCGACCGCAGATCATACTCGACCGGCGCGGGCCAGGTATCGATGCGATCATCGACAAGATCCGTGCCGCAGTCGCCCGCTATCCCTATCCGCACGAGTATCGCGCCTGGCCCGGTCCCAACAGCAACACGTTTACTGCATATGTTGCCCGCCAAGTCCCCGAGCTTGGCCTCGATCTGCCGCCGAATGCGGTCGGCAAAGATTTCCTGCCCGGGGGCGCGCTGTTTGCCGCGGCACCCAGCGGCTCCGGGTTTCAAATTTCGCTGTACGGCCTTGCCGGCGTCCTCCTCGCCGTCGACGAGGGGTTCGAGGTGAACGTCCTGGGACTCAATATCGGCATCGACGCTGCCGTGCCGGCGCTCAAGCTCCCGGCGATCGGCCGAGTGGGGCTGGACCGCTGACAGCCTTGCGGGCTCACCGAGGGAGCGCCGCCGCTGCGGCCTGGGAACCTCGCCACTCGGCGTTGTCGTCGAGCGGGATGACCGGGCGCGGCAGCCGCGTCCATTCGAAGCGGTTCAGCATCGGCGAGGTGAGCCCCGGGAGGTCGACCTCAATTATCTGTTCCGGGCCGAAGAATTCGTCGAAGCCGCCGCGAAAATGGCCGCGCGATTTGACGACGACCAAGCGCGCGCGGCCGATGTCGAGCCCCATCATCTCGAAAAAGATCGGGTCGGCGCATTGCACGCGGTGCGAGATGACGACGACGGTGACGCCTCCGACCTGAAGAGCGGCGCACGGCCCGAGCTCGAGCCGCAGCCCAGCATAGATGCCGCGCCGTCCAACGCAATGGCCATCAGTTAGCGCCACCACCGTCGCGGGAGTGGTGTAGGGTTCGGAAAAACGCGTGGTCTCCGAGCGGTTGAAGCGCGCCTCAAAGCGCGCGCCGACGCCGCGCTGATGCGCTTCGGCCGCGAGCGGCAGGTCGTAAAAGACGCCGAGGAGCGCGCCCGATACACCCGCTTCATGAAGAGCCCGGAGCAGAAAAGTCGTGTTGCCGCGCCCGCCGCCGCCCGGGTTGTCGGCGACATCGGCAAAGACGAGGGCCGGCATTAGCCGATCGCGGCCGACCACAAGGGCCTTTGCGACAGCATCTTCGAGCGAAGTGAGGCTCGGATAAAAGCGCGCGCGATTGGCCCAGCCAAGCTCGGCGATTTCGCCGGCCAGCGTTTCGGCGGCGGCCTTGTCGCGCCGCGCGGTCACAACGATGGACAACCCGTTCTTCGCAGTATCGGCATAGGCGAACCCGCCCATGACCGACACGTTCATGATCTCCGGGGTCACGCGGCGCTCTCCAAGTTCGATCATTTCGGCGTAGGGACCAGCGGCCGTGAGAAGGGTCACGGTCGGCGGCACGATCGGCAGGCGCAGGAAGGCCCGCTGCGGCTTGACGCCACTCAACATCTCGCGAATGGCCGCGGCCGCCTCGGCGCCGCGCTCGCGCATGTCGAGGTGCGGGTTGGTCCGATAACCGATGAACACGTCGATCGAATTCACCATGCGCTCGGAAACATTGGCGTGCAGGTCCAACGTCGCCGCGATCGGCACGTCCGGCCCGACGATCGCGCGCACTATTTCGAACAGAGCGCCGTCGGGATCGTCGTCCTCGGTGGTCTGTGCCGCGCCGTGCGCGCAAATGTAAACCGCATCCACCGGCAATGCCGCCTTCAGCCGCCGGCCGATCGTATCGAGCAGCTCGACAAAAAAACCGTGCTCAACCGGCCCGTTGGGGTCGGTCATCGCCAGCGCGATGCCGACCGGCGCCCACGGACCGGAACCATCCATCGCCGCGACAAAACCCGGTGTTTCCGGCAGCATGCAGGGAGTCGGCGCGCGCGCATCTGCGAGAATGGCATCGCCTTCGAGATAGGTGCGTGCGAGGAAGTGCGCCTTCGTCGCAGGCGGCGCGAATTTGTTGCACTCGATCGAAAAGCCGAGCAGCGCGACACGGGGAGGCGAGCGATCCGGCATGGTGGTCATCCACGCGAAGTTTTCGCGATTTGCGATTTTAGGCTAATCTCCGGCCGATCGCCATGGTCGCCCACGGGAGCGCAGAGATCATGCCGAAAATCAATGGAGATCGCGTTATTGCGGATCTGAAACGGCTCGCCGAATTCGGCCGCTACAAGAGCGGCGTCCACCGGCCGACTTATTCGCCCGCCGATGTTGAGTCGCGACACTGGCTGGCCGAGAGATTTTGCGAGGCGGGGCTCGACACGGTAATCGATGGGATCGGCAACGTCATCGGCCGAAATCCGGGCGCGGGTCGGATGCTGTTGCTCGGCTCACACAGCGAGACCCAACCCTACGGCGGCTGGCTCGACGGCGCGCTTGGCGTCATCTACGCTCTGGAGCTTGCGCGCGCTTTTGCCGAGGATGCGGACTGTGCCGGGCTCGGTATCGATCCTGTCGCCTGGGCCGACGAGGAAGGCCATTACGGCAATTTTCTCGGTAGCCGCTCGTTCGCGGACATGCTCACCGAGGAAGAAATCGACCACACTCGCGGCCGTGACAACGGCATGCCATTACGGGAGGCGCTCGAGGGGGCGGGCTTCGCCGGACGGCTGCGCGAGCGCGTCGACCCGTCGCGCTATATCGGCTATCTGGAAGCCCATATTGAGCAAGGCGACACGCTCGACACCGGCGGGCTGCGCATCGGCATTGTCGAGACGATCGTCGGTATCTGGAATTACCGGGTGGTGTTGACCGGCGAGCAGAACCACGCCGGCACCACTCGCATGGTGCGGCGGCGCGATGCCGGCGTTGCGATGGTCCGGCTCGCCACCCGCATTCACGACCGCCTTCCCGAAATCGCCGGCCCGCGCACGGTATGGACGATCGGCCGGATGCTGCTCGAACCAAACGCGCCGTCAGTCATTCCGGGCCGGGCCGAGATGCTGGTGCAGTTCCGCGATGCCGAGCTCGACCAACTGGCTGCTCTCGAGCGTGCATTACGTGCCCTGGTCGACCAGGCCGATAGCGCGGGCCCATGCAGGGTCGAGATCGAGACGGTCACACGTACCGAACCACGTCTGATGGACGGCGGCTTCCAGGAGCAGCTCGAAGCGGCGGCCGAGCGGCACGCGCCCGGCATGCACATGCGCCTGCCGAGCGCGGCTGGGCACGACGCCGCCGTGCTCTCCTACCGGATGCCCGCGGGGATGATGTTCATCCCGAGCCTCGGCGGTATCAGCCATCACTGGTCGGAGGACAGCAAGGCGGACGACATTGTGCTCGGCGCCCAGGTCTTTGCCGACGCTGCCGAGAAGATCCTGTGCGCTGCGAGGTAACGCGAATGCCTCTTACTCTGCAGGAGAATCTGCGCGGGTTGCTCTACGCGCCTTACTACGCCGCCTTGGCGCTCGGTGGTTATCGCCAGGAGGGTGTGACGGTCGAATTCGTCAGCGCCCCCGCGCCGGCGCAGGCACCCGATGGTCTTTTCGCCGGCACAGTGGATGTCGCCTGGGGCGGGCCGATGCGGGTCATGCACGCCCACGAAGCTCGAGCCGATTGCGATCTCGTCTGCTTTGGCGAGGTGGTAACCCGCGATCCGTTCCTGCTGGTCGGCCGGGAGCCGCGTCCCGACTTTGCCTTGGCTGATCTCTACGGCGCGCACGTTGCGACGGTCAGCGAGGTGCCGACGCCGTGGCTCTGTCTGCAAGAAGATCTGCGCCGCGCCGATCTCGATCCCGAGGCGTTGCCGCGGGTGGCCGATCGGACCATGGCCGAGAACATGGCGAGCCTGCGCCGCGGCGAGATCGATGTCGTGCAGCTCTTCGAGCCCTTTGCCGAAGAACTCATCGCCGCCGGCGAGGGTCATCTCTGGTACGCCGCGGCGATGCGCGGGCCAACCGCGTACACGTCCTTTTACGCGCGGCGCAGCGTCGTTTCTGCGCGGCGCGACGAGATGAAAAAGCTGGTGCGCGGCCTCTATCGAACCCAGAAATGGCTGCACGCCAACCCGCCCGAGGCGCTGGCGGGTGTGGTGCAGTCGTTCTTTCCCTCAGTGCCGCCGTCTCTGCTGCGTCCTGCGGTCGCGCGCTACCGCGCGCTCGGCATCTGGGGTAGCAATCCGATCCTATCCCGTGCTGGCTATAACCGTTTGCAGGCCAGCCTGATCTCTGCCCGCTTCGTCGAAAGGGCCGCGCCGTTCGAGCAGACAGTCGACAACAGCCTCGCCGAGGAAGTCGTACGCGAGGATCCGACGCCGCTGCAGACGTGACCAGCCCCTCAGTAGATCTGAAACAGCGGCTGAATCCTGGTTATATCGCTCGTCGTCGATAAAGCCAGCATCAGGAGAATGCGGGCTTTTTGCGGGCTGAAATCCTCGCCGGCGACAATGCCGCTCTCGCGCAGCCGGCGACGGGGGGCGACGCGGCCGCTGGCACGGCTGCACTGGACGACCACGATCCCGGATTTTGCCGCCCGCTCGAACGCCGAGCGCTGCTCGGGCGTGGGGCTACCCGGCGCAAACCCCGCCGAGACGATGCCGCGTGCCCCGGCGGCAACCGCGGCATCGACCAGCGCGCCGTCGGCGCCGGCATAGGAATAGATGATCTCGACCCGCGGCAGCGTGGCCAGCTCTAAGCCCGCAAATGGCGTATCGGGCATGTGCGGGCGCGTCGGGGCGCGATAGAAATGCACGCCGTCGCCGTCGGCATGACCGAGCGCGCCGAAATCGACCGAGCGGAAAGTCTGCAGCCGATAGGTCGAGGTCTTCACAACATCACGCGCGGCATGGATCTCGTCATTAAGCACGACCAGCACCCCTCTGCCGCGGGCGTCGGCCGAGCCGGCGACGCGCAACGCATTGACGAGGTTCATGCCGGCATCGGTGCCGAGCGCGCTCGCCGGGCGCTGCGCCCCGACCACCACCACTGGCTGGGATGTCGCTAGGGTCAGGTTGAGGAAGAACGCAGTTTCCTCGATGGTCGCAGTACCGTGCGGGATGACGAAGCCCGCGATTGTTGGCGCTTCGCGCGCCATGCGATGTATCAATGCTCGCAGTTCGATCCAGTCATTGGGGCCGATCTCGGTGCTGCCGACCTGACGGAAGGTGATCGGCAAGGGATCGGCAACGAGTCGGGTTTCGGGAAAGCGCGCGAGCAATGCCTCGCAGCCGAGCTTCTGACCGAAATCGGGATAGTCGAGGATATCGAGGCTCGACGCCCCGAGCGAAGAGATCGTGCCTCCAGTGCCGATGACGGCGATACGAGGAGGGACCGTTGCCATCAAGCCTCTCCATTGCCTCGCGCCGCATGAAGGCGGAACGATACGGCGCCGTAGGTGCTGACCAAATACGGGACGGCATAGGTCAGCACGAGCTTAGCAAAATCGAGGCGATACCCCGCTAGAAGCGCATCGCACTGATTGATGAGATTGAGGACCGTGCCGACGACCAGCGCCACCCAAAGCGAACGGCGCGGAACACCTGCGGAAAGGGCGTAAGTCCAGAGGAGCTTCGAGCTCACGACAGCCAGCGCTTGCGACGTTTATAGTGTTTGACGTCCCGGTAGGATTTGCGCGCTCCGGCCTCGTTGAGCCCGAGATAGAACTCCTTGATGTCGGAGTTTTGCCGTAGTGTCGCGGCTGGCCCTTCGAGCACGATGCGGCCGTTTTCCATCACATAGCCGTGGTCAGCAATGTCGAGCGCCAAGGCGGCGTTCTGCTCGACGAGCAGCACGGTCAGGCGCTGCTCCTCGCGCAGCCGGCGGACGATGCCGAAGATCTCCTCGACGAGCAGCGGCGCCAGCCCGAGCGACGGCTCGTCGAGCAGGATCACCTTGGGGTCGGACATCAATGCCCGGCCGATCACCAGCATCTGCTGCTCGCCGCCTGAGAGATAACCGGAGGGCTGTCGGCGCCGCTCCTTTAATGGCGGGAAGACGTCATAGACCCGACCGATGCCTTCGCGCACCCGCGCAAAGTCGCTGCGTGTGTGCGCGCCTGCGACCAGGTTCTCTTCGACAGTCAGGTTCTCGAATACGCGCCTCCCCTCGAACACCTGGGTCACGCCGCGCTTGACGACATCGTGCGGCGGCAGCCGGTCGAGCCGCTCGCCATCCAGCTCGATCGTGCCCTTTGTCACCTCGCCACGTTCACTGCGTAGCAGCCCCGATATCGCCTTCAAGGTCGTCGTCTTGCCAGCGCCGTTGGCGCCAAGCAGGGTCGTGATGCAGCCCTCCTCGGCAAACAAGGAGACGCCCCGCAGCACGAGGATCACGCCGTCATAGACGACCTCGATATTGTTGAGCGCCAGCACTGCCCGATCTCGTGCGGACCTGCAGATCGCCGCCTATTCCGCTGTCTTCAGCGCATTTGCGACGACATCCCGATAAGCGCGGAACCAATCGGTCTCCTTGACGAACTTGCCGCCGTGGACCTGGAAGACCTGGACCCAGCCGCCACCTTCGTGATCGGTCGGCGTGATCTCGAGAGGCGGCACCAAGCCGTCCAAGGTGAAATTGCGGATCTGTTCGAGGCCGTTCTTGATGTCCGTTCCGGTCGGCGGTTTGCCGCCCGTCGCCTTGAGCGCGTCGCGGATCGCCTCGACATGGATCGCCGCCTGGAGCAGGCCACGGTTGTAGTAAACCGTGTTCTCATCCATCAGCTTGATCGGCTCCTTGCCCGCCTTTTTGTACATCGCCTTGATTTCCTGGCGTACCGGATAGTCGTCACCAGCGCCGGCAAACTGCATCGCATGATAGCCCTCGGCGACACCAAAGCCGCCGGCTGCGTCGATATCGGCTTCGGAAGAGGCCCATACGAGGCCGACGACCTTAGACAACGGATAGCTGTTCGCCTTGAAGGCCTTGATCGCCGCCGCCGGCGATCGGCCAAAAAGGTGGGCGATGACAAAGTCGGGTCGGTAACGCTGCGTGATGTCGAGCACTTGGGCCCCGACCTCGACCCCCGGCGGTGGCACTGCGAAGCTGCGCAATTCGAAACCCTCTTGCTTCTGCAGCTCCTCGATGATCGGCATCGGCTCGTGGCCGGCCGGGTTGTCGTAAAAGATGTAGGCGATTTTCTTGCCCTTCAGGTTTCCGCCCAATTTGTCTTTAACGAACTGCACGGCAGCCGCACCCTGCGACCAATAGGTCGCGGCGATCGGGAAGAGGTAGGGGTAGCGGGTCCCATCCGCCGCAGCCGCAATCCCGAAACCGGGCGAGGTCGTGGCGATCTTGTCTTCTTCGAGTCGTTGGTTGAGGGCCACGGTCATCGGCGTGCCGTAGAGCGTCATCAACACGGCACCTTCCTGCTTATGGCGCTGATACGCCTCGACCGCCTGCGGCACCTTGTACTCGTTGTCGATTTCGTCGGCCTTGATCGTGTAACCACCGACCCCGCCCGCGGCGTTGATCAAGTCATAATAATCGTGCATGGCCGGGCACAGCACGACGCCCGTGATCTGCGTCGCGCCGGTGCGATCGCACTGCATACCGATCGGCACCTCCTTCTGTTGCGCCGAGGCCGGCTCCGTCGCCAGCCCCATTCCCGCCGCCGCACTCAGTGCAAGCGCAACTATTACCGCCCGTCTACCGCTCATCGCCACTCCTTCTGCTGATCATGTCCCAAGGATCGCGGCGGGGCGACGAGGCCCCGCCGCTACAGGGCTACTCCGCCTTCTTTACCGCGGCCGCCACCACTTCCGGATATCCGCGGAACCAGTCCGTCTCCTTGACGAACTTGCCGTCATGGACCTGGAAGATCTGCACCCATCCGCCGCCTTCGTGATCGGTGGGCGTGATCTTGAGCGGCGGCACGAGACCGCCCAGGGTGAAGTCATGGATCTGCTCGAAACCGCTCTTCACATCTGCTCCGGTCGGCTGTTTGCCGCCCGTCGCCTTCAGTGCGTTCCGGATCGCCTCGACGTGGAGCGCCGCGTTGAGGATTCCACGGTTGTAGACCACCGTATCGTCCATCGTCTTGGGCGGCTCCTTGCCCTGTGCCTTGTACATGGCCTTGATGTCTTGACGCACAGGATAGTCGTCGCCGGCGCCGGCAAATTGCAGCGTGTGATAGCCTTCTGCTACCTGCCAGCCACCCGCCGCCTGGATGTCGGCTTCGGCCGACGCCCAGACCAGCCCGATCACCTTGGATAGCGGGTAGCCCGCTCGCTTGTATTCCTTGATCGCCACCGAAGGCGAGCGCCCAAACAAATGGTCGATCACAAAGTCCGGGCGATAGCGCTGCGTGATGTCGAGCACCTGTGCCCCCATTTCGACACCGGGCGGTGGCACGGCAAACGTCCGTAGCTCGAAGCCCTCGGATTTTTGCAGATCTTCGAGGATCGGCAGCGGCTCGTGGCCGGCGGGATTGTCATAATAGACATAGGCGATCTTTTTACCTTTGAGACTGCCGCCCAATTTGTCTTTGATGAATTGCATCGCGGCCGCACTTTGCGACCAGTAGGTCGCGGCAGCCGGGAACAGATACGGGAAGCGGCTGCCGTCCGCCGAAGCCGAGATGCCAAAGCCCGGCGAAGTTCCCGGGATCTTGTCCTCTTGGAGCTTCTGGTTCAGCGCCTGGGTCTGTGGCGTGCCGTAGATCATCATCGAGACCGCGCCTTCGCCCTTTTGGCGCTCGTACTCTTCTACTGCCGGCGGTACTTTGTATTCGTTGTCGAGTTCGTTGTACTGCAGTTTGTAGCCTTCTATGCCACCCTTCGAGTTGACCAGGCTAATGTAGTCTTGCTGCGCCGGGCAAATCACGACGCCGACGATTTGCGTCGGCCCGGTGTGGTCACATTGGGCGCCTACCATTACTTCCTTTTGTTGCGCCGCCGTCCCGCCGGCGAAGCTCAGTCCCGCCGCCGCTGCTGCGGCGCCAGCCACAATGGTCATCGATAAGCCCTTCATCGCGCTCCTCCTCGTCGATGCTGCCTCAATACGAAAAAGGCCATACCCGGAAGTAATTTCGAATGTTCCGCCACAACCGATTGAGCCCTTCGGGCTCGACCACCAGAAAGAAGATGATCAGGGCGCCGAACAAGATCAGCCGTAGATTGGGAATCAAATTGGCCAAATCGGCCTGCGAAAAAATCAGCCCTCCGAAGGACTCGAGAAACAGGCGAGTCACGATCGGCAGCAATGTCACGAAGATGGCACCCAAAATCGAGCCGAGGATCGAGCCGAGCCCGCCGATGATGATCATCGCCAGATAGTCGATCGACACGGTGATTTGGAACTGCTCGTAATTGGCGATCCCGAGATAATAAGTATAGAGCACGCCGGTGACGCCGGCGTAGAAGGACGAGATCGCAAATGCATAGAGCTTGTATCGGAATATGCTGATCCCGATGATCTCGGCGGCGATATCCTGATCTCGGACAGCGATGAAGGCGCGCCCAATACGGCCGCGCACCAGGTTCGAAGTGCCGACGATCGCCAGCACCGCAAACGCCATCAGAAAAAGATAGAGCTGGGTCTGGCTTTTGAGCTGAGTCCCGAAAAAGGTCGGGCGCGGCACCTGGATCGAGGCCTGCACACCCCCCGAAATCGCCGGCACATGATTGATCGTCCACTCGATGATCAGCTGCGCAGCGAGGGTAGCGATCGCGAGATAAATGCCCTTGATACGCAACGACGGGATACCGACGATCACACCGATCAGCGCCGCCATCAGACCGCCGGCCGGTATGGCGACCCAAAACGGCGCGCCAAAATGGACCACCAGGTTCGCCGCGGTATACGCGCCGACCGACATGAAGGCGCCATGCCCAATCGAAATCTGCCCAGTGTAACCGACCAAAATGTTGAGCCCGAGTGCGCCGACGATGGCAATCAGGATCAAGTTGAGGATCGAGATCAAATATTCGCCGAGAACGAGCGGCGCGATGACGATGAAGAGACCGGCGAAGGCTGCCACTGCCCATCTGGCGATGGGCAGCGGGTAAAGCGCCATATCGGCCGCGTAGCTGGTCTTGAAGACACCGGACTCGCGGTGGAACATGGCTACGTTCCCACAGCCGGCGTAGCGCTCAGCACGGGCATCATCGCCGCATCGCCCGGTCTCGTCACCTTCACGAATGCGGGGGTCCAGGGTAAATGACTGAGTTTTCTAAATTCCCGCTTACGCGGGAATGACGAAGCGCGCAGCGAAAGACCCATCGCGACCATTCCCTCACGCGCGTTTCGCGGGGGTGACGGAGTAATCGTGAACACCGTCACACGCGCTCGATCCGCCGACGCCCGAATATGCCTTCGGGGCGGATCATCAACACCGCGATCATCAGCACGTAAGGAGCAAAGTCCTTGGTCCCGCCGCCGACATAAGGGTCGAAATAGCCGGCGGCGAGGTTTTCGACAACGCCGACAATCAGCCCGCCGACAACCGCGCCGACGATTGAATCGAGACCGCCGAGAATGACGACGGGAAACACTTTGAGGCCGACCAGCGCCAGTTGGTTATCGACGCCGAGCATGGCGCCCCAGACCACGCCGCCCAGTGCTGAAACAATACCGGCCATCGCCCAAGCGAGCGCAAAATAGCGCCGCACATCGATGCCCATCGCCATCGCCACTTGTTGGCTATCGGCGACCGCGCGCATCGCGATGCCGATCCGGCTCTTCATGAAGAACCAGGTGAAGCCGCCAAGAAAGACGATACTTACCACTGCACCGATCAGCTGAACGGGCGGCAGCATGACCGGGCCTAACTCGATCGGCTCGTCGCCAACCGGCATCACGATCGCGCGCGTCCCGGCGCCAAAAGCAAGTGTGGCGGTACCCTTGAGCACTGCGGCGAGGCCGATCGTCGCCATTACGACGGCGATCACCGGCCGCCCGATCAGCGGACGCAGCACGACCCGCTCGAGCCCGAAGCCGAGCGCCACCATGCCGGCGACGGCGAGGAGCGCCGATACCCAAAAAGGCGCGCCGGCGAGATCGGCGGCTCCAGCGGCGATGAAGCCGGCAAACATGACAAACTCGCCTTGCGCGAAGTTGATCGCGTCCGTCGCCTTGTAGATCAGCACAAAGCCCAGCGCGATCAACGCGTACATCAGCCCGATCATCACGCCGTTGGTCAGCAGGACCAACGTGAACTGCCATTCGAATTCAGGCATTCTTCGTCATTCCCGCGAAAGCGGGAATCCATGGGCCCAGAGGCTCGAACGGCTGCTCTGGACCCCCGCTTGTGCGGGGGTGACGGCGAAAGGGCTCACGCATAGGCCGGCTCCCGCGCTGGCTGCGGTGCTCGCGCTACGTCGTCGATCGCGATCGCCGAATTGAGCCTCGCCTTGCGCCCATCCTCATAGGTGATCTCGGTGGTGAGCTCCACCTGGTGCGCGCCGTTGTAGAACGCCTCCACCACCGCGGCATATTTCTCGGCGACAAAGCGGCGGCGGATCTTGCGGGTGCGCGTGATCTCGTTGTCGTCGGCGTCGAACTCCTTGTTGAGCAGCGCGAAGCGGCCGACACGCGAGCCGGCGGCTAACGAGGTGTTGCATTTCTCGACCTCGTCGCGGATCAGCCGACGCACTTCCGGCTTCGCACTCAGATCCTGGAACGAGGTATAGGCGAGGTTGTGCCGCTCGGCCCAATTGCCGAGGGTCTCGAGGTCGATCGCGATCATCGCCGACACAAACGGCCGGCCGTCGCCAAACGCCACCGCCTCGCCGATGAACGGGCTGAACTTGAGCTTGTTCTCGATGAATTGCGGCGCAAAGGACGTGCCATCGGCGAGCTTGCCGACATCCTTAGCGCGGTCGATGACGACGAGATGGCCGCGCTCGTCGACATACCCGGAATCCCCGGTGCGAAACCATCCGTCCTCGGTCAGAGCCTCTCGGGTCGCCTGGGCCTGCTTGTAATAGCCGCAGAACACTGCGGGCGACCGGATCTGTACCTCGCCGTCGGCGCTGATCCGCAGCTCAGTGCCCGCGACGATGGGGCCGACCGTTTCGGGGTCGGCCTCGCCGTCCGGCTGCAACGAGGCGAGGCCGGAAAGTTCGGTCGCACCCCAGACCTGTTTCAGGTTGACGCCGAGCGAGCGGAAGAAGCGGAAGGTCTCCGGGCCGAGAGGTGCGCCGCCGGTGTAAAACCAGCGTGCGCGGCGCAGCCCGAGCTGATCGCGCACCGGGCCGTAGACAAGGAATTCGCCGAGCGCTAGGCCCAGCCGCAGAGGCAAATTTGGACTTTTGCCCTCGGCCTTCAACAGTTCGGCCCGCTCGGCAAGACGCTGGAAAAAATCGAAGATCCGGCGCTTGAGCGGTGTCGCGTCGGCGGCCCTGACCCGCAGCGAGGTTAACATGTTTTCCCAGATGCGCGGCGGTGCGATACCGATTGTGGGTCCGAGCTCGCGCAGGTCGCGCTGCACGGTGTCCGGGCGCTCCGGGCAATTGGCGGTGAAGCCGACCAGCAGGTGGAGCACCAGCGAAAGCAGCGAGTCGCCGATCCAGGCCATCGGCAGATAGCAGAGCATGTCATCGCTCGGCCGGACCTCTTCGGCTTTGGCAAAGGCTTCGGCAGCGCACAGCAGATTGGCGTGCGACAGCATCACTCCTTTGGGATGGCCGGTGGTCCCGGAGGTGTAGTTGAGCAGCGCCAAATCGTCGGGCGTGCCTTTCTCGATCTCGGCCTCCAGGTAGCCCGCATGCGCCTCGGCGAAGTCACGCCCGGCCGCCTGCACCTCTTCGAAGGATTTGAGAAACGGCATGCCATAGTGCTGCAGCCCGCGCGGATCGTCGAACACCACGAGCTTCAAGCGCGGCAGCTGGCCCTTGATGGCTAGGATCTTGTCCACCTGCTCCTGGTCCTCGGCGACGATGACCGAGACCTCGGCATGGTCGAGGACATAGACGAGCTCGCCGGAGATCGAGTCCTGATAGACCGGGACCGCGACGCCACCAAGGCATTGCGCGGCGAGCTGTGCCCAATAGAGCCGCGGCCGGTTGTCGCCGGCGACGGCGAGCAAATCGCCGCGGTGAAACCCGTGCGCGGCGAGTCCCGACGCGAAGTCGCACACCTCCCGGTCATACTGGGACCAGGTGTAGGTCTGCCAGATCCCGCGGCTTTTCTCGCGGATCGCCGGCCGCGCGGCTATCGTTTCGGCGTTCCGCCGCAGCAGCCGCGGCAATGTTGTCGTGGTCATTCAGCGGCCTCCCTGCGCTCTCCGGCGGTTCCGAGATAGGCGCGGATGACATCCGGATCCCGCTGGATCTCGCCCGGGCAGCCCTCGGCGATCTTGCGCCCGTGATCGAGCACGGCAACGCGTTCCGAGATGTCCATCACCACCGCCATATCGTGCTCGATCAGGATGACGGTCGTGCCCCATTCCCGGTTCACATCGAGGATGAACCGGGCCATGTCCTCTTTTTCCTCCTGGTTCATGCCGCCCATCGGCTCGTCGAGCAGCAAAACCTTCGGGTCAAGCGCCAAGGCTCGTCCCAACTCGACGCGCTTTCTGAGACCATAGGCGAGCCCGCTTGTCGGCTGTTTGCGCAGATCTTCGAGCTCGAGAAACTCGATCAGCTCCTCGACCCGTGCCCTATGCGCAACCTCTTCCTTCTGCGCCAGACCCCAATAAACAAAAGAGGACAGCACACCGGCCTTCATCCGCACATGCCGGCCAAGCATGATGTTGTCGAGCACTGTCATGCCGCTGAACAGCGCGATGTTCTGAAACGTGCGGGCAATACCGAGGGCGGCAATCTGCGATGGACGAAACCCGGTGATGTCCTTGCCTTCGAAGGCGACGGACCCGTCGTCGGGCCGGTAAAAGCCGCTGATCATGTTAAGCAGCGAGGTCTTGCCGGCGCCGTTTGGCCCGATGATCGAAACGAGACCGCCGCGGGGGACCGAGAGCGTGACGCTCTCCACGGCACGCACCCCACCAAAATGCTTTGACACCCCGGCGACGGCGAGCTGCGTCTCACCCGCCACAACCGCCGTAACGTTCAAATCACCGGACACGAGACCTTCCGCATTTCCTCACCCGCCTGCTTCAGCCGTTCATGCCCTGCCCTTATGGCAGGCATACTGCTGGCGCATGCGGCAGAATGCAATCGCCTAGCTGCCCTCACCTCCGGCTTTAACCCTGCTATCACAGGGTTTTGACGCCGAAACTTGCCGCGGCGCCAGCCCCGTGAAACGATCCGGCGGCGGATTTGTGGCCAACGAGTGGTTAACAGAGTGCCGGAACCAGAGACCTTGCCGACGACGTTGCTGACGGGTTTCCTCGGCAGCGGCAAAACAACGCTGTTGCGCCGCGCCCTGGTCTCGCCCGAACTCGCCGACACCGCGGTCATCATCAACGAAATCGGCGAGATTGCGATCGACCACCACCTCGTCGATTTTGTCGAGGGCAATGTCCTCGAATTGCCGGGAGGTTGTCTGTGCTGCGCTGTCCGCGAAGACCTAGCGCGGACCTTGCGCGGCCTCATCGAGCGGCGCGACGCCGGCGAGATCAGGCAGTTTCGCCGCATCGTGATCGAGACTACCGGTCTTGCTGATCCAGCGCCGATCCTGTTTACGCTCGGCACGGATCCAACACTCGATCACCGGGTGCGCCTCGCGTCGATCGTAACCCTGGTCGATGCGGTTCAGGGGGCAGAGACGCTCGAGCGTTTCTCGGAGGCTGCGCGGCAGGCGGCACTCGCCGACTTCCTGGTGATCACCAAGACCGATCTGGCCCCGTTCGGCCCCGACCTCGTGCAACGCCTCGACCGCATCAACGACCGCGCCGCGCGCGTTCTCGCCGCCGAAGCGTCCGATGCCGCCGCGATCCTGTTCGCTGCCGCCCAACGGGCATCCGCATCGGTCACTCCGGCGGAGCCGGTCGCCGCTCACACCCACGGCATCGACGCCTTTGGGGTGGTCCTCGGCGGCGAGATCAGCCGGCTCGATTTCGCCCGCGCGCTCGGCGGGCTGGCGCGCGAACGCGGCAGCGACCTGCTCCGGGTCAAAGGGATCGTGCGCTTCTCCGACCGGCCCGAACAGCCGGCAGTTGTGCAGGCCGCCCAGCACGCGTTGTTCGCGCCGGAATGGCTCGACGATTGGCCCCCAGATTGGCCCAAAGGGGACCGGCGCAGCCGGCTCGTCTTTGTCGTGCATGAGATTCCGCGCGCCGAGATCCTCGACGCCTTTGCTTTTGCCGCACCGAAGATGTGGCCGTCATCCTGATAAAGGAGGCTCAGATGTTCGACACCATTGTCTCGGGCGGTCTTACCGTCCTTCCCAGCGGTCCGAAGCCCGCCGATATTGGCGTGAATGGTGAGCATATCGCCGCGATCGGGGCGCCCGGCAGCCTCGCCGCAATCGGCGCCGGCCGAACGGTCGACGCCTCGGGGCAGATCGTGATCCCGGGCGGCATCGACCCGCATGTTCATTGCAATTGGCCGATGCCGATGCCCGGCGTCGCCCAGCCGACCTTGACAGAGCCGGCCTCGCGGGTCAGCCTCGCGGCCTTGCACGGCGGCACGACGACGACGATCGACTTCGCCCCGGTCGAGGGCGGCGAGACGATCCAGCAGGCGATCGAGCGGCGGCACAAGCAATGGGCGGGTGCCTGCTACGGCGATTACGCCTTTCACACGATGCTGCTCGGCAAGATCGCGCCCGAGCGCCTCGGCGAGCTCACCGAGGCGGTGCAGGCGGGACATGCCTCGGTGAAGATGTTCACCACCGACATCACCCCGAGCCGCCGCGGCCGAATGGTCGATTTTGGCGACATCTGGGAGGTGCTGAAGGTCCTGGCGCAGGCTGGCGGCATTGCCGCGATCCACGCCGAGGATAACGACATCGTCATGCACATGTACGAGAAGCTGACCCGCGAGGACCGCACCGGCTTCGAGAACATGGCCGAAGTCCACAACACGCTATCCGAGGATCTCTCGTTCAACCGGGTGATCCGCCTCGCCGCCAATATCGAGGGTGCGGCTCTCTACATGATGCACACTTCGGCCAAGACCGGGGTCGATGCGATCGCCGCGGCACGCGCCAAGGGCGTGCCGATCTACGGTGAAACCCTGCACCAATACCTGATGTATAACGCTGAGGATTACCGGCGGCCCAACGGCCAGATCTACCACACCTACCCCTCGCTGAAGTTCCGTGAGGACCAGGAGGCACTGTGGAAAGCGACCGATCACGGGGCGATCCAGACCATCGCCACCGACGAGATCTGCTGCCCGCTCAGGATCAAACTGCAGGGGCGGCGGATCGACGACACGACCGGCGGTAATGCCGGGGTCGAGCCGCGGCTGTCATTGATTTACACCGAGACCGTCGAGAAGCGCGGCTACGGCTTGTCCGACTTCGTCGGCTTGGTGTCGGCCGGCGCCGCCAAGATCATGGGCCTTTACCCGCGCAAGGGCGCGCTTGCAGTGGGCTCCGACGCCGACATCGTGCTGCTCGACCCACGCCAGCGCAAGATCGTGCGCGCCGCCGAATTGCACGAGGCCGACTACACCCCGTGGGAAGGCCGCGACCTCGCCGCCTGGCCGTCGCTCGTCATGTTGCGCGGCAAGATCGTCGTCGAAAACGGTGCCTTCAAGGGCGACCTCAAAGACGGCCAATTTCTGTCCCGCAAGTTGCCCGAGGAGATCAGATCACGACCGGCTCTGTGAACGCCACAAACCCGCGGGGCGATCGCTGTCGGTCCCTTTGCAACCACATGAAAAGGGCTCTTCCTCGAGAAAGAAGTGCTTGCGGACCCCGACATCGGGCGGTGACAACAGCGCCCCGCCAAGCGGTCGGCGCCGGGCAAGCTTCACCACGCGCCGATTAAAACCCGCGGGAAGGCCGGGGTCTGGTCGTCTGTCTGTCGATGATGATGCTGCGCGGCAACATCGTCGTCGAAGACAAGAATTTGGGGAGAACGAAAAGACGGCCAATGCCTTGCCGGCAAAGTGCCAGAGAAGATAGGGTCCCGCACGGCGGTGCGAAGCGCAATCACAGGAGTATAGAATGATCAAAGTCAGCGTGTTTTATCCGAATAACGAAGGCAGCCGGTTCGATATGGGTTATTACTGCAACAGCCACATCCCAATGGTTCGAGAAAAACTCGGGCAAGTGTGCAAGGGCGTTGCAGTCGAGCAAGGCTTGGCCGGCCCGACGCCGGGATCACCACCGGCCTTCATTGCGATGGGCCATCTCTATTTCGACTCGGCAGCGGAGTTCCAAACCACCTTTGGTCCACATGCGGCGGCGATCATGGCCGACATCCCTAACTACACCGACATCCAGCCGACCATCCAAATCAGCGACGTGAAAATCTGACGGGTCACCCTCACCACCGCTAAAGTGTTGATCTCGGACGCAAACGACATTCTGCCAGCTCCGTCGGAATTCTTCTCAGGCTAAACCACCAGCTGCCAGGCGGCCGGCGGAGAGGTTCGTGCTGATCGTCCACTTGGACTCTTACTACTGGGATGAGCGAGCCCAACGGCGCTTTCCGGTATTCTCCCGGGTTTTTCGGCGGCTTTGCCGCTGCGATGGCATTTTTCACGCGGCTGCCGGTCGACCCGCGAGCGCGCGACGACTGGAAACTTGCGGATTCGGCCTGGGCCTTCCCGTTGGTCGGAGCCGGGATCGGGGCAGCAGCTGCGCTGGTCTTTCTGCTGGCTCAACTGCTGGGGCTCTCCGGCTGGCCAGCAGGACTGTTGGCGGTGTTCGCCAGTGTAGCGATTACCGGAGCTTTACACGAAGACGGCCTTGCCGACACCGGGGACGGGCTCTTCGGTAGCCATGATCGCGAAGCGAGGCTCGCGATCATGCGCGACAGTCGCCACGGCAGCTTCGGCGTGCTGGCGATCGTGCTGAGCGTGCTGTTGCGCGCCGCGGCGCTCGCCGCCATTGGCGATGTGATCCATGGCGGTCTGGCGCTGATCGCGGCGCACGCCGCTTCCCGCGCGCCATTGCCTGCGGTCATGTGGGCGCTGCCGCCGGCGCGGGCCGACGGGCTCGGCGCGACCGCCGGCACGCCCGGCACAACCGGCGCGGCGACGGCCGCGGCAATCGGCGCGGTCGTGACATTAACGGCGCTCGGCCCGATGCGTGGAGCGATTTCCCTCTGCCTCGCAGGGCTCGCGATTTTCGCTGTGGCCCTGTTTGCACGGCGCCAGGTCGGCGGCTATACCGGCGACATTCTCGGGGCAATCGAGCAAGTCGGGGAGATCGTGATTCTGCTCGCGGCGTCGGCGAGATGAAGCAATGTCCGGCCAACCCCGACGGCGGACCCGGCTTCCTTGGCCTCGTCTCGCAGCGCGGCGGTCAAACGACGGCGGACGGCATGGAGGCCGCGACACGCTTATGGTGGGTGCGCCACGCGCCGGTCGCCCATGGCGGCCGCATCTACGGCCAGATGGATTTGCCCTGCGACTGCACTGATGCCGCGTTGTTCACGGGTCTGGCGGAGCAACTGTCGCGGCGCGCGGTCTGGGTGACGAGCAATCTGCGCCGCACCCATGAGACGGCGACGGCAATCGTTCGCGCCGGCCTGCCCGGACCCGAGCCGATCCTTGGCCCCGGCGCCATCGCGATCGCCGACCTCTCCGAACAGAATTTCGGCGAGTGGCAAGGCCTCACCTATGAGGAGTTACAGGAATCCCGCGCCGGCGATTTTCATCGTTTTTGGCACGCCCCTGCCCACGAAACCCCGCCGAGCGGCGAGAGCTTCGTCGCGGTGATCGAGCGGGTCTCGCGCGCGATCCATCAACTGGTCGAGACCTACCCAGGGGACGACATCATCGCTGTGGCGCATGGCGGCACGATCCGCGCTGCCCTGGCGCTGGCGCTCGGCCTCGATCCCGAAGCCTCGCTCGCCTTCACGATCGAGAATTGCTCGATCACCCGCATCGACCGGCTCGACGGCCCCGGGATGGGCCACGGTTGGCGGGTCGTGACGGTAAATCGCCCGCCGCGCTGAGCCGGGATTGCCAAACCCCAGAACGCACCGCCATACTCCCGGGGTCGCGCGGGAGAAACCGTCCATGTTCTACACGCTCACCCCTCTGACCGAGCATACGGGGTTGGAATTTCGCGGCGTCGATCTGACCGGACCGCTCGAGCCCGAGGTTGCTGACGCGCTCAACCGCGCTTTTATCGACTACCACGTGCTGGTCATCCGCGATCAGACCTTCACGCCGCAGCAATTCATCGCGGCAGCCGAGGTGTTTGGCGAACTGCAGCCGCACGACAAGAAGGAGCTGCACGTCCCGGGCTATCCGCAGATCAACTATGTCTCGAACGAACAGACGGTCCCCGGTAAGCGATATATCTCTGGCGAGACCTTCCACACCGACCACTCCAATCATCCGGCGCCGCCCAAGGCGACATTGCTCTACCCGGTTTCGCTGCCGTCTAGTGGTGGAGATACGCAATACGTCAATATGCACGAGGCCTATGAAGACCTTTCCGAAGCGATCAAACGCCGGATCGACGGGCTCAAGGCAGTGCATGTCTATCAGAGCAGATATAGCCCGCGCGAATTGCGCCCACTGAGCGAGACGAGCGCCAAGGCATTACCACCGCCGGGCGTGCATCCGCTTGTCCGCACTCATCCCGAAAGCGGCCGCAAGGCGCTCTATCTCAATCCGGTGAGCATCGAGTCGATCGTCGGCATGGAGGATGACGACGCGCTGGAACTGGTCGCCGAGCTGATGGCGCACGCCGCGCAGCAGAAATACGAATACCGGCACCAGTGGCAACACGGCGATATGGTGATCTGGGACAACTGCAGCGTCATCCACAAGGCCAACCCCGACTACGACATGAATGAGCGGCGGTATTTCTACCGCCTGATGCTGAAGGGCGAGGTACCTGTTTAGAGGGAGCTAAGAAATGCGCTGGATACGTTACGAGACGGACGGCAAGGCGGTTTTCGGAATCGTCGAGGGCAACGACGTCACCGAAGTGCGCGGCGATCCGCTTACCGGTCATCAAAGAACCGCGATCCGCCGGCCGTTATCCTCGCTGAAGCTGTTGGTGCCGGTCGAGCCTCGTACATTCTACTGCGCCGGGCTCAATTATGCCGAGCATGTCATCGAGGCGGCCAAAAAGCGCGGCCAGGAACCGAATTTGCCCAAGGCCGCCGATATCGGCTATCGCGCCAATAATGCGCTGGCCGCGCATGGCGAGCCGATCGTCATTCCCGTCGATGCGACCGAGCGCGTGCAATACGAGGCCGAACTCGTCGCCGTCATCGGCCGCAAAGCGAAACACCTGTCCGAGCGTGACGCGCTATCATGCGTCCTCGGCTGGACGATCGGCAATGATGTCAGCGAGCGCACCTGGCAAGCGGGCGACCGGACGCTGTGGCGCGCCAAGAACGCCGACACCTTCAAGCCGATGGGGCCGTGGATCGAGACCGATTTCGATCTCGACGCGGCGCAGACGATCGTCCGCGTCAACGGCGACGAAAAGATCCGCTTCAAGACCAACAGCATGATCTTCGGCCCCGCCACGTTCATCAGCCGGATGTCGAAATACCTGACGCTTTATCCGGGCGACGTCGTGTGGATGGGCACCGAAGGCGCGCCCGAGAACATCAAGCACGGCGACACTGTGGACATCGAGATCACCGGGATCGGCACCCTAAGCAACCCGGTTGTCCGCGAAAGCCGGTAGCCGAAGATTGCCGGTCAGCGGTCGCGGAGTTTGGGATCGAGGGCGTCGCGCAAGGCGTCGCCGAAAAGGCTGAAGCCGAAGACGGTGAGCGCGATAGCCAGGCCCGGGAAAATCGCGATCCACGGCGCGGTCGAGGCGTATTCCTCGGCGCCGCCCTGCAGCATCAACCCCCAGGCGGGGACCGGCTCCTGCACGCCGAGACCGAGATAGGAGAGCGAGGCCTCGGCGAGGATCGCCTGCCCGACAAAGGCGGTCAGCATGATCAAGAACGGCGCCATCACATTGGGGACCATGTGGCGCAGGATGATCCGGTTATGGCCGAAGCCGCAGGCGCGGGCGGCGTCGATATAGGGCACCTCGCGGATCGCCAATGCGCTCGCGCGCAAGACCCGGGCACAGCGCGGGATCAACGGGATCGTGATCGCGACAATGACATTGTGGACGCCGGTGCCGAAGATCGAGACAACAGCCAGCGCCATGATGATCAACGGGAAGGCCATCACGACGTCGAGGACGCCTTGCAGGTAAAGGTCGAGCCGGCCGCCGAAATAGGCGCTGCCGACACCCAGCACCATGCCGGCGACGCTGGCGACGATCGCACAAGAGAAGCCGACGATCAGCGCCGTGCGCGCGCCGAAAATGATGCGCGACAACTGGTCCCGCCCGAATTGATCGGTACCCAGCCAGTGCGCCCAACTCGGCGCCTCGGTCATCGCTGCGAAATCATTGGCGGTCGGGTTGTAGGGGGCGATCCATTCGGCCGACAACCCGGCTATCGCAGTGATCACGACGATGAGCATGCCGAAAGTGCCGAGCGGCTGACGGCGGCAGAAGATCCAAGCTCTAAGCAAAATCGAACGTCGGATTTCCGGCGCATCGTCGATGATGGCGGAAATGGCGCGGGAGTTCGGGGCGGCGATCGTCATATGGTTCACCCGTAACGGATGCGCGGGTCGAGCCAGGCATAGACCAGGTCGACCACAGTGTTGGTCAGCACGAAGGCGGCGACGACCAGCATCACCAATGCCTGGGTCATCGTGTAGTCTTGGTTCTGCACGGACTGCACGAAGAGACGGCCAATGCCGTTCAGATTGAATACCTGCTCGGTGACCACGAGACCGCCAATCAAGAAAGCGGCCTCGATGCCCATCAGGGTCACGACCGGCAACAGCGCATTCTTCAACGCGTGGCGGTTGATGATGATGTGCTCGACCAGGCCTTTGGCTCGCGCTGTACGTATGTAGTCTTCGCGCAAGACCTCCAGCATGGCCGAGCGGGTCATGCGCATTGTCACCGCGGACGTTCGGTAGCCGACGGTCAGCGCCGGAAAGATTACCATCGACAGATTGCGCAGCGGATCCTGCCATATCGGCACATAGTCGATCGGCGGCATCCACGGCGAGCCGAATGCCGCCTGCGAGAAATCGAGAATCGCGAGAATAAAGAGAATGCCGAGCCAGAACGACGGTGTGGCGAGGCCGGCAATCGAGAACACCCGGATCGCCAAATCAATCGGGCTGTTCTGCTTTAGGGCCGAAATCGTCCCGAGCGGTATCGCGATCAGGTTGGCGATGACGACCGCCATGATCGCGATTTCGAGCGAGACCGGGAAGCGTGCGGCAATCTCGTAGAGGACGGGTTTTCCCGACCACATCGAAATGCCGAAGTCGCCGCGGAAAAATCCCCACACGAAATCCACGAACTGTAGGAAGATCGGGCGATCGAGCCCGAGCTGGGCATGACAGGCCTGGACCGCCCGCTCGTCAAAGGTCCCGCCGCCCGAGCCGAGCCGCACAACGCAGATATCACCGGGAATGAGGCGCATCAACAGAAAGACGAGGGCTGCGGCGCCGACCAGGGTCGGGATCACCAGCAGCAACCGCTTTATGATGTACCGGTACATCTCTCTCCCTTCCACCGCCTCCCTTCCGCCGCCAGCTTACTTATCGAGCCAGATTGTCGCCAGATCCTGGTTGAGGTAATGGCTCGGACTGATCTTCCAGCCCTTCACATATGAGCGGTACGGAATTATCCGGTACCACCAGGGTGTCATGAACATATGCGCCTCGGTATCGAGCACGTATTTCTCGAATTCGCGCATCAGGGCGCGCTGTTTTGCAGCATCCGTCTCGTGCAGCAGGCTCTGATAAAGGTCGATCTCCTTCTGGTCGTCGTAATTCCCGTAATTTTCAGTGTAGACCGAGCGCGGCAAGAACTTACCGACATCGAGCAGCGGGTTGACGACGGCCTGGCAATTGAAATCCACCGTCACGTCGAAGGTGCCGTTGCGCAGCCCTTCAAAAAACGGACCGGTCGGCAATACGCGCTGCGTGACCTGCAGCCCGACCTTGCTCCACTCGTCGATCAGCCAAGTCGCCACATATTTATAGGGCTGATCGACATTGCGGTTCATCAGCTCGAATTTCAGGCCTTCCGCTCCTGCCTCCTTCAATAGACGCTTCGCTTCCGTCTGCGATTTTTCTATATCAGGCCAGAAGCCGGCGATCGTCTGCAATTCCTCCTTCGTTGCTGCCAGCGGGGAGCCCGGGAAGACGATGCCGCCGACGGTGCGCACATTAGCGATCTTAGCGAGCGCCGGCGCGCCGTGCCAGTTGTCCACCGCCAGGGTCAGCGCGCGGCGCACGCGAGCATCGTCGAAGGGTTTCTTCTTGTGATTCGGCGTGACCAGATTGACGCAATTCCAATCACTCTCCTGCACCACAATCTTGTCGCCGAGCTCCTTGACGAGCTGATCGCGCGATGAGGGCGGCAGCCCCCGAAACTCCATCGCACCCCTATCGGCCCGGATCGCATCGACCCGAACCGCCTGTTTATCGGCGTAGATTGCGGTAAAGCCGTCGAGATAAGGCAGCCCCTCGACATAATAATCGGGGTTGCGCGCCCCCTTGATCGACTGACCGGTCTCTAACCCGGCGAATCTGAAAGGGCCCGAACCCAGGATGTTCTTTTCGTACCAGTGCGGGTCCTTATCGAGAATTTCCTTCTTGTAGATCCAGGCAAACGGATCGGCGAGAGCCGGCAAAAACGCGTTTGTCGCGAACTTCAGACGGAACACCACGGTCGCCGGGTCGGGGGCTTCGACCTTGTCGAGCATGACGAAATAGCTCTCACGCGCGCTCGTCACGCCCTCCGGCGGGTGGATGATCGCGTTCCAGCTCGCCGCCACATCGGCGGCGGCTAGCGGCGATCCGTCGTGGAACTTCACGTGATCGCGAATTTTGAAGGTATAGGTCTTGCCGTCGTCGGTCGGCTGCGGCATCGCCGTGCAGAGGTCGCAGACGAAGTCAGTCGTCGAAGCCGGGTTGTTTGGATCGACCCGGACCAGCACACTATAGAAGGGCGCCGCCGAATGAACCGTCGCGAAGGTCGTCTCGCGGTGGCCGTCGAGGCTTGGCGGCGCGTCGGCAGGGATCATGTAGGTCAACGTTCCGCCCGACTTCGGGTTGTCGGCGGTCGCGGGCACGGTGCTCGCAACAGCCGCCGCAAGAGCCGCTGCCATAAGCCCTGCCCGAATGTGCATAACCATGTTCCTTCGAGAATATGCCGTCACATCAGCACCTCGGTACAGGCGACCCAGTGGCCCGGTTGCACCTCGCGCAACTCGGGGCGAGCCTGGTTACAGCTTGCGACCACGATTGGGCAGCGCGGATGGAAGACGCAGCCCGAGGGCGGGTTGATCGCGCTCGGTACCTCCCCTCTCACCGGCCGAAATGTGCGGCCTGCCTCGACCGTCGGATCGGGCACCGGCACGGCCGCCAGGAGCGCCCTCGTGTACGGATGCAGCGGATTGTCGAAGAGCTCGTCGCAATCCGCGAGCTCGACAATGCGCCCGAGATACATGACCGCAACCCGCTGGCACAGATGCCGGACGACCGAGAGGTCGTGCGCGATGAACAGATAGGTCAGCCCGAACTGACCGCGCAAATCTTCGAGCAGGTTGACGATTTGCGCCTGGATCGACACATCGAGAGCTGAGACCGCCTCGTCGCAGACGATGAATGCTGGCTCCAGAGCGAGCGCACGGGCGATGCCGACACGCTGACGCTGGCCGCCCGACATCTCGTGCGGATAACGGTCGGCGAATTTCGGGTCGAGGCCACAGACCGACAGCAGCTCGCGCACGCGGGCAGCCCGGCGCGCGCCATTACGCTCGAGTCCGTGCACCATGATCGGCTCGGCGATGATCTCGCCGACCTTCATGCGCGGGTTGAGCGAGCTGTACGGATCCTGGAAAATGACCTGGATGCGGCGCCGCAGCACCATGAGGTCCTTGCGCTCGAGCTTGGCGATATCGATGCCGTCATAGAGGATTTCGCCGGCGGTCGGCCGCTCGAGCCGCAGGATGCATCTTCCGGTCGTCGTCTTGCCGCAGCCGCTTTCGCCGACAAGCCCCAAGGTCTCGCCGCGGCGCACCGAGAAATTGATCCCGTCGACCGCCTTCACCTCGCCGATCTTGCGGTTGATGACGATCCCCTCGGTGACCGGGAAATGCATCTGCAATCCCCTGACCTCGAGGAGTGGCTTGGTATCGATCGTAGCTACGCTCATGACGCTATTTGTCGAGCCAGATCGTCGCCAAATCCTGATTGACGTAATGGCTGGGGCCGATCTTCCAGCCTTTGACATAGGACCGGTACGGCACGGTTCGCTGCCACCACAGCAGGTAGATCGCATGCGCCTGCTCGTCGAGAACGTATTTGTTGAACTCGAGCAAATCGGCGCGCTGTTTGGTCTTGTCGAGTTCGCGCAGCTGCTTGTCGTACATCTCGATTTCCTTCGGATCGTCAAACTGCCCGTAGTTCGAGCCGGACACCGAATGCGGCAGGTATTTGCCGACATCGGCGAGCGGATTGACGACATTCTGGCAGTTGCCCTCGGTACCTACATCGAAATTGCCGCTACGGAGCGCCTCGAACCACGGCCCGGTCGGCAACACTCGCTGCGTGACGTGCAGTCCGATCTTGCTCCATTGGTCAACGACCCAGATGCCATAGTACTTATAGGGTTGATCGACGTTGCGGTTCAGAAGCTCGAAGCTGAGCCCTTCAGCACCCGCCTCCTTCAGGAGCCGTCTCGCCTCCGCCCGCGACTTTTCGATATCGGGCCAATACCCGGCAATCTGCTGCAGCTCCTCTTTTGTCGGGGCAAGCGGCGAGTCCGGGAACGTCAGGCCGCCGACCGTATGAACAATGGCGATCTTGGACAGCTCCGGTGCGCTGCCCCAGCGGTCGATGGCCAATGTCAACGCGCGCCGCACGCGGACGTCGTCAAACGGCTTGCGCTTGTGGTTCGGGGTTATCACCCCGCCACAGTTCCAGTCACTGGTCTGTACGGTAAGTTTGTCGCCGAGAGCCTTTTTCAGCTCGTCGACAGTGGAGGGCGGGAAGCCGCGAAATTCGATCGCCGCCCGATCGCTGCGGATCGCCTCCACCCGGACGGCCTGCTTCTCCGCGTAGATGCCGGTGAATCCGTCGAGATAAGGCAGTCCTTTGCGAAAATAGCCGGGGTTCTTGACCCCCCTCATCGACTGGCCGACTTCGTAAGAAGCGAATTTGAAGGGGCCAGACCCCATGATGTTCTTCTCGTACCAGTGCGGGTCCTCGTCTAGGATCGCTTTTTTGTAGATCCAGGCGTAGGGGTCGGCCAATGCCGGCAGAAATGCGTCGGTGGCGAACTTTAGACGAAAGACGACAGTCGTCGGATCCGTAGCCTCAACCTTGTCGACCATGACGAAATTGCTCTGCCGGGCACTGATGACGCCGCTCGGCGGAAAGATGATCTCATTCCAGCTCACAGCGATATCCTCCGCCGTCAATGGCGAGCCGTCGGTGAATTTGACCCCCTCCCGGATCTTGAAGGTGTAGGTCTTGCCGTCATCGGTTGGCTTTGGCATCGCGGTGCACAGATCGCAGACGAGATCGTCGGTCTTGCCCGGATCGTAGGGGTTGGCGCGGATCAAGACGCTGTAAAACGGTGCGGCCGAGTGGATCGTCGCATAGGTCTCCTCACGGTGCGCGTCGAAGCTCGGCGGCGCGTCCGCCGGGATCATATAGGTCAGCGTATCGCCACGTTTCGGCTCCTCGTCGGCCGCGACCGGAGCAGCGCACAGGGTTACACCGAGAATGGCCGCCGCCGCTTTACAGTTGAATTTCACCCACGTCTCCCTGCTTGACTATTTGTCGAGCCAAATCGTCGCCAGGTCCTGATTGATGAAGTGCGTAGGGCTGATCTTGAAGCCCTCGACATAAGACCGGTACGGCACGATCCGGTGCCACCACAGCACCCAGATCATATGCGCCTGATCGTCGAGCACGTATTTCTCGAACTGGCGCATCAACTCGCGCTGACGTTCCGGATCGGTCTCGCGCAACATCCTGTCGTAAAGATCGACCTCCTGCGGGTCGTCATAATTTCCGTAGTTCTCGCTGTCGACCGTAGCTGGCAGAGCCTTTTGCACATCGAGCAGCGGGTTGACCATGCCGTGACCGGGGGCTTCGAGCACGACATCGAAGTCGCCGCTGCGCATCGCCTCGAACCACGGACCGGTCGGCACCACCCGCTGCCTCACGTGCAGTCCGATCTTGTCCCACTCGTCGATCAGCCACGTCGCGACATATTTGAAGGGCTGATCGACATTGCGGTTGAGGAGCTCGAAGGAGAGGCCCTCGGCCCCCGCCTCCTTTAACAGCCGCCGCGCCTCGGCCCGCGATTTCTCAATGTCGGGCCAGAACCCCGCGACCTGTTCCAGCTCTTCTCGCATCGCAGCCAATGGCGAGCCAGGGAACACGATGCCGCCGACGGTCTTGACGATCGCGATCTTCGACAACCCCGGTGCGCCGTGCCAGCGGTCGATCGCGAGGGTCAGTGCACGGCGGACACGCGGATCGTCGAACGGTTTTTTCTTATGATTGGGCGTGACGCCGCTGGCGACATTCCAATCGCTTTCCTGCACTGTAACCTTGTCGCCAAGCGCATTGACGAGCTCGTCGCGCGCCGCAGGCGGCATGCTGCGGAATTCTATCGCCGCGCGGTCGCTGCGTATCGCTTCGACCCGCACCGCCTGCTTGTCTGCGTAGATGCCGGTAAAACCATCGAGGTAAGGCAGCCCCTTGTGGTAATAATCTGGGTTCTTCTCACCCTTGATCGACTGGCCGACCTGATAATCGACGAATTTGAAAGGCCCCGAGCCACGAATGTTCTTTTCGTACCAGCGCGGGTTCTCATCGAGAACGGCCTTCTTGTAGATGAAATTGAACGGGTCGGCGAGCGCCGGCAGGAACGCGCTCGTCGCAAATTTCAGGTGGAAGACGACCGTCGACAGGTCGGGTGCCTCGACTTTGTCGACCATCAGATAGTTGCTGGAACGTGCGCTCAACAGGCCGTTTTCGGGAAAGATGATCTTGTTGTAGCTCGCGGCCACATCAGCGGCAGTCAGCTGAGAGCCGTCGTGAAATCGGACATCCTGGCGGATTCTGAACGCGTAGGTCTTGCCGTCATCGGCCGGCTGCGGGATCTCGGTGCAGAGGTCGCAGACAAAATCGGTAATATTGGCAGGGTTGTCCGGGTTGACCCGGATCAGCACGCTGTAGAACGGCGCGACCGAGTGCACCGTCGCATAGGTGCTCTCGCGATGCCCGTCAAAGCTCGGCGGCGCATCCGCCGGGATCATGTAGGTGAGCGTCCCGCCGCGCTTCGGCTCCTCGCCCGCGACCGCCGGCAGTGGCAATAGTAGGACGCCAATCAGCAACGCTATGCTCGGTGATTTTTTTAACGAGCACCACCAGTGCGTCACACCGGCCCACGGGTCCGCGCGGAGCGCGGCCCGAGGACAGGCTCCGGCCGGTGTCCATGTCCGCCATGGATCGCGGCCTCCGCCGGGATGACAAGAAAACGGAACACTCACCCCAGTTTCTTCCCGCTTACTTGTCGAGCCATATCGTCGCCAAATCCTGGTTGAGATAATGGCTGGGGCTGATCTTCCAGCCCTTCACATACGACCGGTAAGGCACGGTCCGGTACCACCACAACAAAAAGATCTCGTGCGCCTGGTCGTCGAGCACATGTTTCTCGAACTCCCGCATCAGCGAACGCTGCTTCGCGGGATCGGTCTCGCGCAGCAGCTTGTTATATAGGCCGAGTTCCTGCGGGTCCTCGAACCGGCCGTAATTTGCGGCATAGTTGGGCAGATATCTTTGCACGTCGATAAGCGGGTTGACGACGTCCTGACAATTGCCGGCGAGAACGGCATCGAAATTGCCGTTGCGCATCGCTTCAAACCAGGGACCGGTCGGCACGACGCGCTGCGTCACATGGAGCCCGATCTTGCTCCACTCGTCGATGACCCATGTCGCATTATATTTGTAGGGCTGGTCGACATTGCGGTTCAGCAGCTCGAAGCTGAGCCCTTCGGCTCCCGCCTCCTTCAACAGACGCCTCGCCTCGGCCCGCGACTTCTCGATGTCGGGCGAAAACCCGGCGACGTCCTCCAATTCCTCCTTGTCCGCCGCCAATGGCGAGCCGGGGAAGACGATGCCGCCGACCGTATGTACATTGGCGATCTTGGCGAGTTGCGGCGCGCCACGCCAGCGGTCGATCGCCAGGGTCAGCGCGCGGCGTACCCGGACATCGTCAAACGGCTTTTTCTTGTGGTTGGGTTCAATGAAACTGCCGCAATTCCAGTCGCTGGTCTGCACGGTGATCTTGCCGTCCAATGCATTGACCAGCTCGTCGCGCACCGAGGGTGGGAAACCGCGGAACTCGATCGCGGCGCGGTCGGCGCGAATGGCATCAACCCGCACCGCCTGCTTGTCGGCATAGATCGCCGCGAAGCCGTCGAGATAAGGCAGCGCCTGGTGGTGATAATCGGGGTTCCTCACCCCTTTGATCGACTGGCCGGTCTCGTAGCCAGCGAATTTGAACGGGCCGGAGCCCTCGATGTTTGTCTCGTACCAGCGGGGGTCCGTGTCGAGGATCGCCTTTTTGTAGATCCAACCGTAGGGGTTGGCGAGCGCCGGGAGGAACGCAGTCGTCGCGAATTTCAGATGGAAGATCAGCGTCGTCGGGTCAGGTGCCGTGACCGTGTCGACCATCTGGTACCAGCTCTCGCGCGGGCTTAGAACGCCTTTGGGCGGATGGATGATCTCGTCCCAGCTCGCCGCCACGTCCGCTGCGGTCAGCGGCGATCCGTCGTGGAACTTGACGCCCTCGCGGATCTTGAACGTGTAAGTCTTGCCGTCATCGATCGGCTGCGGCATCGCTGTGCACAGATCACAGACGAACTCGTTGGAGGACGGGTTGCTCGGATCGACGCGGATCAGCACGCTGTAGAACGGCGCGGCCGAATGTATGGTCGCAAAGGTGGTCTCGCGATGGCCGTCGAAGCTCGGCGGCGCGTCCGCCGGGATCATGTAGGTGAGGGTGCCGCCGTATTTAGGCGTCTCTGCGGCTGCAGCGGGCGCGACGAGCGCCGCCGCGATGAGCATTGCAGCCAGCGTCGCTGACTTGGTTTCCACTGCTTCCTCCCATGTTCGCCTGTTTTGCTATTTATCGAGCCAGACCGTTGCCAGATCTTGGTTAATGTAATGGCCCGGGCTGATCTTCCATCCCTTTACATACGACCTGTAGGGGACGATCCGGTACCACCACAATACCCAGATCTCGTGGGCCTGGGTATCGAGCACGTATTTCTCGAAATCACGCATTAAAGCGCGCTGCTTGGAAGAGTCGGTCTCCCTCAGCATCTTGTCGTATAGATCGACCTCTTGCGGGTCTTCATAGTAGCCGTAGTTTCCGCTGTAGATCGAGCTCGGCAAGTAGGCTTGGACGTCGATCAGCGGGTTGGGCACGCCATGGCAATTAGCTATCAAGGCGACCTCGAAATTGCCGCTGCGCAGCGCCTCCAATTCCGGGCCGGTCGGTTGAATGTTCTGGGTGACGTGGAGCCCGATCTTGCTCCATTCGTCGACGAGCCAAGTGCCGACATATTTATAGGGCTGGTCGACACCCCGGTTCAACAGCTCGAAGCTGAGCCCCTCGGCTCCGGCCTCCTTCAACAGGCGCCTGGCCTCGGCCCGCGACTTTTCAATATCTGGCCAGAAGCCCGCGATCTGTTGAAGCTCCTCTTTGGTCGCCGCCAGTGGTGAGCCCGGAAACACAATGCCGCCGACGGTATGCACATTGGCGATCTTCGAGAGCGCCGGTGCGCCGTGCCATTGGTCGATTGCCAGGGCCAGGGCGCGCCGGACGCGCGCGTCGTCGAAGGGTTTCTTCTTGTCGTTGGGAGTCACCAGGTTTCCGCAGTTCCAGTCGCTCTCCTGCACGCTGATCTTGTCACCCAATACCTTGACCAGCTCGTCGCGCGTCGCCCTTGGCAAGCCGCGAAATTCCATCGCGGCGCGGTCGCTGCGGATTGCGTCGATACGCACCGCCTGCTTTGGCGCGTAAATGGCGGTAAAGCCGTCGAGATAGGGGAGTCCCTTGCGATAATAATCGGGATTGCGTATTCCCTTGATTGCCTGCCCGGTCTGGTATTCGGCGAGTTTGAACGGGCCCGAACCCAAGATATTCTTCTCGTACCAGCGGGGATCCTTGTCGAGGATCTCCTTTTTGTAGATCAATGTGAAGGGGTCGGCGAGCGCCGGCAGAAACGCGCTTGTTGCGAATTTGAGGTGGAAGACAACCGTCGTCGGGTCCAGCGCCTCTACCGTGTCGACCATTTCGTACCAGCTCGCGCGCGGGCTCAACATGTCCTTTCGTGGATGAATGATCAGCTGCCAGCTCGCCGCGACATCGGCGGCGGTCAATGGTGAGCCATCGGTGAATTTGACGCCGTCGCGGATCTTGAAGGTGTAGGTCTTGCCGTCATCGGTCGGCTGCGGCATCGCCGTGCACAAATCGCAGACAAAGTCGGTCGTCGAGGAGGGGTTCTCCGGGTTGATCCGGATCAACACGCTGTAGAACGGGGCGACCGAATGCAGGGTTGCGAACGTGCCCTCGCGATGAGCGTCGAAGCTGGGCGGCGCATCCGCCGGGATCACGTAAGTGAGGGTGCCGCCGCGTTTCGCCGGGGCCTCCTCCTCGGACGGCGCCGCGGCCAATGCTGTGGTTCCAACGGCAAGAATGCCTACACCTGCCGCCAACCACCACGAACCGAATTTCATCTTCGCCTCTCGCTGCGAGGTAATCAGGATGCGGCCACGCCGTCCGCCGGCTGAAGCTGCCTCTCCGCCGCGACCATTTCGATCGCGATCTCGTTGCTGCGGAAGCATGCCGCGAAATGCGGCCGGTCCGCCGCCCGTTGCAGCGGCGGCCGCGCCACGGCGCAGGCCTCGATCGCAAACCGACAGCGCGGCCGGAACGAGCAGCCGGCATCGAGCCGGGTCAGGTCGGGCGGCTGACCCTCGACCGGGTCGAGCCGCGCCTGGCGCGGGCGATCGAGCCGCGGCACCGAGCGCAACAGCGCCATCGTGTAGGGATGCCGGGGCTCGTGATAAATGTCGGCGGCGGGGCCGCTTTCGACGATGCGGCCGGCATACATCACGTTGACGCGGTTGGCGTAGCGCGCCACGACCCCGAGATTGTGGGTGATGATGATCAGCGCTACGTGAAGGCGGCGCGTCAGCTCCTTCATCAGCTCGAGGATCTGCGCCTGGATCGTCACGTCGAGCGCTGTCGTCGGCTCGTCGGCGATGATCAGCTTGGGGTCGCACGCCAACGCGATCGCGATCATGATGCGCTGGCGCATACCGCCCGAGAGCTGATGCGGATACTGCTTGAGGCGCCGCGCCGGGTCGGCAATGCCGACCACGGCCAGCAGTTCGACCGCTCGTTTTTGAGCTGTCGGGCGATCGGTCCCGCGATGCTGCTCGATCGTCTCGGTGATCTGCCGGCCGATGGTCAGGACCGGGTTCAACGAGGTCATCGGCTCCTGAAAGATCATACCGATGTCGGCGCCGCGGACCTGGCGAATGTCCTCGCCCGACAACCGCAGCAAGTCGCGGCCGTCGAACAGGATTTCGCCTCCGGTGACGCGTCCGGGCGGATCCGGGATCAGCCGCAGGATCGATAGCGCACCAGCGGTCTTGCCCGAGCCGCTCTCACCGACGATCGCCACCGTCTCACCACGTTCGACGGTGTAGGAGATACCGTCGACGGCGGGCACGGTCCCGGCGCCTGTACGAAACTCGGTATGCAGGTCTCTGACCTCTAGGAGTGGTGGCAAAACACTCGCTCCGCCCTCCCGTTCACGCCGTGCTGCCCGTGGTTTTTCTGGCGCCGCTGTGGTGGTATCGACCCGGCTGCCGCCTGTCAACCGCGGCAAGCAGGACTTCACGCCCCCACCGCGTCTGGCTAAGATCCCGCCGGCGTCAACGTCATCAACGATGAGGAGGACCGTTTAATGCCTGTTTCCATGTACCACGCATCTGTTCCGGTGTTTCTCCAGCTGCTCGGTGGCCTCAAGGGCGTCATCGAAAAGGCCGAGGCGCACGCGGCCGGACACAAGTGGGATGAAAACACCATACTGAATGAGCGGCTCTATCCTGACATGTTCACCCTCGCTCGGCAGGTGCGGCAGGCGAGCGAGCACGCATTTGGCGCCGGACGGGCTGCCGGCGTCGAGGTGCCCAACCTTCCCGCCATCGATAACAGCTACGCCGAGATGAAGTCGCGGATTGACAAAACCATCGATTTTCTGAAAGGACTACAGCCCAATCAGCTTGACGGCAAGGAAGACAGCCAAGTCACCATTACCGCGGGCGGCCAGCCGCGCACCTTCCGCGCTCAGAATTACCTCTATCACTTCGCGATGCCGAACTTTTATTTCCACACTACGACCGCTTACAATATTCTCCGCAGTCTCGGCATCGAGATCGGCAAGCGCGACTTCATGGGCCAAATGCCGTCATAACGCTCACCACCCCTCCCTCTCCCCGACTGCCGCTGAGCGCGGGAGAGGGACCGGGTGCCCGCTGCTCCTCAGGCCTTCGCCTCGAACGATTCCGCGACTGTTTTCGCCATGTCGAGGAACTGACGCCGGATCTTCGGATCCGGGATGGCGTAATAGAGCCGGATAAATTCGATCGTCTCCGGGCGTTGCAGGTACTCGCGCCACTGCCGGTCCTCGGGACTGAGTTCGGCGTCGTTTGGCCGTAGATCGCCAAAGAAATAGGAGATCGGCACGCCGAGGATGTCCGCCATCGCCGAAAGGCGAGAGGCGCTTACCCGGTTGGCACCGCCTTCGTATTTCTGCACCTGCTGGAAGGTGAGACCCAGGGCGTTGGCAAGGGTCTCCTGATTCATTCCAAGCAGCAGACGACGCATCCGGATACGCGCACCGACATGTACGTCGATCGGGTTTGGCACGCCGGTGCCGCGCCCGTATTTGGGAGTCGAGTTGGGCTCATCCAACTCTTTTGACGATTTTTTCAACCTACGTTCCCCTTTGCACCGGCTCCGCAAGGTTGCAACGGCTTTACACGAAGCGCAAGCAACATTCGACAAATGCAGGCATTGGTTGCCATTCAATTAACTTAAGGTCGAGCCGGGTCGGTTGCTATGGTTAATAATGTTTCTGACGAAGATGCGGACGGGTCAGGGATCTTTGCTGCCCATTTCGTCATAGCCGCGCCGGCTACTGATGAAGACCAGCGCCATCAGCCCGATGCCGAGCCCGAGGCTGAGGATGACCCCCAGCGCCAGCGCGATCCAACCTGCGAGGGTGATTTCCGATTCGCCGAGGCCGGACCACAAGCTCGCAATCACGACGACCACCACCAAGACTGCGCCGGCAGCGATCGTCACCGCGATCCAATTGCCCAACGCTCTCATCGACTCCTTTCGCTGGCGGTTAGGGGCATCATGATAAGATTGCCCCCGCCTGCCGCAGCTCGCCGACAAAGCGCTTAATCTCGCGGTGGCGCGTTTCCTCGTCGGGGGCGCGCAGCAGCGCCGAGGGATGCACCGTTGCGAGTGCGTAGGAAGCCCACCTCGACGGTACCACGCGGCCGCGGTCCTTGCTCACGCGAAAGGCTCTTCCAAACAGCGCCTGAGCCGCTGTCGCTCCCAAAGCAACGATGACGCGCGGCTTGACGACGGCAATCTCAGCTTCGAGCCATGGAAAGCACGCCTCAATCTCGACCGATCCCGGTTTGCTGTGGATCCGCCGCGGGCCGCGCGGCACCCATTTCAAATGCTTCACCACATTAGTCACGTAGGTCCGGCTTCGATCGATACCGGCCTCGACGAGGCAGCGGTCGAGCAGCTTGCCGGCCGGGCCAACGAAGGGATGGCCTGCTCGGTCCTCGACATCTCCCGGCTGCTCGCCGACCAGCATGACCACGGCTTTCTCCGGCCCCTCGCCGAAGACGGTCTGAGTCGTGTTTCGATGGAGGTGACATGCCGTGCATTCGGCAGCGGCCTGGCGCAGCGCCGCAATGGTTGGCTCGGCCGGAATAAGCTGATTGGTGGGCTGTCGCGCTCTAGTCACCATCCGACTTCTGAAAAGGACGCGCATTCGGACGCACATTCGTGTAAACGCGATTTTGCCGCAGTCGTACCGGCTGGCGCGAATTAAACCTGCCGCGAAAGCCGCCTATCGCTGCGGTCCGACACATGGCAAAGTGCCGGCTCGCCGCCCTCTCACGGAGACCCTAATGCCGACCAAGAGCCAGCATCCGGAGACACTCGTGCTGCATGCCGGGTATCGAAGCGACCCGACAACAACCGCGGTCGCGGTGCCGATCTATCAGACGACGAGCTACCAGTTCCACGATTCGCAGCACGCCGCAAATCTGTTCGGTTTGGCCGAACTCGGGAATATCTACACGCGGATCATGAACCCGACGACCGCCGTGCTCGAGGAACGGATGGCCGCGCTCGAAGGCGGTGCTGGCGCGCTGGCCCTCGCCTCGGGCCAAGCCGCCTCGCTGTTCGCGATCCAGAACATCTGCCAGGCCGGAGATAACTTCGTCAGCTCCACCGATCTCTACGGCGGCACGTGGAACCTGTTTCTCAACACGATGATGAAGACGATGGGGATGGAGGTTCGCTTCGTCGACCCGGTCGATCCCGAGAACTTCCGGCGGGCGACCGATAAGCGCACCCGCTGCTACTACGCCGAGACCTTGCCGAACCCCAAACTCGAGGTCTTCCCAGTCGCCGAAGTCGCCCGCATCGGGCGTGAGCTCGGAGTCCCACTGATCGTCGACAACACTGCTGCTCCGGTGTTGTGCCGTCCGTTCGACCATGGGGCCGCCGTGATCGTATATTCGACAACGAAATACGTCGGCGGGCACGGCACCTCGATCGGCGGCCTGGTCGTCGACGGCGGCAATTTCGATTGGGAGAAGCACGCCGATCGCTTCCCGATGCTCAACCAACCGGATCCGAGCTATCACGGTGCGGTCTGGACGCAAGCCGTCAAGCCCCTGGGGCCGATCGCCTATATCCTCAAAATGCGCGTGACCTTGCTGCGCGACCTTGGCGCGCCGATGAGCCCGTTCAATGCGTTCCTGTTCATCCAAGGGCTCGAAACCTTGCCGTTGCGCATGCGGGCCCACTGCGCCAATGCGTCTGCCGTCGTCAAGTTCTTGTCCGAGCACCCCAAGGTCACGCGGGTCATCTTTCCGAGCCTGATGACCGGCGAGGCCAAGCGACGCGCCGACGCTTATCTAAAGGGCGGCTATGGCGGGCTCGTCGGGTTTGAGCTGAAGGGCGGGCGCGAAGCCGGGCGGCGCTTCATCGACGCCCTGCAGATGTTCTACCACGTCGCCAATATCGGCGACGCGCGCAGCCTGGCGATCCATCCAGCGACGACGACCCACTCTCAGCTCTCTCCTGAAGAGCAGCTGCAGACTGGCGTCGACGAAAATTATGTTCGGCTGTCGGTCGGGATCGAGCATCAGGACGACATCATCGCCGATCTGTCGCAGGCTCTGGAGGCCGCCTGACCCGCACCGAGCACGAGACCGTTCTGAGTTTTCGCTGGCCGGTTGACCTGCCGTTGACGGTTGCCAGCCACGGGTGGGTGCATCTTGCGCCATGGCGCTGGGACCCTGACAGCGGCCAGCTCGCCCGTGTCGAAACGATCGAGGATCGCCTCGGAACGGTGGCGGTCTCACAGCGGCATCCCGGCGCGGTCATCGTCATCTGGCGGGGATTAGCCGCCACCGACGCGGCCGAGATCGCGACCCGGGTGCGACGCTGGCTTTCGGCCGATTGGGAGCCGGAGGCGGCGATTGAAGCTCTGCCAGACGCAGCGGTGCTGATTGAACGCGGCGGTGGCCGGCTGTTGCGCGGCTCGTCCTTCTACGAAGATTTCATCAAGACCGTGCTGACGATCAATGCCAATTGGTCGGCGACCTGCCGGATGGCGGCGGCCCTTGTTCGAGAGCCAGGGGGCGGAAGCTTCCCCGGGCCCTTGGCGCTTGTTGACTATGGCGAGGAACGGCTTCGCGAGCGAGCAAAGCTCGGCTTCCGGGCGCGAACCGTCGTTGCGGCGACACGTCAGATGCTGGACGATGGCGCGATCACGGCTGGCGGCAACGGCGCTCCTGACCGACTCGCTCACGACTACCTTATTGGGTTGAGCGGCATCGGCCCTTATGCCGCGGCGCACTGCCGCGTGCTGTTGCATGATTTCAGCCGGATCCCGGTCGATTCCTCCGTGCTCGCTTATCTGCGCGCGCAATATGGCTGCGACGCGGCCGAGTTCGTCGCCGGCCGGTCGGAATGGGGGGCCTACCTTGCACTCGGTTACAGAATGGTCCGGCTTCGCGAGAAGTTGGCGCAAGCGGCACTACCGTCGTCAAAATAAGACCTCAGGGGGAAGTTGGTCCGGCTGGATGCCAAGCTGGGCGAGCGCAGCGATGATCCATGTGCGGATTTGACCGGCGCCGCGATTGTCTTCGCGCCACGCCTCGACGACACCGCGAAAACGCCGGTCGCCGTCATACGGCACCGCTGGAGATACCGCGGCGCGTAGAGCCGGGGTGGGAATGACGAGATCGCCTGATTGCGGGTCCTTTCTGAGCGCGGCCAAGGCCAAGAGAACTGTTGTGATGACGCAATCGGCGCGGCCCGACCGAACTGCGAGCAAGGCTTCCTCGCGGGTCTTGAACCCGGTCATCGCGGCATTTCCGGCAAATCGGTGCGCGGCCTCTTCGCGCACCGAGCCGGTATCGACCGCGATCAAGGTCTCAGGAACGTTCAACTCTCTCCAACGCTTCGCGGCCAAGCCCTTGCGCGCCACGATTGCGTAAGCATCATGGAACAGCGGCGTCGTGAAATCGGCGAACATGGCGCGCTGCGCTGTCGGGCTGGGGCTGTAGGCCAAGTCAAATTTTCCGGTATGGAGGCCCGTCACGGTATCGGCCCAATCCGCTTCGCTGACGACGGCCTCGACGCCGAGCTCCGCAGCCAAATTGCGCGCCATCACGATCCAAAACCCCGACCATTGCCCGGAGGCGGGGTCCTTGAAGCAATAGGGCCCCTCCTCCGCGAACGCGGCGATGCGCAGCTTTCTCGTTCGCAGAATGCGGGCGAGCGTCGGTTCGTTCGCCGGCACCGGCTCCGCCGCCGGGGGGCTGGAGCCACGCCGGCGAGCGACCGCGCCGGCAGCGACAAGCCCGCCAAGTTCTCTGCGAGTTAACATGATCGCCTCTAGATTTGTGTTGGCGGAGTGCTGGTCCGTGGTTCCTGGCCCGTCGTCGTTGATCCGCCGATCTGGGCCGTGTAGCTTCGAATTCGCAATTACAATGGTCGGGTGCTGTGCTGCTTCGCCCCAAGTGCCGACCAGCCGCGACAGCGCGTTGTCTATATTGAGAAGAGCCTGTCCAAGGGGAGGATAGAAGATGTCGTATGCTCTCTACGTCTGTCTGCAAGACGATGACAAGATCGCGTGCTTGGCGATGAACGCCGACAGCGGCCAGCTTACGTCGCGCGCCGAGTTGGCGGCGGGCGGGCCGTCGGTCATGGCGATTAGCCTCGACCGGAAGACGCTGTACGTCGGACATCGCACCCAACCGTCAATTTCGAGTTTCCGGATCGATCACGATACCGGCGGGCTGACGCTCCACGGCACCGTGCCGACGGAGCATGCGCCGACGTTTCTCTCGCCCGACCGTAGCGGCCGGTATCTGCTCTCTGCCTACTACCAAGGCGGGTACGCGGCAGTGCATCCGTTAGGTGCGGACGGCGCCGTCGGCGGCGCCCTAATCGACCGGCGGGAAACGGCCACCGGCGCCCACGCGATATCGACCGATCCCTCGAACAGGTTTGCCTTTGTCCCGCACATCGCACGTCTCAACGACAATGTTCTGGAGCCCCCGCGGGACAATCCTGGCCCCAACATGATCATGCAGTTCAAGTTCGACGCCGAAAGCGGCCGTCTGACCCCCAATTCACCGTTCCGCGTCGAGCCGGCCGAACGCCTCGGCCCGCGGCACTATTGCTTTCATCCCAGTCGGGACCTCGTCTATTTTTCCAACGAGCAGGGCTGCAGCGTCACCGTCTATCGTCTGGACCGTGCGACCGGTGCCCTCTCCGCCGCGCAAACGATCTCGACGCTGCCAGACGGGTACACTGCGCGCAACACTTGCTCGCAGATTCACCTCACACCTTCGGGCCGCTTTCTCTATGTGGGCAATCGTGGCCACAACAGCATCGCGGCATTTGCCGTCGATGGCACGACCGGGCAACTGACTGCGATCGGGCACGTGCCGACCGAAGCGGTGCCCAGCGCCTTCGCTGTCGATCCCACCGGGCGCTTTCTGTTTGCCGCCGGCACCGCATCGGGCCGCCTGGCCTCGTATCGCATCGACGGCGAGAGCGGTGCGTTGACGGCCCTAGGGACTGTGGCTGTGGGCCAGCGACCTGCGGCCGTGTTGGCAACCCGCCTCGGCGATTGACCAGAGTTTGGGGCATAGCGGCAGACAGGGGCGCGGTTCACCCCCGGGTTCGGACGACGACTATCTCGTTATCTCGGCGCGGCGGGTCGCCGCGGCGGTCTCACCAGCGACGCTTCATCACGCCATGACCGCGATTCCGCGCTACCGCCCACACCGCGGGCCCGCCGTGCTTTCGGCCGGATTCCGTCCGTTCTTCCTCGGCTCGGCGCTGTGGTCCGCGCTCGCGATCCCGATTTGGCTGGTCTGCTTCGGTGGGGAGAGCACGCTCCCGACGAGCCTATGTCCCGCGATCTGGCATGTACACGAGATGGTCTTCGGCTTTGGCGCCGCGACTGTCGCCGGGTTTCTGCTGACCGCGATCCCGAACTGGACCGGGCGGATGCCCCTTCAGGGCGCGCCGCTCGCCTGCCTGGTGCTTTTGTGGCTTGTGGGGAGAGCCGGCGTGCTGATGTCGGCCCGGATCGGCCCGGAGGCGGCGGCGCTCCTCGATCTGGCCTTCCCGCTCGCTTTCCTCAACGTCGTCGGGCACGAGATCGCCGCCGGGCGGAATTGGCGCAACCTGCCGATCGTTGCCGCGCTCGCCCTCCTGCTGCTTGCCAATCTCCACGTGCATCTTCAGTCAGTCGGCATCGCGGCGACCGCCGATCTCGGCAGCCGGCTCGGCATCGCCACGCTTTTGATGCTGATCAGCATGGTCGGCGGCCGCATCATTCCGAGCTTTACGCGAAACTGGCTCACCAAACAGCGCCCGGAAATCCCCTCGCCCGCAGTGTTCGACCGGTTCGACCGCGTTGTCCTCGCGGCGACCGCTCTCGCGCTCGTCTTGTGGGTTCTCGCGCCGGATGGATTCCTGACCCCGTGGGCTGCGCTCGCGTCGGGACTCGCACAAGCCTCCCGTCTAGCACGCTGGCGCGGTTCTGCGACCCTGCGCGAGCCGCTGGTGTGGGTCCTGCATCTTGGCTACGCTTGGCTCGCGCTCGGCTTCCTGCTGCTCGCGCTCAACGGCGTCGCAACACTGTTGCCGCAGACCGCGGCGCTACACGCGCTGACCGCCGGTGCGATCGGCACAATGACCCTGGCGGTCATGACGCGTGCCTCGCTCGGTCACACCGGGCGGACACTCGCTGCGGGCCCGGGAACGACAACGATCTATGTCCTGGTCACCATTGCCGCCGCGCTGCGCGTTGCCGCGCCGCTTGCCGCGGAGCACTATCTGGCCGTTCTCTGGCTTGCCGGCGCGGCGTGGAGCGGCGCCTTCGGATTGTTCGTGCTTCTCTATGCGCGACCGTTGATGCTGCCGCGCGAAGCGGCGGGTCCGGTTTGACTACCGTATTACGAAGATGCCGCAGTCCGCGCCGTTTCCGGCCGGTACAGCATTGACCACATCGCCGCAATGGCGACCGCGATCCCGATAAGCAAGATGATCCAGAAGCAGACGAGGGGCGCCACGCCGACGGCCCAACGCGTCACGGCGACCAACAGAAGCGTCGCTCCCAGCACGATGTTTGTTCCGCTCGGCCAATCCATCGCGTCCGCCTGTCGCGCCCAGACCGCGAAGACGATGACGGCGATGGCGGAAGCGGCCAGCGCGAGATTATTCATCGCCCCCGCGGGGTTGGCGAATATGGCGCTATAGGCGAGCCTCAACCCGAGCAGTATGTTGAGAAGATTTCCGATCATCTTGCGAAACTCCGTCGCGATGGGTGTGCTGGAGGAACCGCCAGGTCATCGGCGGTAACGCGAGAAAGACGAGGCTGCTGCCGACGATCAGGCACTTCCAGCCGAGCCCGAGCGGCGTCCACAAGACGATGGCGAGCGCGGCAACCGCATGCAGCCCATAGGCGGCGACGGCGGAGCGTGCGACGATCGGCGTCGGACGAAGCTGCGCAACCGCCCAAAGTACTCCCCAGATGCCCGCCAGCAAGGCATAGAGCCCGAGGAGCAGCCCGGTCTCGAGGGTCGCCAGCGCGTTCATTCCGCGGCCGATACCGCGGCAACTGCGGGAACGCGCCGGCCCAAGGTCAGGACATCCCAGACCAGCACGACGTAACCCGCCGTGAAGACGATGGCCAAGAGGAAACGCGTGACCATGCCGTCGACGAACCACGCATTCTCTTGAGCCGAAATGAACGCGCTCAATGTCGAGCCGCCGATCGCGCGCTCGACAAAGGCTTGGACAAAGCCCGACACCAGCAACGCGCCGGTCATTCCGACGAGGCCCAAATTGAGCGCGGCAAACGACCACTTCCAAAGCTGGCCTTCGACGACAGCGAGATTTCGTACCCTCTGGAGAACCAGATAGAGGACCGAGATAATGCCGCAAGCATAGGCTCCCCAGAACGCAAAATGTCCGTGCGACACGGTCCACTGCGTGCCGTGCGCATAAAGGTTGACTTGCGGCAACGTGATCATGAACCCCCAGACGCCGGCGCCGATGAAATTGCCGAATGCTTCGGCCATCATCCAATAGAGGGCGGGTCGGTTGGTCGTCTTCATATGCTGCGCGCCGGCGTCATACACCGCATGCACGACCATCCCCAGCAACGGCAACGGTTCGAGCGCCGAAAAAAAGCCGCCGATTGTCAGCCAATAACCCGGCGTCCCGATCCAGAAATAGTGATGACCGAGGCCGAGGATCCCAGTGCCGAGGACGAGCGCTACTTCGATGTAAAGCCACGCCTCGACGATCCTGCGTGAAGTGCCGAGCAGTTGCATCAGCGCCAAGGCCATGATGCAGCCGATCAGGACCTCCCAGGTGGCCTCGACCCAGAGTTGGACGAGCCACCACCACCAGAAAAGTTCCGCCGACATGTTGGTGATCGCCGGAAATGCGATCAGGTAGAGCAGCATGAGTGGCACCAGGTCGATCATCAATACGGTGATGATCCCGGTGGTCTTGCGCGCAGCGATCGCGGTTCCGATCACGTTGTAAGCGAATACCACCATGATCACGACGATGCCGAGGGCAGCCCAGCGCGGCGCTTCGACGTACTTCCGGCCCTGATTGATCAACCACAGAGCCGCCTCGTTGCTGCCGCCGTATTTGAACGAAGATGAACACCACCGCGACCACCGCAACCGCCGCGCAAAACACGTAGAACAATATTTCGGCGGCTCTGATTCCGGCGGTCTCACGACCCAATTCTCCCGGCAAAAACCAGTAGATAGACCCCATGAACCCCATCAGAAGCCAGATCACCAATGTATTGATGTGCAGAATCTTCATTATATTGAACGGAAGAATTCCGAACAAAAAGTCAGGATTTATGTAATAATAGGAGGAGAGCAGCCCGGTTATGGTCATCACGCCGAAAAAAGTTATCGCCGCGGCGAAATATTTTAGGGCGAGCGTCTGCGAGCGATACATGGCCATCCCCTACCGTTGTTTCTCGATTTGGTTGAAGTTCGGGGGGAACCCGTTGGTATCCACTGCGGCCATCCACTTCAGATAGGCGACGACGGATTGAGCCTCCGCCTCGGTGATGCGGAGGTTCGGCATCGCGCGGGTCCAGGTGCGGTATTGCTCAGGGTCCATCAGGAATTCGACGATCACCCCCTCGCGCGTGTCGGCGCCGGTGACCGCCTGCCAGCCTTCCCAATCGGGATCGAGCCAGGCTTTGGTCAGATCCGGGGCGTAATAGGCGCCGTTGCCGAAAAAGGTGTGACAGTCAATGCAGGCACGGCTTTGAATTACCATCTTCCCCTGGCCGATCAGCGCTCCGGCGGCGGTATCGTCCAGCGGCTTGCCGAACAGCGGTTCGGCTGTGCCGATCACCGGCACGTTCGAAGCCGCGATTGCTGTCGAATTTATAGTCGATGTGCTGGTTGATGACGGTATAGGGCGGCACGTGCGAGCCGCCGGGGCTGATCGCCGCGAGGCTGTCGATCGTCAGCATGATCAAAACGATCGACATCACGGTGATCGTGCTGATCGCGCCGGCTCGCCAGAATGCCGGATCGTCAAAACCCATATCTGTTCCCTCCCCTCATCGCGCCGCCGAGAACACTAAACGACGTCCCTGCCGCTGGATCAGCCAGCTTCGGGCATTCGGTCGGCACCTTCTCCGGGCTGTCGAGACCAGCAGAACCATTTCGATGCCCGGTACGAACCTTCGGACCGGACGATGCGGAACAGGCTTTCTCGCACGCGGGGTCGCCTACACGGCCGGGATTATGTGCTCTTCGACGCGCTGAACCCCCGCTATGTTCTCAGCGGCGACACGCAACGCCCGCCTCTCCTCTTCAGTCTGGTCTTCGGAGAGCCAGAAATGGACGACTGCGTCTTTGACGATGACATCAGCCGCCCAAATCTTGAACCATTGCTGAGCCTTAAACCATTCTTGTCCCATCAGCTCGGCCAGCAATTTGTCGCGAATGGTTCGATCGTCGCTACCGATGTCGGCCGCGGGGTCGTCCCGGGTCGCCGCTAAGGCCCGTACGAGGTTCGCCCTGCTGATAATGCCAACGATTTTGCCGTCGCGAACGACCGGGACCCGCTTGACCCTTTTCGTTTCGAGCAGCGTTGCCACATCGGCGAGATCCATCGTGTCGGGGACGGAGATGACGTTGGCCGTCATAACGTCCTTCACCCTGCGGCCATGCGCCTTAACGTATTCTCGGGCGAGATCGTCGTCCGACGCAATCGTATCGAGCCACCGAGAGCGCCGGTGTTCGATCCGACGCTCGGTCCCCGTCTCGGTGCGATGCAAGAGATCACCCTCGCTCACGATCCCGACCAACCGCTCGTCCGAATCGACAACAGGCGCCCCGCTGATCCCTCGTTCGGAAAGCAGCCTCGCCAACGCCTGCACCGACGCGTCGGGACCGACGGTAATCACGTGCGGCGTCATGACATCCCTGGCGCGCATCCCAGCATCTCCACGCGAATTTTCACGAGTATAAACGGCCCCCTGGCGGGCCGCGTTGACCTAGATCAACTGACCGCCGCCCGATGACGCGACCAGGGTCCGATCGGTCTGCCGGCGATCGCAAACCAACCCCACCCGACCAGCAGCGCCATTGCCACGATAAAGAGCGCCGCCCCTACCAGCGCCTGCTGATCGTAGAGGTAGCGGGTGCAGAGCCGATAGGGCGCGACGGTATAGAGCCAGCCGAGGACTGCGGCGTGGGAAATCAGGTTCGCCCATACGAACCCGCGAGCGACGGGCGGCATCAAAGGCCAGCTCAACGCCAGAGGGACACCGACCAGGAGCGGTACGGCGGTGAATTTAGCCGCCTCGACCAACGAGCTTTGCAACGCCGCGTCGAGCATCCGCGGCAACATCCACAGCGCCGCGGCAAACATCGCAACCAGCAGCCCCGGAACTCCCCCGGCGTTGAAACCGGCGAGCACGGCTCGTCGCCTGCCCGCCGCTCCGCGCGCGGCGAGACCCCCCGCCAGCGCGAGCAACGGGATCTGGATCAGCATGTGGCCGGCCATGCTGCCTTCTAGCCAAGCCGCGACCGGCGGCATTACGAGAACCATGTAAAGCAGGATGCCCGGGATCACCTGTCGAGCTCCGCGATAGCCCGCTCCGCAGCGTCCGCGTCATAGACGTGTGCGAGCCGCCCTCTGGCGTCGACCAGATAAATGGCGGCGTTGTGGACGAACCCTCCGGCGCCGTCAGGCAGCACGACAACGCCGAAGGCGTCGAGCAGACCCCGCAGCTCGATCGGGTCTTTCACCCGGGCGACGCGCCAGATCCGCCCGTCGGCGCCGATCCGGGCAGCATAGTCGGCAAGTTCCGGGACGGTGTCGCGCTCCGGATCAAAGCTGACACTGAGCAACAGGATCTCAGGGCCCTCGGACTGGGTGCTGAGTCTTTCGAAGACCGACTGGAACTGAGACGCGAGGAGCCCGCAGATCGCTGGGCAGCTCGTGTAGAAAAACTCTACCAGGATTGGCCGGCCGCGCAGAGCCGGCAGCCGGAACGCACGGCCGGATTGGTCGACGAGCGTTGCATCGGGCAGCGGCCGGGGCCGCTCGGCGACGGCAAGGCGCCACGCCCCTTCGCTCGTCGCCGCGCGAAAGCCATCCGTGAGACCGCCAAGCACCGCTACCCCCGCCGCGGCCACGGCGATCGTTGCGAGCGCTGCCCGCAACTTCATCGCATCGCAAGCAGCCGCGGCACGCGCAAGAGGAAACGCACGGCGAAGACGAGCACCGCCGCCATCACGGCGAGCGCGAAAAGCGAGGCGATCTGGTCGTACGCCACCCATTCCGGGAGGTGGACCGCCCAGCGGCGCGGCACGCCCTCTTTGCCGGCGTATAGGAAGACGAGCGCGAAGCCCACGCCGCCCAGTGCGAACACCCAAACGGCCAGCCGGTCGAGCACGTTCTCTCCGGTCTCGCGGTCATGCCCCAGAAAGTACATGAACCCAAAGACCATCGCGGCCATGCCGAGCAGCAGATAGAAGTGAAAATGCCCCGGCACCCACATCGTGTTGTGCATGACCAGATTGACCATGATCGTGGCATCGACGATCGCGGGCACGATGCCGGCGGCCCAGCCGAACATCGACAGGAACAACAAAGCCGATGCCGGGTCCCAGCGGAT
>Ga0310914_10000052_pt1 | contig 53899 bp, 46 predicted proteins | sample GREbulkMGAN108_FD_203450 | JGI IMG/M metagenome (GOLD analysis project Ga0310914, IMG submission 203450) | Lab enrichment of tropical soil microbial communities from Luquillo Experimental Forest, Puerto Rico - GRE.bulkMG.AN108 | ecosystem: Environmental > Terrestrial > Soil > Tropical forest >... | reverse complement strand
GTGCAGCGGCCTTGGATGTCGTCCTTCTTGCCGCCACCGTCGATGAGCGTCGTGTTTTCCTTCTCGACCCGGATCCGCTTGGACTTGCCCAGCATGTCGAGCGTGACGTTCTCGAGCTTGATGCCGAGATCCTCGCTGATCACCTGACCGCCGGTCAGGATCGCCATGTCCTCGAGCATCGCCTTGCGGCGATCGCCGAAGCCGGGCGCCTTGACCGCCGCCACTTTGAGGCCGCCGCGCAGCTTGTTGACAACAAGAGTAGCCAACGCCTCGCCCTCGACGTCCTCGGCTACGATGAGCAGCGGCTTGCCGGATTGGACGACTGCCTCGAGCAACGGCAACAGCGATTGCAGGCTCGACAGCTTCTTCTCATGGAGCAGGATGTAAGGCTCGTCGAGTTCGGCGACCATCTTCTCGGCGTTGGTCACGAAATAGGGGCTGACATAGCCGCGGTCGAACTGCATGCCCTCGACGACGTCGAGCTCGGTCGCGAGCGACTTTGCCTCTTCGACCGTGATCACCCCTTCATTGCCGACCTTCTGCATCGCTTCGGCGATCATCCGGCCGATCTCCTGGTCGTTGTTGGCCGAGACGGTGCCGACCTGGGCGATCTCCTCGTTGGTCGACACTTTCTTTGAGCGCTTTTCGATTTCCTTCACGACCACATCGACAGCGCGATCGATGCCCCGCTTCAAATCCATCGGATTGAGGCCCGCCGCCACTGCCTTGGCGCCCTCGCGTACGATCGTCTGAGCGAGCACCGTCGCAGTCGTCGTACCGTCACCAGCTTGGTCGCTGGTCTTCGAGGCCACTTCGCGCAGCATCTGCGCGCCCATGTTTTCAAACTTGTCGGCGAGCTCGATCTCCTTGGCGACGGTGACGCCGTCCTTGCTGATGCGCGGCGCCCCGAAGGATTTGTCGAGGACGACATTGCGGCCCTTCGGGCCCAATGTCACCCTGACCGCATTGGCGAGAACATCGACGCCACGCAGCATGCGCTCGCGCGCGTCGTTGTGAAACCGGACTTCCTTTGCCGCCATTTCTCTTCTCCCTCACGCGACCTTGCGCGCCGCGGTCTCTTCGACGACGCCCATGATGTCGCTCTCCTTCATGACAACGAGTTCCTCGTTGTCGATCTTGATCTCGGTGCCCGACCACTTGCCGAACAGCACGCGGTCGCCGGGCTTGACATCGAGCGAATGCAGCTTGCCGTCATCGCCTCGCGTGCCGGGGCCGACGGCCATGACCTCGCCCTCCATTGGCTTTTCTTTAGCGGTGTCAGGGATGATGATGCCGCCCAGCGTCTTTTCCTCCTGCTCGATGCGGCGGACCAAGACACGATCCTGCAAAGGTCGAAACTTCACGGAACCCTCCGTTGCAAATACAAATTTCGAATGCGCGGTTGGCACTCTCCGCGGGAGAGTGCCAGGAACATAGATTCCTCCGACGCCGCTTTCAAGCGCCTTTGATTTGCCCTTGACGAAGGTTCAGCAACCTACTTAAATCGGTGATGTCGTCAACCAGCCAGGAGGGTGTGCCGCAGACATGACGCCACCTGGGGAGAAAGAGTTGCCGACCCCTTGGCATCGGCAACGGAGTGCCAAGTCCAAGATTTAGCTCGGACGTTGGTCCCGAGCGCGAAGGTTGCCTTCGCATGAGCGGCCCCCGCTAGACGCCCAGAAGCGCGCGGGGGCCTCGTGTTTCTGAGCCGAGCCCACCCCGAACCTTTGCTTTCCATTCCACGGGGGCTAGGGTTCCTCCGTCTGTTCATGATGGGATCGGAAGGATGACCCTCGACAGCTCGGGTCCGACTTCGCGAATTTATTTCTCGCAACGGCTCCGGCTGCACTATGTCGATTGGGGTAATCCGAGCGCGCCGCCGTTGGTTCTCGTCCATGGCGGACGCGACCACTGCCGCAACTGGGACTGGGTGGCCGCCGCATTGCGCCAGGACTGGCATGTGCTGGCGCCCGATTTGCGCGGCCACGGCGACAGCCAGTGGTCGCCCGACGGCAGCTATTCGATGGCCGCCTACATCTACGACCTTGCGCAGCTGATCCATCAGCAGGAGCTGGCGCCGGTAACGATCATCGGCCACTCGCTCGGCGGAATGATCACGTTGCGTTACACCGGGATCTATCCCGAAAACGTGCACAAGCTGATTGCGATCGAAGGACTTGGGGTGACACCGCGCCGGATGGTGGAGCGCGCGCGCCAGCCGATCGCCGACCGCATGCGACGCTGGATCGACGAGCAGCGCGCGCTGTCGGGGCGTATATCGAGGCGCTACGGCTCGATCGAAGAGGCGCTGCGGCGGATGCAGGAAGCGAACGCGCATCTGTCTCCTGAGCAGGCGCGGCACCTGACCCAGCACGGCGTCAACCAGAACGAGGATGGCACCTACAGCTGGAAATTTGACAATTACGTCCGCGCCGACCGGCCGTACGGGATGACCCAGGAGGAGACCGAGGCGCTGTGGTCGCGCATCGCCTGCCCGACCCTCTTGGTCTATGGCAAGGAGAGCTGGGCCTCCAACCCCGAGCAGGATGGCCGCATCCGCCATTTCCGCAACGCTAAGGTCGTTTCGATCGACGACGCCGGCCACTGGGTCCATCACGACCAGCTCGACGCCTTTCTCGGGCTAGTGCGCGGCTTCCTCTAGGCTCGGGAGCGCCACATCTCATGGTGTGATCGCGGCGCGTTGCCGAACACCGGGTGCAGCACCTGATCGCCCGGCTCGATCCCCAACCGCGCCGCGGTCCCGCCATTCAGCTCGATGACCGCCCGCACCGGAGCTGCCGCCGAAATCACGTCCAGCGACTGAGGAACGGCACGCTGGCCGATGTTGACAATCCGGCCCTGTGCGTCGACGAACAGCATATCGAGTGGGATCAGCGTATTACGCATCCACATCGTCGCGACGGTCGGTTGTGGGTAGACGAACAACATCCCGGCATCAGACGCCAAGCTCGTCCGAAACATCAGACCCTGCTCCATCTGCGCCGGCGTTTCGGCAACCTCGATGTTGAACCGATGCGACCCCGTCGCGCTGACGATCGTCAGTTCCGATGTCGGAAACTTCTGCAGTTCGGCGCCGACCGGCACCGGCGCGGCGCCCGCCAGAACCGAAAGGACCGACAGCAGAGCTGTGCGGCGGAATATCATCATGGGGCTGACCGATGGGGGCATGGTCGTGTGTCCGAAGCGACGGGTAGCGGTAATCCGGCGTGCTGGTCAACCTGCTGAGCCGTAATTGTTTGCCCGCCTTGTGACGGGGGAGTGCAGCCGCTAGCTTCTCGGCCACGCCATGCACGATACCATCGAGACCGTCTTCGCGGTTACCGGACTGCTCGGGCTGGTCAGCCTGCTGCTGCCGCTCGCGCAACGGTTTTCGATACCTTACGCGGTATTGCTCGCCGTGGTCGGGATCGCGATCGGGGGTATCACCAATCTTCCGCCTGCCTATTTGCCCGGCGGCATCATCGGCGACCTGCTGGCGTGGCTACGCGACTTTGGGCTGAGTGCCGAATCCCTCCTCTACGTCTTCCTACCGGCGCTGCTCTTCGAAGCCGCCCTCAATGTCGATGTCAGGCAGCTCAGCGACGAGGTGGCGCCGGTTCTCTTGCTCGCCGTCATCGGGGTGATCGTCAGCACGCTCGTTGTCGGGTTCGCCTTGTGGCCGATTGCCCCAGTTGGGATTCTCGCCTGCATCGTGCTCGGAGCCATCATCGCCACCACCGATCCGGTCGCGGTGGTGGCGATCTTTCACGACATCGGAGCCCCCCGGCGCCTCTCGACCCTCGTCCAAGGGGAGAGCCTATTCAACGATGCCGCAGCGATCGCGATCTATTCGCTAGCCGTCGCCATGCTCGCCGCCGATCGGCCCGCGCATCCGCTGGACGGAGTTTTAACGTTTTTACGCCAGTTTGTCGGCGGCCTCGCCGCCGGCTACGTCGCCGGATGGGCGGTCACTCTGTTCATTCCGATTTTGCGCGCAAGCCGCTTGGCCGAGGCGACGCTGACAATCGCGTTTGCCTACGTGATCTTCGTCATTTGCGACCACTACTTGCATGTATCCGGCGTAGTCGCGGTTGCCTCCGCAGCGCTTGCCGTCAGCGCCGAAGGACGCCGGCGGTTGTCGCCGTCGAACTGGGAAAGCCTTGTCGTCACGTGGGAGCAGCTCGCCTTCTGGGCGAGCTCGCTGATCTTTCTGTTCGCGGCGATGCAGACCCCGGACCTCATGGAAGAGGCGAGCTGGGGCGATTTCGCATTGCTGGGCGCGCTGATCGTCGCAGCGCTCGGGGCGCGCGCCTTGACGCTCTATGGGCTGATCCCGATGCTCAGTTTTGCCCGGATGGCAAAACCGATCGCCGGAGATCACAAGCTGGTCATGTTATGGGGAGGAATGCGTGGGGCGGTCTCCCTCGCGTTGGCTCTCGCCGCGACTGAGAATACGGCGCTGCCCCTCGAAGTTCGGCATTTCGTCGGGATCCTGGCAACCGGATTTGTCTTGTTCACGCTGCTGGTGACGGCGCCGACGATGCGGCCGCTAATGCGCCTGCTCAAAATCAGCAGCTTGCCGCCGGAAGAAGTCGCGCTGAACGAGAGGGTGATTGGTCTCTCCCTTTCCTCCATTCCACAGGAGATCGAGACCGTCGGACGTCAGCATCAGATTGCCCCCGAACTGGTTGCCGAGGTCTTAACGCTCTACGACACCCAAAACGACGGTTCCAGCGGAATGTCCAGCGAGCGCACCCAGCTGTCCGCCGAGCTGAGAGAGCGGGCAGCGGTGTCGGCGCTGGCCGACCGGGAGCAGGAGTTCTGCCTCGAATATTTCGAGAGCCGAACCGTATCGCGGCGGGTTGCGGCGAGCCTTCTCGCTCACGCGGCGAAGTTGCGGGACGGTGCGCACAGCGACGGCGTTCCGGGCTACCATAAAGCAGCCGAACGCATTCGCGGCTTTGGTCCGGCCTTGCGCCTGGCACTTGCGATCCAGCGACGTCTCGGCATCGCCTGGCCGCTGGCGCGGCTGCTCGCGGACCGGTTCGAGGTCCGGCTTGCCGCTCGCTTCGTGCTGCAAAACGTGATCGCCTTCAACCGCGATCAAATCGGGCAGGTCTTCGGCGACACAGCGAGAGCGGCGATGGCGGAGCAACTCGAAGACCGCTTTGCCGCGATCGACCGCGCGATAACGTCTGTAAAATTACAATACCCGATCTACGCGCGACAACTCGAGTTACAGTTTTTGGCACGCGTGGCCGCCCGGCTCGAGGAAGACCGTTATCGCCGGTTGCGCGCCGAATCGATCATCAATCAGGACGTCTACGACGACTTGCAGCGCAAGCTGCGGCCGCGCCGTCGCGCGGTGGAGATGCGCCCGAGGCTCGACCTCGGGCTGAAGCGGGAGGATCTGGTCAAGCGGGTGCCGATGTTTGCGGCTCTCGATGCGAAGACGCAGCGTTCCGTCGCCCGGCTTTTGCGGCCGCGGCTCGCCGTCCCCGACGAGATTGTTGTCCGCAAAGGCGAGCGTGGCGACGCGATGTATTTTATCTCCTCGGGGGCCGTCGAGGTACGGATCGACCCGACCCCCGTTCAGCTCGGCACAGGCGATTTCTTCGGCGAGCTTGCCCTGCTGGTCACCGAGCACCGCAACGCCGATGTCGTGGCCTTGGGCTATTGCCAGCTTCTCAGCTTGGCGGCGCGGGATCTCCATCGCCTGTTCGGCACGGAACCGGCACTTCGCGACCAGATCCACGCGGTTGCCGAAGCCCGCACGGCGGCAACGGAAGCGCTATGACCAACAAACAACTCCACCCCGCGACAATCGCCGCGCAGGCTCTCGGCTGGACCGATGCCTCGACCGGCGCGGTTGTCCTGCCGGTGCATACCGCGACGACGTTCCTGCGCGACCCCGATAATCAGTATCGGCGCGGGCGCAGTTATGGACGCGCCGACAACCCGACCTATGATCAGGCGCAGGCCGTGCTGACCGCGCTCGAAGGCGGTACCGCATCGCTCCTGTTCTCCTCCGGGATGGCGGCAGCCGCGGCTGTCTTCCAATGCCTCGCCCGCGACTCCCACGTGGTGGCGCCACGGGTGATGTATTGGGGATTGCGCAGCTGGCTGAGGAATTTCTCCGAAGCTTGGGGGCTCGCGGTCGAGTTCGTCGATACAACCTCGCTGGACGTGCTGCGCCGGGCGGTTCGGCCTGGGCACACGCGCGTCTTATGGATCGAGACTCCGGCGAACCCGTTGTGGTCGGTGACTGATATCGCCGGTGCCGCCGATATCGCCCACGCCGCCGGCGCCTTGCTCGCGGTCGACAGCACCGCTGCGACGCCGATTTTGACACGGCCTTTGGCGTTGGGGGCCGACCTCGTCATGCATTCGGCGACAAAATATCTGAACGGTCACAGCGATGTGATCGCCGGCGCGTTGACGACCGCGCGGGAGGACGCGTCTTGGGAGCGCCTCTGTTCGGCGCGGAGCAGTGACGGCGCAATCCTCGGTAGCTTCGAGGCCTATCTTCTGCTGCGTGGGATGCGCACCCTGTTTCCGCGCGTCGAGCGCGCCTGCCGCTCGGCGCAGCAGATCGCCGAGGCGCTGTCCCGCAACCCCAGGGTGTTGGACGTACTGTATCCGGGTTTGGCGAGGCATCCCGGACATGGGGTCGCGGCTCGCCAGATGAACGGCGGCTTCGGCGGGATGTTGAGTATTCGAGTACGCGGCGGCGCCGAGGCCGCGATCGCCGCGGCGGCCCGCGTCGAGGTCTGGAAGCGCGCGACCTCGCTCGGCGGCGTCGAGAGCCTGATCGAGCACCGCGCCTCGGTCGAAGGTGCCGACAGCCCCGCTCCCGCCGATCTGCTGCGCCTCTCGGTCGGTATCGAGGACCCCCAGGATTTGATTGTCGATCTGGAATCGGCGCTCCACTCAATCTAGCGGCTTCCAGTAGCGGGCGACGAAGCCACGCGGGTCGATCTCGTCAATTTGTCCGAGGATCTGCGGAGCGCCGGCGGCGCAGCGCCAGTTGTAGATGTTACCGGACGGGATCGCGAATCTAGGGATGAAGTCGGCATCCGGGTGATCGCGGCACCAAGCCTCCGCTCCGGGAAGCCGACGATCTGAATTCGCTTTGCCGCACGGGAGGTTTGCACCGTAGGTGCAGAGCAGCACGTGTCCGTCGGCGCAGCGGAAGACCGTGCTGCGCCGGATTTGCTGCTGCGGCATATTGCCAAGACCGAAAAGCCGTTTTGCGGCGGGCACAAGCGATTGCGGCAACGGCTGCAACGTGTCGTCGGTCTCCTTTTGCCCGCACAACCGCACCGCTTCTTGCGCGACGGCCTGTGCTGTAGCGAGGGATAGAATTACCGCTAGCAGAAGAGCGACAAGCGCCTTGAAGCGGCTACAGCATTCCGAGTTCGAGCCTAGCTTCCTCGCTCATCAGCTCGGGCGTCCAGGGCGGGGTCCAGACGAGCTTGACGCGAACGTCGCTGACGCCAGGGACGCCGCGGATCGCCGCTTCGACTTCGCCGGGCATGCTGGCGGCGACCGGGCATGCGGGGGTCGTCAGCGTCATCTCGACGTAGACAATGCCCCCTTTCTTGACCATAAGCTCGTAGATGAGGCCGAGCTCGACGAGATCCATTGGGATTTCCGGGTCACGCACCGTCTTCAGCGCTTCGAGAACCGGACCCATCAACGCCAGATCGTCTTCCTCTCCGCTTGGCCGCTCGATCTCCTCATCGGCAGCAGTCGGGCTTGACGCGAATTCGAATGGATCGCGATCCATCTGCCTACTCCGTCTTCACTGTGCTTCCGTCGCGGCCGCTGAGGGCAGCCTCGAGCGCGTGCCATGACAATGTCGCGCATTTGACGCGAGCCGGATACGCCTTGACCCCGGTCAGCGGCTCCAGCCGCTCCATCTCCTCGGCCAGCGGCTCGGCCAGCGCTTCCGTGGGCTCGCCGCCGGTTACCCGCACGTGGAATTGCGCGAACAGCGCGCGAGCGTCGCCGATAGTCTTACCGCGCAGGATTTCCGTCATCAGCGACGCAGCCGCGGTCGAAATCGCGCAGCCGCGCCCCTGAAAGCTGATGTCGGTGATACGGTCGCCGTCGAGAGTCAGGTAGATCGTTACCCTGTCACCGCACAGCGGGTTGTAGCCCTGCGCGAAATGTGTCGGGTGCTCGATCGTGCGAAAGTTCCGCGGGCGGCGGCCATGGTCGAGAATGATGTCCTGATAGAGCTCCCGCAGATCCATCATCGTGCGAACATCTCCCGCGCCGCCTCGATCGCAACGGCCAGCCGATCGATGTCGGCCTCGTCGTTGTAGACGCCGAGCGAAGCGCGCGTCGTACCGGAAAGCCCGAGCCTTTCTATCAAAGGCTGCGCGCAGTGATGTCCGGCGCGCACCGCGACGTGATGCCGGTCGAGCACTTGCGCCACGTCGTGCGGGTGGACCCCCTCGAGATCGAACGAAAGAATCCCGAGCCGCCGCTGACCGGCGCCGAGCAACCGCAGACCCGGAATACGCGACAAGCGGTCGACGCCATAACCGGTCAGCTCCTCCTCGTGATCGAGGATGTTCTCGCGGCCCAACTCCTCGATGAAGTCGATCGCGAGGCCGAGCCCGATGGCGCCGGCGATATCGGGGGTCCCTGCCTCGAAACGGTGCGGCGGCTCCTGATACTCGGTCTTGTCGAAACTGACGTGCAGGATCATCTCGCCGCCGCCTTGGTAGGGCGGCATCGCGGACAGCACGTCGAGGCGAGCGTAGAGGACACCGATCCCAGTCGGGCCGTAGACCTTGTGGCCGGTGAAGGCATAAAAGTCGCAGCCGAGGGCCTGCACATCGATGGGCAGCCGTGGCGCCGCCTGGCTGCCGTCGATCAGCACCAGGGAGCCGCGCCGATGAGCCAGCTGGACGACCCGCTCGACCGGCACGAGCGTGCCGGTCGCGTTGGCGATATGGGTCATCGCAACAAGCCGCGTGCGCGGCGACAGAGCCGCTTCGAAGGCGGCGAGGTCGAGGCCGCCGGTCGGGTCGATCGGCGCGACGACGAGGCGGATGCCGATCCGGTCGCGCAGCAACTGCCACGGCACGATGTTCGAATGGTGCTCGAGTTCGCTGATCAGCACCTCATCGCCTTCGCGCAGCAAGGCCGGACCCCAGCTCTGAGCGACGAGGTTGATCGCCTCGGTCGTGTTGCGCACAAAGACGATTTCGCGGCGGTCGGCGGCATTGAGAAACCGGTGGACCTTGTCGCGCGCTTCTTCATACAGCTCGGTCGAGCGCTCGCTCAGCCGGTAGACGCCGCGATGAACATTGGCGTAGTCGGTACGATAGTATTCAGCAACGCCGTCGATGACGGATCGCGGTTTCTGCGCGCTGGCGGCAGAATCGAGAAACACCAGATCGGGATTGTGCGCGAAGATGGGAAAGTCGCGCCGCAGCCGACGCGGATCGAAACCGTTCCCCCTCCCTAACCCTTCCCCGCTCGCGGGGGGGGGAGAGGCGGGAGTCCTCCGCAAACTCGCCGTCGTCATCCTTACTCCTCCAAACTCGACAGGCGGGAGCCGACACGCGACAGCAAATGCTCGCGCACCGGGGCGGGCTCGACCAGCTCCACCGCCTCCCGAACAAAGGCCTCGATCAACATCCGGCGGGCTTCCGCGTTCGGGATGCCGCGGGCGCGCAGATAGAAGAGCGCTGCCTCGTCGAGATCGCCGACGGCGGCGCCGTGGCTGCATCTGACATCGTCGGCGTAAATTTCGAGCTCGGGCTTGGTGTCGATCGCCGCGCGCGGGCTCAGGACGAGATTGCGGCTCAGCTGGTGCGCGTCGACTTTCTGAGCGCCCGGGCGAACCGTGATGCGACCTTGAAAGGCGCCATGGGCGCGGCCCGCCGCCACTCCTTTGAAGTTTTCGCGGGTCTCGCCGCCGGGCGCCGCATGATCGACCGTGGTCAGAATATTCGCCTCCTGCCGCCCGGACAGCAGGAACGCGCCGCCGAGGTGACAGCGGCTCCTCTCACCCTCGCTGCGCGCCGTGACTTCCTGACGCAATGTCCGGCCCCCGAGCAGCAGCACAAAGCTAGATAGCCGTGAAGCCGCGCCGAGGGTCGCGAGCATCTCGCCAAAATGCAGCGCCTCCTCAGCTTCCTCGACAACCACGACGCGAGCAAGTTCGGCATCGGGGGCGAGCCGCCACTCGACCACATCGTTGCGCCAATACGCACCGGCGCCGCTAAAGGTTTCGATGACTGCGGCACGGCTGCCCTCACCGGCGACAACGACGCTGCGAGTGTGCAGCGAGGCGTCCGTGTCGCCCGAGGCGAGGTGAAGGATCTCGAACGGCCGTTCCATAGCGACGCCGGGGGCGATATCGAGCACGAAGCCATCGACGAAAAATGCGGCGTTGAGGGAGGAAAATGGTCGCGCGGGATCGAGCGGCGGCGTTTCGAGACGCGAACGAAGGAGTTCCGGCCGTTCGGCTATCGCCGCTGCCGTCGATCCGAGCCACACACCCGAAGGAAGGCGATCGAGCGCGGCCAACTCGGGTGAAAAGCGGCCGTCGACCAGCACGACGCGGTGGGTCGGCTCGGCAAGGCTGATTTCCGCGAGCCCAGCGCGGACAGACGAACGGACGGACGCCCGTTTGGGACTGCGAGCCGGCAACATCGGGCGCTGTTCGAGAGGGCGCAGATCGATATACCGCCAGGCCTCGCTGCGTCGGCTTGGAAAACCCAACTCGGCAAAACGGGCGAGGCTGGCTTTGCGATATCCGACGAGCCAGTCGGGCTCACGCCGATCGCGGATGAAATCGCCGCGTCCGAACGCCTCGAGGTAAGGCCGTGCCTCGGGCTTGACCGGAAAATCGACAACGCCGCTCATCGGCTCAGGCCGCGGCCTCGACGTCACCGTAACCGCGGCGCTCCAGCTCTACCGCAAGAGATTTATCGCCCGATTGCACGATGCGCCCGCCTTGCAGCACGTGCACCCGATCCGGCTCGACGTAATTGAGCAGCCGCTGATAGTGCGTGATCAGGACGATAGCGCGCTCCGGCGAACGCTGCTGATTGACGCCGCGCGCGACGACTTTGAGTGCGTCGATGTCGAGACCGCTGTCGGTCTCGTCAAGAATGGCGAGGCGCGGCTCCAGCATCGCCATCTGAAAAACCTCGTTGCGCTTCTTCTCGCCGCCGGAAAACCCGACATTGACGGCGCGCTGCAACAGATCCTCTCCGATATCCAGCTCCTTGAGCCTGGCGCGCACCATTCGGAGAAACTGGCCGGCATCGAGTTCCGGCTCGCCGCGGTGACGGCGCTGCGCGTTGATCGCGGTACGCAGAAAATACATGTTGTTCACGCCCGGGATCTCGACCGGGTACTGGAAGGCGAGAAACAGCCCCTCGCGCGCCCGCTCGTCAGGCTCCATCGCGAGCAGGTCGCGGCCGAGGTAGCGGACGGTGCCTGTGCTTACCTCGTACCCCTCGCGGCCGGCCAGCACAGCGGCCAGCGTGCTCTTGCCGGAGCCGTTCGGCCCCATGATCGCGTGCACCTCGCCGCCCGCGACAGAGAGATCGACGCCCCGCAGGATCTCGCGGCCGTCCGTAAGCCGCGTATGTAGATTGTTGATTTCGAGCATCACCATACTATTTCGCAAGCTCTATCCGCGTCACCGCCGACGGCCTGTTTTTGCAGGAGAAATACAGGTCTCCTCACCCGACGCTGCCTTCGAGGCTCACCGCCAGCAGCTTTTGGGCCTCGACGGCAAATTCCATCGGCAGCTCTTTGAGCACCTCCTTGCAGAAGCCGTTGACGATCAGCGATACCGCGTCTTCGGCGCTGAGACCGCGCTGCCGGCAATAGAACAGCTGGTCCTCGCTGATCTTCGATGTCGTCGCTTCGTGCTCGACCCGGGCCGAGGGGTTGCGCACTTCGATGTAGGGCACGGTATGCGCGCCGCAGCGGTCGCCGATCAGCAGCGAGTCGCATTGCGTATGGTTGCGCGCGCCCTGGGCACGCGGCTGCACCCGCACGAGACCGCGGTAGGTGTTTTGCCCCCGCCCGGCAGAAATTCCCTTGGAGAGGATCGTCGACCGGGTGTCCCTGCCGATATGGATCATTTTGGTCCCGGTATCGGCCTGCTGGCGGTTGTTGGTGATCGCCACCGAATAGAACTCGCCGACCGAGTGGTCGCCTTCGAGCACGCAGCTCGGGTATTTCCAGGTGATCGCCGAGCCGGTCTCCACCTGCGTCCATGAGATTTTCGAGCGTGCGCCGCGGCAGGCGCCGCGCTTGGTCACGAAATTGTAGATCCCCCCGCGCCCCTCGGCATCGCCCGGGTACCAGTTCTGCACGGTCGAATATTTGATCTGCGCGTCTTCATGCGCGATTAGTTCGACGACCGCCGCATGGAGCTGGTTCTCGTCACGCATCGGCGCGGTGCAGCCTTCCAGATAGCTGACATAGGCACCCTTGTCGGCGATCAGCAGGGTGCGCTCGAACTGCCCGGTCTTGGCCGCATTGATGCGGAAATAGGTGCTGAGCTCCATCGGGCAGCGCACGCCCGGCGGGATGTAAGCGAACGAGCCATCGCTAAAGACAGCCGAGTTCAGCGCCGCGAAGAAATTGTCGTTCTGCGGCACCACGGTCCCGAGATATTTGCGCACGAGCTCGGGATGCTCGCGCACCGCCTCGCCCATCGAGCAGAAGATGACCCCGAGCTTCGACAGCTCCTCTTTGAACGTCGTCGCCACCGAGATGCTGTCGAACACCGCATCGACCGCAACTCCGGCGAGCGCCTCGCGCTCGCGCAACGGGATGCCGAGCTTCTCATAGGTGCGCAACAGTTCCGGATCGACCTCGTCGAGGGATTGCGGCCCGCTCTTCTGCTTCGGCGCCGAATAGTAGGTGGCCGCCTGATAATCGATCGGCGCCAGATTGAGTTTCGCCCAGTTCGGCTGGGCCATCTCGCGCCACGCACGGAAGGCGGCGAGCCGCCACTCGAGAAGCCATTCCGGCTCCTCTTTTTTGGCCGAGATGAAGCGAACGGTGTCCTCATTGAGGCCTGGCGGCGCCGTCTCGGCCTCGATGTCGGTGACAAAGCCGTATTTGTAGCCCTCGAGCGAGAGCGAGCGGACGGTCTGCAGCGTTTCGTTCGATGCGGTCATGCGGAAAATCTGGGCTCGTCAGATGGTGGCGGATTGGGCGATGAAGGGACCCGAAACGCGAATGCCGCGGGGGTCAGCATCGCGTCGAGCGAGACCGCCGACAGAGCCTCCCCCACTGCCCGATTGATCGCTGCCCAATGCGGACGGGTCGGGCAGTAACTCGTCCGCGCGCATTCCTCGACATGGACTGAGCATTGGGTTAGCCCGATATCGCCATCGATCGCCGCCACGACCTCGGCGACCGAGATTGCCCTCGCATTGCGCGCAAGCCGGTATCCTCCGCTCGCGCCGCGCGCTGCGGTGACTAGTCCTGCATGCGCCAGCGCCTTCAACACCTTGGCGACGGTAGCCTGCGGCAGCCGGGTCTCGGCCGCGATCGTCGCGGCGGTGACCTGACGATCCGGGAAGGCCGCGAGGTGGGTGGCGACGATGACGCCGTAATCGGCGAGCTTGCTGAGGATGATCATCGTATCGCGCGCGCTGCGTCAATTCGTACCAATTCGGTACGTTATAGATCGTCGCCGCAGCCCGCTGGGTCAAGTGCAAAAGCCGGCGCCGTCACGAAGGACGTTGCCAAGCCGCCGTCGGGGTCTGCACGAGCGAGGATAATCCGAATGTCAAGAATTCCGGCAGCCGGCGCCGACGCCTACCGCCACGGGCGGCGCCCAAAACAAAGCCGGCACCCGAAGGTGCCGGCTTGTGTCAAGAATCCCGACAGCCTGGGTTCAGATATTTCTGCGGCGACGCAGGATCACGCCGAAGCCCAGCAGGGCGCCGCCAAGCAGAGCCAGGCTCGCGGGCTCGGGCACGCCTACAGAAGAGGGAGTGAAGAAGAACCAACCAAAAGTGGAGGGAAACTGCGCAAAGCCGTTCCCGGTGCCGAAGGTGAAGGCTGATTCGCTGTCAAATATTGGGATGCCGGTAAACAAGTGGGTCATATAAGATGTGTTCGGGAGCCCTAGCACCAACGGATCGTTGGTGATGCCGCCGAGATAGGTGCTGGGGCCAATCGTAGCGATCGGCCCAAGGAAGCTGATAAAAGACCCCAGCAAATTGGCGCCGATCGCCGAATACGACTGAGTTATTGAACTCAGCGGTATGCCGATATCCCTCCAGAATTGGTTCACCTGCCCGGAGTTGGCCCAGGTGAGCCCGGCAAGCGGTCCGGTGCAGGCGCCGCCGGGGCAGAGAGCGCTGATGTTGGCAAAGGTATCACCAGCAGCGATATTGGGCGAGACCCACCCAAGACCGGTAGTCTGATCTATCGCGGCATTGAAGCCGCCGAACGTGCTAGGCGTGAACACGAGCGCACGGGCTGGGGCCGGTGCTAGCGCAAGGATAGCGGCGATACAGGCCGCGGCCGCCAAGAGCAATTTTTTCATCGAGCGATCTCCCGCTTTTTGGAGCCTGGGCTGGCTTGCCGTCGCGGCTATCGCTTCGGTGTCCAGCCCTAATTATTCACTGAGCAAGACGCGTGCCATCCTTAAGATGGCCTGAAACATCAAGTAATTAGGCTATCGCGTGCCACTGTGACGCCAGTAACGGGCCGCGACATCCTCGCTGTTGGAAAGCGATACTTATTCCGTTATCTCAGGTTCCGCCCAAGGAACCCACTGACGGGGCGTGTATGTCTTTGATTTGTGTGTAAACGGTTACCGAATAGACTTCCCGTATCTTACGGGAATCGAATGGCTGCTCCACGGCGATGGCGTGAGAAAGAACGAGCGCGGCGCGCCGAAAGCTGTCCGGGACGGCCGTCGACAGCCGACCCTGGGGTCCGTCCTACCGGTCAGGAGCTCTAAGCCTACAATTTCAGGTCAAACGGTCGTCGCGGCCGAGTTTTACGGGGACCCCGAGCAGTGTCCCGATCGCGAGCTCTTATCGACCAGCCTGTTATTGTCGCCCCGTGGGCCTTCAGCCCACGGACGTAGTTCCGTGGGGCAGGCGGGGCCCATCCGTCAACCGCTCGTGCGCTGGAACAGTGGATACCGGCCGGAGCCTGTCCTTGGGCTGGTATGACGGTGGTAGACGAGACCGCCGCCGATAGAAGCCCGCGAGGTCTACACCTTTGCTCCGGGAGAGACCAACATGCCGTAAGTCGTGGGCGGGTGCCCGGCCACGAAGCCGAGGAGGGCGGGAAAGGCGGCGTGTCGATTACGGCGGCAGTTGAAGCGGTAGACAAACTCGTCGAAATAGGACTGCAGATGCCTGCGGCGCAGGCCATGATGGACGCTCAAGGCCCAGACTTTGAGGTCGGAGAAGATGCGTTGCACTCGGGCGGAGGCATTGTGCGCGCCGCTCGCGCCGCTGGTTTGGGCGGTAGCGTCCGGCGCGAGGTTAGAGACGAGGAAGGCACGCAGGCTCACCGCGGAGTCGTCGGGCATGGCGCTCAAGCGGATGCGGCCGAGCCGGAGATCCTGAACCTCGACGGCGCCGACAACCACAAGCTTGCCAAGGTCACTGCTCCCGCTGCCGGCGGCGCGGTCGTGCTTGCTCCGACAGCTGATTTCGGTCTTGTCGACCTCGACCAGGCCGGACAGGAGGTTCCGGCTGGGCGCGGCCATGGCGCGGCGGAGCTTCGTGCAAAGCAGCCAAGCTGTCTTGTAGGAGCCGAGGGAAAGCTCGCGCTGCAGTTGCAGCGCCGAAATGCCGTTGGGCTGCGTCGCCATCACATAGGCAGCCCAGAACCAGGTGGTGAGCGGCAGCTTCGAGTGGTGCATGATGGTTCCGGCGGTGACCGAGGTCTGCCGGCCGCAATGGGCGCACTCATAGATCCAGGACTTGCTTTCGAGCCGCCAAGCTTTCCCGCCGCCACACCCGGGACAGACAAAGCCGTCCGGCCAGCGTACCCCCACGAGATACTCGGCGCAGGCGTCCTCGTCGCCAAAGCGTTGCTCGAACTCGGTCAACGACCGAGGCAAATCGGGCAATTCCAACATCAAACGTTAATTAACCATAAACCTGCGCGGCGTCATCAACAAAGGTTAATTGGTTAAAAAATTTACCGGCGTTGACCGATCACCGGGTGACCAATCCTCGACATCGCGAAGCTCGCTGGCGACGTCGCAGCGATCAATCAGCGGGCCGAAGCGGATGTTCGTGGCGGTCGGCGCGGAACGCTTGCTCGGCCCTCCGGCGAATACCACTTGATCGACAGCCTCGCCGTAGGTCGCACCTTACATGAAGATCCTTGTTGTCGAAGACGATCGCGAAACCGCCACCTACCTGACCAAGGGTCTGAGCGAGAGCGGCTATTCGGTCGATGGCGCCCATGACGGGCGCGAAGGGCTGTTTCTCGCAAGCTCCGGAGACTACGACGCGATCATTCTCGACCGCATGTTGCCGGTGATGGACGGGTTGGCAGTTTTGGGTGCATTACGTGCGGCCGAGATCCGCACCCCGGCACTGATCCTGAGCGCGCTCGGCAGCGTCGATGACCGGGTCAAGGGTCTGCGGGCCGGCGGTGATGATTATCTCGTCAAACCCTTCGCCTTCAGCGAGCTGCTGGCCCGTCTCGAAGCGCTGCTGCGACGGGGCGCCGGGCCGCCAACGGCCACCAAGCTGCGGGTCGGCGATCTCGAGCTCGATCTGTTGACCCGCACCGTCAGGCGCGGCAGCAAGCCGATCGACGTGCTGCCGCGCGAGTTCCAGCTATTGGAATATCTGATGCGCAACGCGGGCCATGTGGTGACGCGCACGATGCTGCTCGAGCATGTCTGGGATTACCACTTTGACCCGCAGACCAATGTCATCGACGTTCACATGAGCCGGCTGCGCCAGAAGATCGACAAGAGCTTCGAGCGTCCGTTGTTGCACACGGTTCGCGGCGCGGGTTATTGTCTGCGCGCGCCGGAGTAGCCCGACAAGGGCGCGGTGATAGCCGCCGGAAAGCTTCGCCTGACCACCGCTCGACCCTGGTCGGGGCGCGTCTTGTTCGGCACCGCACGGCGACTGATCCGAACCCATGCGTTCCGGCTTGCCGCACTTTACTTTCTCGTCTTCGCGGCTTCGACGCTCGGGGTGTTGCTGTTCATCTACTGGACGAGCGCGAATTTTATCGAGCGGCAAACCGAAGCGACGCTCGATGCGGAGATCACCGGCCTAGCCGAACAGTATGCTCAAAGGGGCTTGAGCGGTCTTGTTCAAATCGTGGCGGCGCGCGGCGCGGGCGATCGCGGCGATGCCATGATCTACCTGGTTACCGATCCCGACGGGCGGCCGCTTGCCGGCAACATTGCCGCCTGGCCCGCCGATGCGCCCACCCATTCCGCGTGGCTTTCCTTTGCGCTCGAAAGAACGGTGGGTGGTCGCATCGAGACCCACCCGGCCCGTGGCCGCCTGTTCATCATCCCCGGCGGATATCGTCTGCTGGTCGGTCGTGACATCAGCGACGCGGCGGCATTTCGAAGTCAGGTCAGATCGACGCTGGTGTGGGCCGGATTGATCGCGCTCAGCATTGGGGTGGTCGGCGGCACCGTGATGGGCCGCAACCTGTTGCGCCGGGTCGAGCAGGTGAACCGGACGAGCGAGCGTGTGATGGCCGGCAACCTGTCCGACCGCGTTCCGCTTGACGGGACCAGCGACGAGTTCGACCAGCTCGCAGTCAACCTCAATCGGATGCTCGATCAGATCGAGCGACTTATGACCGCGATGCGCGAAGTCACCGACGATGTCGCCCACGATCTCAAGACGCCACTTTCGCGATTGCGCACTCGGCTGGAACGGGCGCTGACCGAGCCGCCGTCCGGTTCGAGCCAAAACGACGCCATTCGCGCCGCAATCGACGAGGCCGATCGTCTGCTTACCACATTCAACGCGCTTCTCAGCATCGCCGAACTGGAATCCGGTGCGCGCAACGATCAGACGGAGCCGGTGGACCTCTCGGAGATTGCTCACTCTGCGGCTGAGCTGTACGAGCCGGTGGCGGAGGAAAGGGGCTTCGTGTTGTCGGTCGTGACCAAGCCTCGAGTGACGATCCGCGGCGACCGGCACCTGCTGTCGCAGGCAGTGGCCAATCTACTCGACAACGCGCTCAAATATGCAGGCGGCGGCGAGATCGAGATCCTGGTATTCGCGAGCAACGAGCGTGCCGTCCTGGAGGTGGCAGATCATGGTCCCGGCGTGCCCGAGGCGGATCGGGAGAGCGTGTTCGACCGCTTTGTCCGCCTCGAACCGAGCCGCACCACGCCCGGAAACGGTCTTGGGTTGAGCCTCGTGCGCGCGATCGTGCGGCGGCACGCCGGCTCGGTTGCACTCGAAGACAACCGGCCGGGGTTACGGGTCCGCCTCGAATTCACCAAGCTCGCTGCCTGAGCCTCCGCTCCCGACCTAACTAATCGGTATCCCTGCGGCGGTCTCGCCCTTCGATGCGCCGCGCGGTTTCCACCATAATCTCGCGGAACTCGTGCGCCTCAAGACCGGCACTGCGCAACACAGGCATCATCACCTCGTCCGCGAGCAGATCTTCGAGGCTCGGCTCATAGCGGCAGCACGCAAAGCGCCCGTCCATGATTCCCTCCTTACCTGTCAGATTCTACGCAGACTCACTGCGAACCGTGACCGCTTTATGTCCTCGGATCGAAGATTTCGCGGCAATTTGTTTACATGCCCGCACTATTATCTCATCGAGAGCACCAATATGGCGTCAGTGATCGCGGCGATTACGTCTCGGCAGACGCCCTCTCCAAATCGCCGTAGCTGACGAGCCGAATGTCGAGTTCGGCAATTAGTGCTTTCAGGGCGGGACTGACCAAAGCCGCCAGCTCTTCGCGGTGACAGTACCCACGCATCGCCGCGGCGAGCGCTGGAGTGTGCTCAGTTGCCGGGTGCAGATAGATTTCGCTGACCCCGTCGGGCAGCTGCGGCATGAGCCGCAATAGGCGCTCTTCGACCATATTGCCGCTCCAGGCCAGGCCGAACAAATGATCATTGACGCATAGGCCGGCGTGCCGCAGTCGGTGCCTCAGCGCCTCGATCCAGGGCCGGTAGAGCGGCGTTCGATAGTGGTCTTCGGGGAAAGCCGCGCGCAACGCATGCACCGGTTCGAAGGGTAAGCGTACCGCCTTCATGCCATAGTTCGGCCCGATCTCGACGACGAGCTGCGCAACTGCCGGATGAACGTGCATGTGCTTGTGCGCATTCACGTGATCGAGCCGCAGACCGGTTGCACGAAACGCCTCGAATTGCGCCTGGATCTCCATCGTGAGCTGACGTCGAATTCCCGGCACAAAGAAAAACCGGACACCAGCGCGGGCCATGTTCCGGTCGAATTCGCCATCAGCGCGGACGAGTTGCGGGATTTCGGACCTTGGCAGAACCGGCCGCCCATCGACGAGGACTAGATGCAGTCCGACACGCAACGCCGGAAGGCGCCGCGCGCGCGTCACCGCATCCGCCGCCGCCGGACCCGCGACCATCAGGCTCGCACTCGATAAAATCCCGTGCCTGTGCGCCTCCTCAACGGCCTCGTTGACGGCCGGGTCGAGGCCGAAATCATCGGCGCAAACGATCAGCCGCTTCACGGCACGGCTGCAGCGCCTTCGTCCTCGGACCGCGGGCCTCTGGCCCGCATGGCAGGCGGGACGCCCGCGATCCCGAAGGCTAGCTCGCCAGCTCTCGGCTGCGCAGGAATTGGAAGAATTCGACGCCCTCGCGTACGCGGCGGCGCATCATTTCCGGGCTCTTGATCATCTCGGCGAGCAAGGAGGCGATCTTGCGTCGCCGGAAATAGAAGCGCCTGTAGAAGGTCTCGAGCGACTCGAAGATCTCGGTGTGCGACAAGTGCGGATAGTGCAAGGGTGCGATCTGCACGCCCCGCTCGTCGATGAGTTCGGCGTGGCCGAGGTCGAGCCAGCCGTTTTCGACCGCTTGGCGGTGCAGATAGGTGCCCGGATACGGCGCGGCGAGCGAGACCTGGATAGTGTGCGGGTTGATTTCCGCGGCAAAGCGGATGGTTTCTTCGATCGTCTCCTTGGTCTCACCTGGAAGGCCGAGGATGAAGGTGCCGTGGATCGTGATCCCGAGCTCGTGGCAATCCTTGGTAAAGCGTCGCGCGATGTCGATCCGCATGCCCTTCTTGATGTTGTTGAGAATCTGCTGATTGCCGGTTTCATAGCCGACGAGAAGCAGCCTCAGCCCGTTGTCGCGCAGCACCTCCAACGTTGCGCGCGGCACATTGGCCTTGGCGTTGCACGACCAGGTCACGCCGAGCTTGCCAAGCTCGCGGGCGATCGCCTCGGCGCGCGGCCGGTCATCGGTGAAGGTGTCGTCGTCGAAGAAAAACTCCTTGACCTGCGGAAAATAGCTCTTCGCGAGGCGAATTTCGTCGATGACGTGGCCGACGCTGCGCACCCGGTAGCGATGCCCACCGACGGTCTGCGGCCACAGGCAGAACGTGCATTTAGACCGGCAGCCGCGCCCGGTGTAGAGCGAGACATAAGGGTGCTTCAGGTACCCGATGAAATAATCCTCGACCCGCAAATCGCGCTTGTAGACCTCCGTGACAAAAGGCAGGCGGTCCATTTCCTCCAGTACTGCCCGATCGCAGTTGTGCACGACCGCGCCGCTCGAATCACGAAAGCTCAGACCGTCGATCGCATCCCACGGCCGTCCTTCGGCGACCTCGAAGATCGTGAAATCGAACTCCTCGCGCGCGATGAAATCGAGAGCCGTCGAGGCCTTGAGGCTGTCCTCGGGTTCGACCGCGACCTTGGCGCCGACCATCCCGATCTTGAGCCTCGGGTTGGCGTCTTTGAGCGCTTCGGCGACCCTGACATCCGAGGCGAATGACGGGGTTGAAGTATGCAGCACCGCGAGTTCGTAATCGCTCGCGAGCGGCAACACGTCGTCGAGCTTGAGCCGCGCCGGCGGGGCGTCGACCAGCTTGCTGCCGGGAACGAGCGCGGCCGGTTGCGCCAGCCAGGTCGGATACCAGAACGAGCGGATCTCACGTTTGGCTTGGTAACGCGAGCCCGCGCCGCCGTCGAAGCCATCGAAAGAGGGCGGGTGGAGGAACAGGGTCTTCATCATCGGGCCTTGTCTCCGTCGGCTGTCATGTGCCCGTGCGCTTCGACGCGAAAAAATTCGTCCCGCCAGGAGACAGTTCGCCCGAAGAAACTGGCGATGAACACAGCAAAGGATAACGCATCCCGCACTGCGAGCAGCCACGGCTTGGCTGGCGGAAGACCCAGCATATCTGCGATCACCCGCGCCGTGGCCCCTCTGAGAACGCAGGAAATCACAAGAAAGATCAGGGAGGTCAAGCCAAATCCGGTCGCCGCGGCGCCGAGGACTGCAATCGCGACGGCATGTGACAGGATCGACCCGGCGAAACCGGCAGGTGCGACCGTCCGCTCCGTCCGTGCCCAACGCAGCTCGTGCCGCCACAGCGCGATAAAAGTCGGCTCCGTGACGCGCGCCTCGACGATGTAAGAAGAAAGCACGACGGTGAGTCCCAAAGCGCGGACCTGTTCCCCGATTCTGTGGTCGTCGGCGAGCTCGTCCCGAAGGCGCTCGAATCCGCCGATGCGATCGAGGGTCTCGCGGCGGAGCGCGATCGTCGCGCCGAAACAGCCGCCGCCGACACCCAAGGCTGCGCCCACCAGCGCGCCCGGTAGAAACCAGAAATTGATGTGCATCGCGCCGAGTTTCGCCCAGAGGCCCGCGTCCGGCACACCCTTGTAAAGGCAGGTGACGACCCCGGTCTTCGGGTCACCCAACGGGGCGGTGACTGCCGCGAGATGATGCCGCCCGACGTGCATATCGCTGTCGGCAAGCACGATTATGTTGTGGCGCGCCGCTTCGAGCATGTTCTCCAAATTGGCGACCTTGCGGTTGGAGCCTTTGGCGCGCGGATTGACGACGAGCGCGATGTCGCGGCCCGGCAGGTCGTGGATCAGGGCGCGGGCGGCCAACAAGGCGCCGTCCTCGGCATCATTGACGCCAAGCACGATCTGCACGGCGGAGTAATCCTGCTCGGCGAACGAGCGGAGGTTCTCATATAGGCCCGGCTCGTCTCCATGCAGCGGCCTCAGCACCGATACCGCCGCGGGATGATCCGGCCCCCCTCGTCCCCTCGCGCGCTCGTGGGGCAGCGGACGGGAGCGGGCGTGCCGGGTAAACCGTCGAACCGCTGCCACCGACCCGATCAAAAATACCCAGGTCGGGAGCAGCACGACGAGGAGAGCGAGATTCAGGCCCATGGCATGCTCAGGCACCCGATTTTATTGCGATGATATTCACCAAAAATTGTCTCATTCACATGTATCCTATCGAGGACGCGGCAAACCATGGCAGCAGCTTTCCCTGAACCAGGGTACAACCAATCAGCGAATTTGCTGCTGATTCGCTGCAGATTGCGCAGATGGTAATCTTTGGCTCAACTCGCAGTTGTCTTTTAGTCTTGCTACCTGCGCGCTCATCCCAGTCACGATGCTGTGTGCATTGCGCGAGGGATTGTGTCAGGGATGAGGTGCGTTCATATAGTTGATGCGGATGCTGCCGGGTGACGGCTCCGGTTCGTTTTGGTGCAGCAACGAGGCGGTCTGATGCGAGTGGTGCTAGCCCAGCCACGAGGCTTTTGCGCTGGTGTCGAACGTGCGATCGAGATCGTCGAGCGCGCTCTCGAAAAATACGGCCCGCCGATCTTCGTCCGTCACGAGATCGTTCACAATCGTCACGTGGTCGAGCGGCTGCGCGCCAAGGGGGCACATTTTGTCGACGAGATTGACGAGATACCGGAAGGCAGCGTCACGATCTTCAGCGCCCACGGGGTCGCCAAAGTGATTGAGAAGCGTGCGGCGAAGAGGGGGCTCCCAGTCATCGATGCCACCTGTCCGCTGGTCTCTAAGGTCCACATCGAGGGCCAGCGCTACGCGAACCAGGGCCGTGAGATCATCTTGATCGGGCATGCCGGGCATCCGGAAATCGTCGGCACGATGGGCCGGATCACCGGCCGCGTGCATTTGATCTCCGCCCCCGAAGAGGTGGCGCACCTCAAGGTTACCGATCCCGACAAACTAGCCTTCATTACTCAGACGACCCTCAGCGTCGATGATACGCGGGCCGTCATCGAAGCGCTGAAGGTCCGCTTCCCGTCGATCGTCGGTCCCGATACAAAAGACATTTGTTACGCAACGCAAAATCGTCAACGAGCGGCACGCGAACTCGCCAAGATTGTCGATGTTGTACTGGTTGTCGGCGCGCCGAACAGTTCGAATTCGAACCGTCTGCGCGAGATCGCCGGCGAAAGCGGCGTCCCGAGCTATTTGATCGAGGATGCGCGCGCCCTGGACCCGGGGTGGATCGAAGCCGCTTCAGCGATCGGCATCACCGCTGGTGCCTCCGCCCCCGCAGAACTCGTGGAGGAGGTCATTGCGCGGTTGCGCGAGTTGACGGCGGTGGAACTTTCGGAACTGCCGGGCGTCACCGAAAACGTCCGCTTCCGGATGCCCCCGCAGCTCGCCGACCGTCCGGGCTGAGGCCGGATTTTAACAGAAATCAGCTGAGGCTTTCCCGTGGCTATTCCATTGCGCCAAACGATCCGGGTCGGCGCCTATGTGGTCGCTCAGCACCTCAAAGGCGTCCGCCGCTATCCGCTCGTCTTGATGCTCGAGCCGCTGTTCCGTTGCAATCTCGCCTGCGCCGGGTGCGGCAAAATCGATTACCCCGATGCCATCCTCAATCAGCGCCTGAGCGTCGACGATTGCGTCGCGGCCGCCGATGAGTGCGGCGCGCCGGTGGTCGTTGTCGCTGGCGGCGAGCCGTTGCTGCATCGTGAGATCGACGAGATCGTTCGGCGCGTGATCGCCAAGAAAAAGTTCGTCTATCTCTGTACCAATGCGCTGTTGCTCGAGAAGAAGATCGAGCTATTCGCGCCGAGCCCCTATTTTGCCTGGACGATCCACCTCGACGGCGATCGCGACGATCACGACCGCTCGGTCTGCCAGAGTGGCGTCTACGATCGTGCGGTCGCCGCGATCAAGCTGGCGAAGCAACGCGGTTTCCGGGTCAATATCAACACCACGCTGTTCGACGAAGCCGAACCGGTGCGGGTCGCGCGCTTTTTCGATGAGATCACCGAAATTGGCGTCGACGGCATCACAGTGTCGCCGGGCTACGCCTACGAGCGCGCGCCGGACCAGGACCATTTCCTCAACCGGCGCCGCACCAAGGAGCTTTTCCGGGGAATCTTCAAGCTCGACCGGAGCCGTCGCTGGTCGTTCAATCAGTCAAGTCTGTTTCTCGACTTTCTCGCCGGTAACCAGTCGTATCACTGCACGCCTTGGGGAAACCCGACGCGCAACTATTTCGGCTGGCAACGCCCGTGCTACCTCCTGGGAGAGGGCTACGCGAAGACCTTCAAGCAGTTGATGGAGGAGACCGACTGGGACGCGTACGGAACCGGTAATTACGAGAAATGCGCCGACTGCATGGTGCACAGCGGCTACGAGGCGTCGGCTGTGATGGATGCCGTCCACCACCCGTTAAAGGCCGCGGCGGTCGCCGTTCGTGGCGTTCGCACCGAGGGGAAGATGGCCCCGGAGATCCCGCTCGGTCGGCAGCGGGCGGCGCAATACGTCTTCTCACGCCACGTTGAGGAAGCGATGGCCCGTCTAGGCGGCGCCGACAAACACGCTCAGAGCCCGAGCGGGGCCGACTAGCGCCGACAGCGCCCTCCTGGTCTCGTGCGCCAAGCCGATCAGCCCAGCGAGCTGAAATGGTCGCCGCAATACAGCGGCGAAGATACGCGAGTGGTTGAGGGTGCCGTCCGCGGCGAGCGGGATCAACGATGCCGGCGGGAGATCGCGTCGTGCCGTGTCGGCAACCGTGCGCAGAACGAGGAACGGGATACCGAGTGCCGCCGCGACACGGGCGACAATCTCGCTCTCGAGGTCGACGGCAAGGGCGCCGGTGGCCGCCCAGGCGCGCTGCTTTTCCGATCGCGTCGCGAGGACCGCAGAGGCGGCGAACACGGGTCCTTCAACCGCGCCGATACCACTAGCGAACTCATTCAGCCTGGTGTGATACTTATCATCGACGGTCCAACGCTGCCGCTCTGACACGACGTTGCCGGAAACGATCACGGTGCCGGCCGGAAGCCTCGGCGCCAGTCCACCGGCAATGCCGAAGCTGACGAGGCAGTCCATCCCGGTAGCCGCGGCCTCGATAAGAGCCTCCGTGCGTTCGCGATTACCCGCCCCGACGACCACTGATAATCCGGCGGCGCGCGCGATCTTGGCCTCGACTGCAAGGCCCGAGATGCACAATGCTCTGGCAGGCCGCGGGTCTGTCCCTACCAGATTCGGCAAGGTCAGGCCCTCCCCGTCAGTTAGCAGGTAAAGCGAGGCGGCCGCGAAATTCTGGCGCCACCGCGACCGGCCCCTCGCCCCTCATCGGGATCCAGCCGCCGGTCAGATGCCGAATGAAACCTGTTCAGAATTTCCTACCGTGAGCCGGCGATAGCGGGCGAGAGCCCAGAGGGGAAAACAGGCGCGATATCCGTGATACCGCAAGTAGAAGACGCGCGGGAAGCCGACCGCGGTATACCACGGCTCGTCCCAGTTGCCGTCGCGGTCCTCGCTATCAATCAGGTAGGCGACGCCGTGCGCCACCGCCGGATGGCCCACCTCGGCAGCCGCCATCAGCCCTAGCAAGGCCCAGGCGGTCTGGGAAGGAGCGCTATAAGGCGCATCACCGTGCGGCGCTCCAGGACAGTATGATTCACCGCCTTCTCCCCAGCCGCCGTCACTATGCTGTCGTGCGAGGAGCCAAGCGACCGCGCGCCGCACCTCGGGGGAGCGGGGCGCGATGCCGGCGGCGTTGAAGGCTGCCAGCACCGACCAGGTCCCATAAATGTAGTTGGTGCCCCAACGGCCGAACCAGCTGCCGTCAGGCTCCTGCTCGGATCGCAGATAGGCGATTGCCGCAGCCACAGCCGGGTGGTTGGGCGGATACCCGGCTTGGCTCAGGAAGCATACGCAGCGGGCGGTGACATCCGCGGTCGGGGGATCGAGCAATGCGCCATGATCGGCGAACGGGATATGGTTCAGATAATAATGGGTGTTATCGGCATCGAACGCTCCCCACCCGCCGTTGCGGCTCTGCATGCCGATGATCCATTCGGCAGCACGATCGGTCGCGGCGCGATAGCGTGACGAGGCGAAGCGATCAAGAGCAAGGGCTACCGCCGCCGTATCATCCAGGTCGGGATAATGGGGGTTATCGAACTGGAAGGCCCACCCGCCGGGGCGCAAGTCAGGACGGGTCGCCGCCCAATCTCCGATGACGTCCAGCACCTGTTTTGTCTCGAGCCAGTCGAGGGCCCGTCCGATCGTCGGCCCGAGGCGCCGATCATCAACTTCCATCAGCGCGTGACAGGCGAGCGCCGTGTCCCACACCGGCGATAGACAGGGTTGACAATAGGGGCGCGCTCCGTCGAGGACGAGAAGCTTGCGAAGCGAGGCGAGCGCCGTCGCGTAATCGGGATCATCCGGCTTGCGCCCCAGACAATCGAACATCATTGCGGCGTTCGCCATCGCCGGAAAGATGCCGCCGAGGCCATCTTCGCCATTCAAGCGTTCGGTAACCCATGCGACAGCCTTTTCTATCGCTCGCCGCCGCCGGTCCGGTGGAAAGAACGCCTCGGCCGCTCGCAACAATCGGTCGAGCATACCGAAAGCCGTTGCTAACGGCGACGCGGTCGGGCCCCGGATCCAATCCCGGATTGTCTCCGGGGGCTCGGTGAAAAGCTCGCCGATCGTGACACCGAGCGGGTTGCGAGCGCGCGGGCGCTGCGCCATGACCACGAGCAACGGCACGAGAACAGTGCGCGACCAGTACGACACTTTGGCGATGTGAAAAGGAGACCAGCGGGGAAGCAGCATGATCTCGACGGGCATAACAGGGACCGCGCGCCACGGAACCTCGCCAAACAAGGCGAGCAGGATGCGCGTGAACACGTTGCAGCGCGCCGCGCCGCCGCGGGCTAAGATCGCCCCCCGCGCCTGTGCCATGTGCGGCGCATCCGCGGGGTCACCCGCCGCCTTCAGCGCGAAATAGGCCTTGACGGAGGCGCTGAGATCGAGGGCACCGCCATGGAATAATGGCCAGCCGCCGTCAGCACCCTGGTTCGCACGAATGTATCGGGCAATCCGCGCATGCAGCTGCGGTTCAATCCGCCCGAAATAATGCTGGAGCAGGATGAACTCCGACGGGATCGTCGCGTCGGCCTCCAGTTCGAAGACCCAATGTCCGTCGCCGTGTTGCAGCGCGACCAGCGACTCGCTGGCCCGGTCAATCGCCTCGTCCAGCTGTGCCGCGCGCACCTGGCGACCCAGCGTCGGTACCGCGTTCGGTGATACTTCATTCATAGTGGGGACGGTGCAATCTGGCCCGCTGCCATGGAGTTGAGTTCTTGACGCGAGGCACCGGTCACGAGCCGTGCCGCGGCAAAGCCCGATCGGATAGCCCCTTCGATCGTTGCGGGCAAGCCGGTATCTACATAATCGCCTGCGAGTAGAAGGTTTCTCCATGCCGTAATCTGCTGCGGACGGCGTTTTAGCTGCTCGGGGCTCGCCAGGAACGTTGCCCTACGCTCTTTCACTATCCTCGCCGGCGGCACCGGATCTGCGGGGAGCCGATAGGCGAGCGCGACATCCTGCCAAAACAACCGGCGCAAGTCGGGTGCGGTAGCGTCGACGATTCGGTCAGCAGCGCTGACCGTGACCGACAACGTTTCGCGCTTGCGAAAGATCCATTCCGCCGTGCCGCCAATGACGCCGATAAACAATGGCGCCCCTCCCGGTGGATCGCATCGGAAATGAGCATTCACGATTGGCGAGTAGAACTCCGGAACGGTGAGCGCTGGAACTAGGCGTGCGGCGATTGCCGCGGGGACGGCGAGGATCGCGCTGTCGCCGTCGCCGAGCCTGATCGAATCCCAATCGAAGACGAGTTCCGAGACCCGATTTCCTTTAAACGTCAACGCTTTAAGACGGGAACCGAAGCGGATTTCAGCGCCATCGACACGCAAGCGCCCGAGTGCCGGCTCCACGAATGTCTCGGAGAGGCCGATCTGGGGGACGAGCGGGCAGCATGCCACGCCGCCACGACCAAGCGTCTCGATGAGGATCCGCCAAAAGAGTTCGGCCGAAGCCTGCTCGGCGCTCGTGTTCAAAGCGGCGACGACGAGCGGCCCCCATAAACGTCGGAATAAGCTGCGACCGGGATTTAGTACGGCGGTGACAGTCTTTGACGGATCCACCCGCCGTAACGAGAGTACAGCACAATATTCAATCGCCCGGGTCTCTGGTACGCGTCTGTTGGAGGCGAAAATCCACCAGGGTACCGCCCCGTGATTTAGTCGCACCGTCCAGCGCTGTTTTGCCGCGATATCAATAAAGGGAAAAACGGCCTCCACTGGACCCTCGAGCGTTGCCAGCGCCCCGATCCGTTCGACATAAGCGAGCGTGTTATTGTTGCCGGAAAGAACGAGGTGGTTGCCGTTGTCGATCCGGCAGCTGAGTTCTGTGTCGAAATAAGAGCGGCAGCGCCCACCAGCATGCGGGGCGGCTTCGTGCAGACACACGGGGCGACCGGCAGCGGTAAGTTCGACCGCCGCGGCGAGGCCGGCGAGCCCGGCGCCGACGATATGCACGCGGCCTGGCGCGGATTGCGCTCGCATGGTCACACTCTCTCCGCCGGGTCGCGCGGGCGAGAGGCCGGGAAGACGCGTGTCATAACAAGCCGTGTCGCAGTACCAGCCAGATCTTCAGCGGTTTCGCCAGGCTGATGCGGGCCGCGGGATCGCGCCATTCCGTCTGCCGCAGGGCGCAGAGCGTGGCGCGATAGGTCGCCGCCATTACTGCCGCCGGCCGCATTGCGCGGCGCGAGCATCGCGTCATTGCTCGCGTCGCATCGCGGAAGTGATCCTCGGCAATCGCCGCGAGGTCACGACACACAGCCGGCAATGCCGGATGGCGCAGAATGGCAGCCGGCTCGGAGCCTCCAATTCCGTGCCGGTCGAGCAGTTCGCGAGGCAGATAGAGGCGCTTGCGGGTCGCATCCTCGGCGAGGTCGCGCAAAATGTTGGTTAGCTGCAGTGCCCGGCCGAGCGCATCCGCAACGGCATGGGCGGCATCGCTCTGATCGCCGAAAACGTGGACCGACAGATGGCCGACGGCACTCGCAACACGCGCGCAATAGAGGTCGAGGGTCGCAAGTTCAGGGGCCTGAATGTCCTCCCTGGCATCCATCTCCATGCCCGCGATCACGGAGAGAAAATCTTCTCGGCGCAGCCGGTAGCGCCGTGTCGGCCCCAGCAATGCGCGCGAAACGAGATGACGCGGGGATCCGCAGTAGATCGCGTCGATCTCCTCTCGCCAGACGGCAAGAGCCGCGAGCTTCTTGGCAACCGGCTCCTCGCCGTCAGCAATGTCGTCGACTTCGCGACAAAAGGTGTAGACTGCGTACATCGCGTTGCGGCGGTCTCGCGGCAGCAGGCGCATTCCCCAGTAGAACGAAGTCCCGGCGGCCTCGACTCGATGCCTGATCGTGTCGCGCAGCGTGTCTTCGTCCAGCTGATCGGCAGCACCGAACGCCGCATCGCTCATCTGCGGAACTTCCCGGATACGCCGATCAGGAAAGAGACGAAAAAATCGAACCTGTGCAATTTGACCCGCATCGCCAGAGGATCACCACGCCGCAAGCGACGCAGCAGCCTATCGGCGAGTTCAACAATGACGGCGCTCTCCCAGCGTAGCCCGGGCGAGACGACGAGCGGCGGCAAGCTCCGGGCTTTGTCGATAAGCGCCGCGGTACGTTCGAGGAGGCCGTCGAAGACGCGGCGCAAGGCTGGGCTCGCGGCGCCGTCGGCCAGCACCTCGACACTTGTCCCCTCCGCGGTAAGGTCTTCCAGCGGTACGTAAACGCGGTCGAGCCGACGGAAATCGTCAGCACAATCCTGCAAGTGATTGAGGACTTGTAGTGCCGAACATAAAGCGTCCGACGCCGGCCAGGTGCTGTGGCTTTCGCCGTGGAGATCGAGGAGTTGCCGCCCGACGGGCGACGCCGAATACCGACAATAGTCAATCAGATCGTCCCAGCTCCAATAACGGAGCTTGACGGCATCGAGGCGAAACGCGCGCAAAACCTCGTGGCAATGCTGCACAGTCACCTTCGTTGCGAGCAGGCTTTCGCGCATCGCTGCAGCCGCCGGCGAATCGCGCCCGGTTGCTCCGTCAAGAATTGCCGCCATGCGGTCCAGCCGTTTGATCTTCTCCACGGCTGAGAGCGTAGGGTTGTCGGCAATGTCGTCGGCATTTCGAGCGAAGCGGTAAAAGGCATGCACGTGTGGCCGCAGATCGCGCCGGATCAAAAACGACCCGACCGGAAAATTCTCGCCGCTGCGCCATTTGCCCGAGGGAGTCTCAATGTTGCCGGCGCGCTGCCGTTGCAGATCGTCGGGCATCACGGTCATTTCAGATATCCGTTCGCCTGGAACCAGCTGACGGCATCGACGATGGCCTCGCGCGCCGGCCGCGGCCGATGGCCGAGCTCATGCGACGCTTTCTCCGAGCTGAAGTACATCTTCTTGCGCGACATTCGCACCCCGTCGAGCGTGATCAGCGGCTCGCGCCCGGTAAATCGGGCAGCAAGTTCCGCCCCGATGGCGACTGGAAATACCACGCCGTGCGGGACGCGGAGCCGGGGCGGGCGCCTGCCGACCGCTCGACAGACCTCCGCGAGAATCTCGGCTAAGGACATGTTCTCGCCCCCGAGGATATAACGCTCTCCGATCCGCCCCTTCTCGGCGGCTGCCAAGTGACCCTCGGCGACATCATCGACATGGACGATGTTGAGGCCGGTATCGACATAGGCGGGCATCTGACCGCGCGCCGCTTCGAGGATCATTCGGCCTGTCGGCGTCGGCTTGATGTCGCGGGGCCCGACCGGGGTTGAGGGATTGACGATAACGACTGGTAACCTTTGGTTCCACGCGAACTCGCGCACGAGTTCCTCGGCCTGGAATTTCGACCGCTTATAGGGTCCGATCATGTCCTCGGCGCGGCTTGGCGTCTCCTCGTCGGCGGAGCTCCCGGGAACCAACCCGAGGGTGGCGACGCTGCTGGTATAAACGACGCGTCCGACGCCGGCTTCGAGCGCGGCGATCATTAGATCCCGCGTTCCGACCACGTTGGCGCGGAACATTGGTTCGGGATCGGGGACCCAGAGACGGTAGTCGGCGGCTGCGTGATAGACATATCGACATCCGGCGACGGCGCGCACCAGCGATTGGGGCTCCTCCATCGAGCCTTCGGAAATTTCTACCTGGAGATTCGAGAGGTTACGCTGGTCGCTGCTCGGCCGGACGAGCACCCTTACGCGACGCCCTTGTCGCAGCAACGCGCGGACCACCGCGGATCCGACAAACCCCGTCGCTCCGGTCACGAGGCTCAAATCCGGCGGGAGTGGCATCGTCTGACGACTTGACGAGTTAGGGCTGGAACGTCTCGGTTCAACCGCACCCACCGTGTCTCGCGCGACACGGTATATAGCGCCGCTCCGACACCCGTGTCACTCGACGCCAAGGTAGTCGGCGTACCGCAGAGTCAACACCACCGGTCTCTGACGCGTTGCAACTTCGCGCCACGGCTGCTGTCGGACAACCGTTGTTCCGGTGTCAGTTTCCCGCCGGCACTTCTGCGGCGCGGGCGCGTGCCGCTTCGGCTTTGTCGGTTTCACCCAGCACGTCATAAGCGTGCGCTAGGCGGACCCATCCCTCCTTATCGTTCGGGTTCTGCTCGAGCCGCGCCGCCAGGCGTTCGACCATGCCGCGGATCATCGCCTGTCGCTCCTCCGGCGACATCGACTGCGCCGCGGCAACATCCTTTGCGGTCGGTCCGGGAGACGTTGATGTACCTACAGGTGGCTCACCCGGTGCGATTTCGGCTAGCCGTTCCTCGACGGCTTTGCGCCAAGACGCTTCGGCCGGGGCATCTGCGAGCAACGCTTTCAGGGCGGCTTTGGCCACCTGCTGATCGCCACGCTGCAACGCAGCTTCTGCGCCATAGTAGCGGGCGCGTGGATCGTTGCCGGCTTTGGCAAATTCGGTTTCTGCCTGGGGGGTCACATTGCCTCCCGCTGCCACCACGAGCAACTCGCCGAGCTCTGCATGGAGACTGGGCTCGTTTGGCGCCAACGCGATCGCGTGGTCATAGGCGTCGTGCGCCTCGGCGAAGCGCCCCAGAGAGGTGAAGGTGCGGCCTAGCAGAACCCATCCCTCGACATGACCCGGCTCGCGCTCTAACCGTGCCCTCAGCTGGCCGGCAGCGGCAGCCAGTTCGGCCTTATCATGCGGACCCGCTCTGCCGTCACCCGCAGCGGCAGCCGTGCCCCGATCGAGTGCCGCAGGCGAGCCCACCGCAGAGTAGACAACAAGCGACGCCGTCGGCAACAGGGCGGCAATGCCAACGATGGCGCCAATACGCCAGGACATGGCAGGCGAGCGATCAGGCCCCGGATCTCGGGCCTGTCGATCGGCCACCGCTAGCATACGTCGGGTAATCTCGGCCCGCGCACCCGCGGCTTCGTTCGGTGTTAGCCGTCCCTGCGCGGTTTCGGCGTCGATGCTGGCCAGCTGTCGCCGGAAGATCGCGATTACTGACTCGCCTTCCTCACCACTTCTTCCGATGGGGCGCACGAGCGGCCAAAGGAGCGCGATCAACACCGCCAGCACGAGCAAGCCCGCAATGATCCAGAACGGGATCATCCGCGATCCCCTAGCAGCGGGGCCGCGCGTGCGCGCTCTTCTTCCGTCAAAGGTGGAAGAAGACGGTCGGGACGGCCGCGACGAGCCCGGATCAAGAGAATTATGCCGGTTCCCAGCACCAGCAGTGGCGGGGTGAGCCACAGCAAATAAGTCGCCGGCTCGAACGGCGGGTCGAGCAGAACGAATTGCCCGTAGCGAGCGACGACGTAGTCGAGGACCTGCCGATCCGTGTCCCCGGTCAGGAGACGTCTGCGCACCAGGATGCGAAGATCATGAGCCAGATCGGCGTTCGATTCATCGATCGATTGGTTCTGGCAGACGAGACAACGTAATTCCTGGCTCAGCGCTCGCGCACGCTCTTCCAGTGCCGGGTCTGCGAGCCGCTCCGACGGTTCAACCGCGTAGGTCGCCGCGGCGAGGCTTGCCATGAAGCCGGCGACCAAAATGAATCGCGGGATCATCCGGGATCCGTCGGTCTGGCTGGAGCGACCGCAGCTCCAGCCCTCGCCACCCGCGCACGCAGCCGCCGTTCACTCAGCGAAACGAGACCGCCGAGGGCAGCGAGAATCGCGCCGAACCAGATCCACGGAACGAGCGGGTTGTAATAAGCCCGCAACACCCATCCGCCTTTCCCATCCGGGTCGCCGAGCGCCAGGTAGAGATCGCCGAATCCGTTGGTCGCGATTGCGGTATTGGTCGTTTGGCTCTGCGCCACCGGATACCAACGGCGCTCGGGATACATCGTCATCGGCGCGCTGCCGGGCCGCTCGACGAGGATCTGGGCGCGCTGCACACGATAATTGGCGACATCGCCTTCCGTCACGCCGACAAAGCGCAAGGTTCGGCCGGCGATCTGAATCGTGTCGCCGGGATGAATGGTCTCGATTCGCTCGCTGCGCCATGCGGTCGACACGACGATCCCGGCGATCAAGACGCCAACCCCAAAATGGGCAATGGCGTACCCCCAGACCCCGCGCGGCAGATGGCGTAGCCGTCGCCACGCGGTACCCAGCGGTTGCTTCGCCATCCCGCTCCGGTCGGCGAGATCGGTCAGCACACCGAGCATTGCCCAGCTCGCCAGCGCGATCCCGGCCAGCGCCGATGGCGCAGCGGAGCGGTTGAAGGCCAACACGATGACTGGCGCCAGCAATGCGCCGATGGCCGCAGGCAGCAGACGCTGGAGCGCGCGAGTGAGCCTGCCACGACGCCAGGCCAGGACCGGTCCGATCACCATAGCAACGATGCCGGGCGCCAGGATCGGCACGAAAGTAGCATCGAAATATTGCGGACCCACCGACAGTTTGGCGCCGCTCCACACCTCGGCAAACAGCGGGTAGAAGGTGCCGAGAAACACCGTCGCCGTCCCCGCACAGAGCAGCAGGTTGTTGAAGACGAGTGCGCCTTCGCGGCTGACCGGCGCGAACGGATTGCCGGCCTCAAGGCCAGGAGCGCGCAACGCGTATAAAACGAGGCCACCGCCGATCACCAGACTGATCAGCACGAGGATGAAGACGCCACGCGTTGGATCGACGGCGAAGGCGTGAACCGAGGTCAGCACACCGGAGCGCACGAGGAAAGTGCCGATCAGGCTCATGCCAAAGGTCAGGATCGCAAGCAGCACGGTCCAGCGCTGGAGGCTCTCTCGCTTCTCGACGACAGCGGCCGAGTGCAGCAGCGCCGTGCCGAGAAGCCACGGCATGAAGGAGGCGTTCTCGACAGGGTCCCAGTACCACCAGCCGCCCCAACCGAGCACGTAATAGGCCCACCAGCTACCCATCGCGATGCCGACTGTGAGCCCGCACCAGGCGGTGAGCGCCCAGGGCCGCACCCAGCGCGCCCATTGGGCGCCGACTCGCCCTTCGATCAGCGCGGCGATCGCAAAGGAATAGGTGATCGAAAAACCGACATATCCGAAATAGAGGAACGGCGGATGGAAGGCGAGGCCGGGATCCTGTAGCAGCGGGTTGAGGTCTCGCCCTTCGAGCGGGGCGGGAATGAGCCGATCGAAGGGGTTGGATGTTCCGATGATGAAGGCGAGCGTGCCGAAGCCGAGCAGGCCCTGGATCGCCAGTGTGCGCGCCCGCAGAACGGCCGGCAGCGGCCGTCCAAAAGTGGCTACCAATGCACCGAGCAGGGTCAGCATCAGGACCCAGAGCATCATCGACCCTTCATGGCTGCCCCAGACCCCGGTCACCTTGTAGAGCAACGGTTTCGCGGTGTTCGAGTTCTCGAATACGTTCCGCACCGAGAAATCGGAGACGATGTGGGCATGCATGAAGGTGGCGAAGGCGAGCGCCACGAGGCCGAACTGCAGCAGCGCGGCCGATTGCGCCATATCCATCAGCGGCCGGTTGCGTACCGACGCGCCGACGAGCGGCACGGTGCCCTGCACAAGGGCTACGAGGAGCGCGAGGACAAGTGCGAAATGACCGATTTCTACCAGCATCTCACCGTGCCCAGGTCAGCCGATAAATCCGATGCACAGCAATGTGCCGGCGAGATGTGGTTTTAGCATGGCGAATACGAGGAGACCGAGACTCACCCCTGCGCGCATCGGAGATGGGGTTACTCTGCCGCTGCGGGCACTATGACCGGCTCGACCTTGGCGGCACAGAATTTATATTCCGGGATCTTGCCGAACGGATCGAGCTGCGGGTTGGTCAAGACGTTGGCGGCGGCTTCGGCATAGCAAAACGGGATGAACACCTGACCTGGGGCGACCGCGCTGTCGGCGCGCGCCTTCAATTCGATCGTGCCGCGGCGGGTGGTGACACGGACCTGTTCGCCCGCGGCGATGCCGAGGCGGCGCAATTCGGCGGGAGCGAGACTGGCGACCGCCTCGGGCTCGAGCTCGTCGAGCACGCTCGCGCGCCGCGTTATCGCCCCGGTGTGCCAATGTTCGAGCTGACGGCCGGTGGTCAGCACCATCGGGTAGTCTGCATCGGGCTCTTCGGCCGGCGGGATGATCGCGGCAGGAACCAACCTGCCGCGGCCCGAAGCGGTCGGAAACCCGTCGCCAAAGACGATGTCGTTGCCGGGCTGGTCTTCGGCGTCGCAGGGATACGTCACCGAGCTCTCGCGCTCAAGACGCGCCCAGGTAATGTTGTCGAGTGACGGCATCGCCAGTTTCATTTCGGCGAACACGTCGCGGGGGTGGGTGTAGGACCAGCCAAGGCCGATGCGGCGGGCGACCTCCTGGATGATCCACCAGTCGAGCCGGGCGTTACCGGGGAGCGGCAACGCCGCGCGACCCATCTGCACCTGGCGGTTGGTGTTGGAGACGGTGCCGTCCTTCTCGGGCCAGGCCGAGGCCGGCAAGACGACATCGGCGTATTTTGCGGTCTCGGTCAGGAAAATGTCCTGGACGACGAGGTGCTCGAGATGGGCCAGCGCCGCGCGCGCATGCGTAACATCGGGGTCCGACATCGCTGGGTTCTCGCCCATGATGTACATGCCCTTGATCTCGTCGCGATGGACCGCATCCATGATCTCGACGACGGTCAACCCGGTCTTGTCGTCGAGCGGGGTATGCCACAGCGCCTCGAACTTGGCGCGGACCTCCGGGTTCATGACCGATTGGTAATCGGGATAGACCATCGGGATCAGTCCGGCATCCGAGGCGCCCTGGACATTGTTCTGGCCGCGCAGCGGATGCAACCCGGTCCCCGGCCGACCGACTTGCCCGGTCACCAGCGCCAGCGCGATCAGGCAGCGCGCATTGTCGGTCCCGTGGACGTGTTGCGAGATGCCCATACCCCAGAAGATGATCGCCCGCTCGGCGCGGGCATAGGTGCGGGCGACGTAACGAAGGGTCGCGGCGTCGATGCCGCAGATCGGGGCCATCTTCTCCGGCGAATAGTCGCGAATGTGCGCGCGCAGCTTCTCGAAATCCTCGGTGTGCGCCTGAATATATTGCCGGTCGGTCAGCCCCTCCTCGATGATCGTGTGCAACAGCGCGTTCAGCATCGCCACATCGCGCCCGGGGTTGAAGCGCAAAGTCGCGGTCGCGTAGCGCATCAGGCTGTAACCGCGGGGGTCCATCACGAAGATTTTGGCCCCGCGCTTTGCGGCCTGCTTGAAAAAGGTCGCGGCGACCGGGTGGTTCTCGGTCGGCCGCGCACCGATCACGATGATAACGTCGGAATCCTGCGCCGCCGTGAACGGCGCCGTCACCGCGCCCGAGCCGATCCCCTCCATCAGTGCCGCGACCGACGAGGCATGGCACAACCGCGTGCAGTGGTCGACATTGTTGCTGCCGAACCCGGTGCGTACGAGCTTCTGGAACAGATAGGCCTCTTCGTTCGAGCCCTTGGCCGAGCCGAAACCGGCCAGCGCCCGCCTGCCGTTCCGGTCGCGAATATGTCTGAGCCCAGCAGCCGCGCGGTCGAGCGCCTCGTCCCAGCTCGCTTTGCGGAAATGTGTAGAGGGGTTGGCCGGGTCGATATCGGTGTCGTGTTTAGGGACACCCTCCTTACGGATCAGCGGCTCGGTCAGCCGATCGGGATGGTGGGCGTAGTCGAAGCCAAAACGACCCTTGACGCAGAGCCGGTTGTGGTTGGCCGGCCCGTCCTTGCCTTTCACCGCGACGATGCGGTCGTTCTTGATCTTGTAGGTTAGCTGGCAGCCGACGCCGCAATAGGGGCACACGCTGTCGATCTCGCGGTCGGGGGCGTTCGTGTACATACCGGTAGCATTGACCAGGGTCGCCGGCATCAGCGCGCCGGTCGGGCAGGCTTGCACGCATTCGCCGCAGGCCACGCAGGTGCTGGCCCCCATCGGGTCGTCGAAATCGAAAATTATCTTTTCGCGATAGCCGCGCGCCGCCATGCCGATCACGTCGTTGACCTGGACCTCACGGCAGGCGCGGACGCAGAGATTGCACTGGATGCAGGCGTCGAGCTGCACCGCCATCGCCGGGTGGCTGCGGTCCGGCGCCGGTGCGGGGTGCTGTGGAAAACGGCTGTCGCTGACCTCCAGCTTGTCGGCCCACTGCCATAGCCGCGAGTTCGGGTCATGTGCCACGGCACGATCCGGCTGATCGCCGATCAGCAGTTCGAACACCATCTTGCGGGAAAACCGGGCGCGCTCGCTCGCGGTCTGGACCTTCATCCCCGGGGTAGGCTGACGCACGCAGGAGGCAGCGAGCACCCGCTCGCCTTCGATCTCGATCATGCAGGCGCGGCAATTGCCGTCGGCGCGGTAGCCGGGCTTCGGCAGCCAGCACAGATGCGGGATCTCGATTCCCCGCCGATTCGCGACCTGCCAAATCGTCTCGCCCGGCTCGGCCGAGACCTCGGTGCCGTCGAGGAAAAAGCCAATGGCTTCAGCCATTAGAGGAATCCCCATCGAAATGACACCACCCCGACGAAGGTCGGGGTCCACTATCCCACTGCTCGAGCGGATGAGAGATGGGTCCCGGCCTTCGCCGGGATGGAAATCCGGGGGCGCCAATCACGACTTGAGATCCTCGCGGAAATGCTTCAGCACCTGCTTGACCGGGTTCATCGCGGCCTGGCCGAGTCCGCAGATCGACGCGTCGGTCATGACCTGCGTCAGCTCCTGCAATAGCGGCTCATCCCAATGCGGTGTGGTCATCAATTTGACTGCCTTCTCGGTACCCGCGCGGCACGGCGTGCATTGGCCGCAGCTCTCGTCCTCGAAAAACCGCAACAGGTTCAACGCGACCGCCTTCATGTCGTCCCGGTCTGACAGCACGACCACGGCGCCCGAGCCGGTAAAGCAGCCATGCGCTTCGAGCGTGCCGAAATCGAGCGGGATGTCGGCCATCGCCGCCGGCAAGATGCCGCCCGAAGCGCCGCCCGGCAGGTAGCCTTTGAAGGTGTGCCCGTCGGCCATGCCGCCGCAATACTCGTCGATCAGCTGGCGCGCGGTGATGCCGGCGGGGGCGAGCTTGACCCCCGCCGCGCGCACCCGTCCCGACACCGAAAACGTGCGTAGTCCTTTGCGCCCGTTGCGGCCCTGGTTGGTGAACCACTCGGCGCCCTTCTCGACGATGTCCCGCACCCAATAAAGGGTCTCGATGTTGTTGCACAGGGTCGGTCGGCCGAAGAGCCCGACCTGGGCCGGGAAGGGCGGCCGCTGGCGCGGCAACCCTCGCTTGCCTTCGATGCTTTCGAGCATCGCCGATTCCTCGCCGCAGATATAAGCACCGGCGCCGCGGCGGAGATGGATCCTCGCATGCCGGGCCAGGCCCGCCGCCTCGATTGCGGTAATCTCGCTGTCGAGGATGGCGCGGCATTGCGGGTATTCGTCCCGCAAATAGAGATAGATCTCGGCCGCCTCGACCACCCAGGCGGCGATCAGCATGCCTTCGATGAAACGATGAGGGTCGGTTTCCAGAAAATGGCGGTCCTTGAAGGTGCCTGGCTCGCCTTCGTCGCCATTGACCGCCAATAGCCGCGGTGCGGGCTCCTGGCATACGAGACGCCATTTGCGCCCAGCCGGAAACCCGGCGCCGCCGAGCCCACGCAGCCCCGAATGTTCGAGGGCCTCGATTATTTGGTCGCGCGTGCGCTCGCCAGCCAAGCAGGCTTGCAACAGGTGATAGCCGCCGCCACCACGGTAGTTATGGAGGCCGATGAATTCCGGAACCGGCGGATGCGTATCTCCCGCCGCCACGGCCGCGCCGACACTGGCGACGGTGGCGTTCTCGTGCAGCGCGTGGCCGATCGCGACGACCGGCGCACGGTGGCACCCGCCCATGCATGGTGCACGCACCACCCGCACACCATCGCCGAGCCGGTTTTCGAGATCCGCCAGCAGCTGCTCCGAACCGGCGAGCTCGCAGCTTAGACTGTCGCACACGCGCACGGTTACCGGCGGGGGCGACGCCTCGCCGTCCATGACGATGTCGAAATGGGCGTAGAACGAAGCCACTTCGTAGACTTCGACGAGCGCCAGCCGCATCTCTTCGGCGAGCGCCGCCAGATGACGCGCGTGCAGGCAGCCGAATTGGTCCTGCAGCAGGTGCAGGTGCTCGATCAGCAGATCGCGGCGCCGCTCGCGCTCGCCCAGCAATTGCTGAACTTCGGCGAGCGCCGTCGGATCGACCTGCCGGCCTTTCGGGTGGTCGGGTCCGCGCCGGCGTCCCGAGCCGGGATGGATGCGGCGGTCGTGCCTTGCAGAGGAAGGCATCAGCCGCTCACACCGCCCCTTCCTTGTGCATCGCCGCGATTTCGTCCGCGCCATAGCCGAGCCAATCGAGGATCTCGTCGGTGTGCTCGCCGAGCAGCGGCGAGCGCTTCACCTCGACCGGCGAGTCCGAGAGGTTGATCGGCGAGCCGACCTGCACATAACGGCCGCGGGTCGGATGGTCTACCTCTACGAGAAAGCCTCGTTCGTAGAGCGACTTGTCCTCGTAGATGTCCTTCATCGACAGGATCGGGCCACACGGCACGTCGACCTCGTTCAATGCCGCCATGACCTCGAATTTGGTCTTGGTCATCGTCCACTTCTCGATGATCGAGAAGCATTCGGGGATCTTGGGCAGCCGTGCCTGCGGTGTGGCGAAGCCGGGATCGGTGATCAGTTCCTCGCGCCCGCAGAGCCTCATCAAAGGTTCCCAGCTCGGCGGCTGAATGATCACATAGACATAGTCGTTCGGGCCGCCCGGCGCGCAGCGCAAAGCGGCACCCGGCTGGCCGCCGCCCGAGGCGTTGCCGGCGCGCGGCACCGCGTCGCCGAACTCTCTGTTCGGATACTCGCTCAGCCGCCCTTTCATGATCCGCTGCTGGTCGCGCATCTTGACCCGGCACAGGTTGAGCACCGCATCGGTCATCGCGACCTCGACCCGCTGGCCCTTGCCGGTGCGCTCGCGCTGATAGAGTGCCGCGAGGATGCCGGCGATCGTGTGCACGCCGGTGCCGCTGTCACCGATCTGAGCCCCCGTCACAGTCGGCGGGCCGTCCTCCCAGCCGGTCGTGCTCGCCGCGCCGCCCATGCATTGTGCGACATTCTCATAGGCCTTGCAGTCGACGTAAGGCCCCGGGCCGAAACCTTTGATAGAAGCATAGATGACCCGCGGATTGAGCTCCTGAAAGCGCTCCCAGGTGAAGCCCTGGCGGTCGAGCACGCCGGGGCCGAAATTCTCGACGACGATGTCGCTGCGTTTGACCAACGCCTCGATCACCGCCTTGCCCTTGGGCGACTTCAGATTGACCGTGATGCTGCGCTTGTTCGAGTTCAGCATCGTGAAATAGAGGCTGTCGGCGCCCTTGACGTCCTGTAATTGACCGCGGGTAATGTCACCGCGGCCGGGCATCTCGACCTTGACCACGTCGGCGCCCATCCACGCCAAGAGCTGAGTTCCGGTCGGGCCCGCCTGAACATGGCTCAAATCGAGAACCCGCACACCTTCTAACGCTTTGCTCATCCTCTGCCTCGGCCGCGATCGTCTCGAGGATCTCGCGCTTGGTTTCGCGCAGGACGGAAGATGGCGTAGCGCAACACCGCGGGCAACCCGCTTTTGCGGCGTTCACCGAGTAAGCGTTGGGGGCGGGTGGCAACCCGCCAAGAAGGTGACGGAACCTGCAGCGGCTTTGCCGCTGGCTAGGACACCCGCCCCCAGGGCTGCGTTGCGATCTTAGTCGGCGGCGGCGGCGAGGTTCGGCGTCACCTCCAGCGGCAGGCCCGGGTGGCCGGTCAGCCTTTCGCCTTCCGCCCACATTTCGAGAGCGCGCTTCTTCATCGCCGGCAAGACCGAAGCGATCTTGTCGGTGTCGAGGTCGGCGGCGACACCCGGATACCCGGCCCGCTCGATCATCGCCCGCAATTTGCCGCTCTCGAACTGCTCGAGGGTCCAGGCGAGCGGGTTCTCGACCAGCGTCGTATCCCAATAGATACGGTGGTTCTTGTTGCGCGGGCCGTAGTGATAGTGCGGGCCGTTCCAGAAGTGGTCGAAGGCCAGAAGCTCGGTTTCCTCGGTGTAGGCCTTGCCCGGCGTGCCGCCGATATCTGCCAGCACATGGATGGCGAGGCCGCCATCGCCCATCGCCAGCCGCCGCATTTCAAGGCCGAAGCGGATGTTGCCGGCCTCGAAGATGTCGGTGCCGCGGTTGTGTTTGACCGTATTGCGTTTGGTGGCGTAGAGCTCCCTGGCGCAAGCCTCGACCTTGGGGAGGATGTTCTGCACGGCCGCCATGTCCGTCGCCAAGGCAATCTCCCGGTACCCGGCCCGTTGCAGCATCTTCGGCAGCTTCGTCGCCAGCGTCTTGATCGTCCAGCCGATCGGGTTGCCATCGACGGTGGCATCCATGCGGTAAAGGTTCGTCAGCGCCGTGCCGCCCAGCATCTCAGGCCCGGCGACGTCGAGTTCGGCATTTTCCGGTCCGTAGACGTAGCTCTTCTCGAAGTCGAAGCAATTGAACCGCAGCAGCGCCGTCTCATTGCCGAGGATGTCCGCCTTGACGTCGATCGAGACACCCTGATCGGCATGGTCGTGGATGTTGCCGTCCCACAATTCGTGCTTGACGACAAACGTCAGGGGTTCCGCCGTAAATTTCTGCGCTGCTTCTGCCATCTTCGGACACTCCTTTGATTTGAGACGTTGGCGACAGTGTATAGAATCTCGACGATTATTGTACAACTTCACGGCGCGCTAGAAAGCAAACATCGCCGTATCAGGTGCGAGGCCGAAAAGCACACGGCCGATCGTCTCGTAATGCGCCTGCCGCCCTTGGGCCTGTTGCGAGGCGGTATGCATGTCCCGGAAGCGGCGCTCGAACGGGCGGTTGTCGAAGATCGCCGTAGCGCCGGCGCTGTGATAGAGCGTGTTGACGACCTCGCGGGCCTGGTCGATGGCCCAGGTCGAGGCCAGGCGGATCGCCGTGTTTTGCTCCAGGCTCAGATCGCCGGTCTCGCCGACCGCTTCCCAGATCTCCGCGAGACTGCTCAGAAGATAGGCGCGCGCCGAGCCCAGCCGCGCCTCCGCCTGCGCCTGCTGCGACTGGATCACCTGGTTCTCGCATAGCCGCTGCCGGGCGCCGCGCGGCACCTTCTCTGTCGCGAGTTCGGTGAAGTCGGCGACCATGCCGCGCGCGATCCCGAGCGCCACCGCAGCAACGCCCGAGGCATAGAGATTACTGCTGCTGAAGCAATAGAGCCGGGCCGGCTGACGCGGTGTGATCTTCGGGTCACGCAGCACAGTGTAACGCTCGGGGATGAAGAGGTCGGTCACCGCATAGCGGTCGCTGCCGGTACCGCGCAGACCAACGACATGCCAAATATCGGTCATCGACGCCCGGCTCTTTGGAAACAGCAAGGTCCGCAGGATTTCGCCGCCATCGGCGCGGCGCAACGGCTCGCCGTCTGGACCGTGCACCACAAGATGGGCGCCGAGCCAGCTCGCATGGTGGCTGCCGCTGGCGAAATTCCAGGTGCCCGTTAAGCGGAACCCGCCGGGGACCACGGATAGCTCGGCCGGCCCGACCGGGCCCCAGGCGACGATGCCGTCCGGCGGCCCGAAGATCTCTTGCGCGACCTCGGGCTCAAGATAGGCGGCAACCATCGAGCAGCCGTTTGCCTGTTCGACACACCAGCCGGTGCTGGCGTCACGGCAGGCGATTTGCTCAACCACGCGAACGTGGTCATCGGGTCGAGTTCCGCGCCGCCGAGAGAACGCGGCTGCAGCAAGCGAAAGAGCCCATTGTCGATCAACGCCGACACGATCGATGCCGGTAGTTCGCGGTTTCGCTCGATATCGTCCGCTGCCTCGGCGAGGGCGGGCCCGAGCGATTGGGCACGGGCGACGTAATCCGGGCTTTCGTGCAAAACCGCGTCCATGTCTCACCCCTGTTTGTGGCTTGTTACCAAATCGTCATTCAACCAGTGACGTAGTCTGCTTGCCCTTGATCTGGATCAAGGATACGCATCGGGGCGACGTTGGCCGGGGCCATAGCTGTTGGAGAGCGGCGAGCCGCGAGCGCTATCCCGAGCGCTTAACCGGAGACCGGATTCGCGCGGGTCCGACGGTTGGCGGCTGGCTGAGCGCGCCTCGGACCAGAGCCAGCCCAGGTTTAACTGGACCCATCGGGTTTCCGACCCTACAGCTGTTCCACGCTGAAATTCTTACGCTGCAACTGGCTCAGGATGCCATTGTCACCGACCAGATGGCCGGCGCCGATCGCGACGAAATAGCTTCTGGGCGTCCGCAGAAAGCCCTCGATCTTCGCCGTCATGGCGGTGTTACGGTCGTCGAACACCTTGGTCATCAAGGGTTTGAGTTGCGGATACTCACGGACGCTTCTGGTGACTACCTCCTGCATCGCGGCGGCGTCGCCCGATCGCCAAGCCCGCGTCAGCAGATCGAAGTAGTCGCCCCATTTCTCGACGTCGGCCAGGCTGCTCAGCAGCAGACGGTCCTGCAACTCCTCGGACAGCGAGCTGAACAGTTTGAGCTGCGACTCGGGGTCCTCCAGGGTCTCGGTGGGTTTGTGCGATTGTTGCGCTTCTTCGAGGAAATGTCGGTCCAGCCCGTTTGACGGGTCGAGACCCATGCGCTGATGCTCGAGTTGTAGGACGAGCACGCTGACCAGCCACGGCCGCATGTGCGCGACGGCCGGCTCAGACAGACCGCCCTTTTGCATATATGCCGCGAGGTGCGAACGTGTGACCTCGCTGAGATGATTGGTAATGACGTCGACGTTCGGATAGCCGCCTTGCTCGATGAATCGCCGCTGCAGGCGGTCGGCGTCGGCGGGCCCGCTGATGTCGATCTCCTCGATCAGCATGTCGGCCTTTTTAAAACTGTCCTCGATGATCGCGGGCAGCGGATAGAAATCGGCCTTGCCGACATGGATCGTACCGAGCAGATAGACCACACCCTTCGGCCCGGTGACTTCCACAGGAAATGCTTCGGCGCGCCGTCCTCGGCCGCCGGCGCCGCCCCCGCGGACGCAAAACAGCAGAGCGCAAGGGCCGCGATCGCGAGCGCCCGTTTCCAAAACATCATCGATTTTACGCCTCCTTTCCGCGGCTGCCGCGTATAGGAGCACCGTCCAGTGACAGGTATGCCGGTAAAGATGCAGTGAACGAGCCGTCTGGCCGCCCCCGGAAATCGCGGTTCCGCGGCGTTCTGCTCGCCTTACCGTCGATCCCCTGCTGCTCGGCGCCGCCTCCCGCTCATCAGATAGATGTTGGCTCTCGGCTCGAAGAGCGGGTCGGCTGAGGCTTCGATGCCGTCCACTCGCGGGATCGGATCAAAGATAATGTGCTGCTGCTCGCCGGCGTTGTTCGCGGCGATCTCCCGCAAGCTGATTTCGCCGAACGGGCGTTGAGGACGCTCCTCCGGCCAGCGGACGGTGGCATCGTCAGCAGTGTCGCCATCCTCGGCCAACTGCACGGCTATACGAAACCTGACGGGTCCCTTGGTGACCCGCTCCTTGATCTCGTCGAAGAGGAAGTTTGGGCTGCGCGCGGCGGCTTCGGTCTCGACCGAGATATTCGTTACCTGCGACCGGCAATATCCGATAGCGGCCAAAGCGGCTCACATCGTCAGCGGTGGTGAAGTTGAATGCGGATACTGCAAAAAACGACTCCCTGGCAAAGCTGGTCGGAATGGGCTTCGGGATCTGAACAAACCGCATCGCCGCGGGATGCGCGGCAAGGAACTGCTCGAGCGCGTTCGGGTGCGGCCCGGCAGGGTCGGTGGCGATCACCGCACTCAGGAACTCCACGAGTTCCTCAGCGGTGCGCACAGGGAAGCTGTCGACGGAATGAGCGATGATATCGGTGTGGACATGCTCGCCCAGGTGAAAGCGCACTGCAAAGCCGCGCGGGCTGGCACCCTGCGGGTCGTTGTCGGCAACGGTCGGGATCCCGGCAAAGTCCGATAGGCGAACCGTCACCGGTGTGGAATCCCGGTGCAGATGCGGCGCGCGTGTCAGCGATGCGGCCTCCGAGGACAGCGCAAACGCGCCGGTCAGCAGAATGCCCTTCGCATGCGCGGGTCTGAACCCCGAATGAACGCCCCCATTGGCTTTGTCGAAGGTCTCGATCACTTCGCGGCTCAGCGCCAGGAGTTTTTCGTCCGTCGTCGGCGGCATGACTGGGTCCTCCGTCCGATGCTTCTAACGTTTACCACTGACGCGCAGCGCCACGGTGATTAATGCGACAGGACGGAGTAGTCGGCTCAGGGGCCGGGGATGCGTTGGATCCGCCCCGCCCGAGAGCCCTGCTCGTCGAGCGAGGATGTCCTCCGGATGCTCGCAGATGTCCGTCGCGGTGATTGCCAGCGTCAGAGGGGCACAGGGCAGTGTCCAGCCGAAACACGTGCAGAGTGGGGCCGGGACGCGGGCTGATGTCGGGACATAACCGACGTAAATGGTATAGCAGGGCGCTAGACAGCCCGTTTTGCGACTCCGAGGCGAGATATTCTCACGTAAACCTCGCCATCGGACGCGCTACATCATTCGCACTCAACGAAGCTGAGGACCACGCCATGAATCGCTCTATGACGTTCGGACTGTCGGTGCTTGCGGGTGTCGCCTTGTTCGAAGCGGCGTTGATCCCAGGCGTGCTGATTGGCGGTGCCGCTGTGCTGGCGCCCAAGTACCTTCCGATGCTGCGCCGGCGATTGCAGCCGGCGTTGGATGCAGTTGTCCGCCCGCGGATCGAACCTCCCGCTCCCCTGCCAAACCGGCAGGACGTCAAGCCGGCACCCTCCCTCCCTGCCGGGCTCGGGATCAAACAAGCCATAGCCAAGACGATCACCTTTCGGATCATCGTTACGACGCTGGATTTCACTTCGAACTACGTGGTGATCGGCGAACTCGCCACGGCGGTGGGTCTCTCTACCTTCGCCCTGATAGCCGGCCCGTTGTTCTATTTTGCCCATGAAACGGCCTGGAATTATTTTGGCCCCTCCGGAACCGCTGTCGACCTCCGGGCTCTCCCTCCGCTCGGGCCGGGCGCAAAGGCCGGTCCGGAAGGGTTTGTGATCAGTCGGGCATTGGCCAAAACCATAACATTTCGAACGATTGCCACCGTGATGGACTTCAGCACGCTCTACGTGGTGATCGGCGAACTCGCCACCGCGGCGGGTCTAACGGCCTTCGGCTTTGTGGTCGGCCCGTTTGTTTACTTTGGCCATGAGATGGCTTGGGACTACTACATCTCGCCTCAAGAGCGCACACTGGAACTGCGGCCTCCCACAAACCTCGGCGAGCGATCAGCCACCGCGGGGGGTCAGCGGTGAATGTTAGCCTGCGCGGAAAGGAGGAGTTACAGGGGTAGACCTCCTGGCTCGCCCAGCCGGCCGCCGGGCTTCGCGATCCGGCGAACGGCACTGGGACATCCTGCGCGGCTTTTGCATGACGGATCGCGACTTCTCGCGGTTTTCCGGCCTCAAATGGATAAACCCTCTGGCGGAGAGCCGCTGACATAGAACGCCAGCTTTCAAATTGCAGTAAACCGTAGGGCGGGTGTAACCCGCCGTGCCGCCCACCGAACCGATGGCGGGTTGCGCTGGCGCTCCACCCGCCCTACGAATTGCCAAGAATGGTGAAAGAGATGAGCGCAGAGGAAATGCCTGGGGACATGACGGACGGCTTTCACCTGGTGGTGGAGGCGCTGAAGCTAAACGGGGTCGACACGATCTACGGGGTGGCCGGCATCCCGATCACCGATCTCCTGCGCCTGGCGCAGGCCGAAGGCATCCGTTACCTGGGCTTCCGGCACGAGCAGTCGGCCGGCAACGCCGCCGCGATCGCCGGCTATCTGACGCAAAAGCCCGGCATCTGCATGACGGTTTCGGCGCCCGGCTTTCTGAACGGCATGGTCGCCTTGGCCAATGCCACCACCAACTGCTTCCCGATGATCCTGATCAGCGGGTCGAGCGACCGCTCGATCGTCGATCTCGAGCAGGGCGACTACGAAGAACTCGACCAGCTGAATGCCGCCAGGCCCTATGCCAAGGCGGCCTACCGCATCAACCGCCCGCAGGACATCGGCATCGGCATCGCGCGGGCGATCCGCGCCGCCGCCTCGGGACGCCCGGGCGGGGTCTATCTCGACCTGACGGCCGAGGTGCTGGGCTCCGCACTTGATGTCGAGGCAGCGAAAAAGTCGCTGGTCAAGGTTGTCGACCCGGCACCGCCGCAGCCCCCCGCACCTGAATCGGTGGCGCGCGCCGTCGAGCTGCTGGCAAAGGCCCAGCGCCCGCTCGCGATCCTCGGCAAGGGTGCGGCCTATGCGCGGGCCGACCAGGAGATCCGGTCGTTTATCGAGACGACAGGCATTCCGTTCCTGCCGATGTCGATGGCCAAGGGCCTCCTGCCCGACGAGCATCTGCAATCGGCGGCTGCCGCCCGCTCCTATGCGATCGGCAATGCCGATGTCGTGATCTTGGCCGGAGCGCGGCTCAATTGGTTGTTGTCGCACGGCCGGCCGCCGCTGTGGTCCGAAGGCACGCAGTTTATCCAGGTGGATATCTCGCCGATCGAGATCGACAGCAACCGGGCGATCGCTGCCCCCGTCATCGGCGACATCAAATCGGTCTTCGCGGCGTTCAATACTGCGCTAAAGCCCGGCAGGATCGAGCGCCAAGGGGCCTGGCTCGACGAGATCGCCAAGCGCAAGCAGCAGAACATCGAGCGTATGGCAGCACGCCTCAACGCCGACCCGAGCCCGATGAACTTCTCGAGCGCCCTGCGCGCCGTCCGCAATGCGCTCGCCACCCAGCCCGATGTCTATGTCGTCAACGAGGGCGCCAACACGCTCGATTTTGGCCGCAACATCATCGACATGGACAAGCCGCGCCACCGGCTCGACAGCGGCACCTGGGGGGTCATGGGCATCGGCATGGGCTATGCCATCGGTGCCGCCGCGGTGACCGGTAAGCCCGTCGTCGCGATCGAAGGCGACAGCGCCTTTGGCTTTAGCGGCATGGAGATCGAGACGATCTGCCGCTACGAGCTGCCGGTGACGACGGTCATCTTCAACAACAACGGCGTCTACCGCGGCGATCCCGCCGGGACCGCCTACACGCCGACCGGCCTGCTTCGCGACGCCCGCTACGAGAAGATCATCGAGGCGTTTGGCGGGGCCGGCTACCACGTGACCGACACGCCGGGGTTGACCAAAGCCCTGACCGAGGCGCTCGCCTCGGGCAAGCCGGCGCTGATCAACGCCGTGATCGACCCGACGGCCGGCACCGAGAGCGGGCATATCCAGAGCCTCAACCCGCGCAGCGCCGTCGCACAGAATCGTTAAGGGGCGATGAAACGGTCGATCTTGCGATAGCGGAACAGCCATTGCCCGTGCTCTTTCACGAGTTCGTCGCGGTGAGCCCAGCCGGAGCCGATCTTCGGCCCCGCCGGGCTGTTCTGCACGACGGTCCAGTTGGAACGGACGCGTGCGCTCGCGCCGTCCAGCGTAGTCGCGACGTTGGTCACCAGATGGATTCCCCTCGGCCGTTGGTCCCCGGCCCGCTCGCGCAGGCTTCGCGCCAGTTCAGCTATAACCGCGCGGCCGGTCGCCCTGCCGAAAGCGGTGTCCCAGGTGCCGTTTCGGTAAACAGCGCCGCCATCTCGGCGAACCGGCCGTCATCCGGCCGGAAACAGTACTCGGCCAGGACCTCTCTGATCGCGTCCTTGTCTTCGACCGCGGTTGGCATCGATCGCTCTCCTGCGTCTGCGCTGTTGCGAAACGACCGGATAGTGCGACCTCGAAACGCTCGCCGGGCAAGGCTCCAGCCGGTCAGCGGACGCCGGCGCGGCACCAGTCTTCGCGGCGGTCGAATCTCAGCGAGACGGCCTGGCGGCCGCGCCAATGCGCGGCATAGGCCTCGGCCACGGCGGGCGAGGCGACGAGGTTCAGATCCTCGGAATTGGCCGCGGCGCCACGGGTCCAATTGTACGATCCGTTCAACGTCAGCGTGCCGTCGATGACCATCGTCTTGGCGTGCGCAATACGGGCGCTGTGGTCGATCCAGACCGGCACGCCGGCATTCGCGAGAAGGTCGATCCCGCTGCTATGGCCGCACGGCGTGGTCTTGTCGGCAATCAGCTTGACCTCGACACCACGCTGATACGCGCGCACCAGCGCTTCGACGATCCCGGACCCGGTGGTCAGGCCGTAGGCGCCGACCAGGATCTCGCGCCGGGCATGGTCGATCGCCTGCACGGCAAAGGCCGCACAGTCATTCTCCGGTGCAAAACAGGTCTCAATCGTCGCCGATGGCATCGCCGCGGATGCTGTACTCGGCGCGGCCGTGACAAGCACGAGCAGCCAACAAGCACAAACTTGGATAAAATACCAATTGTTGTCGCGTCGACTCAAGGGCATCAAGTGTATCAGAGCTGATCGGCGATGAACGGTCTTGCGTTATTGTCCTCTTTTTCTAGCACCGAAATCCTTCAGGAATCATTGATGCTACTTTGTTCTAGGCGCGGCGCTACAATCATCGGCGATTTCGTGGGCAAGGCGGAAAGCGGGCGGAAACGGTGATTGCCGCTTGATGCGGTCCACGATCGCGGCAATCCTTTATCGGCTCAGGAACCGAGAACGAGGAAAGGCGGGTCGCGATGACGATCGAACTTCACACTTGGAACACCCCGAACGGCCGCAAGATCAGCGTCGCGCTCGAAGAGATGCAGATCTCCTACACCGTGAAGACCGTGAACATCGGAAAAGGCGAGCAATTCGACTCGGCTTTCGTCAAGATCAGCCCCAACAGCAAGATCCCGGCGATCATCGATCCCGAAGGCCCGGGCGGCACCCCCATCCACATTTTCGAGTCCGGCGCGATCCTCATTTACCTTGGCGAAAAGACCGGCAAATTTTGGCCCGCCGACCTGCGGCGGCAGGTGCCGGTGCTGGAATGGCTGATGTGGCAGATGGGCGGCTTTGGCCCGATGCCCGGCCAGGTGCACCATTTCCTGCAAGTTGCCAACGAGCAGGACCGGCGCTACGGCCTCGAGCGCTATTCGAAAGAAACGCGCCGGCTCTACGGCGTGCTCGACAGGCGGCTCGGCGAGGTTGCGTTCGCCGGCGGCGACATCTCGATTGCCGATTTTGCGATCCTCGGGTGGGCCTGGCGGCACGAGCGCCATCAGGTCGACCTGGCGGACTTCCCGAATGTCAAGCGCTGGTACGAAACGATGATGGCGCGCCCCGGAGTACAGCGCGGGTTCGCGGTCGCGCTGAGCTAGGCTTTCACTAAAATTAAAGCAAAAATGGCGGGGTAGAGACGCGGGCGACCCGATAGTATGCGAACCTCGCCGTCGCGAGATGCGGTCCCCTATGGTTCAGACCCGACGGAGGAGTTTTTTCCTCGGCTGCTTGGCACTGACGGCCGCTTATACGGTCAGTGGCAAGCTCGCATTGCTGTTGGCCGTGCCGCCAGGGTATGCCTCACCGGTCTTTCCGCCAGCGGGGATCGCCGTTGCCGCTATGCTGATCGCCGGTCCGGCGACTCTGCCCTGGACGTTCCTCGGCTCGCTCGCGCTCAATGTGTGGACCGGCTACTCGGCCACCCACGCCATCGGTGTGGCTGGGCTGGGTGCGGCAATTGCCATAGCCGGGGCGTCGACGTTACAGGCGGCGGTTGGCGGCGCGGTCCTGCGGCGCGCCGTTGGCTCCCCAGCTCCCTTGGACAATGGTCGCGACCTGGCGCGCTTCTTGTTGCTGTCGCCGGCGTTCTGCCTGACCAGCGCGGCCCTGTCCATGGGCAGCCTTCTGCTGCTCGGTGTCGTGAAACTGCCGGACCTGCTAGGCAATTGGGCTTCCTGGTGGATCGGTGACACGCTCGGCGTCCTTGTCGTGCTGCCCCTCATGCTCATCATCGCCGGAGAACCGCGTGATCTGTGGCGCCGCCGTGCACTGCCGGTAGGGGTGCCGATAATCCTGTTCTTCGCTTTGTTCGTCTCGATCTTCGTTCGCGTCGGCAAATGGGAGCAAGACGAGACCCTGCTCGAGTTCCGCCTCCTCTCCCGCGAGGTCGTCGACAAAATGCGTGCTGAGCTCGAAGAGCGGGAGGTATTCCTTGAGCAGCTGGAACGATCTTTTACTCTGCGGGCTGAGCTGTCGCAGTCGGATTTTCAACATCTCGTCCAAAGCCTGCTACAACGCTTTCCGTTGATACAGGCCATCGAATGGGCGCCGCGAATTGATGCGAGATCCCGGTCGGATTTCGAGGCGGCGCAAAGGGCCGGAGTGCCGGACTTCGAAATACGCGAGGCGGGCCCTTCAGGATACCCGCGTCGCGCCAGAGATCGTGCCGACTACTACCCTGTCACCTATGTCGAACCCCTTCGCGGCAACGAGGAAGCAGTCGGTTTCGACCTTGCTTCAGACCGAGATCGGAAAACTGCTGTGGAGAGGGCGATCACGACCGCGAGGCTCGCCGCGACTGCGCCGATCCGCCTAGTTCAAGAAGAGGCTGAACAGAAGGGCATTCTGCTGATCTTTCCGGTGCTCGGGGGGTCAAATGGGGTGGGCGTGCTTGTGGTCGCGCAGCGGATGGACACCTTCCTTGACGGGCTGCTGGCACCGTTTCATTCGATGGTGGCAGTCCGCCTTGCCGATTTGGAGGCGCAAGAGCCTATTTATGGTGGTCTTTCGCCAGCGCGCAGCGGCGCCTCTTTCGAGGACGTGTTCACTTTCGGTAGGCACCGCTACAGCATCCAGATAGTGCCCACCGCCTCCTACCTCGAGCGGCATCGCAGGTGGCAGAGCTGGGCCGTCCTGGCGAGAGGTGCGATCGGTATTAGCCTGTTGGGAGCATTGCTGCTGCTCGGCACGGGATACGCGCGCCGCGTGGAGGCCGTGGTCGACGAGCGCACTCGCGATCTCGAAGCAGCCAATCGGCGCCTTCAGCTCGAGATGCAAGAGCGACAGCAAGCCGAAGCAGCGCTTGGCCAGGCCCAGCGGATGGAAGCGGTCGGGCGCCTCACCGGCGGCGTAGCGCACGATTTCAACAATTTATTAATGGTGGTAAGTGGCAATGCCGTGCTCCTAAGCAAGCAAGCCTCCGACGAGGCCATGCGTAGGCATACCTCGGCGATAATGCGAGCCGTCGAGCGAGGGCAACGATTAACCCGGCAACTACTCGCCTTCTCGCGACGGCAGATGCTTCGGCCCGAATCGGTCGATCTGCGGCAACGGAAGAGCGAGATCTTCGATATGCTGCGACAGTCGTTACGGGGCGATATCGAATTGACCATCGATATGCCTACGGATCTGTGGGCGGTTATGGTCGACCCCGCTGAACTCGAGCTCGCACTCCTCAATACTGGGGTGAATGCGAGCGATGCGATGCCGCATGGCGGTCGCTTTCATGTGCAAGCGCGGAACGTTTCATTCTCGTCCGGTACAACTCCGAGCGAAGGTCTCAACGGCGACTTCGTCGTACTGAAACTGTCCGACACCGGCACCGGAATGGCACCAGAGGTGCGAGCGCGGGCGTTCGAGCCATATTTCACGACCAAGGAGGCGGGTCTGGGGTCTGGGCTCGGCCTATCTCAGGTGTACGGTTTTGCCAAGCAGAGCGGTGGCACGGCCTTGATCGATAGCGAAATCGGCAAGGGCACCACAATCACGCTCTGCGTACCTCGTGCCGGCGCAGCATCCGTTATGTCCGAAAACTTCAGCATCGCTCCGCTGAACCAACCGGACAAGCTGCGGAACCCGCCCCCGGCTGACCGGATCGCCGCGAACGAGTGACACCCCTTGCTGTATTTATAACGATCTTAGATTTGCCTCATTGGCATTGTACACTTCCGGATCGAGCTTCGGGCGATTTCTCGGCGGCCTCGTCTTCGACATGGCGGGATCCTGTTGTCCGGCTCTGATCGGCGCCGCTGTGACGCTCGTCGTGGCGGTCGCTCTGATAAACCGCCTCGGCGTATGCGCCAACCCGCTGCGCCGCGATGTCGTGCCCAATCTGGCGGCGGAACTCGCGGTTTAATTGTTTATGGCGTCGGGTGGTGGAGCCGAGGGGGGA